>OJQV01001658.1_pt1 | contig 9605 bp, 12 predicted proteins | sample 1598821 | NCBI WGS metagenome assembly OJQV01 (sample SAMN03922509, study PRJEB24848) | human gut metagenome | isolation source: stool sample | host: Homo sapiens | place: Germany | collected 2011-11 | reverse complement strand
ATTAAAAATCAATCATATAACTGACAAAAATTAATTTTTGTCATCTACTAAAAAAAGATTTATGAAAAGGATACTTCACATAATAATAATAATCTTTCTTCTGTTTCCAATTGTAGCATTTGGACAAAATGAACTCATATCCGGTTGGCGCTTGAAGTCTCTTGGATCTACTAAAAGTTCACAAACAGATGTTAATTACGTAGCAGCTGCAGCTCTAATATTACAAAACCCATCAACAGTTTTGTTGCAAATAGTTGATGAAGAAGGTTCCAATTTGGGACCCATTATTGAACTGAAATCTTTTGCAATAGATGAAGATTACATTTCTCTAAATGCTTTTGCAATTTCGGGGGAGGCAATTCTTCATACCGGAAATAATCTTAGGGGAAATTATACCTTTTTCATTCAAATGAATGAAAAAAATCGAGATATTCTTAGATTCACATTCCCTGGAAATAATAATAATCTTTATATGGAGGGCAGGCTTACTGATGAAGATTTCATTGGTAATTTAGTAAGATTGTCAAGCGTCGGTACCGTATTACAGTCTGGAGGACGATTAAAAGTACCATTGTCTGATATTATATTTGGCAGATAATAGCGTCTTTTGACACCGCATATTGAGTCCATAACTTTGTGGCATATAAACCACAAGTTATGGACTCTCTTAATTTTAACTCTGTCGAAACGCTTCCGGGCTTCGAGGCCCGCGCCGCGTTCACTGTCAATTCCTCGTCCGTATTCAAGGAGGACGTTGACATCGTGCCTACGATTGTAGACGATACTCTCTCTTATATTCCGTGGGGCGGCGACAATCAGATGCCTTTCGACTTGCTTGCGCTCGTCGAGAAAGACGAAACTCTGGCAACCTGCCAGTGCTTCAACGCCGAGGTCTGCTACGGTTCGGGGCTGCAATACTGCGCCACCGAAGCCTCAGCATCGGTCAAGTCGGCTGTCGATGACTTCCTCCTTGACAATGACCTCGCCGCTTACTTTCTCGGCATCTGTCAGGACTTCAAGCACTTCGGCTTCGCCGTGTCCGTACTTATTCTCAACGAGGACGGCTCGCGCATCGTCCGTCTGTTGAGAAAGGAAGCCTGTTATTGTCGGTTCACACCGGCCAATAGGGATGGGCGCATCGAGAAGATACTTTACGCCAACTGGCGCAAATCCGTATCTTCTCGCAAGGAGATCGAAGAAATCGAACTCCTTGACCCGGCTTCTCCGTGGCGAGATCTGCAAGACAAACTCGCCAAGAAGTCTAAGGTTCGTAAATTCGCTATCGTGTCGAGAATCCCGACCGTTGACAGCACTTATTATCCCATTCCCTACTACGGCGCGTTGTTCCGCGGCAAGTGGTACAACATCAAGCAGCTTATCGGCATCGCTAAGGAAGCGAAGCTGAAAAATTCAGCGCCGATAAAGTACCACATCGAGGTCGGAGCAAAATATTGGGAGTCGATATTCCGTGCCGAGGGCATCACCGACCGCCGCAAGCAACAGGCGCGTATCGTCGCCGAGAAACAGCAGATTCTCGACTTCCTCACAGGCGCGGAGAACAGCGGCAAAGCCTGGTTCTCGACGTTCTATGTTACGCCCGACGGCAAAGAGCAGCACGACGTTGTGATCAACAAGATTGATGACAGCAAAGAGGGCGGCGACTGGGAGACCGACATTCAGGAGGCTATCAATATGATATGCTTTACTATGCGTGTGCATAGTAATCTTGTCGGCTCAGTGCCGGGCAAGGCGCAGTCCAATAACAGCGGCTCGGACAAACGCGAGCTTTACACCATAGCCCAAGCCCTCCAAAAGCCGTATCACGACCTGCTCTTTACCGTGCATCGCATTATAATCCGTTTTAACGGCTGGACCTGCGTTCACCCTGAAATTCCCTTTATCCAACTCACCACGCTTGACGAACATCAGGACGCAAAGCAAGTGAAACTCCCCAACGTCAATGAAACTGATAACAAGCAATGACGAGTTGCGGAAATATATTCCGAACTCTATCCGCGAGGTCAAAGGCGAAACCCCGCTCTTTGACAAACTCGCTCCGTTCCTTGAAAGAGCCGAGCGATGGTTCTGCCACCACTTCGTTCCGGCAGAACTGCTCGACGCCGTGACTTCCGACGCAGCCCACATCGTTGCTGTCGAGGCATACCGCCTCGCCCTGCCGCAACTCGACCTCGTCCTCACGCCTAACGGTTTCGCTACCGTGGGTACGCAAAACCTGTCTCCGGCATCGAAGATGCGCGTTGACCGGCTCGTTGGCGGTCTGCTGTCGGAAAGGGATAAGGCACTGGCGCATCTGCTTCACAATCTCCCCTCCGTCGAGGGCTGGCCGGACTCACCGCAGGGGCAGTGGTTCGGCGCCACGCTGTTTCCGAGCCTTGATGTTGTAATCCAACAGTCGGGGGAATCAGAACGACTATGGGACAAGTATTGTGAACTGCGCCCGCAGGTCATAGACCTTGAGGTATCGCTGGCCGAAGAATGGCTATCGCCTGAATTGATGTCAGCACTCCGCTCCGAAAATCTGCGCGGAGATCTGACAGAAAAGCGGAGTGAGATTGTCAAGCAGGTAAAAGCGCAGGTCGTGGCCTACCTGCGGTCGGGTTCGTTCAACTCCCGTAGGCTCGCGGATATTGTCAACTATATTCGGCTCAACGCTGAATCTTTCCGCGAATGGCATCAGTCGGAAACCGCGAAGCTGTTTGCGCCGCCGGTCTTTCGGAATAAAAAGAAGGCTTCGGGTTACTTCTTTTAGAGGTGTCGGTGCAATCGGCAGTCGGTGAAGCTACGTCGCAAGGGTCATTTGTCGGTCATACCGCATTGGAGTTATGGCACGATGCACTGATTTTCCTTTGCAAAGTTAGGTCGCCAACTCACCGCTCTCTAAATACAGGTATGCGCTCCGCGTTTCCTCGGTTTTCACTACGCTGCAAACACGAGACAAATATTTGTTCGGGTTCAAACAGCTTCCCACTTGATTGCACGTAAAATCTAAGTGCTTCGGCACATAACTCTTAAATCAATTCGTTATGATACTTCCCGACAAAAGACCCGTTGAGCGCGACTTCGCCAACATCACCGACTACTCGCTCGAATGCCCCGACAGAGCAAGAAAGTTCTTCGCCTTCATTCATTTCACCGACGACTCGACCTGCCTGTGGTCGAACATCTTCACGTTCAATCGGACATTCGCCACGATGCTCGTGATAGAAAAATTCGGCGACTGCCTCGAATACGTCAGCAGCATCAATATCCACGAACAGGAATATTGAACGACCCGAACCACCTGCGGTGGCTCCCACTCCGGGAGCCGCCTTAACAATGTTTTGTGTGGTTCAATAATAATTTGTAATTTTGCAGTTATAGAACTACAAAACACAAATGCAATGAAGAAATTTCTTACTTTTATTCTTCTTGTATGTCCTATTCTTGCTTTCGCTCAAGAATTAGTAACATTCAAGTTGACCCCACAGGCAAATTTTGTGACTGCCTCTGGAGAGGATTTCGTAGTTGTACCTTTTGAGGGTAAATCAGCGCACGAAATCTATCAGACATTGGCCTCTAATGTAGGCTCAGTTTATAATGACCCCTCAAAAGTCATGAGTGGAGTTGATGATGCTTCTATTAAAATTAGAGCATTCTGCGATAACATCTATCTCCAAAAGGTGATGGGAATACCTCACCAGTGGGAGGGGTATTATCAGTTGGAGTTCAGAATTAAGGATGGTAGAGTTAGAGTCTCTGCTCCTATTGTTGAAAACGACATAAAGTGTCCCAGCCTTTCTCAAAATGCTTTTGGAGGAAATACTGGAAGTTTTTCTCATATAGTAGGAAAATGGTTCAAAAACGGCCAACCTAAAGAAAAAGAACAGAAAAACATTGACAACATCGAGACACAAATGAATTACCCCATCAACGCAATACTGGGCCTTGTCGGCGCAGCATCTAATTCCAATGTTGATGATAACTGGTAATTAAAATCCCTGTCTTTTCCTCATAGAGTGCTTTACCGTACTTTCGCAGTATGATAAAGCACTTTTTATATGCAGACAATCTCCATCAATTTTATTATTCCCGGCTCATGGAAAGAAATGTCCGATAAACAGCTCCGCTACGTTTATCAGCTTCTCGCCGACAACTTCGGCACGGACGAAGTCAAGACGCTCTTTCTTCTGAAATGGAGCGGTACTAAGGTTATAGGCCGTCAAGACAGCGGCTCTTACCTTGTCAAACTCGGCAAACAGATGTTCGAGCTTACACCTATCACTCTCGCCGAACTGCTTGTCAATCTCGACTGGCTCGGCGCTACGCCGACCTCGCCCGTGCGTCCGTCAAAGATGAACCGCCGTCAGGCTCTCGCCGCCGACTTTCAGGGTGTGCCCTTTGAAACGTTCATTGTCTGCGACAATTACTTTCAGGGCTACTTGCAGACGCAACAGGACTACCTGCTCGACGAGATTGGCTGCGTTGTCTATCAGGACGCGAAACTGAAATTTAAGCCCTGGCAACGCATAGCAATCTTCTTCTGGATGGTCGCGCTCAAAGACCTTTTCGCGCGTCAGTTCCCCGATTTCTTCCAACCGGCAGGATCCGCCTCCGACGGAAACCTGCTCGGTTCTTCCACGCCGTCCGTGCGAGACGCGATGAACGCTCAAATCCGCGCCCTCACTAAGGGCGACGTAACCAAAGAAGCCGAGGTGCTTGCCCTCGACACTTGGAGAGCGCTCACCGAACTTAACGCACAAGCGCGTGAATACAAGGAGTTGAACGCCAAAATGCAATCCAAATGACAGTGCAGCTCAACGGTAGATGGGACGCGGCCAGGTTCTTCGAGGAACTGACCGCAACTAACCGCCTCGCTAAGGCCGAAGGCTTTACCTTCTGCCGCGTCAGCGGTCTTGACGGCTTCGAGGAAGCGGTCAACACAATACAGACTGCGTCGGCATTTGTCTGTGTGTCAGACATAACTGGCGGTGTGTGTTATGCGGAAGTGCTTGTACAGTACAAAAATTAGCAGTAATTTTGCGGTATGGAAAAGAACCGCTGTATAGTGCTAGTGCGAGAATCCACCACAGCACAAGATATTACCAGCCAGAAGGAAGAAGCCTATAATGCTGCTATTTCCGCTGGCTATGCTCCAGCCGATATTATTGTTATCGGACAAGCTGGTAGTTCTGCTATTAAGCAGAATGAGCAGTATGTAGCCGATATGGAGAGGGTACTGGAGCTGATTAGAACGGATAAGACCGTTAAGGAGATATTTGTATGGGCTATAGACCGTATAGGGCGCAAGCCTAAGTATCTATTTGAGATAAGGGATGCTGTGTACCAGTATAAGGTACAGCTTACTATCTTAAATCCGTGGCTACAGTTGCTTACTCCTACTCTAGAGCCTAGTGATACTGCTAAAATGGCTTATGGCTTATTTGCTACTATGGCAGAGCTGGAAATGGAGCATAAAAAGGCTAGATTTGCCAGAGCTAAAAAACATAATGCAGAGGTAGGTAAATATAGTGGCGGTAGAACTTTACCCTTTGGCTATGCTGTAGATAGTAATGGCTTCTTTGTGCCAGATGAGGATGAGGTAGCTTTTATAAAGATGGCTTTTGAAATGTTTGCTACTGGTAAATACAGTGTGCTTACACTGGCTAAAGAGCTGGATGAGCTAGGCTACAGAAAAAGAGGTGAACGGATTACTCGTAGAGTGCTAATCCGTATTTTAACCACCACCATCTACATAGGTAAATCCACCTACATAGAGCCTAAAACTAAAGAGCTAAGAGAGCGTAATTATCCAGCTATCATATCTGAAGAACTCTTTGATAAAGTTAAGGCTCAACTGGCAGCCAATAATAAGAGCGTGGCTAAAGAGCGTAAACACTACTACTTTGGTAATCGTATTATCCGCTGTGATGAGTGTGGCTATAGCTATGTGGTTACTAAAGGCTCTTACCGCTGTGGCGGTTTTGCTATGGCTCACCAGAATAGAGCTATTGGTATAGATGGATGCCACAACGGATTAACCGCTAATGCTGGTATTATAGATGGAGTGCTGTGGTACTACTCTATACAAAAACACTTTGACTTCTTATTAGAGGATAAATCTAAGGCTATCCAGCAGTACCAGCAGACCATAGCAAGCAACACACAGAAAATAGCTACTGAATCTGTGGCTATGGCTGATTTTGATGCTGAAAAGGAGCGTATAGATGATATATACTTAATGGGTAGGCTCACTAAAGAAAAGTATCAGAGTAAGCTAGCTGATGTGGATGCTAGGGCTGCTGAACTCAAAAATAAGCTCTTAACTCTTAAAGAGGAAAATGAGCGGTTACAAGCTATGATAGATGAGCTGGAGAATGATGATACCGATATGGAGCAGCTTGTAGCAATGGTAGAGAGAACCCAGCAGCTAGAGGATGAGAAGGAAATGAGTGAGATAGTACATAAGTATGTAAAGGTAGTGCATCTTACCAGAGATAGAGTAGATAATAAAAAGTGTGTTATCATTACTATTACCTTTATGGATGGTGATACTAAGAGCATCCACTACTTCCCTAACAATAAGCTGGAAAAGCTATTTACCTTATCCGATACTGGTAAGCTAAATCTGCTGGAAATAGAGCCTATAGAGCGTGGAGATAAGGCTGTAGCATTTACTAAGACTACCAGACGGTATAACAGAACTAAGGCTGCTACTCCAGATGAGTACCGAAAGATGCCACTGGTGCAGCTCCTATTAGAAAAGCTCATATTAAAGGGAGCTATGAAATAAGCCCCAGTACATAACTAAACCAGCGTAATTAGGTAAATCTGGATGGATATAGCCCAGATTTGACTAATTTTTTGTAACTTTGCAATCTAATATACCCCTAAATATGGCAAATAACGCTAAATTAAGGAAAGCTAAGAGCAGTAAAAAGGATGAGTTTTACACTCAACTTACCGACATAGAAAAAGAGCTAAAACACTATAAAGACCACTTTAAGGATAAAGTGGTTCTTTGTAACTGTGATGACCCTAGAATTAGTAATTTTACTAGATTCTTTATAATGAACTTTAGGCTCTTAGGGCTTAAAAAGCTCATTACCACCTGCTATAAAAATCAAGATAGCAATCTATTTAGTAGCGGTGATAGTGAAAAAGCGGTATATATGGAATATACTGGTACTACTGCTGCTAATGCTATCCCTACTCCAGATGAGATAGGGGTTAAAGAGCTTAAAGGTGATGGTTCTTTTGATAGCCCAGAGTGTATAGAACTACTTAAAGAAGCTGATATAGTAGTTACTAATCCGCCTTTTTCTCTCTTTAAGGAATATGTATCACTATTGATTAAGCATAATAAAAAGTTCCTTATTATCGGTAATGTTAATGCACTTAGCTATAAAGAGATATTCCCACTTATAGCTAATAATCAGATGTGGCTGGGTGCATCAATACATAGCGGAGATAGGAAATTCAATGTTCCAGATGATTACCCCTTACAAGCTGCTGGATGTGGTATAGATGAGGATGGTAATAGATATATCCGCGTTAAGGGCGTAAGATGGTTTACTAATATGGATTATAAAGAAAGGCACGAAGAATTAGTCTTATTCAATCAATACAATCCTGAGCAGTACCCTAAGTATTATAACTTTGATGCGATAAATGTAGATAAGACAACTGATATACCGTGTGATTATGATGGCTTAATAGGAGTGCCTATTACGTTTATGGATAAGTATAATCCCGACCAGTTTGAAATAATTGGACTTGGTATAGCCAATCTTGGACTTAGTATAGGCGTTAAGCCTTATACTCCAGAGCATAAAAAGTACCGTAAAGAGGTACAGAAAAGAGGTGCTGTAGATGGTGATTTATATATGATGGATGGTAATGTGGTTACTGTACCATACGCCAGAGTAATCATTAAACGTAAAAATTTATGATGGATATAACACAATTAAAAATCACGATAAGAGAGCTTGTAGAAGGCTACTCTGATAACGGTGAAGGCGGTGTAGTAGCGTATGGCGGTAAGTTAGATGTTAGACCCCCTTACCAGAGAGAATTTATCTATAAAGATAAGCAGAGAGATGCCGTTATTACTACTGTTAATGATGGCTACCCCCTTAATGTAATGTACTGGGCTGCTAGAGAAGATGGTACTTTTGAAATCATAGACGGACAGCAGCGCACTATCTCTATATGCCAGTATTATAATAATGACTTCTCTTATATGTTTAGAAAGTTTGATAATTTAGAGCCAGCCGAAAAAGAGCGGTTCTTAAATTATGAGCTTTTTATCTATGTTTGCACTGGAGAGAGTGATGAGAAGTTAAAGTGGTTTGAAACTATAAACATAGCTGGAGAAAAGCTAACCAATCAAGAACTAAGGAACGCTGTATATGCTGGCTCTTTTATAGCTGATGCTAAAAGATACTTCAGTAAGAAAAGCGCACCAGCAGCCTTATTAGGCAAGGATATAGTAAATAAATCCCCAGAACGACAAGAGTTATTAGAACTGGCTCTAAAGTGGATATGTGAAAAAGAGGGTATAAAAGATGTACGCTATTATATGGCTAATCACCAGCACGACCCTAACGCTTCTCAACTTTGGCACTATTACCAGACTGTGATTAACTGGGTGAAAACTAATTTTTATGTAACTAAGCACAAAAAGGTTATCACTGGCTTAGATTGGGCTAAGTGGTATGAGCTTAAAAAAGATACTATCTTAGATAAGGATGCTCTGGCTGCTAGGATTAGTGAGCTTATTAAGGATAGCGATGTATCAAATAACAGCGGTATTATCCCCTATCTATTTACTGGTGATGAGAGATTACTGGGATTACGCACCTTTGGAGATGATATAAGGGAAGCTGTATATGAGGAACAAGACGGTATTTGTAAAATCTGTGGAGAGCATTTTGAAATAGATGAGATGGAAGCAGACCATATTAAACCGTGGAGCAGAGGTGGTAAGACTGTAAAAGAGAATTGCCAGATGCTTTGTGTACACTGCAACAGAACTAAGAGTAATCACTAAGCTCTATGGGTTTTATAGGTTATCTTATAGCTGCTACTCTAGGCGGTGGTGCTTTAATCTACTTTGTATGTGGACTAGAGAAACAAGATAAAGAGAACGGTAAAGGTAATACTGGCTGCTTTGTTGCTTTACTCTGGAGCTTTGTGTTATCTCTTTTCTTAGGGCTGATAGCTTTAGCTGGTAAATGATATGACGGATAAAGAGCGAGAGATAGAGCTGGCTTATCAGCAAACAGAGGAAGCCAATTATTTAGAGCGGCTAAAGGCTCTGGATGATGTGGCAGAAAAAGAGCAAGCAGATTTAGACCGTAAAGCAGAACTGGCTGATGCAGCTTTAAGAGCAAGAAGAGCCAGTTATAAGCTCATAGATAGCTCTGGTGATGATAGCTCACTGGATAACAGATACCAATAACGAAAAAGAGCCAGCCTAACTAAATAGACTGGCTCAATTTTTATAATATAATCACTGCTGATAGCAATATAGCAGCCACTACTCCAATAAGCAGCCCCAGTACCAGCATATCCTAATACTTTTCTAACTCTGTCTCTTATACACA
>OJQV01001645.1_pt1 | contig 9702 bp, 6 predicted proteins | sample 1598821 | NCBI WGS metagenome assembly OJQV01 (sample SAMN03922509, study PRJEB24848) | human gut metagenome | isolation source: stool sample | host: Homo sapiens | place: Germany | collected 2011-11 | reverse complement strand
GGCCTCTTGAACCCCATTCAAGCGCGCTACCAAAACTGCGCTACACCCGGATATCTGTTTGCGTTTGCCGCTCACAGCTTGATTAGTATACCCGACTTTTCCCGTTTTGTCAAGCGCTTTTTCCAAATTTCTGATGCAGTTTTTACATTTTACTGTCCCGGCTTTTGCCCGCCAAAAGGATGCGCGAAAGAGCGTTATTTTCAAAAATCGCGATACACATCTTCCTCATCGTCCTCATGGATGGGGGTGGTGTCGTCCGGCGGTGCGCCAAACTCCACCGTGGCAAAGGCCAGCGCGAATACGCTGTCTGCCCCGGCGTGAAGCAGTGCCTGCGCGCAGGCGGCAGCTGTTGTGCCGGTGGTGATGACGTCATCCACCAACAGGATGCGCTTGCCCTCCAGCTGCTGCGGCTGTGCCGCCCGGAAAGCACCTGCCACGTTGGCTATGCGCTGTTCCAGCGGCAGACCGGCCTGATGCCGTTTGGCGCGGGTGCGCTCCAGTGCCTGCGGTGCCAACGGCACCTCCATAGCCTTGGCCAGCGGCAGCGCCATCAGTTCCGGCACATTGTAGCCGCGCCTTTTACCGGAGGCCGGCACCGGTACGATCAGGTCGTACCCGATGGCCGCCCACGGCACCGGCTGCGGGAGCAGCTCGCCGTACTGCACGGTCAGTTCACCGCCAAAGGCCAGCTGTACCAGACGGTTGCCCATCTCCACAGCCCGCCACGGCTTGCCCTGATACTTTGCGTTCAGGATGCCGCGCCGCACACAGCCGCTGTAACGGTAGGGCGCAGCCGCACCGGCCAGATTGCTGATATAGTGCTGCGCCGGGTCCAGCCGGATGCCCGGCTTGCGACGCAGCGTTTCCAGCTGCACTGCACAGTCCGGGCAATCTCGTACATCCCCCAGCACCCGGCCGCAGAAAGGGCACTCGCGCGGGTAGAGCAGCTGCCGTACCGCCCGCAGCGCCCTGCGCCGGGGGTCATAGTAGTCCATCAGTCCTTTTTGACCGCCACGATCACCCGCACGCGCTTGCCTGCTGCGCAGCCAAAGTTATCGTACCAGCCAGTCAGGTAGTAGCCCTCAGAGTTCACCTCAGAGAGCTTGGTGGCGTAATACTGTCCCTTGTACCACAGGTACACCTGCATATCGTCAGCCGTCTCGTAGCGGGTGCCGTTGCTTATCACCGAGGCTGCACCCACCTGATCGATCTTCATGGGCATCAGCTGGATCATGGCCTTTACCGTGCCGTTCACGTTTTGCCGCACTGCCAGACCGCCCGCCAGCACCGGATACTTGATGGAGGTGGAAAAGCTGGCCTGACTGCCGTTGACGTAGCAGATGTAGGTAGCGCCGCCGCCCACAAAATTGAGGATGGTGCTCATAGGCTGGCCGGTAATGTTGGCCAGCTGCTTGAGACCGATGCTCAGCAGCGAGCCGGAACTGCTGGTGATGCGGTTCCAGACCGTGCTCAGCAACGAGCCGTCAATGACGCCCCACAGGATCTCGCTGGTGGTGGGCACCAGCACACTGCGCAGATCGTCCACCACGGTGGTGGTGTTGGTGGTGCCGCCGGTAGAGCCGGAACCGGAAGAGCCGTCCCCGGTGGAACCGCTGCCGGAGCCGGAAGAACTGTCCCCGGAAGAGCTATCCCCCGAGCCGGAGGAGCCGCTGCCGGTCAGGGTGCCCAGAATGGAACTGGCGTTGAAGGCCAGATTCTTCACATCGTCCAGCACGCCGTATTTCCACAGATCACCGGTGACATCGTTCAGGATCAGGCGGTCGATCTGTCCCTGCTCATTCAGCGTATAGTAACGCACGGCCAGTGCGTTCAGCTTTGTCCCCGCTATTCGGCTGGGACGAACCGTCCCAGCCAACCCCTCCGATGTCGTATCCAGAATTTGTACGTCATCGGCCAGAGCATAGTCCCCCAGCGCGGTGGCGGTGTCGTTGATGGTGCCGCTGACCGATTTGGACTCGATGGCGGTCACCTGTTCCCCTTCGGGGGTCACGCTGATCTCCACCAGCCAGCCGGTGGGGTAGTTCAGGCTTTTGTCGATATTCACAGTGCGGGTAATGCCGTCGGTGCACATCACCGAGATCTTTTGCAGCACGTCTGCGCCGTTATCCTCTACAAGGCTGCGGGTAGCGGTCTGCACCACGCCATAGAACACGCTGTCGGCTTCCTCGCCGGTGATCACATCGGCTACCTCGTTGTCCATGCCCAGCAGCAGGGTGACCACTTCGCCCACGCCGCCGCCGTTCAGGGAGGAGATCTTGGACGCCACGGCAGAGCTGCCCAGCGTGTAATTGCTGCCCGCCACGGTCAGCGCGGTAGGCGCGCTGGCGCTGGGCGATACTGCCGTGATGCGGCCTGCGGCGCGGCGGGTGTAGATCCACACCGTCTGCAGGCTCTCGCTGTAATAGTACACGTCGTACTTGTTCAGCTCTGCCGAAGCAGAGGCCTTATCGTTGCGGTAGACGCTCACCGGCGTAAAGGGCAGCTGGGTGCCCTCTTCTGCTACAAAGGGACCCTTGCGGCTCTTGAGCAGCACCGAAGAGGTATCCACCTGACCGTTGGACACCGTAAAGCCCAGCGAGCTGCCGTAAGCGCTGCCGCTGGCGGTGTTGGCGCGCAGGGCGTTGTACAGCAGCAGGGTGCTCTGCTCGTAGGTCATGGCCTGTCCCTGCGTGCAGGTCAGCTGATCCCGCAGACCGATCTGCTGCGCCTTGTTCAGCTGTGCCTGCGGGAAGGAGCCGGTCAGGTCGGTGGTCTTATAGCTCAGCAGCTTCAGCACCGCCGCACAGGCTTCCTCCAGCGTGACGGTGTTGTCCGGGCGGAAGGAGCCGTCGGTGTAACCGTTCATCCAGCCCTGCTGCACCGCAATGCGGATGTAGGGTGCCCACTGGGAGCTGCCGGGCACATCCCGGTACAAAGTACCCACCGTGCCCTGTGCGCCTACGCTCTCCCGGTAAGTGGAAAAGGACACCAGCATTTTGGCAAAGGCACCGCGGGTAATGTTGGCGCTAAGCTCCTGACCGGTGGGCACAGCGCCCAGAGTAATAGCCGTCTGCAGGGCCGTGTTGTTGATGCTGGCCGCCGAGACCGGCAGCACCAGCGCCGACACCGCAATGCTGACCGCCAGCAGAAATGCGAGAATCCGTTTTTTCATTGGTCGTACCTCTTGTTCTTTGTTTATCACGCCGCCGCGATCAATCGTAGCGCAATGCTTCAATGGGGTTCAGCCGGGCTGCGCGCCGCGCCGGCAGATAGCCGAACAGCACGCCGATGCCCACCGAGATGCCAAAGGCCACCACAATGGAGTTGAAGGAGGGGCTTACCGTAACGGTGGTATCGGTCATGAACATGGGCAGCACCTTGTTTGCCGCCATGGACACCGCATAGCCCAGCGCAATGCCTAAAACGCCGCCCAGCGCGGAGGTGGTGGCTGCTTCCACCACAAACTGCGCCAGAATGGTGCGCTCCTTTGCTCCCAGCGCCTTGCGGATGCCGATCTCACGGGTGCGCTCGGTCACAGACACCAGCATGATGTTCATAATGCCGATGCCGCCCACCAGCAGCGAGATACTGGCAATGCCGGTAAGTATCACGATGACCATGTTGATCATCTTGTTCATTTCCTCCAGCCACTCGCTGGCACTGTACACATAGTAGCCGTTTTCGGTCTTGAGGATCGACATCAATTCCTCTTCCATCGTGCTCTTGGCCTCGTTGGCAAGGCTTTCGTCGGCCATCATGGCGGTGTAGCAGTCCACCATGCTTTGGCTGGAAAGCCGCATCACGGTGGTGTAGGGCAGGTAAACGCAGTCGTCATCGCTGCCCTGCTGCATAGTGGGGTCGCTGACTTTGGCAGACAGCACACCTACGACGCGGAACTTGTTGGCACCGATCTTGAGCGTCTGCCCCACACCGTTGCCGCCAAAGGCTACGCGGTTGAGGTAATCGCCGATGACGCAGACCTGCTTGTTGTCCTGCATATCCATGTACTGCAGGCCGCGCCCCTGAACGATCTGGTAATTCTTCATTTCGGTAAAGTTTTCGTCCACACCGCTCATGTTGGACCAGCGGTAGCTGGTGGTACCGATCTTCAGCGTACCGCTGGCTTTGCCGCTGAAGTTGACCTGCGGCGACACCGCCTTGATCAGGTCGGAATGCCGCTGGCAGATGTCGTACATCTCCTCCACCGACACGGAGCGGGAGCCGTAGCCCCACACCTGAATGCTGAGGGTGTTGGTGCCCAGTGCGGAAAAGCTGTCCCGCATACTCTTGGTCATGCCGTTGCCCAGACCCACGATGACGATGACCGCCATCACGCCGATGATGATGCCCAGCATGGTCAGAAAGGTGCGCAGCTTGTTGCTCCACACGTTCTGGATAGCCTGCCGGAAGGTTTCAAAGATCATGCCTGTTCCTCCTTTTCCGGCGTTTCGGGCAGCAGGGTGGGCTGCACCATGGCCTCCGGTGCGTGGGAGTCGCCGTCATACACCACCTGACCGTCCTCCAGCCGGATGATGCGGTCGGCCTGCACGGCAATGGAATTGTCGTGGGTGATCAGCACCACGGTGTGTCCCTGCTTGTGCAGCTGCTGCAAAAGCCCCAGCACCTCGCGGCCGGTATGGGAGTCCAGCGCGCCGGTGGGCTCGTCCGCCAGAATGACCGGCGGGTTGCGCACCAGTGCCCGCGCGATGGACACGCGCTGCTGCTGGCCGCCGGAAAGCTGGTTGGGGCGGTTTTTCAGCTTGTCGCCAAGTCCCACCTGCTCCAGCACCTCCCGGGCGCGGATGTGGCGCTCGGTGCGGGAGATGCCCGCATACACCAGCGGTACCTCCACGTTTTCCATCAGGTTCAGCCTGGGCAGCAGATTGTATTGCTGGAAGATAAAGCCCAGCATTTCGTTGCGGACAGCGGCCAGCTCGTTGCGGTTCATCTTGCCCACATCCCGGCCGTTGAGCCGGTAGGTGCCGTGGGTGGGCACATCCAGACAGCCGATGATGTTCATGCAGGTGGATTTGCCGGAGCCGGACTGGCCCACGATGGCCACGAACTCGCCTTTTTCGATTTTCATGGTGATGTGGTCGGCAGCCTTTACCGTGGTATCGCCCATCTGGTAGTACTTGCACACCGCATCAAACTCGATCAGAGCGCTCATTCATCCCTCCTGCGTCAATCCACCACGACTGCGCCGGCCTCGGCGGGGTCGATGCCCTCTGCGGGCTCTTCAGCGTCCGCTGCGGGGGCTTCACCGTTTTCCGTCTCCTCCGGCAGCGTCTCCTCCCCGCCCTCGGCAAGGTCTGCATTGTTTCCGGCGCCGCCGATCACTTCGCCGTCCATATCGTCATAGCCGCCGTCGTCATAGTAGCTGTCGCTGCTCACGGAGCTGGGGTCGTAGGCGATGGTATCACTCTCGGACAGGCCGCTGGTCACCTGCGTATAGTTGTCGTCGCTGACACCGGTCTTGACCTTGACATACACATAGCCCTCCGGTGCGCTCATGGAATCATCGGCGTTCACGGCGCTGGGAGAATCCTGCCGCACCAGCACATAACCGCCCCGCACAATGGCGGCGTTAGGCACGGTGAGCGCATTTTTAGCCTGTGCCACCACGATCTCGGCGTTGGCATTCATGCCCGGGCGCAGACCATCGGTCTCGTCAATGCGCACGGTCACCGGGTAGGTGGTGGTACCGCCGCTGGTATCACCCTTCATGGACACACGGGTGACCAAGCCCTCGTAGGTCTTATCCTTCACGGCATCTGCGGTCACCTGTACGGACTGCCCCACCTTCAGGCTGCTGACCTGCAGCTCGTCCACGTTGATGGTCATTTCCAGATAACTCAGGTCGTAGATGGTGCACAGGTCGCTGCCGGTGCTCAGGGCATCGCCCACCTTGGCATTTTTCTCGATGATGGTGCCGCTGATGGGCGAGGTGATGGTGTAGTTATCCATGGCGTCCTGCATATTTTGCATGGACAGTTCCGCGCCGCGCAGGGTCTCGGAGGCAGACTGGATGGACTCTGTCAGTTCCTCACCGCTGAGGGTCAGGATGATATCGTCCTTGTTCACGCTGCCGCCCTCCCGCACATTGATGGCGGTGACGGTACCGGAAGCCAGCGCAGTCAGGGTACGCTCGGCCTGATACTGGAAGTTGGCTGCTGCAATGGAGCTCACCCCGTTGATAGTAGCCGTTGCAGCCTGTGCCGTGGTCAGACCACCCGCATTGGACACCGAGAGGGTCACAGTGCGGGTGAGCAGGTTGCCGGTGCTCAGGGTATCGGTGCCGGTCACAGCGGTAATAGTGCCGGGCAGCACCTCAAAAGTACCGTCCAGCGTCACCTGGGCGGTCTGCCCTACCGAGAAGTTAGCAGCATCCGCAGCCGGGAACTCCAGCACCAGATTCATCTTGGAGCTGTCCCGCACCACGGCCACCTCCTGACCGCTCTTTACCTCATCGCCCTTGTTCACCTTCAGGCTGCTGACGACGCCCGCCACCTCGGCACGCACATACTGATGGTCGGCGGTCTTGTCGTAGCTGCGCTGCGCCTGCTGCAGGGTGATGGCAGCCTGTTCCACCTTGGTGGTTGCATCGGAGGAATCCACCGTGTAGAGCACAGTGCCCTCCTCCACGATATCGCCCTCCTCAAAGCCGCCGGTCAGCACCTTGCCGGGCACCAGCGATTTGACGCTGTAAGTATTGGCAGGCTTCAGCGTGCCAGTGCCGCTGAGCGTGTTGGAGACATCCCGGGTCTCCGGCACTGCTTCTGTATAGGAAGTATCCACGTTGGCGGGCTTTGCACCCTTGGGCTTCAGCAGCCACCAGCCGCCTGCCAGCACCACGATGGCCACCGGCACCAGCCACTTCCAGTTCTTTTGGGCAAAGGCTGCCGCACCGCCTTTTTTGGGTGCAGCCGCTGCGTCCTGCTGCGGGTCGGCGGGCTGTTTAGGTTTGTTCCAGATCATTCTTGCCGTTCCTCCTAGGTTCTTTTATGACAAGGTGCTTTTTGCAAAAGCACCCGTCAGAAACTCTTATTTGTAGTGTATCGCATTTTGCCCCGATAAACAAGCGTCCAATTTTCGTTTCACGGCATTTCCACAAAGTTTCAGACTTTTTTTACAAAGAATGGCTTTCTTTGTGCGCCGCTGAGCAGCTGCATATCCTTTATAATACGATTCAATCCGCCTCTTCCCTGCTCTTCTTCCTGTGAAAAAAGAGATTCTGAAAAGCCCGCAGGCTTTTCAGAATCTCAGACAAAAAATCAAATTCCTTAAAATATGGCCAAAGCGCACGCGGCGACCATTTGGAATCGTTTTCCCTCAAAAAGAAAATCAGCCGGACCCGAAGGCCCGGCTGATTTATTCTTTTTTACCCTGCGTCTGTGATGGGCTCTACCACCACATACACCCCTGCGGGCACACAGGCGGCCCATGCGCCGTCCTTGTCCAGCCAGCCGAATTGCTCACAGACATGGTCCGGGCACTGACTGTCCAAAAACGCGATGGCACCATCCTTCACCTGCAGATGCACGATGTAGTCCCCTACCTCGTACAGGTAATCATGATCCTGCGCAAGGGGCAGGGTCTCGGTAACGCCGTCACCGAAATCCACAACGGCCTGTAAGCCGCTGCCCTTGGCGGGGTGCTGCGCCCGCACCGCAAGAAAAATACCTGCGGCCAGCACCAGCACCACCAGCGCAAAGATCACATTTTTCTTCCACGCGCTGCCCTTGGGGGCGGCGGTGTCAGAGTTTTTTTGCTTTATGCTCATGCAGCGTACTTGCTGGCAGCTGCACCGGCAATGCGGCCAAAGACGGTAAAGTCGGCCACAGCGTTGCCGCCCAGACGGTTTGCACCGTGCACGCCGCCGGTCACCTCACCTGCTGCGAACAGGCCGGGGATCACAGAGCCGTCAGCCTTCAGCACCTCGGTGTTGGTGTTGATCTTCAGGCCGCCCATGGTGTGGTGCACACCTGCGGTGACCTTGATAGCATAGTAGGGAGCAGTATCCAGAGCCTTTGCAAAGCTGGTGCGGCCAAAGTCGGGGTCGTTCTTGGCGGCAACGTAGCCGTTCCAGGTCTTCATGGTCTCGGCAAAAGTAGCCTCGTCCACGCCCATAGCCTTTGCCAGCTCCTCGTAGGTCTGGCCGGTCACGGTGTAGCCCTTCTTGATGTAGCCCTGAATGACGCTGGAGGCATCGACCATAGCCTGATCCACCACCAGCCAGCTGTAGCTGCCGGTCTGAGCGATCTCGGCAGCGGAAACCACGTCACGGGTGCCCACTTCGTCGATGAAGCGCTTGCCCTCGGCGTTGATCAGCACAGCGCCATCGCCGCGCAGACCCTCGGTGATCAGAGCAGCGGTGTTAGCCTCCACGGTGGGGTGGATCTGGATCTGATCCATGTCCACAGTGTCAGCGCCCACAGCGGTAGCCATCTCAATGCCCTGACCCTGTGCGCCTGCGGCGTTGGTGGTCATAAAGCCCTTCAGCTCGGGCTTGTACTCGGTGACCATGTCCAGATTTGCGCCGAAGCCGCCGGTGGTCAGCACCACAGCCTTGGCATTCACGGTGATGGTCTCGCCGGTGGAACCGGTAGCCTTCACGCCCACAACAGCGCCGTTTGCATCGGTCAGCAGCTCGGTAGCAGTGGTGTTCAGCAGGGTCTGCACGCCGGCCTTGTCGCAGTTCTCCTGCAGCAGGGGGATCATGTAAGAGCCCACAGAAAGGGTCTTGCCCTCAGCATCCACGGGGCGATGGATACGCTTGACGGATGCGCCGCCGAAGCTGGAAACGCTGTGCAGGGTGATGCCGTGCTCGTCCAGCCAGTCGATGGCGTCAGCGCTGTTGGAGCACAGAGTCTCCACCAGAGCGGGGTCGTTGATGCCCTTGCCGCCGATCATGGTGTCCAGCTCCATCAGCTCCACAGAGTCGAAGTAGCCCTTGGGGGCTGCCTGATAAGCAGCCCACTGCTCGGAGACGGTCTTTGCCAGAGCGGTGATGGTAGCGTTGTCGGCATACTTTTCAGCAGCGGTCTTCAGGGTCTTTTCCACGCCTGCGGACTCGCCGAACTCGTTCTCATCCTGATACACGGTCTTGCCGGCGTTCATGCCGCCGGTAGCGCGCACGGAGTTGCCGCCCACCATGGGCTGGCTCTCCAGAATGACCACGCTCTTGCCCTCGGCAGCAGCAGTGATGGCAGCAGTCATACCTGCACCGCCTGCACCCACGATGGCAATGTCTGCATCAATGGTGGAGTCCTCGGCCTTGTTCTCCTCAGCCTTGACCTCGGTCTTGTAGTCGTCAGCGTTCAGGCCGGCTGCGGCCAAAGCGGCAGCAGCAGCTTCCTTGATGGCGTCGGAGGTGATAGTTGCAGTGGCCACGCCGTCCACGGCAATGCTGCCGCTCTCGGCAATGGCGCCGGGCAGCTGCTCCAGAGCCATGGTGCCGATGCCGGGGGTCTCATCCTTGCCCTCGGCGGTACAGCCGGTGATCTTGCCGTCGGTCAAAGTCAGAGTGACGGTAACATCGCCGCCCATACCCTTGGCTGTACCGGTGAACTCGCCGGACACGCCTGCGGTGGAGGAGGCAGACTTGCTGCCGCAGCCGTAGCCCAACAGGCTGACACTTACAACAGCCGCCATGGCCAGCGCAGCCACGCTCTTGCGGATCTGATTCTTTTTCATTGTTTC
>OJQV01001625.1_pt1 | contig 9810 bp, 7 predicted proteins | sample 1598821 | NCBI WGS metagenome assembly OJQV01 (sample SAMN03922509, study PRJEB24848) | human gut metagenome | isolation source: stool sample | host: Homo sapiens | place: Germany | collected 2011-11 | reverse complement strand
ATGCAGAAGCCCAAGACTTCCTCGAGCTTCTCGGTCGGGGCATCCTCGAGTACCAGCTGGACGATGGTGCCGAAGGCGACCTTCTCGCCGTGATACATGTTGTGGCACTCGGGCAGCATCGTCAGACCATTGTGGATGGCATGAGCAGCAGCAAGGCCCGAGCTCTCAAAGCCAATGCCCGAAAGCAGCGTATTGGCCTCGATGATGTGCTCGACGGCAGGCGTGAGCGCGCCCTTCTCCAGCGCGACCTTGGCCTTGACGCCGTCGGCCATGAGCGTCTCATAGCAGAGCTTGGCGAGCGCCAGGCCGGCCATGCCGCCCTTGCCGCCAGCGCAGGTGCCGCCGTCGGCATCGTGCGTCGCCTGGGCCTCGAAATAGGTTGCGAGCGCATCGCCCATACCGGAAACCGTCAGGCGCACCGGGCTCGCCGCGATAACCGTCGTATCCATCAGGACAATGTTGGGGTTTGCCTTAAGGAAGAGATACTTGTCGAACTGGCCGTCATCGGTATAAAGCACCGAAAGCGCAGAACACGGAGCATCGGTCGAGGCGATGGTGGGGCAAATGATAACCGGGGACTCCAGGTAATAGGCGACAGCCTTCGCGGTGTCGAGGATCTTGCCGCCACCGACGCCGACGATGATGTCGCAACCGTTGTCACGAGCGAGCGCAACCAGGCGATCGACCTCGCCCTTGGAGCACTCACCGTTAAAGTCCTCAAACAGCAGCTCGGCCTTAGCCTCGGCAAAGCCGCCCTCGATCTTGGCGCCGACGCGCTTCTTGCCCGAAGGCGTCACGATGACGAGGGCCTTAGCGCCGAGCGGCTCGACATAGGAACCGAGCTTGGCCAGCTCGTCCGGACCCTGGATGTACTTGCTGGGGCTATTGAAGATTGCAGCCATTTTTATCCCACTCTCTAATAATTAAAAAGAAAGGGGCTCCGTACAGATACGTGCGGAGCCCCTCGTTACGATAACAAGAGTCGATTAGAAATCGATGTCGGTGTCGTAGTAGCAGGCCTTGAGGATCTTCTCGAAGTCGGCAGCCTTGGTCTCACGCGGGTTCTCCGGCGTGCAGGCGTCGGTCTCGGCGTTCGCGGCGATCTCGGGCAGCTTGGCGAGGAACTCCTCCTCGGAAACCATCTGCGGGTTCTCGGCGTCGACCTTCACGCCACCATTCGCGTAATCCTTGATGGACTGCGGAATGTTGAGCTGGTCGTTGAGGTCGCGAATCTTCTGGACGAGCGCTGCGATGAGCTCCTCGTTGGTCTCGCCGGGAAGGTGCAGGATCTCCTTGGCCACGTAAGCGTAACGCTCGGCAGCACGCGGGTCCTTGGAGTTCCACTGGATGACCTTGCCCAGGTACATGGCGTTAGCGGCACCGTGGATGATGTGGCCATTCTCGAAGGCAGCACCGGTCTTGTGAGCCATGGAGTGAACAATGCCCAGCAGGCCCGAGGAGAAGGCGATACCGGCGATGCACTGAGCCTCGTGCATGTGCTGACGGGCCTCATGGTCGCCAGCATAGGACTTGGGCAGCCACTCGACGATCTCGCGGATGCCGTGCAGAGCGTTGGCGTCGGTGAACATAGAGGCGCAGGTGGAAACGTAGGCCTCCATGCAGTGGGTCAGAGCATCCATGCCGGTGTGAGCGCACAGCTTGGCGGGCATGGTGTAGGTGAGCTCGGGGTCGACGATGGCGACATCAGGGGTGATGTTGAAGTCGGCCAGCGGGTACTTGATGCCCTTTTCGTAATCCGTGATGACGGAGAATGCGGTGACCTCGGTAGCGGTGCCGGAGGTAGAGGAAATGGCGCAGAAGTGAGCCTTCTGACGCAGCTCGGGGAAGCTGAACGGCTGGATAATGTTGTCGAAGGACTCCTCGGGATACTCGTAGAAGACCCACATGGCCTTAGCAGCATCGATGGGCGAACCGCCGCCGATAGCAACGATCCAGTCGGGCTCGAAGTCGCGCATAGCGGCTGCGCCCTTCATGACGGTCTCGATGGAGGGATCGGACTCGACGCCCTCGAACAGCTTGACCTCCATGCCGGCCTCTTTGAGGTCGGCCTCAACGTCCTGCAGGAACCCGCCGCGGCGCATAGAGCTGCCGCCAGAAACGATGATGGCCTTCTTACCCTTGAGGTTCTTCACCTCGTGGCGAGCGCCCTCACCAAAGTACAGATCGCGAGGATTGGTAAAACGTCCCATACTGTGCCTCCTAAACAAGCCCCTCTTAGACTTGCGTATATAACGGAGCACCCAATTGGCTCCGTTAGGACCGGTTTGCGCGTTGCCGGCGATGACAATGCGCGATGTCTAAACGTCTCAACGCTCAGACAAACACTATTTTACCGTTCTGGTTGGTCAGTTATTCACCTAAAGCCGCCAATGATGAAACGTTTTTTCTATCCCTGAAGACCCTTGTGCGGCATTCATACTCCCAAGCTGGGCAAACGTTTTATCAAGGTTGACTACATATCCCGGGCAGGACCGTGCCCCTCCAAAATATGCACCGTTCGCCGCCAAAAATCGACCGTTTGCGGCACCGTGATACCACTCGGTCGTCCAAGGTGCCGACATTTGTGCGACATCCGTCTTCGTGGTGCAAAGGTGCAAGTCCAAGTGCGGCACCCCCGTTGTGCCACATGCGGGTAAACTAGAACTTTATATAGAAACATTTGAACCCTAACCGCAGCAAAGGAGGCCCCATGGCATTCGATCCCATTCAAGAGGATTGCCATCGCCTCGTTCTTGAGGCCTTGCGCCGCGACAATATCCCGCTCACCGACGCTGCCGCCGTAGAGCATCTGATGGAACAATTCACCCGCAACCCCGCACCGCTCATCGTGCACGACCGCGACCGCGCCGGGCACCTCATTGCCAAGGTGGTCGAGGCTGTCGACTACCGCATTCCCTTTATCCCTGACGATACCCAGGCAGAGCAGGAAGAGGCAGCTGCCGAGAACATGCTCCGCGAGGCAGCCGCGCTCGACCCCACCAACTGGGACGCTCAGCGCATGCTGACCGCCCTCACCGCCGAATCCAACGAGGAATACGTGCAGTATCTGGTGTCCAAGTGCGACGAGGTGGAGCATGACCTGGCGCTCAAAATCGCCTCGGCGCAGGACCCCTACGAGCGTGAGGCCGCAGGCGACCTTACGCGCCGCCCCTATCTGCGCTGGCTTGCCGCCCTTGCGTCACGCGCGCTCATTAGCGGCCGCTATCGCATGTCGCTCGAAGCCGCAAACCGCAGCCTCGACTTTGCGCCCAACGACCCCGCCGGTGTCCGCCACACCGCGATGCTCGCCATGGCAAAGCTCGAATACCCCGCCGAGGAGCTCAAGCACTTTCGCTCTGCCCACTCCGTCCCCTATCTCGCCAACACGCCGCTGCGCCGTCGTCCCAAGGATGCGGAGCGCGACTTGGACCCGTGGACGCTCATCGCGCTGATGAGCGCTGCCTGGCGCGAGCTGGACTACGAGGGCGCCGAGCACTATTTGCGCATCCTTGCGCGCTCGTGTCCGCACGCAGCCGAGGCACTCTACTTCCAAGCCGAGTTTCCCGATGGCGTCTATGCCCGCGTCAACGTGGGTGTGGGCTCCACCGACGAACTTGTCCTTGCGCTGTCCGAGGCGACGCCGGTACTGCAGGAGGGCCTGGGCGCCCCCGACAACGCCAGTTTTGCCGCCTGGGTCGCCACCAACGATATCGTGCGTTCCCAAATCGATGAGCGCATACTGCGGGCGGCCGAGCAGGGTTTGCCGTTTAAGGGAGGAGACCTCTAATGGATCCGAGCGTCTACATCCCCGCCTACCTGGAGCGCACCTATCTGGCGTCGCACCCCGAACTCACCGATGCAGCACGCGAGCTTGTCCATAACGACGTGAGCGTCAACCCTCATAAGTATGCGCAGACCGAGCATGCCCAGGCACTGCTGTCCTATGCCGGTGTTCATCGCCACCTGCTCGACGAGCTCCATCGCATCGAGGACATGGGCAGTGACGAGGAGTTCGAACAGACGCGTAATCGCCTGTTCGACGACATGCGCGATGAGCTGCTCAAAATTGTCCGCGTCGATGCACTGGCCGTCGACGCGCAGCTGCTCGCCATCATCCTGGCCGACACGCCCGTTGACGCCTGCCTGGGTGACCTGATGAAGCTCGAGGCGACCACGGCCGATTACCTGCAGCAAAGCGTGCCCGGGTTCGACATGGAAGCCCCGCACTACTGGGCCAACAAGGTTTTGACGGACGGCGTGACGGCGGCCGATCTCACCGTAAGCGAGCCGGCTCTTATCGGGTGGCTCCACACGCTCGAGGCCATCTCGCAGCTGTGCATGGCAAGCGCTCGCTACCGTGCTGCCGCCAACTATTCTCGCCGTATTCTTAAGGCGGAAGGCTATCCCACCCGAGCTGCAGGCACCGTGCTACTCGCCCTCGCTCGCCTGGAAGACGAGGACGGCTTTTTTGCCCTGGCCCACCAGCTCGAGGAGCAGATGGGGGCCGATGCCCTCGAGAACTCCCCCTGGTACCTGCTCGCCCGCACGATCTTGCTGTTCAAAACGAACAAGATGCGCCCGGCGACACGCGCGCTGCGCGAGTTTGCCAACCGCTGCGAGGGCGGCGCGTTCTTTTTGCTGAACCCCATGTATCAGACGCCGTACCTTCCCTGCCGGCCCGAACCGCACGACCCCTGGGACCTTTCGCATCAGGCAGTTTGGGAGGCCGACGGCATCATCTCGGATACTCCCGACTTTGCCCCCTGGGCCAACGCTTGCGAAGACGTATCGCAGCTTGCCCAGGAATTTGCGCGCCGTTATGGCTTTTAACGACACAATCGCCACGACCATGTCATTCACGTTAGGAACGACTTCATGAACTTCCGCTCATCTCTCGCCTGCACCTCGAGCGATATCGCCCGCTGGGGGCTGCGCTCCGTCCTTAAGCGCCAGGGCGGCGTACTCCCCGGCCGCATCGCCATGAAGATCAACCCCGAGCTGCTACGCGACCTCGCGGGTCTTGTCGACCGCAGCGTGGTAATCACCGGCACCAACGGCAAGACCACCACCTCCAACCTCATCGCCGACGCCGTTGCCGCCAGCGGCGCCACCGTGGTATGCAACCGTGCCGGCAACAACATGGAGCCGGGCGTGGTGGGCGCGTTGCTCGAGGCCCGCAGCGGCCTCAAGCGAACCGGCGGCGGCGAGCGCGTGGGCGTCTTTGAGTGCGACGAGCTCTACACGGTGCGCGTCCTGCCCAAGCTCAAGCCGACCTACTTTGTGCTGCTCAACCTGTTCCGCGACCAGCTGGACCGCTACGGCGAGATCGACCACACCCAGGACGTCATCGCCCACGCGCTGGAGCTTTCGCCGGCAACGACACTCATCTATAACGCCGACGATCCGCTGTGCGCCTCGATTGCCGCGCGCGTCCCTAACACGAGCATCGCCTTTGGCATCGACGGCGCCACGGGCACCGAGTCCGATCGCATTAGCGACTCGCGTTTTTGCTCGCAGTGCAACGCGCCGTTGGAGTACGACTATGTGCAGTATGGTCAACTCGGCGCCTACCATTGCCCCTCGTGCGGTTGGGCACGCCCCGCACTGGTCCGCCGTGTGACGGGCGTGGAGCTCGGCTGCGACGGCTACGGCTTTGACCTGGTCTTTGGATCTGCGTCCGACGCAGCTGCCGTACACATCGCCACGCGCTACAACGGCCTGTACATGGTCTACAACGTTGCCGCTGCATTCTTTGCCGCACATGAGTTAGGCGTGGATACGGCGCACCTGCAGCCCACGCTCGATGCCTACGTCCCCGCCGGCGGACGCATGGGCCGCTGGGATATCGCCGGCCGCACCGTCGAGGCCAACCTGGCTAAGAATCCCGTAGGCTTCGATCGACAAATCCAGTCCATCAAGACGGCAGGCGGCAGACTCTGCGCTTTCTTCCTCAACGATAACGATGCCGACGGCCACGATGTATCGTGGATCTACGACGTCGACTTTGAGCGCATCGCCGACACGCCGGGTCTTGTCGCCTTTGCCGGAGGCACGCGCGCGCACGACATGCAGGTGCGCCTCAAGTACGCCGGCATCGATGCCGCGATTATCTCGGACGTCGCGCAGGCAATTGGCGCCGTGGCAGACGAGGCCGCCGATGACACCTTCTACGCCGTCGCCAACTACACGGCCTTCCCGCCGCTGGTCAAGGAGCTCGACGGGCTGAAAGGCGCCACCGCCGACGCTGTTGCTGGGCGCGCCGTAGCCCGTGCCGACGGCAGCGCTCTTCCTGTCGGTATCGCGCCAGTCGAGCTTTCGCGCCCGCTGCGCATCGTCTACCTGTATCCCGATGCCCTTAACCTCTACGGCGACGGCGGCAACGTCATCGCCCTCGAGCGCCGCTGCGCCTGGCGTGGCATTCCCGTGCGCGTGGACGAGGTCCGTATGGGCGAGTCACTCGATCTCACCGATGCCGATATCGTCATGATGGGTGGCGGCTCCGACCGCGACCAGCTAGCCGTGGCACACGAGCTGCTCGCCCAAAAAGACAAGGTCGCGGCCTATGTTGAGGACGGCGGCACACTGCTTGCCATCTGTGGCAGCTATCAGCTGCTCGGCCGTTCGTACTACATGGGCGAGGATCGCATTGAGGGCCTGGGCGTCATTGCCGCCGAAACCGTACGCGGCTCCGACCGCCTGATCGGCAACGTAGCCGTCAAAACCGATCTGGCACCTGAGCCCTTTGTGGGATTCGAGAACCACGGTGGCCGCACGCTTTTGGACGCCGAGGCCACGCCGCTCGGAACGTCCGTCGTCACGGGCACCGGCAACAACGGCGACGATGGCTTTGAGGGCCTGATCTACAAGGGCGTCATCGGCACGTACCTGCATGGCCCGGCGCTGCCCAAGAACCCCGAGCTCGCCGACTGGCTGATCGCCCATGCCCTCGAGCACCGTGGCGATGCACAGGCCGCCGCCCTGCTGCCGCTCAAGCCCCTCGACGACACCTACGAGCACGCCGCCCACGACGCCGCGATGAAGCTCCTCCCCTAACGCCTCGCCACCACAAAGGGGACAGGCACCTTTGTGGTGGTTTTCCAGTTTACCAACGATATACGCGCCGGCAAAAAAGTCTGCTATACTCTTTCCCGCTGTCCCCATCGTCTAGCGGCCAAGGACGCCACCCTTTCAAGGTGGATATCGCGGGTTCGAATCCCGCTGGGGGCACCAACCCGAAAATGTGCGAACCCGTGCGATGCTTAGTCGTGCGGGTTCGTTTCGTTCGTCGTCGCAGTAGAGCGTGGCCACGCACTCCTCCGGCGTCACCATCACCTGATAGACAAAGGAATCGAGGACGGCCGCGTCGTCCATCCCGCCGCCGCACTGGAGGAAGTCCGCGAACTCCTCGGGGTCGATGCGCGCTTCGTCGTATGAGGCCAGATCGCGCTCGGCGCGGGCCTTCTGGGCCTGAAGCTGGGCTATGCGGTCGGTGAACTCCGGCATCACGATACCCTGCTCGATGGCGGCCATGATGTTCTGGAGGCCGTTCTCGGCCTTGCGCTTCGAGGCCATGGCCCGCCTGCGCGCGTCGGCTATCTCCGGCTCCGGCTCGTCCCAGAGCATGTGGGATATGCGGAGGGCCGTCTCGCGGTCGCGCAGCATCCCCCTGATGGCCTCGGCCAGCTCGTGCTCGAGCCAGTCGCGCCGGACGGGCTTGGCACCGCAGCGGCAGCCGTAATACTCGTACTTGACGTTCTTCTTGCCACGGCCAGACGTCCCGGCCATGTTGTGGCCGCACTCCGAGCAGATCGCCCTGCCGGACAGCGCGAACGTGCCCCAGTCCTCCGAGGCCCGGCGCTTCTTCGGCTTCACCTCCTGGGCCATCGCGAAGGTCGCCTTGTCGATAATCTGGGGCATGCCGCCGTCCATCTCTATGCCTCCCCACGAATAGAAGCCCGTGTACTTCCTGTTGTGGAGCATCTGGTACACCATCGAGTAGCCGCACGGCCTGCCCGTCCTCGTGGTCACGCCGCGCCGCGCGAAGTCGCTGGCGATGGAGTCGACCGGCTCGTGGTCGCAGGAGCGCCGGAACGCCTCCCGCACTATCGCGGCCTCATCCTCGTTCACCACGTACTCGTCGTCGTCATTCCGGCCGTAACCGTAGACGCGCACGCCGTTGGTCTTGCACTTGATGGCGTTGCCCTCCATGCCCCTGCGCGTCCTCATGGAGGTCTTGACCGATTCCACGGCCGCGAGTCCCTCGTAAATCTTCTCGATCAGGATGCGCTCGGGGCCGTCAGGCATGGCCTCCATGGCCGATACGACCTCGACGCCCTTCTTGCGCAGTTCGTGCTTGTATGCGGGCGCGTCGTACTCGTCGCGCGAGAAGCGGTCCATCATATAGACAAGGACGATGTCCGATTCCCCCGCGTTGGCAATCATCTTCTGGAACTCGGGGCGGTCGTCGCTGCGGCCGCTCATAGCGTAGTCGGAGTACTCCCCGACGATGGCGTAGCCCTCGCGCGCGCACCAGTCGCGGCAGACGCGCAGCTGGTCGTCAATCGAAGCCTCGCGCTGCTTCGAGCACGAGAAGCGGGCATATATGACGGCGGTCTTTATATCTTCTGGCATAATCTAGGATGCCCTCCAAACGGGCGGCTATCTGGTAAACCCCGCAGCAGCGTTGGCGCGCTTCGACCTGCGGGGTTTCACTTTGCCGCTACCAGACCTGGGCGTATACCTCGAACGAGGAGTGCTCGGGCATGTTGAAGCAGGAAATCTCGAACGGCTCGGACTCGCCCTTGGACGGGGTATCGACGAACGTCGTGTTTCCGTAGTTGATGGCCCCGGAGGCGTCGCGAGCAATCACGGAGACGGCGACCTGGCTGTACTGCTTCTTGTCCAGATCGTAGTTGGCGGTCAACTCGCCTGTGTACGAGACGCCGCCGTACGAGTCAGGCACCTCTGCCGTGTTCGATACGGTAAAGACGTCTTCGTCCAGCGTTTGGCTGTCTACCCAGCTCGGCTCATTCGCCTTAAACTCGACCGTTGCGGGGGCGGTGCCGTTTCCCGCCTGGAAACCGTAGTGTACGGTCTCACCGGGGAGGACGACGAACAGGGTCTGCTTGTCGGAGAAGACGATGGAGCCGTCCTCGGCCTTGCCCGTTATCGTCACCGTAGGCATCTGGGCCTCGACGTCCTTGTTGGTGTTCTTCAGCGCGAAGCCGTAGTAGACCCATCCGTCGCCGACCACCGACCAGCCGGACTCGGTAATCTCCAATGGTTTCGGTTCGCTCCGATTCTCGACCTCCTTGAACTCGCCAGACGATTGCTGACCGGAACCGGCTTGTTGCCCGCCGGAGCATCCGACAAGCGGCGCTAGCGAAGCCGTGGCCATAGCGGCCAGGAACGTTCTGCGGGTAATCATGGGTTACTCCTTCCCCTGCGCCGCCCACAGCTCGCGGGCGACAGCCAATAAGACATGCTTGTGCGGCGACGTAAGGTCGCGGTACGTGTCGACGAGATCGCGCTCATCGTTTGAGATTGGTGCCAAATCACCGCTCTCGCCGTAGAAGTCAGCTATGTCGACATCAAACAGTCGGCAGAGCCTGATCATGGTGTCGGCGTCTGGCTGGCCACGCCCGACCTCCCATGCGCTAACTGTCTTACCGCTCTTACCTATGGCATTGCCTATGTCTTCGACACTTAGGTCCTTCTCCAGGCGGAACTTCTTGATGTTATCCGCGATGCAGCGCCTTACAGGCTCCATGACTCCTCCTAACGTCGCTATCTGAAGTATAGGGCATGTGT
>OJQV01001606.1_pt1 | contig 9936 bp, 7 predicted proteins | sample 1598821 | NCBI WGS metagenome assembly OJQV01 (sample SAMN03922509, study PRJEB24848) | human gut metagenome | isolation source: stool sample | host: Homo sapiens | place: Germany | collected 2011-11 | reverse complement strand
TCCCGGCCATCCACTGCGAGCACTGCGGCATCGTGCCCGTGCCCGAGGATCAGCTGCCGGTGACGCTGCCCGAGAACCTGGACCTGGGCGCCGGCGAAACCCTTGCCGAGTGCAAGGACTTCTACGAGACCACCTGCCCGGTCTGCGGTCGCCCGGCCAAGCGCGAGACCGATACCATGGACACCTTTACCTGCTCCAGCTGGTATTACCTGCGCTATACCGACCCGCACAACACCGAGCTGCCCTTCTCCCGCGAGGCCGCCGACCGTTGGATGCCCGTCGATAACTACATCGGCGGCATCGAGCACGCCATTCTGCACCTGCTCTACAGCCGCTTCTTTACCAAGGCACTTCGCGACTTGGGCCTGCTGAGCGTGGACGAGCCCTTCACTAACCTACTGTGCCAGGGCATGGTCAAGGACGAGAACGGCGACACCATGTCCAAGTCCAAGGGCAATGTCGTGCCCCCGAGCTCGGTCATCGAACCTTACGGCGCCGACACCATGCGTTTGGCGATCCTGTTTATCGCCCCGCCCGAGAAGGACTTCGACTGGGATCCCAAGGCCGTCGAGGGCGCCAACCGCTTCATCAAGCGCGCCTGGCGTATCGTTTGGCAGCTCGTCCAGTCTGGCGACGCCAACGTGGCCTTCGACAAGTCCGCGCTCGACGAGTTTGCGATGAAGCTCTATCGCGAGCGTCACCGCACCATCGCCAAGTGCACCGAGGACTTCGATCGCGGCCAGTTCAACACCGCGATCTCGGCCGTCATGGAGCTCGTCAACGCGGCGAGCGCCTATCTCAACGCCACCGAGGGTACCGCCCGCGACAAGGCGCTGTGCTACGGCGTGGCTAAGGATATCGTGAGCGTCCTTGCCCCCATCTGCCCGTTCTGGGCCGACGAGCTGTGGCACGAGGCCCTCGGCTGCGAGGGCAACGCCTACACCGCCGCCTGGCCCGAGTTCGACCTGGCCGAGTCCGTTGAGGACACGGTGCAGATCGTCGTCCAGGTGCTCGGCAAGGTCCGCGGCCGCGTCGACGTTGCCCGCGATGCCTCCAATGAGGATATGCAGGCTGCCGCCGAGGCCGCCGTCGCCAAGTGGCTCGAGGGCAAGACGGTTGTCAAGGCCATCTGCGTGCCCGGCAAGCTGGTCAACCTGGTGGTCAAGTAAGCACTGCGCGCATAGCTGACATGCAATAAACGAGGGACGGTCCGTGTGGGCCGTCCCTCGTTTTGCATGTACCTGCCTAGGTGTCTTCGGTCAATTGTCCTATTCTTGTGGAGAAGCTGTGCGCACGCTGACCTGCAGATTCGTACTGTGCTTGCACGTTTCCGCAGCTATTGGTATAGTTTGCTTGCAAATGAAGTTGTAATTGAAAGAAGTGGGGTTTCGGCCCCGCTTCTTTTTTGTATGGATGGAGGTGCCGCAATGGTCAAGACCAAGACCGAGCAGGCGATCATCGACGCGCTCGAGGCCGTCGCTCCCCAGCACGATGTCGACATCGTCGACGTCGAGCTCGTGGGTGCCACCAAGGCCCCCTGCGTGCGCGTGCGTATCGAGGGTGCCGAGGGTCAGAGCCTGTCGCTCAACGACGTCACGGCCAACACCAAGTGGGTCGGCGATGTGATTGAGGAGCTCGACCCCATCTCTTCGAGCTATACGCTCGAGGTGTCGAGCCCGGGTATGGCGCGCCCGCTGCGCCGCCCGAGTGACTTTGCCCGCTTTGTGGGCGAGAACTGCGAGCTCACCTCCACCGCCACCGAGGGCCGTCGCAAGTACGCCGGCAAGATTGCCGCCGCCACCGAGACGAACGTGACCCTCGAGCTCGAGGACGGCGAGTTCGTCACTCTTGATTTCTCTGATGTTAAAAAGTGCAAGTTGAAGCCCACCTACGACTTCAAGCCCGCGAAGGAAGGAAAGTAAGATGGCAGCATCCGACATGATGTCCGCCCTGATGGAGCTTTGCCAGGAGAAGCACATCGACCAGCTCTACCTGATCGACCGCCTGGAGCAGTCGCTCGCCAAGAGCTATGCCGAGATCCTGCATCTTGAGTGGGGCGCCAAGGTGACCATCGACCGCACCACCGGCAAGATCTACGTCTACCGCCTGGAGCCGATCGACGATTCCATGGACGAGGAGGGCAACTTCACCGAGTTCGAGGAGATCGACGTCACCCCCAAGAACACGAGCCGCATCGCTGCCCAGCACGCCAAGGCCGAGATCAACGCCATCGTTCGTAACTCCGCCCGCGAGCAGATCTACGAGGAGTTCTCCGGCCGCATCGGTGACCTCATCAGCGGTACCGTGCTGCAGTCCACGCCCGACTTCACGATCGTCAAGATCCGCGAGGGCGTCGAGGCCGAGCTGCCGCACTTCGATCAGCGCCGTTACGAGAACGAGCGCAACGAGCGTCCGATGGGCGAGCGCTACCTGCACAACCAGCACATCAAGGCCGTGATCATCGACGTTCGCGACCCCAACTCCAACCTGCAGCCGGTTCGTGGCGAGCACAGCCGTCCGCCGATTGTCATCTCCCGTACCCACCCCGAGCTCATGCGTCGTCTGTTTGAGCAGGAGGTGCCCGAGATCTATGAGGGCACCGTCCAGATCAAGTCGATCGCCCGCGAGCCCGGCCAGCGCTCCAAGGTCGCCGTCCACTCGCTCGACGACCGTCTAGATCCCGTGGGCGCCTGCGTCGGCCCCAAGGGCAGCCGTGTTCGCGCTGTCGTGGGCGAGCTCCGCGGCGAGCGCGTCGACGTCATCCTGTGGGATGCCGATCCTGCCGTCTACGTCGCTAACGCCCTGTCGCCCGCTAAGGTCACCCGCGTCCTCATTGACGAGGAGAAGGCCTACGCCGGCGTCATCGTACCCGACGACCAGCTGTCCCTCGCCATCGGCAAGGAGGGCCAGAACGCCCGCCTCGCCGCGCGCCTGACCGGCTGGCACATCGACATCAAGTCCGAGACGCTTGCCGCCGACATCCTCAAGAACGTTCCCGTTCACGAGGAGCCCGCCGCCGACCTGATCGGTGACGAGGGGGACGAGGACGTCCGCCGCTGCGAGTACGTGTCCGAGGACGGCATCCAGTGCCGCAACCAGGCTCGTCCCGGCTCCCGTTTCTGCGGTGTCCATGACACCGACGCCTTCGATGATGCGGAGGACCTGATCTAGCGCGCGGTTGCGCCGGGCGGGTCCCGGCGCGTCTCCCACGCTCGTTCAGTCTCTAGGCACCCAAGGTGCCAGAAAGGGTAGGTGAAGTCATATGGCAAAAGTCCGTGTGTCCACCCTGGCCAAAGAGTTCGGCATGACCTCCAAGGAACTGATGGGTCATCTCGCCGATATGAAGATTCCCGCTAAGTCCGCTTCCTCCACCCTGGAGGACGCCTACGTTGCCATGGTCCGCAAGCAGCTCGCCTCGGTGATCGAGGCCCGCGCCCAGGAAGTCGAGGCCGCCAAGCAGGCCGAGGAGCAGGCAGCTGCCGCCGAGGAGGCCGCACGCGCCGCCGAGGCCGAGCGCGAGCGCATCGCTGCCGAGAAGGCACGCGAGGAGGAGCGCCGCCAGTTTGCCGCAGCCCAGGCTGCCGAGGAGGCCGCCCGTGCCGAGGCCGAGGCCAAGAAGAAGGCCGAGCAGGAGCGCCTTGCCCGCGAGAAGGAGGAGGCTGCCCGCGAGGCTCAGCGCCGCGCCGTTCCCGCTTCCGACTCCGGTTCGCGCTTCCGTTCGCTGCTCGACCAGATCGCCGCACAGGAGACCGTGCTCAAGGAGAAGAAGGACGCCGAGGACAAGGCCAAGGCCGAGCGCGCCGCTGAGCGCGGTAACCGTCGTGGCGGCAACAACGACCGCCGCGGTGGCCGTCGCAACGATCGCAACGCCTCCGACAACAACTCCGAGCGCAACGCTTCCGAGAGCCGTCCGCACAGCCATCGCACCAACGCCAGCAACAACGTCGCTGCCGGCATGGACTTCCCCAACCCCGATAAGCAGGGCAAGGGCAAGAAGCGCAAGGGCGGTCACAACAACGAAGAGGACCACTACAGCCGCATGGCTCGCGAGGCCGAGGAGTACAGCCGCGAGAAGGTGCTCGAGGAGGCTCGTGCTGCCGTCGAGGAGGCCTCTCGCGAGTCCACCGGTCGCCGCAAGAAGCGCAAGGAGAAGCGCGAGCGCGAGGCTGCCAAGGCTCAGGAGGAGCGCAAGATAGAGGAGGCGCTGGCCCAGGGCGTGAACCCCGAGGACCTCGACGCCATCAAGGTCTCCCAGGGCGTTACCGTCCAGGAGCTTGCCGAGGCGCTCGACGTTCCGGCCAACGACATCATCAAGCGCCTGTTCCTGCTGGGTACGCCGCTCACCATGACGCAGTCCATGTCCGACGACCTCGTCGAGCTCGTTGCCGACGACCTGGGCCGTCAGATCAAGATCATCACCCCCGAGGAGGAGAACACCTTCTCGTTCTACGACGATCCCGCCGACCTTAAGCCGCGTGCCCCGGTCGTCACCGTCATGGGCCACGTCGACCACGGCAAGACGAGCCTCCTCGACGCCATCCGTCACACCGGCGTTGCTGCCGGCGAGGCGGGCGGCATTACGCAGGCCATCGGCGCTTCGCAGGTCATGATCAACGACCGCAAGATCACCTTCATCGATACCCCGGGCCACGCCACCTTTACGGCTATGCGTGCCCGTGGCGCCAAGGTGACCGACATCGTCATTCTGATCGTGGCTGCCGACGACGGCGTCATGCCCCAGACCGTCGAGTCGATCAACCACGCCAAGGCCGCCGGCGTACCCATCGTCGTCGCCGTCAACAAGATCGATAAGCCGGGCGCCAACCCCGACCGTGTGCGTCAGGAGCTCACCGAGTACGGAGTCATCCCCGAGGAGTGGGGCGGACAGAACATGTTCGTCAACATCTCGGCTAAGCAGAAGATCGGTATCGACGAACTTCTGGAGACCGTGCTGCTCCAGGCCGACGTGCTCGAGCTCAAGGCCAACCCGGACACCTTTGCCTCCGGCAACGTCCTCGAGGCCAAGCTCGACAAGGGCCGCGGCTCGGTCGCTACCGTGCTCGTGACCCGCGGTACCCTGCACGTGGGCGATACGCTGGTCGCCGGCCTTACCTACGGCCGCGTCCGCGCCATGCTCGACCCCAAGGGCCGCGCCGTCACCGAGGCCGGTCCCTCCGACGCCGTCGAGATTCTGGGCCTGCAGTCCGTGCCCAACGCCGGTGACGAGTTCCGCGTGTTCGAGGACGAGCGCGAGGCACGTGCGCTGGCCGACGAGCGTTCGCTGAAGGCCCGTATCGAGGAGCAGAGCCGCGTCAAGCACGTCACGCTCGAGAACCTCTTCGAGACCATTGCCGACGCCGAGGTCAAGGAGCTCAACCTGATCATCAAGGCCGACGTCCAGGGTTCCATCGAGGCCCTTCAGGACTCGCTCGACAAGATGGATCAGTCCGAGGTTCGCATCAACACGATCCACTCCGCCGTTGGCGCCATCAACGAGACCGACGTCGTCCTGGCCGACGCCTCCAACGCCATCATCATCGGCTTTGGCGTCCGTCCCGACGGTAAGGCCCGCTCCGCTGCCGAGCGCGAGGGCGTCGAGATCCGTTGCTACGACGTCATCTATAAGTGCCTCGAGGAGCTCGACGCCGCCCGTATCGGCATGCTCAAGCCCACCGAGGTCGAGGTCGCCACGGGTACCGCGACCGTCCTGGACACCTTCAAGGTGCCCAAAGTCGGTATCGCCGCCGGTGTCCGCGTCGAAGAGGGCGAGATCGCCGCGACCGATTCCGTGCGCCTGGTGCGCGACGGCATCGTGGTCTTCAACGGCAAGATCGCCTCGATGCGTCACTACAAGGACGAGGCCAAGAGCCTCAAGAGTGGTTCCGAGGGCGGCATTGGCCTGGAGAACTTCCAGGACATCAAGCCCGGCGACCAGATCGAGGGTTACCGCATCGACCAGGTTGCCCGTACCGAGTAGGGGGTAGCGCTATGAAGCAAACGCAGGCAACCCGCCGTCTGGGCGAGCAGCTTCGCGAGAAGCTCGGTTATATCCTGCTCTTTGAGGTTTCTGATCCGCGTCTCGACCTGGTTACTTTGACTGCGGTCGAGGTCGCGGTGGACCGTTCGTTCGCGCGCGTGTACGTGTCGTGCGATGCGAGCCGCTACGACGAGGTCATGGAGGCGCTCGCAAGCGCCAAGGGCCGTATTCGCAGCCTGTTGGCTCGCTCGCTCGATTGGCGTGTCACGCCCGTGCTCGATTTTCGCATCGATCGCTCGACCGATGAGGCCGAGCGCATCACGCGTGCGCTGGAAAACGTTCCCGCCACGCTTGCGATCGAAAAGGACGAGGACGGCTATCCGATAGCGGATGCCGCCCAGGAGGCAGCTTTAGATGACTAATTCCGCCGACCTCGCCTCGTGCGAGTCTGCAGATATTCAGCGACGCATCCTCGAGTTCATCGAGGGTGCGTCCTCCATTGCGATTTCGGGACATACTTCTCCCGATGGCGATGCCTTGGGCTCCGTATTGGGTCTGGGCCTTTCGCTCATGAAGTTTTTCCCCAACAAGGACATTGCGCTGCTGCTGGCAGACGATGACCCGGTTCCGCGTATCTACCGCTTTATGGAAGGCTCCGATCGCCTGGTGCCGGCATCTGCGTACGCTGGCAATCCTGACCTGTTCATCTCGGTGGACGTGCCGGTCGTCGAGCGCCTCAACAACTCGGCTGAGGTGCTTCGGCGCTCCAAGCATGTGGTGTGCTTCGATCATCATCCGGCTCGCGAGGAGTTTGCCGAGCTCAGTCTGAGGCGCGTCGAAGCTGCAGCCTGCGCTATGATTATCGACCGCTTCTTGGACAATTGTGGCATTGTCGCCCGTGATGGCGTCGCGACTTGCTTGCTGTGCGGCTTGGTGACCGACACCGGTCGTTTCCAGTACCAGAACGCCGATGCTGCTGCGTTCCATGCGGCCTCGCGACTGGTTGCCCACGGTGCCGATCCGGCGCGCGTTGCGCTCGAGGTTTACCAGAGCATGCGTGTTGAGTTTTTGCACCTCAAGTCCATTGTCATGGGTCGCATTAAGACGGTCGCGCATGGGCGCGTGGCGTATAGCTATGCCTACCAGAGTGACCTTGAGGCTTGCGGTGTCACCTCGGATGAGTGCGATGGCCTGGTTGACGTGGTGCGCTCGGTGATGGGCGTGGAGGTCTGTCTGTTCCTGAAGGGTATTGAGGGCGATACCAAGGTGCGCGGCAACCTGCGCTCCAAGGGCGACCTCAACGTGTCCGAGATCGCTGCTGCCTTTGGCGGAGGCGGACATTCCGCTGCCGCCGGTTTCTCCAACAACGGAACGATTCTCGAGACGCTCACCGTGGCACTTCCCATGCTGGCCGAGCTGGTAGGGGAGGATCCCGCTTCGGTGACCGTCGAGCTTTAACTTTTTGGATGGTACATGGCTCGTCGTACGCCTTCACAACTGAATATGCTGCTCGCCGTCGATAAGCCGGTGGGCTGCACGTCCCACGATGTGGTTTCACAATGCCGGCGCGCCCTCCATGAGCGGCGCGTCGGCCATGCCGGCACGCTCGACCCCATGGCATCGGGTGTCATGGTGGTGGGCGTAGGCCAGGCCACCCGTCTGCTGGGTATGCTAACCCTCGATACGAAAAACTACGTCGCTGACATCTCGTTTGGTGCCGAGACCAATACCGATGATGCGGAGGGCGAGGCGGTCCGCACGGTGGCCGTTGCCAACGAGCTCCGCGATCCTGCCTATGCCCGTGAGCACTTGGCCGCCATGCTGGGTCCGCAGATGCAGGTACCGCCGGCGTTTTCGGCTATCTCGGTCAATGGCGTTCGCGCCTACAAGTCTGCTCGCGCGGGTAATGCGGTGGACCTACCTCCGCGCCTCGTCGAGGTCTATGCCGCTGACCTGATCGCCGTGGGTGGCGAAGGTGATACATGTGTGTGGACGGTGGCGTTCTCGGTGAGCAAGGGCACCTACATTCGTGCGCTCGCTCGCGACCTGGGCCGTGCTTGTGATAGCGCCGCGCATATTTCCGCGCTTCGTCGCACCGCATCCGGTGTTGTTTCCATTGGCGCCTGTCATGCGGTGGAGGAGCTTTCTCCCGAGTCCGCCGCTGGCTTTGCCCTGGATCCCATTGCAGCCCTGGGCGCCACGCGTGTTGACTTGCCGGGCAATCTTGCCGACGACCTGCTCTGCGGCCGACGCATTCCCGTTGAGCGTGCGCTTGCCGATTTCGATTCCTCGAAGGCGCCGTTTGCGTTGGTGCTCGATGGGGGACTCAAGGCGCTCGCCCGCATTGAGGGCGGCCGCTTTGTCATGGAGCACGTGTTTCCGCAGGCAATCGGCGGTGTTCGATGATGTTGTCCGCTCGCGAGCTCGCGCGTGTCTTTTTCGCGGGCGAGTCGGACGAGGCTCGCATCGTTGCTGCCGATACGTTTGATGAGTGTGAGCACTTGGGTGCCGCTTCAATCGCCATTGGCGTGTTCGACGGCGTTCACCGTGGACACCAGGAACTCATCGAAGCGCTTGTCCGTGATGCCCGTGCCCATGGCTGTAAGGCGGTCGTGGTTACCTTCGATCCCGACCCGGACGTTGTGGTGAGCCCTTCGCCCGCTCAAAAATTGATGACGACGGCCGACCGTCTGCATGCCTTGGCTCAAACCGGGGTCGATGCGGTGGTGGCCGTTCCCTTTACGCCTGAGGTTGCGGCACTCGACCATGTCGGTTTTCTCGCACTGCTGTCACGCGTAGTCGACATTCGCTCGATTCGCGTTGGCAGTGACTTTAGGCTGGGTCGTGGCGGTGCTTCTGGTGTTGCCGAGATGCGCTCCTGGGGTTCCGAGCACGGCGTTGACGTGTATGGTCACGACCTGCTTTGCGAGGGCGGTGAGGCCATTTGCGCCACCCGCATTCGTCATGAGCTGGGACAGGGCCATGTGGAGCTTGCTGCTGAGTTACTCGGCCGTCCGTATATGGTGCGTGGCGGTGTTATTCGCGGCCGTCACGAGGGTTCTGGCATGGGCTTTCCCACGGCAAACTTGCAGGTTCCCGACGGCATTCAGGTGCCAGCCGATGGCGTGTATGAGGGTCTGGTGCTGGTCGATGACACCGCGTGGCCCGCTGCCGTGAACGTCGGCCTGCCGCCAACGTATGCTGACGATGCGGCATCTGCGCATCTCGAGGCTAATTTAATTGGTTATACGGGCGACCTGTACGGCGCTTCCGTTTCGCTGGCGTTTACGCGCTGGCTGCGTCCGTCGCGCGTGTTCGATTCGCTGGATGAGTTGATCGCGACCGTCGAGGGTAATATCGAGGACATTCGTCACAACTTGGGTGAGCAGGGGGTGAGCATCCGTGATTAGCGATGAGGAGAAAGACCAGGTACGTGCTGCGTCCGATCTGGTTGCCATCGTGCAGGAAACGGTTGAGCTCAAGCCCCGCGGCCATGAGTTTTGGGGCTGCTGCCCTTTTCATGGCGAAAAGACGCCGTCCTTCCACATTATCCCCGCCACGCAGGTGTGGCATTGCTTTGGCTGCGGCGAGGGTGGCGACGTCTTCACCTATATCATGAAGCGCGAGAACCTGAGCTTTCCCGAGTCAATCCGTTATTTGGCCGATCGCGCAGGTATTGAGCTGCATGACACCGGAGATCGCCGCGAGCGCGGTACCAAGCGTGCCCGAATCTACGATCTGTGCGCCGAGACCGCCCAGTTCTACCACACCATGCTTATGCGCGGTAAGGACGGCCGTCCGCGCGAGTACTTTGCCAGCCGCGGCATGGGCGGCGACGTCTGCCGCCGCTACTGTCTGGGCTTTGCGCCGGGCCGCAATATGCTGGTGTCGCACCTGTCCCAGGCGGGTTTTACCCCGCAGGAGATGATCGACGCCAATGTTGCCGTGAGCCGTGGGCG
>OJQV01001596.1_pt1 | contig 9996 bp, 7 predicted proteins | sample 1598821 | NCBI WGS metagenome assembly OJQV01 (sample SAMN03922509, study PRJEB24848) | human gut metagenome | isolation source: stool sample | host: Homo sapiens | place: Germany | collected 2011-11 | reverse complement strand
AGAATCTACAACAGCCTCACTTAATTTTTTAGAGTCAAAATCAGGGGTATATGTCACTGCTCTAACATTCGTTTTAATTTTCAAATTATAAAATGTAGGAGTATGAACAGAAACACCAATACGGAATGGAGAGTCTTCAAATGGACGCACGATAGCTCCAAACTTAAAATCCACACCTGAACCATCTATTTTATTCTCAGTAGTCATTTCATAACTTGGAGTACCATAATTCACATTTTCTACAATATATTCCCCATACTCCTCTCCATAAGTAGAAATCTTTGAGTAATTAACATCGTAAGCACCAATGGTCAATCCTAAATAAACACGATCACTTATATTAAAAGCAACATTAAAATCATACTGATTGATTCCTCCTTTTTCATGTCCATCATACCATGAATATGGTTGAGGTAAATAACCTATATAGCCATTTTTATCTTCATTTTCATTATATAAATATCCATTCCAGCCGATAGCAGCCAGCCAGCCAGTCTGACTATCAGTAAACAGATTAATCTTATCATCAGCTAACTTACTGATAAAGTCACCATTCGCTTTAATCATAGTGTTCGCTTGATTCGTCATTTGATTAGTCTGAGAAAGAATTGTTCCTCCAGGCCCCAGATTAATCAAACCTTCCATTGTCATATACTTATCAAATGACTTGGAACGAGTGTAACTGAATCCAAAATTCACATAACGCAAAGCGGTCTGATTTCCAATTTTAGAAGAAAACACAAATCCTATATTATCAAATGATCCACGAGTCTTATCAACATTAAACTTTGATCCTTCATATTTACTCTCCGAACCAAAAGAAGAAAAGCCGAAAGTTCCCATTATATCATTACTACGATATATACCAATACCAGCCGGATTTGTCCCCATAGTAGAAATATCTCCTCCTAGTGCACCCATTGCTCCTCCCATTCCTACAAAACGGGCAGTTCCATTCAAATCCTTCTGCGTAAACTTAGCACCATCGTATATTGTCTGGGCGCTTGCACTTGCCACCATAATAAGAGCAAGTGCAGCTATATTTATTTTCTTTTTCATACGTTTCCTTAAATATTATTATATGCTATAGTTTTATCTCCTGCTACCGCCTCTAGCTGAACCTCCACCACCGGAAGAACTTCCACGACTACTGCTACTACTTCCGCCTCCATACGAAGAACCACTAGAACGAGAAGAACTGCTACTAGGAGAATAAGAACTGGAACTACTAGAACGACTACTGCTACTAGGAGTATATGTTCGAGAACTACTACTAGAACGGTTACTACTGCTAGGAGTATATGTTCGAGAGCTACTAGAGCGACTAGGTGTATAACTACTACTTCCTCTTGAATAAGTTCCGCTACTTCTAGAAGAAGATCCCCTATTATAAGTACCTTCACTTCTTGAAGAAGAAGTACGAGTGCTACTACTACGATTCATACCCGAAGATGTGCTGGTACGAGTACTGCTCGGACGAGTATAGGTATCTCTGCGAGAAGAACTAGTTCTTGTACTTACTCCTGTCCGTGTACTATTCTCTCTGGTTCCTACTACACGTCCCGAAGTTGTTCTATTCGAAGATGTACGAACTGATGAAGGACGAGAAGACTGATAACGGTTAGAGGTATATCTGGTACCATTGGTAGTACGGTTAACACTCCTGTTAGGAGAACGACGATTGGTGTATAGCATGTCTCTATGACCACCGCCCCAGCCCCAGCTAGGACCACCACCCCAGTGGTGATGATGTCCCCAATAACCGCCGCCATAGAAGCCACCCCAGTAGCCACCATACCAGCCGCCCCATGAACCCGGGTAATATCCCCAACCATAGTAAGGACGATTCCATCCCCAGCCATAGTTCCATCCCCAACCGTAGGAGTTGTAACGCCAATCCCACCAAAGCGGATTACTAAATGTCGGGAAAGCATAAGCGTACATACCATCAGTATATACATTCCAGTTCCATGAATTAGGTCCGTAAACAACGTCCCAATAGAGTGGACTGCTAATGCTGATAGCAAAACGTGGATTACGGAAACGGATAATACGTTCAGCATATTCATAGTCCTCTTGCGAACCATCAAATTCACCGGTTACCCATTCTCCTTCCAAGTCTGGCTGAGCTTTCTCTTTTATATATAAGGTATCGTTTTCCATTACGAATTCATTCTCACGAGCGTCATAACGGCGGTTATATTCATCCACATCCCGTGTTTTTCCCTTGCGGTCCTGAACTACAACGGTAGTGCCCGGTGATGTATAGATGTTGGTCGTGACTTGCTTTCTCGGTTCCTTCTTTTCCGGAGTCGTTTCTTTCTTCTCCTTTTTGTCTTTAGAAGGTACGAAATAAAGGTCGTCATCAACGCTTTGTGCCATCAAGCCTATAGGGAGGCATAAAGCAATTAGCAAGAAATAAACAATCTTTTTCATATCATCTCGGTTTATGTAATTACTTAAACTTATTCACATTACAAAGATAAGGAAGAGATTCGCCACTCTAGGGAGATTTTCCCCAAAGGATAATAGGGAAATCCCTATTTCTAACTATCTTTGCAAAAGATTCACCAAATTAAAAACAACTATGAAGTATTTTGAGTTCACATTCCATACAAGTCCATGCACAGAAACAGTAAATGACGTACTGGCTGCCGTATTAGGTGAAGCCGGATTTGAAAGTTTTGTTGAAAGCGAAGGCGGACTGACTGCATACATACAACAGGCATTATGCGATGAAAATACAATAAAAAATGCAATAACCGAATTTCCTCTGCCCGATACGGAGATCACTTATACATACGTTGAAGCGGAAGACAAAGACTGGAACGAAGAATGGGAAAAAAATTTCTTTCAGCCGATTGTGATCGATAACCGATGTGTTATCCATAGTACCTTCCATAAAGATGTACCCCAGGCAACTTATGATATCGTTATCAATCCGCAAATGGCTTTCGGCACGGGACATCATGAAACGACAAGCCTCATCATCGGGGAGTTACTGGACAATGAGTTGAAAGATAAATCACTTCTGGATATGGGCTGTGGAACTTCGATCTTAGCTATTCTCGCCCGCATGCGGGGAGCACGCCCATGTATCGCTATTGACATTGACGAATGGTGTGTACGAAACTCTATTGAGAACATTGAATTAAACCACGTAGACGACATCGCCGTTTCACAAGGAGATGCCTCATCGCTTGTTGGCAAAGGGCCCTTTGATATCATCATCGCTAATATAAACCGGAATATTCTATTGAACGACATGAAGCAATACGTTGCCTGCATGCACCCGGGATCGGAACTTTATATGAGTGGATTTTATGTGGACGACATTCCTTTCATCCGCCGGGAAGCAGAAAAGAACGGACTGACCTTCGTACATCATAAGGAGAAAAACCGCTGGGCAGCAGTGAAGTTCACATATTAAGCATTAATCTTCCTTATCTGTTTCAAGAAGACACAGACCACGTATCTTTAAAAGACAGCATATATTTGTAGTAGAGATAAGATGTACGAGATGCTCATCTCGTGCTGTACGGCATGCTCATCTTGTTATACACCAGATGCTCATCCAGTAGTGTACGAGATGAGCATCTGGTACATACCATCCTTTAATGAAAAGAATGGTATGATATAATATTCCTTCTGTTATGTTACCGGGAAACAGATATAAAGTATTAAGGTTTTGAATCAAACTCATTCTTTACCTGTTCGCACCATTCCCTGATTCTCTTTTCCGCTTGCTCGGATTGATTATCCAAATCGACGACCAAACCGCACCACCGATCACCACGCAACGCTCTGGAACGTTCGAAAGTGTATCTTTCGGAAGAAGTAAAACCGACCAGTGTGGCCCCGTCTCCTTCAAATACCTCGGCAAGCAGTCCGATTCCGTCAGCAAAGTTTTCGGGATAACGTATCTGATCTCCTAACCCGAAGACAGCTACTTTTTTCCCTTTCAAGTCCAATGTACGAAGTTCCGGCAATAACTCATCCCAATAGGTAGGAAGTTCTCCGTCAAACCAGGTCGAAGCACCTACTATAAAACAATCGTAAGCTGCAAAATCATTTTGCCATGCCTGCTCAATAGGCACCACTTCTATCCTATCTTTTCCAAATTCTTTCTGAATTTTCTCTGCCACCCAAGTAGTCTTATCAGCTTTGGTGGCATAAAACAAACCTATCTTTTTCATAAACTATACCTCCATTTTATTCCATTAATATTCCAATAGTTTTTTAGCTGCCTCATAGATCTTCGCCTCATCCGGCAATATCTCTTTTTCCAGAATCGGATTGAAACCGACAGGAGTAAATGTAGAACCGACACGCTGCACCGGACCATCCAGATAACGGAACATATCCGTTCCGATCATAGCAGCAAGTTCCGCACCGAAACCGGAGAACACCTTGTCTTCGTGAACAACCAATGCTTTACTGGTCTTTTTCACCGATTCGAAAATCGCCTCCTTATCTAATGGTATCAATGAACGAATATCGATCACTTCGACTTTCCAGCCACTTTCTTTTTCCAGTTGCTCTGCTACGTGCAGGCAGAAATGGGTAGTATTACCATAAGTAATAATGCTCAAATCCGTTCCTTCACGACGAATACGTGCCTTTCCGAAAGGAATCTCAAAATCTTCCGGAACAACAGCTGCTGCTTCTACCGAATTATATAGAGCTTTCGGTTCCAAAAACAAGGTAAATCCCTTTGAACGCATACTGGTTCGTAACAATCCGGCTGCATCATCCGCAAAAGAAGGACAGACAATACGTGCACCCGGCAACGTTGTTAGGGCACCCTCTATATTTTGGGAATGATATAATCCACCACCGATATATCCTCCGGAAGCAAGCCGTAAAGTGATATTCGGAGCAAACTTACCGTTACTGCGCCAATATTCATGAGTACACTCCACATACTGTTCTACGGCAGGCCAGAAGTAGTCTGCAAACTCAGCTCCTTCTATCACTACATGGATTTTAGGGTCAAAGCGGCTCATACCATTGGCTGTACCTACAATATAATCTTCGGCAATCGGTGCGCTGAATACACGCGCCTCGCCAAATTCCTGCTGCATGCCTTTGGTCACATTAAAGACCCCGCCTTTTTCTCTGTTAGCCACATCTTGTCCCCAGATAAAGGTATCCGGATTATGGCGGAATTCCGCTTTCAATGTTTCATTAATTGCATTGACCAGGAAAGTCTTCTCTCCTTCTTCCTGATGAGTACCTTCTTTGTATTTTTGCGGCTGATAAGGTTCGGGCATCACAAAATCGTAAATGCTTTTAGGATCAGGTTCAGGGGCAGCCAGCGCCTTGCGGTTGGCAGCAGATAGTTCCTTCTTTGATTCAGCTTCAATTTGCAGCAGTTCCTCTTCCGTCAAGCGCTTATAGCGCAATAACATCCGCCGGAACTTCATTAACGGATCAGCTTCTTTCACATATTCCAGTTCGTTTTCGTCCCGATAAAGTGTATGTTTATCCGAGTTGGAATGAGAACCGATACGAACGCAGTTAGCCTGTACAATCACAGGATTACGGGTACTGATCGCATATTCGCGTGCCTCAGTCATGGCATTCATAGAATCGAACACATCTTTTCCATTGCAGTAGATAATCTTCAGATTCTTGAAACCGGAGAAGTTCTCAGCTACTTTACGATTGGCAGTCTGCTCAGATTTAGGAACAGAGATGCCATATCCGTTATCCTGTATAACGAAAATCACCGGAAGACGTTCCAGACTAGCTCCATTGATAGCCTCGTAAACAAAGCCTTCGGAAGTAGCAGATTCTCCGTGCGAAGTGATTGCTACTCCTTTATGCCCATAATATACCATTGCTCTTGCTACACCTGCCGCATGAAGGTCATGCGTTCCGGTAGCAGAAGATATATTTTCAATATGCCATTCCGGTTTAGCGAAGTGATTCGACATATGACGTCCGCCGCTACCGGGATCAGTTGCTTTCGAAATACCATTCAATATAATCTCTTCCGCAGTCATTCCTGCAGAAAGCACGGTCAGCATATCTCTGTAATAAGGAAACAGGAAATCTTCTCCCAATGTGAAAACCTGACCGACAGCCAGTTGGATACCATCATGCCCCGCATAAGGAGCATGGTATGACCAACCCAAGGATTGCAGCTGGTAAGACGGCGCCTTCTCGTCCAAAGCACGCCCTAATGTCATCAGATGGTACCACTTTTTCAGTGTTTCAACATCCGTAGTCTTTATATCATATTTCTTTTTCATAGTTAATGAAGTTCTTAATGAATGAAACAATCTGTTATCAGCCCTTCCAGTTTTCCAGGTAATCGGCTATGAAGTGCAGGAAGTTGCCTCCCAGCATACCGTCAACTACACGATGGTCATAAGACAGGGACAGATACATCTTATGACGGATAGCAATCGTATCACCTTCCGGTGTCTCTATTACGGCAGGCTTCTTCTCAATATATCCCACTCCCAAAATGGCAACCTGGGGCTGATTGATTACCGGCGTACCGAACAAACTCTTGAATGTACCGAAATTAGTAATGGTAAACGTACCTCCGTCAATATCATCCGGCATCAATTTGTTATCACGAGCCTTCAATGCCAGCGAGTCTATAGCTACAGCCAATCCGTTCAAGTTCAGATGATCGGCATCATGTACCACAGGAACTATCAGATTGCCATCATTCAAAGAAACAGCAATACCGATATTGATATGTTTCTTGAAAAGAATATTATATCCGTCAACAGATACATTGACCTGAGGATATGCTGCCAATGCTTTTGCAACAGCTTCTGTTATGACAGGCATATAGGTCAGTTTCACTCCCTCACGACGGAAGAAAGCGTCTTTATTCTTTTCACGCCATCGTACCAGTCTGGTTACGTCTACCTCTACTACATTGGTTACGTGTGGTGAAACCTTCTTGGACATCACCATATGATCCGCAATAATCCGGCGGACACGATCCATTTCTTTCACTTCTACTCCCGGAATATTGGCAGCCGCAGGTGTTTGTTTAGATGGAGCAGACGGTGCAGCAACAGGCGTGGGCACGGAAACCGATGCAGGAGAAGATGTCGTAGAAGCCGTAGGTGCATCACCGGTAGGTATCGCCGCCTTCGAGACTTCGGAAATTCCCCTTTTCTTCTTATCAATATAATCCTTTATATCTTTCTTGCTCAACCGGCCTTCGTATCCTGTGCCTTGTATCGAATCAAGTTCTTCTTTCGGAATATTCGCACTTCGTGCCAATTGAATCACCACAGGAGAATACCAGCGTTCTTCAGCCTTTGCTACCTGAGAAGATACTTTTCCTGCATCAGAAGAAGTATTCTCCTTGCTTTCTGCAGTTTCTTTTCCACTTGCAGTTTCTTCATCGGATGCCTCTTCACCTCCCATATCTACAACAGCAACCACTGTACCCACAGCGACTGTATCTCCTTCCTTAAACAGGATTTCCACGACCTTACCGGCTACCGGTGAAGGTATTTCCGCACTGACTTTCGCCGTATTTACCTCGAAGAGAACATCGTCTTCCTGAATGATATCCCCCACTTTCACAGACCAAGAGACAATCGTCCCTTCGGTTATACTCTCGCCCAACTTAGGCATTTTTATTTCGAATCTTGACATAGACAGTAAATTTATTATTCAACCTTGAACTATTAAAACAACCCGCTGAAAAAGAAAGTTTTAGGTTAAAGTATTTTTAACCGGACTCAACGACTGAATATCCATTCTTCGCAAATATATTTCTCAGTCCGAAGTTTATGGATTGCTTCCAATTCTTTCTCACTGAAAGTATCAGCACATCCCTTCTGACTAAAATATTCGAAAAGTATCGCTTTGAAATGATCAACCGTTTCCATAGGTAAGTAACGACTGATATTTGTGACTTCACTACGGACAGACGGAACAGCATACACAGATGATGCCACACCCGTCTCAATGTTCCTCTCCGGATTCAGTACCTTGTTTAAAGCGGTAAGATTCGTATCATACAACAAAGTACAATGATAAAGCACCCTGTTCTTGTGTACGCACTGGGCACTCCCCGATATTTTCAGACCATCAAGATAGATACCCAGCCGTTCATCTCCTTTTGCCGGCAATCCTATCTGTTTTAAGAAATCCAGTATCCGATGAAGATAAAGACTGAAATCAGGCAAGCGGGACACTGTTTCGATAAAAGTTAAATTGACATTACCCAAATCATGATATACAGCTCCCCCACCCGAAAACCGACGGGCTATTTGAATTTGTTGTTCTTCCGCCCATTCCCGGTTCACTTCCAACTGTACAGATTGGTGTTTTCCCATCACTACAGAAGGAGTGTCCTGCCAAAGCATGAAAACAGAATCTGTTTCCTGCTTCAGCAAATACTCTTCTGCCGCCAGATGAAAATAAATATCTGTAAAAGTGTTATGAAAGCACCTCATGATAAATCTCTCCAACCGTAGGATGGGGAAATACATTCTTCTGAAATTCCTCAACCGTATAGCCCTTCTGAATGGCTATTCCGGCAATCACAATCAATTCCGACGCTGGATTTCCAAGCATATGACAACCGATAATATGATCAGCTTCATCAAGTATCAGCTTACATATTCCATTTACCTGTTCGTTTTCCGCAACAAAACGTCCGGAATAAGCCATCGGCAACTTCGTAACACGATAAGGAATGCCCTGTTTGGTCAGCTCTTCTTCTGTCTTACCTACACCGGCCACTTCCGGATTGGTGTAGACAACTCCCGGCACACTGTTATAATTCATCCGGTCTTCCACTCCTAAAATATGATTGATTGCCACTTCCGCCTCCCGAATTGCCGTATGCGCCAATAAAGAATAGCCTGTAATATCACCGCACGCATATACTCCGGGATGAGAAGTCTGAAGATATTCGTCTACTTTAACCCCATTCCGATGAAGTTCTATATTCAGCTTATCCAATCCGACATTGGTAATATTTGCTTTACGCCCCACACTGAGCAAGATCTTTTCCGTTTTGATAGTAGAAGCCTTCCCATCTTTCTCTATGACGACTCCGTCAGGTTTCACTTCTATTACTTTTGTATTCAAGTAGAAAGTGACTCCACGTTTTGCATATTCTGTACGAAGCATACTGCTGGTTTCCTTATCCATGACTCCCAGTATCTCCGGCATCATCTCGACAACATGCACTTTCACTCCCATACTGTTGAAGAAAGAAGCAAACTCCATTCCTATGACTCCACCACCTATAACAACCAACGTTTCAGGAAGCTCTTTGATCTCCAAAGCCTCTTTTGACGTCCAGTAACTAACTTCCGACAGTCCCGGTATCGGAGGAATAACCGTATCGGAACCGGTACATACCAGCAGATATTTCACTTCATATCTTTCTCCGTCACAAATGATACGGATCAGCCCGTTTTCTTCTCCTTCTATAAAGGCTTCTTTTTCCACGATCGTCACTCCGTAAGAGTTCACGGTCATCTTTACCCCACCAGTCAGCATTTTCACCGTTTTCTCTTTACGGCTCATTATTTTAGTTAAATCAAACGAAGGAGATTCGACAGAAATGCCATATTTGGAAGCACTCTTGATGCTATCCAGAATTTTAGCAGAATATAACAACGTTTTAGTAGGAATACATCCTTCATTCAGACATATCCCACCTATTGCCTTTTTCTCAAACAGAACGGCTCTCAGTCCGTTTGCCCCTGCCCTTTCGGCAGCTGTGTAACCAGCAGGGCCACCACCAATAATAGCTATATCAAAGTTCATAATCGTATCTTTTTAGTAATAATACGATTATAACAAATGAGAGAAGAGATTAGTTGTATGACAGACCAATCATCCTACTTGATCGTCAGCTTTTTGAGTTCTTCTAATGTACCGTTGAATACATTGAGGTCTACATCTTCTTTAATACCGGGTACATTTCCGACATCAGTATGTTGCCCTGTCTCTTATACACATCTGACGCTGCCGACGACTCCTTACGTGTAGATC
>OJQV01001593.1_pt1 | contig 10009 bp, 10 predicted proteins | sample 1598821 | NCBI WGS metagenome assembly OJQV01 (sample SAMN03922509, study PRJEB24848) | human gut metagenome | isolation source: stool sample | host: Homo sapiens | place: Germany | collected 2011-11 | reverse complement strand
ATGGTGGCCTGATACATGGCGTTCATAGACACGTATACGAACTGCTCAATGTTGGCCGCAGCGGAGTTGCCAGCCATGATGACCTCACCGAAGGTATTGACGGAGGACTGGATCACCACGTTGGACAGGGAGAAGAGAATCCCCTGGAATCCGGCGGGCAGGCCGATGCGGAGGATCTGCCGCATGGCCTGGGGGTGGAGCCGCATCTTCTTGAGATCCAGGTGCAGCGGGCCGGTATCCTTCACCATGCAGCGGAGCACCAGGGAGGCGGAGATGCACTGGGAGATCACGGTGGCGATGGCCACACCTGCCACGTCCAGCTTGCAGACGATGACGAAGAAGAGATTCAGCACGATGTTGACGACTCCCGCCAGGGAGAGGAAGTACAGCGGCCGCTGGGTATCGCCCTCCGCCCGCAGCAGGGCGGCGCCGAAGTTGTAGACCATGGTGGCCGTCATGCCCAGGAAGTAGATCCGCAGATACAGCGTGGCCAGATCCAACACGTTCTCCGGGGTCTGCATCCAGATCAGAATGGTCCGGGCACCGGAGACGCCCACCACTGTCAACACCAGGCCGCTGATGATGCTCAGTAGGATGGAGGTGTGGACTACCCGGTGGAGCGCGTCTCTGTCTCGGGCGCCGTAGTATTTGGCCGCCAGGGTGTTGGCACCCACGGCCAGACCTACAAACAGGTTGGTCAGCAGGCCGATCAGCGCGGTGTTGGACCCCACTGCCGCCAGGGAGTTGTCCCCGGCCCAGCGGCCCACCACCACGATATCCGCCGCGTTGAACAGTAGCTGCAGTACGCTGGAGCACATTAGCGGGATGGAGAATCGCAGCATCTTGGAGAGAATAGGGCCGTTGCACATATCGATCTCATAATGAGTCTGCTGCTTGCCTGCCATGTCAGAAAACCTCGTATATGTCCCAGAATTTGCGCTGTATGACGCAAGCCATATTCTAGCACGGAGCGTCTGGAAATGCTACTGGTTTCCACGAAAAATTTTACACGATTTTAACATTGGAAATTCTCAAAAAGCTGTGCCGGAGAGACAAAGCCTCTCCGGCACAGCTGAATTGAAAGGAAATGATCTTAGAAGGCAGGTACCACGGCGCCGTCGAAGGTCTCGGTGATGTAGTCCCGGATGGTGTCGGAGTGGAGAGCATCCACCAGGGCCTGAATAGCCTCGTTGTTCTCATTGCCCTCCTTCACCACCAGTACGTTGACATAGGGGGAGTCGCTGGACTCGATGGCCAGAGCGTCTGTGGTGGGGTTCAGGCCGGCGCCCAGGGCGTAGTTGGAGTTGATGACGGCCAGATCCACGTCCGCAAGCACGCTGGGGATGGTGGCGGCCTCCAGCTCCTGGAACTCCAGATTCTTGGGATTGTCCACAATGTTGTTGGGAGTGGCGGTCAGGTTGGAGCTGTCGTCCAGGGTAATCAGGCCCTGGGCCTCCAGCAGCAGCAGGGCGCGGCCTTCGTTGGTGGGGTCGTTGGGGATGCCGATGACGGCGCCGTCCGCCAGCTCATCCAGAGAGGCGGTCTTGCCGGCGTAGATGCCCATGGGCTCGATGTGGACGCCGGCCACGCTCACCAGATGGGTGCCGCGGGTCTCGTTGAACTCCTCCAGATAGGGCAGGTGCTGGAAGTAGTTGGCGTCCTCGTCGCCGTCCTCCACGGCGGTGTTGGGCACCACGTAGTCGCTGTACTCGTTGACCACCAGCTCGATGCCCTGCTCCGCCAGGATGGGCACGCACTGGTTCAGAATCTCGGCGTGGGGGGTGGGAGAGGCGGCCACCGTCAGGGTGACGGTCTCAGCGGCATCGCTGCCCGCCTCGGTGGCGGCGCCGTCATCAGCGGCGCCGCTGTCATCGGCGGAGCCGCCGCAGGCGGCCAGGGACAGGCACAGGGTCAGGCCCAGCAGCAGGGCCAGCAGCTTCTTTTTCATGTTTCGTTCCTCCAATAAAATATTGTTTATGATGTATTTCAAACGCTTGCCGGATTTTCAAGAGACAAACGATGAAAACGCCGGGGGTCACTTGGTATGGGCAAAGCGGGCCAGGAGATCGAGGGGGCCGGATTTTTTGGCGCCGGACGGCTGGTCCAGCCGCTTATCGATGCGCCGGGACAGCCAGTTGAAAATCAGCTGGACCACCTGCACCAGGATAATCAGGAACACCACCGTCACCCACATAACGGAGGTGATGCCCCGCTGATGGCCGTACCGGACGGCGATGTCGCCCAGGCCGCCGGCGCCCACGGTGCCGGCGATGGCGGTATAGGCCAGAATCGTCACCAGGGAGATGGCACCCCCCAGGATCAAAGAGGGCTTCGCCTCCGGCAGGTACACCTTCCAGACGATCTGGAGGGTGGAGGCGCCCATGGACTGGGCGGCCTCGACCACACCGGCGTCTACCTCGTTCAGGGAGGTCTCCACCATCCGGGCGATGAAGGGGGCGGCGGACACCACCAGAGGTACGATGGCGCCTTTGACGCCGATGGTGGTGCCCACCACCATCCGGGTGAAGGGCATAATGGCCACCATCAGAATGATGAAGGGGACGGACCGGCCGATGTTGACGATCCAGTCCAGCACCCGGTAGACGCCCCGGTGGGGCCGGATGCCGTGGGGCTGGGTCAGGATCAGGGCCACCCCCAGAGGGAGGCCGATCAGATAGGCGAATGCGGTGGAGATCACCACCATTACCAGGGTATCCCAGACACCATCTGTCAACACATTACCGTATTCGGCCCAGAAGGCCGCAATAGACTCAAACATGGTATTCCACCTCCTCCGCAGAGACATTGGGCTGCGCCCGGATATAGCTGAGGGCTTTGGCGGCCTCATTGGGGTCGTCCGGCAGCCCAAGCAGCATGGTGCCGAAGGCCCTGCCCTCGATGTTGCGGGTGTCGGCACCCAGAATATTGACCTTCACCCCCAGGTCGATGGCGAGAGACGCGATCAGGGGCTGATACGCCGTACCGCCGTTGAAGGCCACGCGGACGGCGTGAGTACCTGCCGGATACTGTTCCAGGCTGACGCCACCGGGGTACACCAGCCGCCGGGCCGCATCCGTATGGGGATTGGAGAAGATGTCCTCCACCTTGCCCTGTTCAGCCACCACACCGCCGTCCAGGATCGCCACCCGGGAGCAGATCTCTTCGATGACGCTCATCTGGTGGGTGATGACCACCACGGTGACCCCAAGCTTCTCGTTCAGGTCCTTCAGCAAGGCCAGGATGGAGGCGGTGGTGGTGGGATCTAAGGCAGAGGTGGCTTCGTCACACAGCAGGACCTTGGGGTCCGTGGCCAGGGCCCTGGCGATGGCCACCCGCTGCTTCTGTCCGCCGGAGAGCTGGGAGGGATAGGCGTCCGCTTTCTCCCGCAGGCCCACCAGGTCCAGCAGCTCCAGGGCCCGCTTTCTGGCCTGGGCAGCGGGGGTACCGCTGAGCTCCATGGGGAAGCAGACGTTTTTCAGCACCGTCCGCTGCATCAGCAGGTTGAAGCTCTGGAAGATCATAGTGACGTTCCGACGGGCCAGCCGCAGCTCTTTTTCGCTAAGGGCCGTCATATCCTTCCCGTCCACGATCACGGTGCCGGAGCTGGGACGCTCCAGCAGGTTCATGCACCGCACCAGGGTGCTCTTGCCGGCGCCGGAGAGACCGATAATTCCGAAGATCTCCCCCTTCTGGATGTCCAGGCTGATGTCCTCCAGGGCATGGACGGCGTTTTCACCCGTTCCAAAGGTCTTGTACAGGTGCTGAATTTGAATGATAGACACGGGACAACGCTCCTTTCCGGTGAATTCTGGCAATAAAAAAGTCCTTGAGACAAAAGTCTCAAGGACGACGGAATTCGCCGTGGTACCACCTTGATTCGCACGCTTCCTCACGAAAGCGGCCTTGGGGAGTGCAAACACACTCCTGCGCTGTGACGTGCGCCCACGTCGTGACCTATGCCGGGACGGCGGTCGGCCACGCAACTCCGAGACCATGTTCTCCAAGCCCTTCCAGACCTCTTCTCACCACACGAGGCTCTCTGCGCTGTATCTGCCTGGGTACTCTTCTCTTCATCGTCTTTTTGCTATCAGGTTATTCAATAACTGTCTCATAGTTTATCTGATAACACCGGAAAAGTCAACAGGGCAACCTGCACAGAAATCCAGGCAAAAGACATGTGGTTCTGTGAGTTTCCACAAAGCGGCGTCGGGCGCTGTCGAAACCGGGAATTTTTTCAAGAGAAGAGGCAGTATCGGATTGCAACTGCTGGGCAAAACTGCTATCATAAAATCCACAAGACCCAGGAGGATGGAGGAACGGCGTTGAGGCGGAAGCGGGATCGGAATTTTGGCATACGCTGGCTGCGGGACCTGCTGTGCGGCGTCCTGATCGGGGCCGGCGCCATCCTGCCGGGGGTTTCCGGCGGGGTGCTGGCGGTGGTGTTCGACATCTACCGTCCCTTTATGGAGGTGCTGACCCATCCCCGGGAGGCCATCCCCAAATACTGGCGGTGGTTTCTGCCCATCGGGCTGGGGTGCGCCATCGGCTTTCTGGGCTTTGCCAAGGGCATTGCCGCGGCCATTGACATCTCCAGTACCGTCACCACCTGGCTGTTCATCGGCCTGATCGTGGGCACGATCCCCTCCCTGTACCGGGAGGCGGGGAAGGAGGGGCGGAGCATCGGCTCCTGGGTCAGCATGGCGGTGTGCGCCGCGGCCATCTTCTTCAGCCTGTTTTATGTGGGCAAGGTGATCTGCTTCACCGTGGAGCCCAGCTTCTGGTGGTATAACTTCTGCGGGGCCCTGTGGGGCATGAGCCTGGTGATCCCGGGCATGACCTCCTCCTCGGTGATGATGGCCCTGGGGCTGTATCAGCCCATGCTGGAGGGGCTGGCCCGGCTGGACTTCCTGGTGCTCTCCGCCTGCCTGCCGGGGATGGTGCTGACGATCCTGCTGCTGGCAAGGCTGGTGAGCTGGTTCTTCCGGAAGCACTACTCCATCGCTTTCCACGGGATCTTCGGCATCGTGCTGGCCTCCACATTGGTTATCATCCCCACCAGTTATGTGGGCGCGTGGGAGATTGTGCTGTCGGCGGTCTGCTGCATCGGCGGCTTTTTGCTGGCCTACTTCATGGCCCGGCTGGACCGGCGGATCCAGGAGAACGGCAGGGCCTGAAACATGAAAAAAGTCCCCTCTGTGTTCCGGCACAGGGGGGACTTTTTCATTACAGATCGAACACGCCCATGATGGCAATGCCCGCCACGATCAGCGCGATCATGGCGTAGTGCTTCCAGGAGAGCTTCTCCTTCAGGAAGATCCGGCTCCACAGCACGGAGGCCGCGCAGTAGGAGGCGATGATGGGCGCGGACATGGCCAGATGCTCCGTGTCCGCGATGGCGTAGATGTAGGCGAACTGTCCAGCGGTCTCGCAGACGGCGCCCAGATACTTGGGGGCCTCCATCTTCGGCACCAGCCGGTCCCGCTTGATGAGCACCACATAGACGAAGCACACCACGGCGGCCAGCAGGAACGTCAGCTCATAGGCCACGTTGGCGCTGGCCTCGTAGTCCTCCACGGTGCGGCTGATGATCTCCAGCACCCGGCTGTCGGCAAAGGTGCCGGCAGCGTCCAGCACGCAGTAAGCCGCAGGCATGGCCAGGGCCATGAAGCTCTTGGTGTACTTGTAGTTGCTTGCCTTCTGCCGCTCGATGCGCAGTTCGTCATCCTCCCGGGCCTCCACCACACCCAGGCCCACGGCGCCCACACACACCAGCGCCACGGCGAACAGGGCCAGGGGGGAGTATCCGGCGATGCCGTCAAAGAGGATAGCCAGCACAGCTACCAGGGCGCCGGAGGAGTTGCAGATAGGGGAGGAGATGGACAGCTCAATGTACCGCAGGCCCACATAGCCCATGGCCATAGAGAGAATGTACAGGATCGAGACGGGTAGGTATGTCAGGATGATGTCCAGATTGATGACCGTACCGCCCACAAAGACCTCGTAGGCCGCGTGAAGGCCCATGACAACGCCCACGGCCATCACCATTTTCAGGTGGCTGTACTTGTCCCGGGCATCGCGGCAGCCGATTTTGGAAAAGAGGTCGGAGCCGCTCCAGCAGAGCAGCGCGATCAGAGAGAGCCAAAACCACATATTACGTTTTTCTCCTAAATCACTGTATTCAAAGCGTTATTTACTTTCCGGCAGAGTTACCAGACCCGCCTCCACCAGCTTCTGGAGGGACATGAGGATTCCCAACTTGGCGTGGTACCAGGTGAGGCCGCCCTGGAAGTAGACGGCGTAAGGGGGGCGGATGGGCCCGTCGGCGGAGAGCTCGATGGAACTGCCCTGGACAAAAGCGCCGGCGGCCATGATGACGTCGGAGTCATAGCCCGGCATGGCCCAGGGCTCCGGGGTCACGTAGCTGTCTACCGGGGCGGCGGCCTGGATCCCCTTGCAGAAGGCCACCATGGCCTCGGAACTGCCCAGGGTCACCGCCTGGATGATGTCATGGCGGCTCTCCGTGGCGTTGGGGACGCAGGCGAAGCCCAGCTTCTCATAGATGTTGGCGGCAAAGACAGCGCCCTTCAAAGCGCAGGACACCACCGTGGGGGACAGGAACAGCCCCTGGTAGAGGGCGGGCATCAGACCCAGGTTGGCACCCACCTCTTGACCCAGTCCCGGGGCGGAGAGCCGGTAGGCACACCGGTCCACGCACTCCTTGGTGCCGCAGATGTAGCCGCCGATGGGGGCAAGTCCTCCGCCGGGGTTCTTGATGAGGCTGCCCACCACCATGTCGGCCCCCAGATCCGAGGGCTCGATGGTCTCCACGAACTCGCCGTAGCAGTTGTCCACCATGATTTTCACGTCCGGCTTGATCCCCTTGCAGAAGGCGATCAGTTCCCCGATCTGCCGGACCGAGAAGGAGGGGCGGGTGGCGTACCCCTTAGACCGCTGGATGGTGATGAGCTTGGTGCGGCCGTTGATCTTCTCTCGGATGGCGTCGTAGTCGAAGGTTCCGTCGGGCTTCAGGTCCGCCTGGGCATAGGTGACGCCATACTCCTTCAGGGAGCATTTGCTCTCCCGGATGCCGATGACCTCCTCCAGGGTGTCATAGGGGGCTCCCACCGGGGACAGCAACTCGTCCCCCGGCAGCAGGTTGGCGGAGAGGGCCACTGCCAGGGCATGGGTGCCGCAGGTGATCTGGGGACGGACCAGAGCCGCCTCCGTGTGGAACACATCGGCGTACACTCGCTCCAGGTTGTCCCGGCCGTCGTCGTTGTAGCCGTAGCCGGTGGTGGCGGCAAAGTGGGTGGCGTTTACCCGGTTTTTCTGCATGGCGGCCAGGACCTTGCCTTGGTTGTACTCTGCCGTCTGATCAATGACGTCGAACCGGGGCCGCAAGTCCCGGAGCACCGCCTCGCCGTATTCATACACAGCCCGGCTGATGCCCAGCTGCTCATACATGGTCTCAATTTCCATGGTTATCCTCCGTTGTTCCCAAAATTTCATCTGCCAGGTCGCTGAGGACCTGGGGCTTTGTCACCACCAGGCCGCTGACCTCATTGCCCAAAATCAGCAGGGTGTCTCCGGGAGAGATGCCAAAGAACCGGCGGGCCTCCTGCGGGATGACGATCTGTCCCCGGTCGCCCACTTTGGCAGTGCCAAAGACCCGGTTTTTGGACATGCCCAGCATGTGTTTGCCTCCAGGCATGGAGCTACCTCCTTGAAATCATACTTTTCACACAAGTGTGAATCATAGCACAACCGGAAGAACTTGGCAAGAGGAAATTTTTCAAAACGGAAAATGGTGCAAAATGCTTTGGAGTGTGTTATCATACCTCCAAAGATCAAAATGAGGAGGAGCACCTATGAATTGGCGGACGGTGGACATGTCCCGGGAGTCCCGGCGGGACCAATTTGCGTATTTTCAGACCCTGTCCAACCCCTATGTGGGGGTGACGGTGCAGGTGGATGTGACGGAGCTAGCAGTCTGGTGCCGGGAGAGTGGAACGAGCTTCTTTCTGGCGGTGCTGTACGCTGCGGTCCGAGCGGCCAACGGCGTGCCGGAGCTGCGGCGGCGCATCCGGGGCGATCAGGTGGTGGAGTACGACCGCTGCCCCTCCTCCCATACGGTGGCTCTGCCGGACGGGACCTACTGCTACTGCAGCCTGGAGGTGGACCGGCCCTTCCGGGAGTTCCTGCCCTACGCGGCGGCGGAGCAGGAGCGGGTGAAGGCGGCGCCCACCCTGGAGGACGGAGAGGACGGGGAGAGCCTGTTCTTTGTCTCCTGTGTCCCGTGGCTGTCCTACACGGCCCTGACCCAGCCAACCCCAACGCCGGCGGACAGCAATCCCCGCATCACCTGGGGCCGCTGGCACCGACAGGGGGGCCGGACTCTGTTGCCTATGACGCTGCTGGCCAACCATGCTTTGGTGGACGGCATCCACATCGCCCGGTTCTATGAGAATCTGGACCGGGAGCTGGCCGCCCTCTGCGGCGGGGAGAAAACAGAGTACTGAATCAGGAAAGGAGAGAGCGGCAGGTGAGGCGCTGCATTGTGGTGGCCGGGATCGCATGAATCAAATTTGAAAGGAGAATTTCCTCATGCAGATTCCGGCGAATACCATCTATCCCCGCACAGGCGACCGGGAGACCGTCTATCTGAATGCAGTGGTGTCAGACCCCAATATTTCTGTGGGGGATTACACGATCTACAACGATTTCCTCCGGGACCCCACGGAATTCGTGCGCAACAATGTGCTCTATCACTACCCCATCAACGGCGACCGGCTGGTGATCGGAAAATTCTGCTCCATCGCCTGCGGCGCGAAATTCCTGTTCACCAGCGCCAACCACACGCTGAAGTCCCTGTCCACCTATCCCTTTCCCATCTTCTACGAGGCGTGGGACACGTCTGTCTCGGAGATCACGGAGACCTGGGACAACCGGGGGGACATTGTCATCGGCAGCGATGTCTGGATCGGCTATGAGGCCGTCATCCTCTCCGGCGTGCGGATCGGTGACGGCGCCATCGTGGCCGCCCGGGCGGTGGTGGCTGGGGACGTGGAGCCCTACACCATCGTAGGCGGCGTACCGGCGAAGCCCATCCGGAAGCGGTTCACACCGGAGACCATCCACCGTCTGGAGCGGCTCCGGTGGTGGGACTGGCCACGGGAGAAGCTCCAGCTGCTGCTGCCCCTGCTCCGCCGGGGTGACCTCACGGCACTGGAGCGGGCCGCGGAGAAATTCTAATCCACACAAAAACCGGGCGGCACACAACTGTGCCGCCCGGTTGGATATTTACTCTTAAAACTTACACCTGGATACCGCCCACAAAATAGGTATTGTAGTACCCGCTGGTCAGGCTGCTGACGATGACACCGCCGCTGCGGGAAGAGGAGGAGTGGATGAACTGCCCATCTCCCGTGTAGATACCGGCATGGGAACATGCCTTGCCGGCGTTGCGGCTGGGATCGTTGAAGAACACCAGATCGCCGGGCTGCAGCTCGGAGATAGAGTATACCCGGGTGCCCAGGCCACTCTGCCACTGGCTGGTGGCGGAGTGGGGCAGGGAGTAGCCGTGCTGGCTGTACACGTACATGGTGAAGCCGGAGCAGTCAAAGCCGCGGGGAGAGGCGCCGCCGTACACATAACCCGTGCCCAGGTACTGCTTGGCGGTGGCCGCGATGTCGCTGTTGGAGGAGGAAGACTCCGTCAGGTCCAGGAAGTCGCTGCGGATGTAACCCTCGGTGCCGTACTCACAGGTGACGTCGTACCAGCCGTCCACCAAGCCGTTGACCGTGACGATGGCGTCCTCCTCAATGGTGGCCAGCACAGAGCTGTCGGTAGAGGCGTCGGAGCGGACGTTCACGCCGTCGGAATTGACGCGGCCGTATGTAGTGAAGACATTGTCCTGATCTACGTTCAGGTAGTCAGCAGACACATAGCCGGTGCTGCCGTTGTAGGCGATCTTGTACCAGCCGTCCACGGAGTCGTCCAAGATCGCCAC
>OJQV01001587.1_pt1 | contig 10033 bp, 10 predicted proteins | sample 1598821 | NCBI WGS metagenome assembly OJQV01 (sample SAMN03922509, study PRJEB24848) | human gut metagenome | isolation source: stool sample | host: Homo sapiens | place: Germany | collected 2011-11 | reverse complement strand
TTGTTATTGAAATTATTAATTTTTTATATTTGTATTTTATGAATTTGTACATTGGAAATCTTAACTATAACGTTAAGGAATCAGACTTGAGAAACGTAATGGAAGAGTATGGAGCAGTTGCTTCAGTTAAATTAATCACAGATCGTGAAACAAGAAGATCAAAAGGCTTTGCTTTTATTGAAATGCCGGATGATACAGAAGCAGCTAACGCTATCAAAGAATTGAATGGTGCTGAATATGTAGGCCGTCCGATGGTAGTTAAAGAGGCTTTGCCGAAGAACTAATTGACTGAATAACAATCAGTATATAAAAAGAAGGTGTGTTGGTGATCCCAACACACCTTCTTTCGTTTCTGCAGAATCCTGGCCGGACTATTTCTTAAAGTCCAAAGAATTTATCTCTCTTTTTATTGTCTGCGGTTATTTTTTTCTTACCTTTGGTTCACTAACAACAAACCGATAGAAGATGAATCAAGAACTTTTAATGAATCCTAACTGTCTGGTGGCTGCTTTGGAAAAGCCTGCCGCCGAGTTTACTAAGGCAGATATTATTTCTTTTATTCAGAAGAATAATATCCGTATGGTCAATTTCATGTATCCTGCTGCTGACGGGCGACTGAAAACATTGAATTTTGTAATTAATAATGCGGCTTATCTGGATGCGATCCTTACTTGTGGAGAGCGGGTGGACGGTTCCAGCCTGTTTCCTTTTATAGAGGCGGGGAGTAGCGACCTGTATGTAGTGCCTCGTTTCCGTACCGCTTTTGTCGATCCGTTTGCAGAAATACCGACACTTTCGATGCTTTGTTCTTTCTTCAATAAAGACGGTGAGCCATTGGAAAGTTCTCCGGAACATACTTTGCATAAAGCGTGTAAAGCATTTACTGATGTCACAGGTATGGAGTTTCAGGCGATGGGTGAGCTGGAATACTATGTTATTTCACCGGATACAGGAATGTTTCAGGCTACAGATCAACGCGGTTATCATGAATCTGCTCCGTATGCTAAGTTTAACGATTTCCGTACGCAGTGTATGTCATATATAGCTCAGACGGGTGGGCAGATAAAATATGGTCATTCCGAGGTTGGGAATTTTACATTGGATGGCATGATTTATGAACAGAACGAAATAGAGTTCCTGCCTGTTCATGCCGAAGATGCGGCAGATCAATTGATGATTGCCAAATGGGTGATTCGTAACTTGGGATACAGATATGGGTATAATGTGACATTCGCGCCTAAGATTACGGCTGGAAAAGCCGGGTCAGGTCTACATGTTCACATGCGTATTGTAAAGGACGGACAAAATCAGATGCTGAAAGACGGTGTATTGTCGGAAACAGCCCGTAAGGCAATCGCCGGAATGATGGAACTTGCTCCTTCTATTACAGCCTTCGGAAATACCAATCCTACTTCTTACTTCCGTTTGGTTCCTCATCAGGAAGCACCGACCAATGTTTGCTGGGGAGATCGCAACCGTTCTGTATTGGTGCGTGTACCGTTGGGCTGGGCTGCCAAGACCGATATGTGTACTTTGGCAAATCCATTGGAAAGCGAAAGTCATTTTGATACCAGCCAGAAACAAACGGTAGAAATGCGTTCTCCGGATGGTTCGGCAGATTTGTATCAGCTGCTTGCGGGACTGGCTGTTGCCTGCCGTCATGGTTTTGAGATAGAACAGGCATTGGACATTGCAAAGAGAACGTATGTAAATGTAAATATCCATCAGAAAGAGAATGAGGACAAGCTGAAAGCATTGGCTCAATTGCCGGATAGTTGTGCGGCATCTGCCGAATGTTTGCAAAAACAACGTGCTGTCTTCGAGCAATATAATGTATTTAGTCCGGCTATGATTGACGGTATTATACGCAAGCTCCGTAGTTATGAGGACAAAACATTACGTGCCGACATGGAAGGCAAACCGGAAGAAATGCTGGAACTGGTACATAAGTATTTCCACTGTGGATAAGCAATAAAAGCATTCTGCTTATAAAAATACTACAACTAAAAGAGGGTGCACTTCACAATGAAGTGCACCCTCTTTTAGTTAATCTTCATTATTATCTTCTTCATCATCTACCAGGTTATTGAGTTCAAGTTCCAAGTCTACCAAGTCTTGTTCCCATAACTTTATGATATCTTTCGGTGTATCTTTGGCTGCCTTCTTAATTCTTTCCTGAGCAACAGATACTTCATGCTCTAATTGACTACGTCTGCTCATACAATTCAATATTTAATTAATAAAATTATAAACAAACAGTAAGGAGAATAGTTCGATGGGATGAATTTAAAAATGGACGGGATGAACTATTTATAAATAAGGGCTGTTGTAGTCTAAAATCTTTTTAAATATACAATTATGCTCAATTTATTAGCCGTGTTTTTAGTCTGTTCAGGTATCGGAATTGCAGTTCACATAGCAATCGATCTGACACATCGTCCACAATCAATGAAGATAATGAATGCAGTATGGATATTGACTGCATTGTGGGGAAGTTACTTAGCTTTATGGGCTTATAATAAGTTCGGACAAGGTGCTCCCATGAAGATGGGAGGTGGTGAAATGAAAATGGATATGTCCGGTATGAAAGACATGAATATGGATATGTCGATGGGAGATATGTCCATGAAACATCCTCATTGGCAGTCTGTGGCTTTATCGGCTTTACATTGTGGAGCAGGCTGCACATTGGCTGATATAATAGGAGAGTGGTTCACTAATTATATCCCGGTAACCGTTGCAGGAAGTCAGCTTATAGGAAACTGGGTACTTGATTTTATATTGGCGTTAATCATCGGAGTTTATTTTCAATTCTATGCTATTCGGGAGATGGAGAGGATATCGGTGGGAAAGGTACTGTCCCGTGCTTTTAAAGCAGATTTCTTTTCTCTGTTGTCTTGGCAAATCGGAATGTATGGCTGGATGGCAATCGTTTATTTTGTTTTATTTGTCAATGAGCCTTTGCCTAAAGACACATGGATATTTTGGTTTATGATGCAGCTGGCTATGCTTTTTGGCTTTTTCTGTGCTTATCCGATGAATGCTTTATTAATAAAGTTAGGCGTGAAAAAGGGAATGTAAATTTCAGATATTACTTTATCATCGCGGGGATATATTGGTACATAAAATAGAACCACACGGAGAAACAAAAGCCCAAAGCTCTATTTCTCCGTGTGGTTCTGTTTATCTTTTCAGTAACTTAGGAATATCCGAAGGCTCTTGTGCAACTCGTATGCCGGCAGCTTCTAAAGCCTCTATTTTGTCTTTTGCCGAGCCGGAACCTCCCGAGATAATGGCTCCTGCGTGGCCCATCTGTTTTCCCGGAGGAGCAGACTGTCCGGCAATAAATGCTACTACAGGCTTATTTACATGACTGCGAATATATTCAGCAGCCTGTTCTTCCGCGTTTCCTCCGATTTCTCCGATTAACACAATTGCTTTCGTTTCAGGATCATTCTGGAACATTTCCAGTAGTTTAAGGAAATGCAGACCTACCACAGGATCTCCTCCGATGCCGATTGCAGTAGACTGTCCCATACCATTAGTCGTTAAGTGATATACTATTTCATAAGTGAGTGTTCCACTACGGCTGATGACACCGACATTTCCTTTCTGAAAGACTTGTCCCGGAAGGATTCCTACCATACTTTCTCCGGGAGAAATAAGTCCCGGACAGTTGGGGCCAACCAACATTGCCCCTCTTTGTTCGGCAAACCGATGTGCTTTGATGACATCCAGGGTCGGAATACCTTCTGCGATACAGACTATTAGCCGGATGCCTGCATCCGCAGCTTCCATAATGGTATCTGCTGCAAAACGGGCCGGCACAAAGATGATGGAAGTATTAGCCTGTGTCTGTTTTACAGCTTCATGCATCGTATTGAATACCGGAATACCGTCTACTTCCGTACCTCCCTTGCCCGGAGAAGTGCCGCCAACGACATTCGTTCCATATTCTTTCATCTTCTTGGCATGAAAAAGCCCGTCTCTACCGGTAATACCTTGTACAATCAAACGGGTGGATTTATCTATTAATATACTCATTGTTCCTTCATTTTTTATGTGATTTCATCTTAAGATTTGATAGCCATTAAAGCGGCTTCCTGCATAGTTGTAGCTATCTGAAAACGGCTATGGTTGCGTAAAAGATCACGTCCGAGATGCTCATTGGTTCCTGTGAGCCGGACAATGACAGGTATATCACTCTTAATCTGATCGAATGCCTGAATAAGACCGATGGCTACATCGTCACAACGGGTGATTCCTCCGAAAATGTTTATCAGGACGACCTTTACTTTCTCGTCCTGTAAGAGAAGTTTCATTGCTTCAACCACCTTGACAGGGTTCGAACTACCGCCAATATCAAGGAAGTTGGCAGGATTTCCCCCATGAAGTTTTATCATATCCATTGTTGCCATAGCAAGTCCGGCGCCATTTACCATACAGCCTATATTTCCATCCATGTGAACGTAGCTGAATCCTTTGTTTTTAGCATCCGCTTCTACTTTTTCTTCTTCTGTAGGATCAAACAAACTCAGTACATCCGGATGGCGGTAAAGAGCATTATCGTCAAAAACAATTTTGGCGTCAATAGCCATCAATATGCCTTTGGCGGTAAGAGCCAATGGATTTACTTCAACCAGCGATGCGTCATTCTCCATGAAAATTTTGTAGAGTGCTTGCAGAATAGCGGCCATTCTGCCGGCTTGTTCTATGTGAGGGAAGAGCGAGAATGCGAAACGGCGTGCCAGATAATCAGGCAGACCGATGAATGGGTCAATAGCATAGCGAATGATTTTTTCCGGTGATTGCCGGGCTACTTCTTCGATATCCATACCACCGGACGCACTCATCATAAGGATGACCGAGCGTGTGTTTCTGTCAATGGTGAAGCTGACATAGTATTCTGCGGCAATATCAACCGCCTCGCTGACCAGTATCTGATTGACAGGAAGCCCTTTAATACTCATACCCAGAATGTTTTTAGCTTCCTGATAGGTATCTTCTGTATTATCTACCAGTTTAACACCTCCGGCTTTTCCCCGTCCGCCGGTCAGCACTTGTGCTTTAATAACCACTCTGTCCGAGCCCATTCTCTTGTATGCGGCAACTGCGCCGGCAGCCGTTCGACATAGGGTATGCCTTTCAACAGGGATCCCATACTTGGAGAAAATTTCTTTTGCTTGATATTCATGTATTTTCATGGTCCGCGAATTTGAATAAATGATTCCTATAATGAAAACAAGTGAAAGATTCGGAATGTTTGCTCGTAGAGAAGACTAATGGTGTGTTTTACAGCATATTAATTGTCTCATGTTTGACTAATAAGCATAAAAAAAGCGTATCGGCAAACTAGTCGACACGCTCTATAGTTGAGAAAAGGTAAAGTATATCTACGAATGCTTATGCAATGCCGTGAGCGCTTACTGTACCATCTATTTTCTTGATCAATCCCTGCAATACTGCACCCGGTCCGCATTCTGTAAAATCAGTAGCACCATCGGCAACCATATTCTTAACAGACTGAGTCCAACGTACGGAAGCAGTCAGCTGGGCAACCAGATTCTTTTTGATTTCTGCGGGATCAGTATGAGGAAGTGCATCCACATTCTGATATACCGGACATTTGGGAGTATGGATTTCTGTTGCGTTGATAGCAGCTTCCAGCTCAACTTTAGCCGGGTCCATCAACGGAGAGTGGAAAGCACCACCTACTTTTAATGGGAGAGCACGTTTTGCACCGGCAGCTTTCATCAGTTCGCAGGCTTTTTCGATGCCTGGTACAGAACCGGAGATTACGATTTGTCCCGGGCAGTTATAGTTGGCAGGTACGCAAACTTCACCTTCTGCATTAACAGATGCACAGATTTCTTCTACCTTTTCATCCGGCAATGCAATGATAGCGGCCATCGTAGAAGGAGTTGCTTCGCAAGCTTTTTGCATAGCCATTGCACGAGCATAAACCAGTTTCAATCCGTCTTCAAAGCTCAGGGCACCGGCAGCCACCAATGCAGAGAACTCACCGAGTGAGTGTCCGGCTGTCATTTCCGGTTTGAAATCATCGCCCATACAAAGAGCAGAGATAACAGAGTGAAGGAATACGGCAGGTTGAGTAACCTTTGTCTGACGAAGGTCTTCGTCTGTACCATTGAACATGATATCTGTAATGCGATATCCGAGGATATCATTTGCTTTTTCAAACAATTCTTTTGCTAAAGCTGAGTTTTCATACAGGTCTTTACCCATTCCTACGAACTGAGCACCTTGACCGGGAAATACAAATGCTTTCATATCTTTATTATTTAATTGATTTTTAAATGCGGGTGCAAAGTTACAGATTTTTATGATACGACCGCACAAAATGTACACATTTGTGCAATGGAGTCGGGAAAATGCCACAGAGGTCCGTTGCCATGGCCTATATTCAAGTCCTTGCCTGCAATGATGGCATGAGTAATGTATTCTTTAGCGTGACGGATGGATTCTTTCATCGAATATCCTTTTGCCAGATAGCTTGCAATAGCGGAGGAGAGGGTACACCCGGTCCCATGCAGGTTTTTACTTTCTATCTTTTTCTCTTCATATATATAATAGGTGTGATCCGGAGAATATAAGAGGTCGCACATTTGATCGCCTTCCAGATGTCCGCCTTTGATCAGGATATGGATCTGATAACTGTCGGAGAGTTGTTTGGCAGCTTCCAGCATATCCTGTGTATTTTGGATGCTCTTGCCTGTCAGCACCTTTGCTTCATCGATATTGGGGGTGACTAATGTGACAAGCGGCAAAAGTTCTTTCTTAATCTCTTCGATGGCTTCATTTGTCATCAGCTTCCGGCCGCTGGTAGATACCATCACCGGGTCATAAATGATGTGCTCCGGTGAATATTTCCGTATACAGTCGGCAATGACATGAACGATCTGAATATCGTTAACCATGCCTATTTTTATAGCGACAGGCTGCAAGTCCTCCATCACCGCTTCGATTTGTCCGCAAACAATTTCGGGTGGTATTGCATGGACGGCGCGTACCCCTAGAGTGTTTTGCACAGTGACGGCGGTGATAGCAGATGCCGCATAGCCTCCTAATGCCGAGATTGTTTTGATATCTGCCTGAATGCCCGCTCCTCCCGAACAATCGGAACCGGCAATGGATAAAATGACGGGATGACGTTCCATTTTAGATTTTTTAATATTTATCCGGCAAAGATAGAATAAAAACGGCAAGATACAAAATGGGATATCGTTTGAAATACAATAAGTCCGTTGCCGGAGAAGACAAAGGGTGAATATGAAAAGTGCTGATAATAAAGAGTCATTCCGCTTTTTGTACTTTATACAATTACTCGTTGCCGGAACGGGTAAAATACATATTGTAATTCAGAAGATAACACTAAGTACTCATATTGTAGATTGTATGATATGTATATCTATGAAAAACAATGTTTTATAGCATGTCATTTGTTATTGTTCGAATCATAAAGCGCCCCTATATTTGCATCGTATTAAAGAAAAGGATATGCAAAGTATACAGAAAAAAGCACCCTTGGCAAACAATCACATATCAGTAGACTGTGTAGTGATTGGTTTTGACGGAGAACAACTCAAAGTGTTACTTGTAAAACGTGCGGGCGAAGATAATGGTGAAGTGTATCACGATATGAAACTTCCCGGTAGCCTTATCTATATGGATGAAGATTTGGATGAAGCAGCACAACGTGTACTGTATGAATTGACGGGGCTCAGAAATGTAAACCTGATGCAATTCAAGGCATTCGGCTCTAAAAACAGAACCAGCAATCCAAAGGATGTACGCTGGCTGGAACGGGCTATGCAGTCAAAAGTTGAACGTATCGTGACAATTGCTTATCTGTCGATGGTGAAAATAGACCGGGCACTGGACAAGAATCTGGATGATCATCAGGCCTGTTGGATTGCTTTGAAAGATGTAATGACATTGGCTTTCGACCATAATCTGATTATTAAAGAGGCAATGACCTATATCCGTCAGTTTGTGGAGTTCAATCCTTCCATGCTGTTTGAGTTGCTTCCACGTAAATTTACCGCTGCCCAGTTGAGGACTCTTTTTGAGTTGGTATATGACAAGCCTGTGGATGTGCGCAACTTCCATAAGAAAATAGCGATGATGGAATATGTAGTTCCTTTGGAAGAAAAACAGCAGGGAGTAGCCCATCGTGCAGCGCGTTATTATAAATTTGATAAGAAGATATATAATAAGGTGAGACGGTAGTAGGTAATAAGTCATAGGTAATAAGTAATAGGTAATAAGTGAACAGGCTGTTTGCTTAAATATATAATTCAAAATTTTAAAAATCATCATGTTTCTATTAGGTTATGATATAGGTAGCTCGTCCGTTAAAGCGAGTCTGGTCAATGCTGAAACAGGTAAATGTGTATCGTCAGCGTTTTTCCCGAAAACAGAAGCGAAGATTATCGCAGTTAATCCCGGATGGGCAGAACAAGATCCTGAGAGTTGGTGGGAAAACCTGAAGTTGTCCACTCAAGCTATTATGGCGGAGTCAGGAGTGAGTGCTGCTGAGATTAAAGCTATCGGTATTTCCTATCAAATGCACGGACTGGTATGTGTAGATAAGAATCAGCAAGTATTGCGTCCTGCCATTATCTGGTGTGATTCTCGTGCGGTGCCTTTTGGGCAGCAAGCATTTGAAACAATCGGAGAGGAGAGATGCCTTTCTCATTTGCTGAATTCGCCCGGTAACTTTACAGCGTCTAAACTGGCTTGGATCAAACAAAATGAACCGGCTGTCTATGAGCAGATATATAAGATCATGCTTCCGGGGGATTATATTGCCATGAAGTTAAGCGGAGATATCTGCACGACTGTTTCCGGTCTTTCGGAAGGAATGTTCTGGGACTTCAAAAATAATCGTGTAGCCGATTTCCTGATGGATTACTATGGCTTCGACTCTTCACTTATTGCGGATATCAAACCGACTTTTGCAGAACAAGGGCGTGTGAATGCAGTTGCTGCGAATGAACTGGGATTGAAGGAAGGAACACCGATTACTTATCGTGCCGGTGACCAACCGAACAATGCGCTTTCTTTGAATGTGTTCAATCCGGGTGAAATCGCTTCTACGGCAGGAACATCGGGAGTTGTTTATGGTGTGAATGGTGAAGTGAATTATGATCCTCAATCCCGTGTCAACACCTTTGCGCACGTGAATCATACGATGGAACAGACGCGTCTGGGAGTGTTACTTTGCATCAACGGAACAGGTATTCTCAATTCATGGGTAAAAAGAAATATAGCTCCCGAAGGTATCTCGTACAATGAAATGAATGTGTTGGCTTCCAAGGCGCCGATCGGGAGCGCAGGTATCAGCATCCTGCCTTTTGGTAATGGTGCGGAACGTATGCTGAATAATAAGGAGATAGGTTGCAGCATTCGGGGGATAGACTTCAATGCACATGGCAAACATCATATTATTCGTGCTGCACAGGAAGGAATTGTATTTTCTTTTAAATACGGTATCGACATCATGGAACAAATGGGAATTCCGGTCAAAAAGATTCATGCCGGACATGCAAATATGTTCCTTAGCTCCATCTTCCGTGATACATTGGCAGGAGTGACCGGAGCTACTATCGAACTTTATGATACGGACGGTTCTGTAGGAGCAGCGAAGGGCGCGGGTATCGGTGTAGGCATTTATAAAGATAATAATGAGGCATTTGCAACTCTTGATAAACTGGATGTTATCGAACCGAATATAGCTAAACGTCAGGAATATGCCGACGCATACGCCAGATGGAAATATAATATAAATAACGATATAATAACTTTTTAAATAACAAGAATTATGGCAACAAAAGAATTTTTTCCGGGAATTGAAAAGATTAAATTTGAAGGTAAAGATAGTAAGAACCCGATGGCATTCCGTTATTACGATGCAGAGAAGGTGATTAATGGTAAAAAGATGAAGGATTGGCTGAGATTCGCTATGGCATGGCTGTCTCTTATACACATCTGACGCTGCCGACGACTCCTT
>OJQV01001586.1_pt1 | contig 10043 bp, 8 predicted proteins | sample 1598821 | NCBI WGS metagenome assembly OJQV01 (sample SAMN03922509, study PRJEB24848) | human gut metagenome | isolation source: stool sample | host: Homo sapiens | place: Germany | collected 2011-11 | reverse complement strand
CGTCTTGACGATCTGCAGCTGTTGCGGCATCAAAGTCGAAAGATCCATGGTCTACACGCCCCTCCTTACAAACGTTCCTTGGTGGTTATACGAACAGCGCGCATGCGCGGCTTGCGCCGATGTCGGGTCGACAGCGGCGACGTCACCTGCCTCGAGCTCGCGCAGGCGCTCGGCAATGCCGGTCTCCACGCGGTCGAGCAGGGCATCGAAGTCCATGCTGCCGCCCTCGCCCGGGAAACCCTTCTTGAGGCCCGGGATGCGACCGTCACCACGCTCTTCCTCGAGCAACTCGGCACTCGCCGCGCCGCGCAGCGCGGGCTTGCCGCCCTTGGTCGAGAAATAGAGCGCAGCACGGGTATCTAGGCCCAGCGCCCGACGCATGGCCTGGGCGTAGATGAGCGTTTGGGTATGTGGTGGCAACCAGCGCGGATCGTCGATGGGCGCCGTGCCCGATTCCTCGTCGCGCACCGTGGGGTCGGCGAGCTTAAACTCCTCAACGCCCGTGCGATGCTTGTAGTCGATCACCACGGCACGATTCTCGGCGTCCACGTCCACGCGGTCGATGCGCCCGCCAAGCGGCCAACCGGCATACTCGACCTTGAGCTCGTTGAAGGCGAACTCCAGGTAGCGCGGGGCAAAGGGGGCAAGTGCCTCGGACTCGTAGGCAAGCACACCCTCCAGCTGCGGCAAGATCTCGGCCACCTGGCGTTCCTCCACCGCAGAGAGCGGCACCAGCGGGCCCTCCGTGCCGCGCTTGCCGGCGTGCTCGGCCAACGTCTCGTCAAAGACCTCGTGCAGCAGCTCCTGTGCGCGCGGCAGATTCTCGGGCGTCACGCGCTCCATGCCCTCTTGGGGCAGACGGGCATGCAGATACTCCAGCACGTCGTGGACAAAGTTGCCCTTTTCCATGTTGCCAAAGCCCGCGTCGATCGACTGGGGCTTCACGCGGTACGAGACGAACCAGCATAGCGGGCAGGTCGAATAGGCCTCGATCTGCGAGGCGGACGTCAGACGCGGCACGAGCGGCGCGTCCTCACCCTCGCCATCGCGACGGCGCAGGACCAAATACGGCACGGCCTCGGCACTCAGATGCTGAGGGGCTTCACAGGTCACGCGCTCGCGCTTGAGGCCTTCACCTGCCGCGGGATCAAAGTCGGCGATGATATCGCCCTCGCCCACGCGCATGGGCTTGGCAGCGCCAGCGGCCTCGGCATGTGCCCACAGCTCGGTCCATACGGCTGCCGGGTAGCACTCGCGTGCCTGGCGATCGTGCGTCACACGGGCGAGCGCGACCGGACCGCTCGCCGCCTGCATCGCACGGCCAAAGCGCACGCGCAGCAGGGCAGCGGGCTCCAAAGACACGCCGTCGCGGCGCAGCTCGGCTGTCAACGTGGCAAGCGGGCCCTCTTCGTGCGAAAGCGGATAGCTGTCCAGGTCGACATCGGCAAACAGCACGGCATCGTAGCTGCCAGGGCGAAGAACCGACGCATCGGCAAGCGACGCGAAGCGCACTTGTGCTCGTGGTGTGCGATCGACCTCATAGGTCTCGTAATCGTAGGCGGTACTGCGCTTGTCCACCTTGGTTCGAACGCCGTCGAGAACCGGCACGGTCGCGGCCTGCGACACGTCGAGCGCGCGAGCATCGTTCATAAGGATGTCGATGGCATGGCGCAGCAAAGCCGTCTCTGCCTGGCGACGGGCCTGGCCGTCAAGGCCGCCTAGAGCGCGATCGGGCAACGCCTCGGCAACGGCAAGCATGGCCTTAAGCGCCGTCACGGGCTTGTCACGCCACAGCGCCTGGAACACGTCCGAGACCACACACGGTACGTTCTTAAACCAGTTATCGTCGCTCGTCGCCTTGCGCGCGCCCCTCACCTGGCCCTGAACGCTCTGCAGCAGGCTCTTGACGCCCGCGGTAGTCTTGCTGCGCGAGAGACGCATATTCTTATCGAAGGTACGGGCATTGACGGCATCAGCGCCCGAAAGCGGACTGTAGATCCAGTCGGTAAGCTCCGGCGCGGGCCACCACTCAGTCTTGGAAGCGGTGCCCTCGTCGGCGGCTTTCATACGCTCGATCAGGTTGGCGAGCGCCGTAAACTGCCTGCCCGCGATGGACTGGGAAAACGCCGTGAACTCAGTCGTCTCGGCCGCAATGTGACGCGCCGCCAAACGGGCGGCGAGCTCGCCGAACAGCTGGGGTGCCCGGGCAGAAACGACGAGCACGCGCACGGGGTCGGCGGGCGTTGCAGTAGCTTTATCGGCCTTGGACTCCTTGTGCGCTTTCACCAACTTATCGATGGCGTCCGCATAGACATGAGCACGGGCATGGGGGCCGGCGACCTCAATAAAGGCAGGCTGAGCGGCGGCCCCGCAAGCGACATCAGACGCGACGGCGTCCTCCCCCAGCGGCGCGATCTCAAACAGCACACCGCGGGCATCAAATGCCGTGGCAAGCTCCTCGCGCATCGCCGCCTGCTCGCGGGCAAGCAGCACGACGACCTCTCCCCCATTGTTCGCCACGGCAGACAGCAGCTCGAGTAGACCGTGCGTAAACGACGTGGTACCGCGCACGCATACGGCGCGGGCGCACGCCGGCAGGCTATCGGCCAGGGCACCGGCCATAGTGTCGGCTGCCTCGCAGGGCTCGACCATATCTCGACGGTCCAAACCGCCCGCGTAGGCACGCAAAAGCTCAAACACACGAGCCTCGGCATCGCTTTTTGGCTCAGGCTGGCAATTGTTGCCACCGCATCGCTCGGCCGTCGTCCCCGCCACACCCGGCAGCACATCGCGGGCCATGCGCGCGAGCATGCGCACCGTGCCCTGGCTACGCGAAAGCGGCTGCAGGTCGGCATCGTCGCGGCGGGCAATCATATCCGAAAACAGCATCTGACGTTGCAGGTTGTCGACGAAACCGCGCCCGTCGCCCAAAAGCTCCCAAAGCGAGCGAAGCCACGATGCGGGTGTCTTGTAGTCGATACCCAGCGAAATGCCGGCTTCCGCCGCATCATGACGGCACAGATCGAGCTCGGCAAACGTTGGTGCCAGCAACACGGCACGCCCGTGACGGGCAATAAGGTCGGCAAGCAGCGCCGACTCGGCATCGCTCAAATCCGTGCCGGCATTGGTGGTATAGATTCGAACAGGCATGGTCCTCCGCTCAAACCGTTCGCAATAATCAATGCATCCATCCTACCCGCCCAAGCGGACACATTGCCACCGCAGTTCCATCTTTTGGTACAAAGCAACCTGAACCCAACGCACCAGCCGATTGCAGGCATATAAAAACCGCCCCCGGAGGGACGGTTCTTCGTAATTCAATGTTGTCGCTGGCCTACTCGCCATCCTCCAACTTAATGAGGATCTTGCGGTAGCCACCGTACTCGCCGTTCAGCGCCTTTGAAACGCGGCTCACCGTGGTGGACGAAGCGCCGGTACGGGCCTGAACCTCAACATAAGGCTCGCCCTCGTCCAAATAGCGCGCAACCTGCAAACGCTGAGAAAGGTCGCAAATCTCGCGCGGCGTGCAGATATCGGTCAAAAACGCTTGGATATCCTTCTCGTCGTCCAAAAGGCTAAATGCGTGGACCAGCTGCTTGACATCAGGCTTGTCAAACATGTTCTCGATATTCATCGATCACCGCCAAACCCGCCAAAAGGCATCGAAGTTGATACTGACATCGGGCATCGTTCACCCGTTCTATGCAATAGGGCAACGCCTGTGGCTTTTGCCCGTAGCAGTGTAGCACACCACCAAACTAAAGCGACAAGACTCTCTGCCAGCGGCGCGTTTTTCAGGACGAACGCCGTTTAGAAACCATATGCGCACGTAAGCTCCACGAATATTTGAGACAATGGGCGCCCAAACACCGCGGCGCGCCCGCGCAACCATCCAGGTCGCCGCCGTAAGCCGCTTCACGCGACGCCAGCAATCCCGGCGCAAGAAAGGATTCACGCCATGCGCTTTATGCTTAACTGGCTCTTCACCTCGATCGCCATCGCGATCGCCACGTTCCTCGTCCCCGGTATCCAACCCTTCGGCTTTGCCGAGACCTGGGTCTGCTTTGCCTTTGTGGGACTGTTCCTGAACATTGTCGATTCGTTCGTCAAACCGTTCCTGACCGTCATCTCACTGCCGCTCACTATTATTACGCTTGGTGTTTTTCAGCTCGTAGTCAACAGCTTTATGCTCGAGCTGGCCAGCTACCTGTCGGTCAATCTGCTGGGCGCGGGCATCTCCATCGCCAGCTTTGGATCGGCCTTTATGGGCAGTATCCTGGTATCCATCACGCGCAGCATCCTCGACAGCATCGCCGAGGACTAAAACGGCCATTCCGGCCGTGCCCGTCTCAACAGCCCAAAACGAAGGCCGCCCATCGCAAAAATGGGCGGCCTTCTTATTTGTCAAGTCTCAAAGGGCGAGAGAATCTACCATTTCTACCCCGTCCCCAAATGGCAGGTGTGGGTTAGATGACGTAGTCGTAGCCATGGTTGGGAGCGACAAGTTGATCGAGTGTCACACCGTCGAGGTAGTCGTTGATGAGCTTGTCCAGGTTCTTCCACACGTCGAGCGTGGGGCACTCATCCGAGCGTGAGCAGCCCTTGCAGTCGCCATCCAGGCATGCAACCGGTGCCAGACTGCCCTCGGTCAGGCGCAGGATCTCGCCCACCGTGTACTGCTCGGGCGGGCGCGTGAGCACGTAGCCGCCGCCCTTGCCGCGCATGCCCGAAAGCATGTTGGCGCGCACGAGCGTAGCCAAGATGTTCTCGAGATATTTCTCGGAAATCCCCTGTCGCGCCGCGATCTCTTTGAGCGGGATGCGACCGGCCGCCTGGTGCTCGGCCAGATCGACCATAACGCGCAGGGCATATCTGCCCTTTGTAGAAACCAACATGTATAGTGCTGCCTTTCGGTCATTTAGTCCGTAGAAATTCTAGCCGAAAAATTGGTTTTGAAAATACCCGTTCCGGTCAAGATGGTTAATCAGCTCGTAATAATCTTCTATTTCCTATTGCATTACTAGGCTTTAGTGTCTAGTATGCTTCCCAACAGCTAAACGAACAACCTATAAGGTTTATGGGTTTAGCTGCTACACGCACCGTGAAACCACACGGCAACCAGCAACTTGAACACTTTGGAGGTTCACCATGAGCAAGGTTTACACGTCCATCGATCAGCTTATCGGCCACACCCCGCTCCTGGAGCTCACTCACTTTGAGGCCGACGAGGACCTCAAGGCTCGTGTGCTCGTCAAACTCGAATACTTCAACCCCGCCGGGTCAGTTAAAGACCGCGTCGCCAAGAACATGATTGACGAGGCCGAGAAGGCAGGCAAGCTCGTGCGCGGCGGCGACTACACCATCATCGAGCCCACGAGCGGCAACACCGGCGTCGGCATCGCCTCGGTGGCGGCCGCCCGCGGCTACAAGGTGATCATCACCATGCCCGAGACCATGTCCGTCGAGCGCCGCAAGCTGATGCAGGCATACGGTGCGCAGCTCGTGCTCACCGACGGCTCCAAGGGCATGAAGGGCGCTATCGCCAAGGCAGAGGAACTGCAGAAGGAGACTCCCAACAGCATCATCGCCGGCCAGTTTGTGAACCCCGCCAACCCCGCCATCCACAAGGCCACGACCGGCCCCGAGATCTGGGACGACACCGACGGCAAGGTCGACATCTTCGTCGCCGGCGTCGGCACCGGTGGTACCGTGACCGGCGTGGGCGAGTTCCTCAAGGAGCAGAACCCCGAGATTAAGGTCGTCGCCGTCGAGCCCGCCACCTCCCCGGTGCTCTCCAAGGGCCAGGCCGGCCCGCACAAGATCCAGGGCATCGGCGCCGGCTTTGTGCCCGACGTCCTCGACACCCGGGTCTACGACGAGATCATCCCCGTCGAGAACGACGACGCCTTTGCCACCGGCCGCGCCGTGGGCCACAAGGAGGGTGTGCTCGTGGGCATTTCGTCCGGTGCCGCCGTGTGGGCCGCGCTGCAGCTGGCCAAGCGCCCCGAAAACGAGGGCAAGACCATCGTGGCCCTGCTTGCCGACACCGGCGAGCGCTACCTGTCCACGGCACTGTTCCAGGACTAAGGGCCCGTCACTTGTCGATAGGCCCATGGCATGCCGGCCTATCCTCTCTTCTGGCTGCCTGAGCTCATCTCGTTAGGGTGTCCCACGAGACGTCCGAACTTGCTACAATGTCTGCGGCGCGGAACCAGCCTCCCGCGCCGCTTTTCTTTTTTGGCCACATGCCACCAAGGAGAACCTCCCCATGCACAACAAGCGCGTGCTCGTCGCCATGAGCGGCGGCGTCGATTCTAGCGTGACCGCGTACCTGCTCAAAAGCCAGGGCTACGAATGCGTCGGCGCCACCATGCGCCTCACCTGCCCCGCGCCCGATCCCGTCACGGGCATGAGTAAGGTCGACCGCGACATCGCCGATGCAAAGGCTGTCGCCGAGTGCCTGGGGATGCCCCACCATGTGCTCGACCTGCAGCAGGCCTTCGACCGCAACGTTATCGAGCGCTTCGTGACCGCCTATCAGGAGGGGCTGACGCCCAACCCATGCATCATCTGCAACCGCCACATTAAGTTTGGCGCATTGCTGGATGCGGCGCTGGATATGGGCTGCGACTACATCGCAACGGGTCATTACGCCAAAACAAGCCAGACAGTAGACGGCACCTGGCAGCTGCATCGCGGCGAAGATCCCAAAAAGGACCAGAGCTACTTTTTATATTCGCTTACGCAGGAGCGCCTGGCGCACACGATCTTTCCGCTGGCAGGCCTAGACAAAGAGCGCGACGTGCGCCGCATAGCCGCCGAGCAAGGCTTTACCAACGCCCAGAAGGCCGAAAGCGAGGACATCTGCTTTATTCCAGACGGTGACTACGCGGGCTATATCGAGCGCCGCTGCGGACATCCCGCTGCACCGGGCGACATTGTGTGGCGCGACGGCAGCGTGGTCGGACGCCATAACGGCGCGTTGCGCTATACCATCGGCCAGCGCAAGGGCTTGGGCGTCGCGATGGCGCATCCCGTGTATGTGACGGGCGTCGATGCCGCCAACAACACCGTGCATCTGGGCGAGGCCGAGGACCTAACGGCCACAGCACTCACGGCCGACGACTGGATCTGGAGCGCGCCGGCAGAGCGCATGGAGGCCGAGCTGGATGCCGGCGGCATTCGCGTAGGCGCCAAATACCGCTACCGTCAGAAAGACCAGGCAGCGACCCTTACGCGTGACGAAGACGGGCAAATGCTGCTAACTTTTGACGAGCCGCAACGAGCCATCGCCCCCGGACAGGCCGTTGTGGTCTACCGCGGCGACATCGTCTTCGGCGGGGGCACGGTGACCGGCGCACTTAAGTAGCCCCATCCCCTTCATAAATTGCGGTGAAATAGGGACTGTTTAAGCGTTTAAAACCGCCAAACAGTCCCTATTTCACCGCAACTTAGAGAGGACGGCCTCGGTCGGTACTGCCGTATCAGCCGAGGCCGCTGCATCGCTAGCGCTGTACGTAGGCGCGGACGAGCTCGAAGGTGTTGCGCACGCCGTCCATGTGGCTACGCTCGTAGTTGTGGCTCGCATACACGCCGGGGCCGATCAGACCATGGCGAATGTCGTAGCCGGCAGAGAGCGTGGCTTCGACGTCCGAACCGTAATGCGGATACACGTCGATAGCGTAATCGAGCTCAAGCTCGCGCGCGATATTGGACAGCGCCGTCACCAGGTCGTAGTTGTACGGACCGCCCGAATCCTTGGCGCAGATCGACACCATGTGCTCGGTGCAGCCTAGGTCGTCGCCCACGCAGCCCATGTCAACGCTGATCATCTCGCGCGTGTCGGCCGGCACGAAGGCGCCGCCGTGGCCCACCTCCTCGTACACGGTAAAGAGCAGCGAAACCTTACGCGAAAGCGTCACCTCGCCAGCGGCGACGACACGCGCCAAGCCCAACAAAATGGCGGCCGACAGCTTGTCATCCAGGAAGCGGCTCTTGATGTAGCCGCTCTCCGTCACCGTGGTACGCGGATCCATAGCGATGATGTCGCCGGTCTGAATGCCCAGCTCAAGCACATCGTCCTTGCTGTCGACATTCTCATCGAGCAGGATTTCCATGTTCTTCTCGATGGTCTTGACCGGCTCGTCGGCCACGTGCGCCGAAGGCTCGGTGTTAAGAACCACACCCGTGTACACATTGCCGTCACGCGTGTAGACGGTGCAGTTCTCGCCATCGGCCGTAGACCACTGATGCCCACCGAGCGTCGTGGGGCGCAGGCGGCCATTGTCCTTAATGGAACGCACCATGGCGCCTAGGGTATCGACATGGCTCGCCAGTACGAGCGGCTCGCCCTCGCCGCCAAGCTCAACGAGCACGTTACCCTTATTAGAACGCTCAGGCCCAAACCCCATATCGCGCAGGGTCTCCATCAGATAATCAGTCGCCGCACGGGTATAGCCGGTAGGGGAGGCAATCGAGGTAAGCGCCTTCAGCTGGTCAGTAATATAGGAGAGCGTAGAATCCATCTTGGACACCAAAGTCACCCTTTCATATCGAATTAAACCCACAGCAACAATACCACCGCGAACTATCTTTTTACTTAGCGAGATAACCCATTGAGCTCCTCAGAACTGCGCCCGCCACGATAACGAGCCGGCGGGCCCCTGCCCGTTAGCCCACAATCTTCCCGCAGGACGGAGGAAGCCCCCGCCGCACGAAGTGCGCAGCGGGGGCTTCCGACATGTCCGAGGACGATTGTGGGGCTAACGGGCAGAGGCCCGCCGAACCAAGTTAGGCAGCCGGGCAGATCTTCTTGAAGAGCTCGATGACGTCGTCGAGCGTTGCCTCGCGCGGGTTACCCGGGAAGCAGGCGTCGGCCATGGCGTCCTTGGCCAGGACCTCGATCTCGTCAGCCTTCATGGCCTCACAGACGTGCGGGATGTTCACGTCGGCGGAAAGCTGCTTGACGGCGGCGATGGCGGCATCGGCGGCCTCGGCGGTGCTCATGCCCGTGGTGTCAACGCCCATGGCGACGGCAACCTTGGCCAGGCGCTCAGCGCAAACCGGCTTGTTGAACTCCATGGCGATCGGCAGCAGCATGGCGCAAGCGACGCCGTGCGGGGTGTCGTAGTGAGCGGACAGGGTGTGAGCCATGGCGTGGTCGATGCCCAGGCCAACGTTGGAGAAGCCCATGCCGGCGACATACTGGCCAAGGGCCATGCCCTCGCGGCCGGAGCCGGGCTGACCGGACTTGGCCTCGGCGACGGAGTCGCGCAGGTTCTCGCTGATCAGCTTAATAGCCTCAAAGTGGAACATGTCGGAGAGCTCCCAAGCGCCCTTGGTGGTATAGCCCTCGATGGCGTGGGTCAGAGCGTCCATGCCGGTGGAAGCGGTCAGGCCGGCGGGCATGGAAGCCATCATATCGGGGTCGACGACGGCGACCTCGGGGGCGTCGTTGGTGTCGACGCACACGAACTTGCGGACCTTCTCGGGGTCTGTGATGACGTAGTTGATGGTCACCTCGGCAGCGGTACCGGCGGTCGTCGGCACGGCGATGGTGAACACGGCATGGTTCTTGGTGGGAGCAACGCCCTCGAGGCTGCGGACATCGGCGAACTCGGGGTTGTTGATGATGATGCCGATGGCCTTGGCGGTATCCATGGAGGAGCCGCCGCCCAAACCGATCACCACATCCACCCCCTCGGCCTTTGCCAGCTCCGCTCCTCTGGTGACCAGTTCAGTGGTTGGGTTTGGGATCACGCCGTCATAGTGCACACAGGCCACACCTGCGTCAGCCAGGCTTTTTTTGACCTTGGCGTACAGTTCTGCCACCGCAGGGAACTCGGGGACGGTCACCAGCATGGCCTTTTTCCCATAGCGGGCAGCAAGGGCCCCCGCCTCGGTGACGCGGCCGGCGCCGAAGATGATCTCGGTGGGGGCAAAATAATCAAAGTGCTTCATTTCATTCACTCCTTTTGATTTTGTTTCCAGAGAATTGGGCTCCGGCACAAGCAGGCTGGGTGCTGGGCAGTAAATGCCGGAGG
>OJQV01001579.1_pt1 | contig 10100 bp, 7 predicted proteins | sample 1598821 | NCBI WGS metagenome assembly OJQV01 (sample SAMN03922509, study PRJEB24848) | human gut metagenome | isolation source: stool sample | host: Homo sapiens | place: Germany | collected 2011-11 | reverse complement strand
TACACGTAAGGAGTCGTCGGCAGCGTCAGATGTGTATAAGAGACAGGTCATAGAAGTAGTAAGAAATAAGCTGGAAAATGGAGAGCATATCACAGTAGTTTCAACTTCACTTGTAGAAGCAGGCGTTGACCTTGACTTTAACACAGTTTTCCGCCAGCTTTCAGGATTAGACAGTATTTTGCAGGCAGGGGGCAGATGTAATCGTGAGGGTAAAGATGACAATGGCTATGTGTACGTTTTTGACATTGACGAAACATACCGCAAGGGAAGCGACCTTGCCATGAGAATTAACAAGACTAAAGGTTTGCTGGAAAAGTACCAAGACATAACTTCCTATGATTGTATTAAAGAATACTACGACGGCATTTTCGACTTCAACCAAAGTCGTATAGCTGAAAACTCTATTGCGAAATATAACGAACAAAGCAACTCATTCGACCGCCAAGGCTTAATGTTACCATACAGCATACCATTCCGAAGCTATGCAATGCAGTTTAAATACATCTCCGCCGACACTATCTCTATCGTTATCGACGATCCTAACGACCAGACTTGCCATGAACTTGTTGAAACCTTGCGTAATGGTGATATGTCAGTAAGAAGAGCATTGCAGAAATATTCAGTGTCTGTCTATATGAACGTTTTCAAGGATCTCTATTCTCAGGGTGTTCTCAAAGATCACGGTACAGGCATATTCATTCTTGAAAATCAAAGCTATTATAATAATGAAACAGGCTTGAACACCCAAGCCGCAATGCAGGATTATTTCATCTAAAACAAATGGCAGGCTGCCACCAAGACAGTCTGCCACTTGCCGTGTTCCGTACCACATAGAATACAAATATATTACAACTCACATATGCGTAACGCATAGACAAGTACATTATACAAATATAAGCTTAAAAAGTCAATGATTTATGCCACAAACTGTTTATCAATGTATTGTGAAAACTGCCTAATATTCGACATTATTTTTATACACTAAATCTATTGACATTTTATTCCGATTGATGTATTATTAAATTATAGCAAGAAGTATACATACAATACTAATATAAGTTTAAAAGGAGTGATGTAAAAATGAGCTATGGTTTTAAGATCATCGTGACAGGTGACTATGCTTGCTTTTCAAGACCTGAAATGAAAGTTGAGAGAGTGAGCTATGACGTACCTACCCCAAGCGCACTGGAGGGACTTATCAAATCAGTATATTGGAAGCCTGCCGTGCGCTATCAGATAAACAAAATAGTGGTGTTCAACCCTATCGAGTTTACCAATATTCGACGAAACGAGGTCAAAGATAAGCTGCTGTTATCATCAGTGAAACAGCAAATGAAAGGCGGAGGCTCGGCGGAGATGTACACCTCTGAGATACGAAGTCAGCGTGCGGCAATGGTGTTGAAAAACGTGAAATACGGTATCGAGTTCACGTTTGAGCGCACCTATCTTAAATCAGACCACCCAGACGAGTCCGACGAAAAGCATTATAACATAATGCTCAGACGTCTCAGAAACGGCCAGCATTTCAGACAGCCCTGCCTTGGCTGCCGTGAATTTGCAATAAAGAGTATTGAACTTGTTGACGACTTTGACCTTACGCAGATTGCACCGCAAAATATGGGAGATAAAGACCTTGGCTTTATGCTTTACGGCATGAAGTTTGAGGACGGAGGCAAGCCTGTCAATAATGATTGGAATGACCCGAAGTTTTCTGACAAGGCCGACGCAGTTTTCTACCGTCCGCATATGATAGACGGTGTTATCGATGTTGCAAAATACAGGGAGGAGATTAAATGCTGATTAAAGCCTTGTGCGATTACAGTGCTTTGCAGGAGAATAAAACTCCTGCAGGCTATTGTAAGCAAGCCATACACTTTGAAATTCTTCTTACCCCCGAGGGCAAGATAGCCGCAATAAACGATTTGAGAGTACCCCGAATTATCCCTCTGAAAAATAAAAAGACAAAAACAGTCTATGATCCAGTAATGGAACAGCTTCCTGTAAGAACGCAGAAACCGGGCATAGACAAAAACACGATCGAACACAGACCACTCTACATATTCGGTCTGAACTATGATAAAGGAACTTTGACCCCTACAGACGCTACCAACAAAGCGGCAAAATCACACAAATGCTTTTGCGAATGGAATGAGAAGTTCTTTGAGAATATCGACTCACCTATCTGCAAAGCCTATTTTAATTTTATCCGTACATGGGATCCTGAGCAGGAAACCCAAAACCCACACCTTCTTGCCCTAGGCAAGGAGTATTCAAGCTCCTACTATGAGTTTGGACTTGACGGCTCACCTGAAACTAAGCTTCACAATGACAGCAAATTCAAAGCTGCCTATGAAGGTTACCTCGCCCAGCTTAACGCCGACAGCGACAGTGACGATACCGAATTATCCACCTGTTCCATTCTTGGTGAGAAGCTCCCGCAAGCCCGTATCCATGATAAAATAAAGGGTATCAAAGGTGGAATGTCCTCAGGCTGTGTTCTCGTTGGCATGAAAGAATCTGCCTTTGAGTCCTATGGCAAGAAGCAGTCCTACAACAGCAATGTTTCTGAGAAAGCCATGAAAATGTATACCTCTGCGTTTAATTCTCTACTTGCTGACAGAAGCCATTACAAGACTTTTGACGATATGACAATAGTTTATTTCGCAATGAAGAAGAACGATGCAGAAGAATGCAATATGTTTGCCGGTATGTTCAGCGGATTTGAGGACGAATTAAATAAAACCGTTGTGACCGAAGCCGACCGAAACATAAACACTGTCATGACCCAGCTTAAACAGGGCAGGACAGCCGATATGCCATATGACCCTAACGTAGAATTTTACGTTGCAGGCTTTACCCCAAACAGTTCAAGAATATCCCAGAAGTTCATCTTCCACGATAAGTTCGGCAGGATATTTGACAATGTACTCAAACATCAGCAGGATATCTCGTTTACTGAGGGTCAGCATCAAGTAAGCATTGAACGTATCAAGCGTGAGCTTATCTCACCAAAATCGTCCAAAGAAAAAGTTCCGTCGCCTCTCACCGCCGCACTTTTTGAAGCAATACTCAAAGGCACAAGATACCCTGAAGAACTGCTTTCTACAGTAATAACAAGGGTCAAGACCGACAGCGACGAGGAGAACAACCATTTTATAAAACTCAATGATACAAGGGCAGGCTTGATAAAGGGCTGCATAAACCGTAAACAAAATAAGGAGGAGATCAAAATGTCATTAGACCTTGAAAACAAAAATCAGGCTTATCTCTGCGGAAGACTTTTCGCAGTGCTTGAAAAGATCCAGCAGGACGCTTCAGGCGGAGGACTTAACAGAACAATTAAGGACTCATACTTTGCTTCTGCATGCTCAAAGCCGTCAACAGTTTTTCCAAAGCTGTATAAGCTTTCACAAAACCATATCAAGAAGCTTTCAAGCCCAATATTCTATAACAAACTCTGCGGAGAGATACTTGACGGACTTGACGGCAAATTCCCGTCTACACTCTCCCTAGACGATCAGGGTAGATTTATTGTAGGTTATGCACAGCAGAATAAAGCACTTTACACCAAAAAATCAGAAGAATAAAGAAAGGACGAAATATTATGGAAAACGCAATCAAGAACAGATATGAATTTGTAATGCTTTTTGACGTTGAGAACGGCAACCCAAACGGCGACCCTGACGCAGGCAATATGCCTAGAACAGACCCTGAAACAAGCCTCGGCATCGTTACAGACGTGTGCCTTAAAAGAAAGATAAGAAACTTTGTGGAGCTTACCAAAGAGGGCGAAGCAGGCTACAATATCCTTATCAAGGCAGACAAAGCCCTCAATACAAAGTTCACCGAAGCTTATAATACCCTTGGTCTTGCCACAAAGCAGAAAGGCAAGAATCCTGATGACGTTAAGCAGGCTCGTGACTATATCTGTCAGAACTACTTTGACGTAAGAACTTTCGGTGCAGTAATGAGTACAGGCGATGACCCGTGCGGCATTGTAAGAGGTCCTGTACAGCTCAACTTTGCAAGAAGTATCGACCCTGTTTTTGCTCAGGATATCACAATCACAAGACAGGCAAGAACAACAGAAGACAGACAGCAGAGCGGTGAGACCGAAATGGGCAAAAAGAGCATAATCCCATATGCTCTCTATCGTGGCGAGGGCTATGTTTCCGCAATGCTCGCTCAGAAGATAACAGGCTTTAGTGAGGACGACCTTGAGCTTCTTTGGACATCTATCATCAATATGTTCGAGCATGACAGAAGCGCCGCAAGAGGAAAGCTTTGTATGCGTAAGCTTATCGTGTTCAAGCATGACTCCGCCCTGGGCAATGCCCCTGCACATATCCTCTTTGACAAGGTGTCAGTTAAGCTCAAAGACGGCGTGACAACACCAAGACATTACTCAGACTATGATATCTCCATAGATAAGGATATGCCCGAGGGCGTTACCCTTATTGAAAAGCTCTGATGAGCGAAGATGTAACTATCAATATCCGTGACATACAGCACTATATGTATTGTCCACGCAGGTTTGCTCTTTTAGAAGTTAATGACGACTGGGCTGAAAACGCCTTTGTCGTCAAAGCAAACCTCCTCCATGAGAACGTCCACAGCGGCGAGCGCAACTTTGAAAATAAGCGTAAGATCGTCCGAAGTGACGTGTCAGTGTATAATGACGACTCTAAGTACAATATTTTCGGGGTTGTAGATTGTATCGAGTTCGTCCGTGACAAATGCGGCGACTATATAGATATCCTGGACGGCACATTCCGTGTGGAAATTGTGGAGTATAAACCCACCAGACCCAAAGCAGGGGAGTTCAATCAGACCGACGCTATACAAGTCTATGCGCAGAAGCTTTGCGTGGATAACGTATTTCATTGCAATAGCCGATGTTTTCTGTATTATGCAGATGTGCGCAGACGATCAGAATTGCCCTTTGATACTCAGGGCGCAGAGTATGATAAAATGCTTTGCGACTATCTTGGAAAAATGCGTGAGATACTTGCAGCGGATATTATTCCAAAGCGTGTAAAAGGTCAGAAATGTTCAGGCTGTTCACTGTCGGATATGTGCTTTCCAAAAGTGAAGAAATATAGCGTGAAAAATACGATTTTCTCCATGAACGGAGGCGAAAACAATGCGTAAACTGCTCAATTCACTTTATATTCTCGAAGAAACTGCCTACCTCACACTTGACGGCGAAAACATAGTGTGCAGGGCAGAGGACAGCGAGAAGTTCCGTGTGCCTTTTACTAATATCGAGGATATCTATATTTTCAGCTATTCTGGCTGTTCACCTGCGCTTATGGGCAAGTGTGCAGAATATGGCATAGCCGTTAATTTTATTTCTCCTCAAGGTAAATTTCTCGCAAGAGTTCAGGGCAAAACAAAGGGCAACGTCTATCTGCGAAAAGAGCAGTTTGAGCTTTTTTCTACCCCTCAGCTCGACCTTATCAGGAATACTGTCGCCGCAAAGCTTTCAAATACACGTTATCTTATCAGACGTTCGCTCCACGATAACCCGGATATAAACAGTGACGGAGCGCTTACAGATTGTATAAAATATCTTGAAAACGGCATAAAGACCGTCTATGAAACTTCCGATAAAGATATCATCATGGGTATAGAGGGAAGCTGTGCAAAGGCATATTTTGATATATTTGACCGACTGATACTCCGCCAAAAAGAAGACTTTTACCTTGCCAACCGCACCAAACGCCCACCCCTCGACAGAGTAAACGCCATGCTCTCGTTTCTGTATACTATCGCAATTTCATCATATACATCAGCCCTTGAAAGCGTAGGACTTGATAGCTGCCTCGGCTTTTACCACGCCCTGCGTTCAGGCAGAAGCAGCCTGTCCTGCGACCTTGTAGAGGAATTTCGTTGCGTGGTGGAGCGACTTGTGCTTACCATGATAAACTTGAAAATGATAAAGCCCGAGGACTTTGAAACTCAGGTCAGTGGCGCAGTATACCTCTCCAAAGAGGGCAAGAAAAAAGTCCTCACCGCATGGCAGGAGCGTAAGCGCACAAGCATAGTCCACCCATATCTGGGCGAAAAGATACAGCAAGGGCTACTCCCATATGTGCAAAGCTCGCTTCTCGCAAAATATATCCGTGGCGAGCTAGATGAGTACCCGAACTATTTGCTGAAATAGAGGTGATATAAATGATGACCTTAGTAAGCTATGACGTGTCTACCACGGATAATAAGGGCAAAACAAGACTTAGAAAAGTGTCGAAAGAGTGTCAAAATTATGGTCAGCGAGTGCAGAACAGCGTGTTTGAAATAGACGTAGACTATGGCACTTTTCTGAAAGTGAAAGATAAACTTCTGAAAATAATAGACCCAAAGCATGATAGTCTGCGGATATATTACTTAGGCAACAATTGGAAGCATAGAGTAGAACACTACGGCACCAAAGAGACCTATGACCCTGAAGGCGTCCTAATATTTTGACCAGCGTACCCCAAGTGATCCACAAATCCCTAGTAAGTTCGCATGAAAATGCCATGCTATTTGTGAACGCACAGTGAACAAAATCAAACCGATACCCATTAAATAAAAAAATAAGTCCGCATCACGTTGAGCAAGCACCAGATATACACAACATCAAGTGTCACGCTCCACGTGAGCGTGTGAGTTGAAATGCTCTTTACAAGCGTTATGTTGATAGCAGGAATAGTCACGCTCCACGTGAGCGTGTGAGTTGAAATTTTTTGTATAAATGTTGCAATAGGGTGTGAATGTGTCACGCTCCACGTGAGCGTGTGAGTTGAAATGGCACAAACGAAACTTCATCACAAACCAAAATCGTCACGCTCCACGTGAGCGTGTGAGTTGAAATTCACATTTACTGTAAACTCAATCTCTGCAACAAGTCACGCTCCACGTGAGCGTGTGAGTTGAAATAACAGGGTTGCGAAGTTGACCCGCATTTGAAAGGTCACGCTCCACGTGAGCGTGTGAGTTGAAATCAAGCTGATAAATTTATTTGAGGAAGCCGATGCCGTCACGCTCCACGTGAGCGTGTGAGTTGAAATTGCCGTTCTCGTGGCATATCTGCACAAGCCAACCGTCACGCTCCACGTGAGCGTGTGAGTTGAAATGTGGGAGCGTATATCCACGCTGATGAGCCTAACGTCACGCTCCACGTGAGCGTGTGAGTTGAAATAACAAGGCGATCAGCTCGAAGGACAGCTCTCTCGTCACGCTCCACGTGAGCGTGTGAGTTGAAATACACCTGACGAGTATAGGCTATTTGAAGAATGGCGGTCACGCTCCACGTGAGCGTGTGAGTTGAAATGAACAGTATTGTCATTCCCCGTCATTCCTCCGAAGTCACGCTCCACGTGAGCGTGTGAGTTGAAATCGGTTCATCTTCCCAAAACAGTAAACGGCTCAGAGTCACGCTCCACGTGAGCGTGTGAGTTGAAATTTGGCTATTTGTGACCGGAAGAGTTGTGTTCACTGTCACGCTCCACGTGAGCGTGTGAGTTGAAATGTCCATACTGTCAGGGCATTTCAGCACACGTCCGGTCACGCTCCACGTGAGCGTGTGAGTTGAAATAGTTCACCATTGATGTTGTCAAATATCGTTGTCTTGTCACGCTCCACGTGAGCGTGTGAGTTGAAATGTCCACTGGTTCGTCCGCAGTGTCTTCCATACCGTCACGCTCCACGTGAGCGTGTGAGTTGAAATCGTCAGGGTCAGCCTATATGCGTTGTCTAGGTACGTCACGCTCCACGTGAGCGTGTGAGTTGAAATGTTTGTCTGTGTGATGTTTGGTGTTCTTGTGTCTGTCACGCTCCACGTGAGCGTGTGAGTTGAAATGTAACGCTCACAAAAAAGAGCAAGTAATCACGAGTCACGCTCCACGTGAGCGTGTGAGTTGAAATGTGAAAAAACTGGAAAATTGTCTGATTTTAAGGGGTCACGCTCCACGTGAGCGTGTGAGTTGAAATTGATGTTACAACAAAACACACTGAGTATTAATTACGTCACGCTCCACGTGAGCGTGTGAGTTGAAATGACTTCTTTCCCGATTACACCTTTTAATGTTGTTGTCACGCTCCACGTGAGCGTGTGAGTTGAAATTACGCCCCTGCCTTAAAATCTCGGCTTTCAACTGGTCACGCTCCACGTGAGCGTGTGAGTTGAAATAATTTTACCGATTGCATATCTCAAAAAATCTTTAGTCACGCTCCACGTGAGCGTGTGAGTTGAAATATACTAATAGCGTGCTTGCTTTGTGCGTTTATCCAGGTCACGCTCCACGTGAGCGTGTGAGTTGAAATGTAAAGAATTTTACAAAAATTGCAAATACTCCCGGTCACGCTCCACGTGAGCGTGTGAGTTGAAATACCAGATACCATTGATGAACAGGTGATGAACTTTGTCACGCTCCACGTGAGCGTGTGAGTTGAAATTGTGAGACAGCTTGTCAAGCAAAATCGTGTTACAGTCACGCTCCACGTGAGCGTGTGAGTTGAAATATATTTCTCGCATATTTGCAGAATGTGGCAAATCGTCACGCTCCACGTGAGCGTGTGAGTTGAAATTAAGAAAACAACAAAACAACCCAAAAACAACCCGTCACGCTCCACGTGAGCGTGTGAGTTGAAATTACAATGCCCCTAGCGTGCACTGTATGGCGTTCTGGTCACGCTCCACGTGAGCGTGTGAGTTGAAATTCCTCTCTTCCTCTGCTGGTTCTTCCTCTGTAGGGTCACGCTCCACGTGAGCGTGTGAGTTGAAATAGTGTGATAGAAAGAGAGGTAAGTAAAATGAAAGTCACGCTCCACGTGAGCGTGTGAGTTGAAATTTGTCCGTATCATATGCCAGTCTATAATATGTAATAGGTCACGCTCCACGTGAGCGTGTGAGTTGAAATGACAAAATAGTTTATTTTTAACAGTTAATACGTTATGGTCACGCTCCACGTGAGCGTGTGAGTTGAAATATCATTGATAACATAATTTCCGTTCTGGTCCTTGTCACGCTCCACGTGAGCGTGTGAGTTGAAATTCGGTATATACATCTCATTGTCAAAAAATTCAAAGTCACGCTCCACGTGAGCGTGTGAGTTGAAATTTATGGATAAAGATTTTCTAAGATATGCAATTGGGTCACGCTCCACGTGAGCGTGTGAGTTGAAATTTCTAATCATAGACACTATGGTTGTGATGTTGTCGTCACGCTCCACGTGAGCGTGTGAGTTGAAATGCGAATTGGTTAAAATATGAAAATGTTATTAAGGAGTCACGCTCCACGTGAGCGTGTGAGTTGAAATGACAGATGAAGAGCCTACAGAGGAAGAACCTACAGGTCACGCTCCACGTGAGCGTGTGAGTTGAAATGAAAACGTCTGCACTGATTTTCAAATCTGCTGTGGTCACGCTCCACGTGAGCGTGTGAGTTGAAATAAGACAAGAACAGTTAACAACCTTATCGCCGAGAAGTCACGCTCCACGTGAGCGTGTGAGTTGAAATTGGATAGCGTTCTTTTAAGTTTTTCACTAAATCGTCACGCTCCACGTGAGCGTGTGAGTTGAAATTGTCAACAAAAAACATAGTCAATCCCCTCTCTAGTCACGCTCCACGTGAGCGTGTGAGTTGAAATGATTTCAGCCCTAGCACCTTCATTGCATAGGTATGTCACGCTCCACGTGAGCGTGTGAGTTGAAATTTCAACAGTATGCAGAATACGATCGTTGCAATGGTCACGCTCCACGTGAGCGTGTGAGTTGAAATAACTCTGAATTTCCGACCACTATCACCATATGGGTCACGCTCCACGTGAGCGTGTGAGTTGAAATCTAATGTTTTCTTCAAAGCAGCACGTCATACCTGTCACGCTCCACGTGAGCGTGTGAGTTGAAATGACGTTCCTGCTCCTTCTCCTGACGTTCCTGCGTCGTCACGCTCCACGTGAGCGTGTGAGTTGAAATGTTTTGATCCGCCTCAAATTCGCCCAAAGAGGCGTCACGCTCCACGTGAGCGTGTGAGTTGAAATGACAAATTCAAATGGTAAACCCTTTCTCTTTACAGGCTGTCTCTTATACACATCTGACGCTGCCGACGACTCCTT
>OJQV01001575.1_pt1 | contig 10118 bp, 8 predicted proteins | sample 1598821 | NCBI WGS metagenome assembly OJQV01 (sample SAMN03922509, study PRJEB24848) | human gut metagenome | isolation source: stool sample | host: Homo sapiens | place: Germany | collected 2011-11 | reverse complement strand
GCACCAGGCCATCGAGGCCAAGGAGCACGTCACCGTGGCCAGCGAGAACAAGACCTTGGCCACCATCACCTTCCAGAACTACTTCCGCCTGTACGACAAGCTGTCCGGCATGACCGGCACCGCCATGACGGAGCAGGAGGAGTTCGGCACCATCTACGAGCTGGACATTGTGGAGATCCCCACCAACCGGCCCAACCAGCGCCACGACCACCACGACGTGGTGTACAAGACCGAGGCAGGCAAGTACCGGGCGGTCATCCAGCAGATCAAGGACTGCCACGCCAAGGGCCAGCCCGTGCTGGTGGGTACCGTGTCCATTGAGAAGAACGAGCTGCTCAGCGGCCTGCTGGCCCGGGAGGGCATCCAGCACAACCTGCTGAACGCCAAGAACCATGAGAAGGAAGCGGAGATCGTGGCCCAGGCGGGCAAGTTCGGCGCCGTCACCGTGGCCACCAACATGGCCGGCCGCGGCACCGATATCATGCTGGGCGGCAACGCCGAGTACCTGGCCCGGGCAGACCTGGTGAAGGCCGGCTACTCCGATGAGGTCATTGCCGACGCCACCGGCTACGCCGAAACAGACAACGAGGAGATTCTGGCCGCCCGGAAGCTGTTTGCCGAGAAGATGGCCCAGCACAAGGCGGTGATCGCGGAGGAGGCGGAGAAGGTCCGCGCCGCCGGCGGCCTCTTCATCATCGGCACAGAGCGCCACGAATCCCGCCGGATCGACAACCAGCTCCGCGGCCGCGCCGGCCGCCAGGGCGACCCCGGCGAGACCCGGTTCTATATCTCCCTGGAGGACGACCTGATGCGCCTCTTCGGCGGCGAGCGGATCCAGAACATGATGGAGAAGTTCGACCTGGACGAAGACACCCCCATCGAAAACCGCATGCTCACCCGCGCCATCGAAAACGCCCAGACCACCGTGGAGTCCCGGAACTTCCAGTCCCGCAAGTCCGTGCTGGAGTACGACGACGTCATGAACAAGCAGCGGGAGATCATCTACCAGCAGCGCCGAGAGGTTCTGGACGGCAAGGACCTGAAGGACACCATCCTGTCCATGACCCGCAACGCCATCGCCGACCACGTGGCTATGGCCTTCGGCGAGGCCCAGGCCCTGGACGCCGCTGGCTGCCGGGAGATGCTGCGCGGCCTGGAGGGGCTGTACTTCCCCAAGGACACCTTCCAGTTCACTGAGGAGGAGGCCGCCGAAAAGACCCAGCAGGACTTCACGGACCTGTTTGTGGAGGCCGCTGAAAAGACCTATGAGGCCAAGGAGGCCGAGATCGGCGCTCCCCTGATGCGGGAGCTGGAGCGGGTCATCATGCTGCGGGTGGTGGACGAATACTGGATGGACCATATCGACGCCATGAGTGAGCTGAAAAGAGGCATTGGCCTGAGGGGCTACGGCGCCGTAAAGCCCATCGATGCCTATAAGCAGGAAGGCTTCGACATGTTTGAAGCCATGGTTCACGGGATCCGGGAGGAGACGGTGCGCCGGCTCTTCGTGGGACAGGTCCGCCGGGAGCAGCCGATAGAACGCAAGGCCGTGGCCAGAAACGCGTCGGCCAACGTGGGCGGTGCGCCGGTAAAGAAGCAGCCGGTTAAAAAAGCCCCCAAGCCCGGGAGAAACGAGCCCTGTCCCTGCGGCAAAATGAAGGCTGACGGCAGCCGGAGGCTCAAATACAAAGAATGCTGCGGCAGAAACGAGTAAAAACAGTATGGCATTTATCGAAAAAAGAGAGGGGGAGCTGGTTTATATGAGCTCTACCCTCATAAAAGCCCGCCACGCCTTCACTACCCGCCTGGGCGGCGTGAGCCGGGGGCCCTTCCTGAGCCTTAATCTGGGATCCAACCGGGGGGATGAGCCGGGGGCCGTACGGGAGAATTACCGCCGGGTCTGTGCTCTGATGGGCGCGGATATTGACGGCTGCGCGGTGACAAAGCAGGTCCACGGCAATGTGGTCAGAACCGTTACGAGGGCGGATCGGCACATCTGCATGTCCCCCGTCCCCTACGAGGCGGACGGGATCGCCACCGGGGAGCGGGGCTTGCCCATCATGTGCTTTACCGCGGACTGTGTGCCGGTGCTGCTGTGGGACGGGGAGAATTCCGCCGCAGCCGCAGTACACTGCGGCTGGCGCAGTTCTGCCGGGGATATCCTGAAAAACGCTCTTGAAAAAATGGCGGCTCTGGGTGCAAGGCCGGAAAACCTCCGCGCGGCCATCGGCCCTGCCATCGGCCGCTGCTGCTTTGAGACAGATGACGACGTGCCCGCGGCGCTGGACAACTATCTTGGCGGGGACACAGCCGGGCTTTTTGACAGGCGTGCCGACGGGAAAAGCCTTGTTGACCTGCGCGCCGCCAACGCCAGAAGGCTTATGCAGTTGGGCGTCCGGCCGGAGAATATAGATGTTTCGGAAGAATGCACCATGTGCAGCCATGATAAGTACTGGTCCCACAGATATACGAAAGGGGAGCGGGGAAGCCAGGCTGCAGTCATTGTGCTGGATTGAGGTGAAGCTATGACACAAAAAATGAAGAAAATATGGGCCGCTCTTCTGGCGGCGGCAATGCTGCTGGGCCTTTCCGCCTGTTCCGGCGAGAGCGATGGAAGCGACGAAAACATTATTCCTGAGTCCAGCGGCGGCAAGGAGATCAGCCGCTCTGCCGCGGCAGACAAGGTGTTTTCCCTTAACAGCAACAGCAACTACAGTTTTAACCCCCTCATCGCCACGAATCACGCCAATCAGCTGATCTGCGATCTGGTTTATGAGAATATGGTGGTGCTGGACAATAATTTTGAGCTTGTAGAGGGTGCCGGGGTCATAGTCTCCGGGACGCCCAATGAGGACGGCACCGTATGGGAATTTAAAATCGAGCCCGGCCACACGTTCCATGACGGCAGCCCTGTCACCGCCCGGGACCTCAGCTATTCCCTGGGCGCGGCCATATATGCCGATCGGTACAAGGGCCGCTTCAGCAGCTTCAAGGGCGCCAGCGCCACCGATGAGGTGCTTCAGGTCTCTCTTGGGATTGGAGATATGCAGTTTATCAAGCTTCTGGACATCCCCATCATAAAAAGCGGCAGCTATGGGGAAAAGCGCCCCATGGGCAGCGGCCCCTATACCTATAATGAGGACGGCACGGCGCTGGTGGCCTACGAGGGCTATCACAGCTACGATACGCTCCCGGTGGACACGATTTATCTCAAGGAGTATCAGACTGCCGACAGCATTATAAGCGCCTTTGAGGATTCACTCATAGACATGGTCCAGAACGATCCCTCCAGCTATACAAACCTGGGCTTTGCCAGCACCAACGAAACCCATTCCTTTGCCACCACCAACATGCACTATGTGGCCTTTAACGAGGACGGCGGCCTGACGCAGTCCGCCCTGTTCCGGGTGGCCATGCAGTACGCCTTCGACAGGGAGTATCTGGTGGAGCTTCTTAACGGCAACGGTGTTGCCACCGCCATTCCCATGTATCCCACCTGCTCGTTTTACCCCTCCCGCATGGCCGAAAACCTCAGCTACAATCTGGAAACCTGCGTGAGGATCCTGGAGAGCGCAGGCGTGAAGGACTATGACGAGGACGGGCTTATGGAGTACATGGCCGGCACGCCGCAGGACATCAGCCTTACCTTTGTTGTCTGCAGCGACAGCAGCGCCAAGGGCGGCATCGTCCGGCGGTTCCAGGAGGACATGGAGTCCATCGGGATAACGGTCAATGTGCAGGAACTCACCTGGGAAAATTATTTGAAAGCACTGGACGAGGGCAAGTTTGACATGTATTACGGCGAGGTTCGCCTGCGCAACAACTTTGACCTGACCGAACTTCTCCAGGTCCGGGACGAGGATGAGGACAAGGGCAACACCGCCACGAATATGAACTTCACCAATTCCCGGGACAGCGCCTTCGAGGGCTATATAAATGAATATCTCAAAGCCGGGGACGCGGGCCGTTTCAATGCGTATCAGACGCTCTGCAACTATATCTGCAACGAAACCGGCTCCCTTATAACCATCGGCTTTGAAAAGCATCAGCTTATCACCCACCGGGGGGTGGTTAAGGGGATAAACGCCAACATGGGCAATCCGGTCTACAATATCGCCGACTGGGAGATTTTCCTGGATTAAGCAAAACTTAAATATCTCAGCTTGTCGAAAAAGTCCGTGGCGGACTTTTTTGACTGCGCTTTCCGCCGGGCATTTTGGCTCTGTCAAAATGCCGCTTCGCTCAAACGGCCTGTTTTCAGGCCGTTTGACGGCGGCTTATCCCATTTGAGGCGGGCCTTGCCCCCTCAAGCTCCCCCGCGGCTCTGTTATTTTTCTTCGGCAAATGTTTTTTGACAGTCTCAAATATCTGTGCAATATTTTTGAAAGGGAGAACGAAAATGACTGACAGAGAGCTTATGTCCATGGCCAAAAAGGCGTCATACAACGCCTATGTTCCTTACTCCCGCTTTTCGGTGGGCGCGGCGCTTGAATGCACGGACGGGAAGGTGTATACCGGCTGCAACGTGGAAAACGCGGCGCTGGGCAGCACGATCTGCGCCGAACGCACGGCCTGCTGCAAGGCGGTCAGCGAGGGGCACAGGCAGTTCCGCCGTATAGCCATCTTTGCCGACAGCGAAAACTGGTGTACTCCCTGCGGCGCCTGCAGGCAGTTTCTGGCGGAGTTTTCGCCGGATATGGAAGTGCTCTGCGCCAAGGCGGGCGACAGGTATGTAAGCTACAAGCTCAGTGAGCTTCTGCCCTATACCTTTAATTACTGAAAATGGAGCTGGAACAGCTCAGGATCTTTGTGGCCGTAGCCCGCTGCGGCAGCTTCAGCCTGGGGGCGAAGAAGCTCTACATAAGCCACTCCACCACCTCCAGAGCGGTGGCCGCGCTGGAGGCCGAGCTGGGCGTGCGCCTTTTGGAACGGGGAAACCGGGTGCTGGGCCTGACTGCGGCGGGCGAGTGCCTGCTCGAAGAAGCCGAGGGGCTGCTGAGCGCGGAGCGGGTCCGCGCGGCAGCGGAAGAACGGGAAAAAGAAAAAGGAGAATAGGCGGCGGAAGGTTTCAGGCCTTATGAGGGCGCGGAGCCGTACCTGTTCGTGAGCTGCGCCCATGCGGACTCTCCTGCCGTCGATGAAATACGCCATGAGCGGCGAGCAGCTTTATTCAAAGCTCTATGCCGCGCCGGAAATGCGCCAGGGCCTCGAAGCGGCCCGGCGGAAACGGAAATGATTCTGCTCCCGGCGGCGTAAAGGAGGACAAATGGATACGCTTGAAAGACTGAAAGGGATTTACGCCGAATTTTACAGCGCCATGGAACAGGCGCGCATGGAGGAGCAGGGGCTGCGGGGCGCATTGAGCGTTTTCGTTTCCGGCCCCAGAAGCCGCAGCGCCTGCAGCGTCCGCTTCAATGAGGCGGTCCAGACCGCCCTCTCGGATCCTCAGGCCAAAGAACAGGCGGCGGAGATAATCGATTTTATCCTTCTGGAGGGCTGGGCGCATCGCGAGCCGCCTGCCGTTGGCCTTATGCTTGCCGCCATGCACGGCTATCTGGCGGAACTTCTGCCCTTTGTTTCAGAAGAAAAGAAGCGGGAGCTTCTCGCCTGGTATGAAAAAAATTATCCCCGACGGGACCGTACTCCCGTGATGGAGAAATTTAAAAAAGCGCTGAGCGCGGGGCAGTAAGCCGACCGGACGTTGAGAGGGGAGCGTATGTCTTGCCCCGGACGGATGCGTAAGCGATAATGCGCGGACAGACGGTTTGCAAAGAAAGAGGATAAACATATGAAAAAATATGGAATATCATACAGGATTGTGTTTTTTGTTTTACTGGCAGCTCTGCTGCTGTCCCTTGTCCCGATCCTTACCGTCTCCCGTTACAGCGTCCCCTGCGCGGACGATTACAGCTATGGCGTGAACACACACAGGGCCTATGTTCAGACCGGCTCCTTCTCCCGCACGGTGGCTGAGGCCTGCAGGGAGGTGGCGGAAGTATATACCGGCTGGCAGGGAACGTTTTCGGCGGTCTTTCTCATGTCTCTTCAGCCTGCCGTGTTCGGGGAGCAGTATTACTGTCTCGGCACATGGATGATGCTTGCGTCTCTCATAATCGGCACTTTCTGCTTCTGTCTCGCCTTATTTTCTTGCGTGTTCGGCCTGCACAGGAGTATTTCCGGAATAGTCGCGGCTGTTTTGTCGATCGTATGTGTCCAGCTTGTCCCCTCGCCCGCTCAGGCTTTCTTCTGGTATAACGGCTCGGTTTATTATACGTTTTTCCACGGCGTCATGCTGGCCGCCTTTGCGCTGGGAATTCGGGCGTTGCAGAAGCAGGGCCCCTGGAGATGGTGCCTGCTCTGCCTGCTCGCCGTCTTTCTTGGCGGCGGCAACTATGTAACGGCACTTAGCTGCGCGATCGCCGGCGTTTTCGCCGAGGCGCTGCTTATCCGGAAGAAGGACAAAAGCAGACTGAAATTCCTGATCCCGCTGGGATTCCTGCTCGCGGCTTTTTTCATCAGCATGGCGGCTCCGGGTAACGCAGTAAGGCAGGCTGCCGTTGAACATACGCCCAGTGCGGTAAAGGCGGTCATTCATTCATTCAAAGACGGCGCCATATACAGTGTCAGATGGATGAGCCTGCCGCTGTTCGGGGCGCTGGTGTTCCTGCTTCCGGTATTCTGGAACGGCGTGGGCGGCGCGGCATTTCAATTCAGATACCCCGTGCTGGTCACGCTGTTTTCGTATTGTCTGCTGTCGGCCATGTTCTGCCCGTCCCTGTATGCAACGAACAAAGAGGGCGATTACCGGCTCCTGAACATCATATACGATACCTATGTGCTGCTGCTGGTCGTTAACTGCTGTTACTGGACAGGCTGGCTGGCAATGCGGGCTTCGCGGAAAACGGAGCGCAAGGAAAAGCTGCCGCTTCCCGCTGTGCTGGCGGTGTCTATGGTGTGCCTTGCGTGCTGCGGGATTCATGTGCGCAGCGGCGGATTTACATCTGTCATGGCGATGGGGTCTATGCGCTCCGGAGAGGCACAGGCTTATTATGCCTGCGCCCAACGCAGGCTTGCGCTTCTTCATGATGAAAATGCTAAGGATGTTGTGCTTGAGGAATATCCTTATCAGCCTTATGTTTTTTACTTCACTGACATTTCAACCGACCCGGCCGACTGGAAAAACGTCAGCATCTGCGAATATTACGACAAGGATTCTGTGGTGCTGCAGGGCCCCTGAGCGGCGGGCTGCGGTATGCGCAGCAGGAAAGGATAGAGAGAATGATGAGAGAGAAAGTGAAAGAGCCCCGGGACCTCCGCGGGCTGGTCTTTGCGGCGGCAGTGTTCATGCTGTTTCTGATGTTTATGGTATGGCAGGTGAATTTTTATCTGTTCCGCAACATAAAGAACACCTATTATATGGCGGTGCTTCCCGTACTTGTTGCCGGCGGCTTCTATTTCTGGCGGCTTAAAAACGGGCCGGAATATACCCTGCTGGTATGCTACTGGCTGTGGTTCATTGCCTCTCGGATACTCAATGGGGACCCTGCGCTGGTACAGGAATTTTCGCTGGTTTTCGATCTTGCCCTCATGCTCCCTTCCTTTCTGGTTGGCCTTGTTTTGGAGAGAGAGAACCGCAAGCGTTTTCTCGACTGGTTCAGCGCGGCGGTGGGCGGGTATCATTTCCTGCTGGGGCTTGTCTGCCTTGCTGCGTTTATCCTAAGAAGGCAGTTTGTAAACCCGATAACCGGCGGCCTGCTGGGCATGACCACGACAGACAGCTTTGAGCGGATCAATATTCTCGATATCAATATATGCGCCACAGCTTTCTGGTTTATGATGGCCTTCCTGCTGATGGTTTATCAATTTTTTGCCTGTAAAAACAGGCTTTGGAGAATCCCCATCGTCCTGGCGGGGCTTGTGCACTATTCTGTGGTCGCCATTTCCTTTACAAGAAGCGTTAAAGTTTCCCTGGCCGTGTGCACCGCCTTGCTGGTGGCCCTGCTGGCTTACAATAAGCTGAAGCTTCGGAAGAAGACGGCGCTGGCCCTTGTTCTGGCGGCGCTTTTCCTGGCATCGGCCCCGCTGGCCTACAAGAGCTTCGATTTGATAAGCACCGGGCTGCTGAGAGTATCCATAGCCGTCCGGGCCGATAAAAATGAGGGCGCACAGACGGAGCACAGCGAAGCCTCGCCCCAGACTCTGTCTGCATCCCAGGGGAGCGAAACCAGCACGAACGACAGCCTGGAGGCATACGAAGATCCTCGCCAATGGAATGGAGATTTAAATTCCTTTTCCTCCGGCAGGCTAAAAATATATAAGGGCGCTTTTCTTACAATAGCGGAGGATCCGTCCATCCTTCTGACAGGCTGCCTCAGCCGGGATGCCATGACGCGGACCAACGAAACCCTCACAAGGCCGCAGCCCCACTATCACAATTTTATTCTCCAGGTTTTGATCTTTACGGGACTTCCCGGCCTCCTGCTGATTCTGGCGCTGGTTATCCTTGTGGTCATAAAAGCCGTAAGACTTTTCTTCAGCCGGGACGAAAAGGCCGAAACCGCAGTCAAGCTGCTGGCTCTGCCGATAACCGGGACGCTGATATACAGCCTGTTTGAATCCTGCCTGTTTACGGGCATGGAGGTGCGGCCCCTTTATTTCTACATCCTGTGCGGAGCGCTGCTGGGCTTCTACTATGATGTTTTTCCGCGAAAATCCGCCGGCCGGAAGGGATGAGCCCGGTTCCCTACTATAATAAATAGTACCTTTTAGTGCCTTTGCGCCGCCGGGCGGGATAAGCCGGGCGGCGCAAATAATATTTTTGTGAGCTATCAATAAAAACAGGGCAAAATTTTTTGTAATTTTTCCGAAATTTCTCTTGACATGGAGCCCTGTACTTGGTATATTAATTGAGCGCGTGTGCAAAGCATGGGCGTATTATGCGATGAAGCGGGAGATTGCTCAGAAAACTGAGGTAACTTTCGTGGAGTATGTCCGGTGCCGGATAAGTGTTCGGCACGCAATCGGGCGGCTGAAGCTATCCGGTACACGCGTATATCGCGCGGACGGAAGGTCGGACCGGCTCAAAAAGCCGGTTTGTTTTTCGGACGCGGCCTGATACGCACGGTTGTGTGTACAGAGAAAACGCTTCATCCGTACGCATAGTGAAAGGCGGAGCCAATGCCGCCGAAAAAAACGTACGAAAAGGAGAAAACACATGGCAAGCACCAACAAGAACATGATCCGTATCCGCCTGAAGGCTTACGATCATCAGCTCATCGACAAGGCTTCCGAAACCATTGTTGAGGCTGCAAAGCGCACCGACGCCAAGGTATCCGGCCCCATTCCCCTGCCTACCAAGACCGAGATCGTCACCATCCTCCGCGCCGTCCACAAGTACAAGGACAGCCGCGAGCAGTTTGAACGCCGGACCCACAAGCGCCTCATCGACATTATGAACCCCACCCAGAAGACCGTCGAGGCCCTGATGAACCTTGAAGTCCCCGCCGGCGTAGAGATCGAGATCAAGCTCTGAGCGAGACCCAAACAAGTTAACGACCCATTGTCCGCAGCTTGCGTATGCGGACGGGTTAAGTTGCCAGCCTCTGAACGCCGGAAACGGCGGGCCATGCGAGGCAACCAATAACCGATAGGAGGAAATAAAATGAAGAAAGCCATCATTGGCAAGAAGGTCGGTATGACGCAGATCTTCGACGAGAGTGGCAAAGTCATTCCCGTCACCGTCATTGAAGCCGGCCCCTGCGTGGTCGTGCAGAAGATGACCAAGGAAAAGGAGGGCTACGAGGCCGTCCAGCTCGGCTATGAGGAAGTAGCCGAGAAAAAGCTTACCCAGCCCGAGCAGGGTCACCTGAAGAAGGCGGGCGTAGGCATGGTAAAGCACCTGAAGGAGTTCCGCCTTGAGGACAGCAGCAAGCTGGAAGTCGGCGACCTTGTCAAGGCCGACGTCTTTGCCGAGGGCGAAAAGGTCGACATCACCGGCATCAGTAAGGGCAAGGGCTACGCAGGTACTGTTAAGCGCTTCGGCCAGTCCCGCGGCCGCATGACGCACGGCGGCGGCCCCGTTCACCGGCATGCCGGTTCCATGGGCTCCAGCGCCGACC
>OJQV01001573.1_pt1 | contig 10129 bp, 6 predicted proteins | sample 1598821 | NCBI WGS metagenome assembly OJQV01 (sample SAMN03922509, study PRJEB24848) | human gut metagenome | isolation source: stool sample | host: Homo sapiens | place: Germany | collected 2011-11 | reverse complement strand
AAGCTGGAGCAATCCTTCTTTGAAAAAATCAGCAAAGCATCCGATCCTGAAAAAGTGCTTTGGATTCCTTGGAAATATTTCTGCAAACTCCATGACGGCTAATAAGAGGCTGTTTCGTACCTGTACGGTAACGCTCAGTCTGTGTATGCTTTTGATGTTCAGTTTTCTGGCTGTTTTTTCCGTTTCAGATATTAACAATACAAAAGCAGAACAGGACAGCCACTTTAATGTCAATCTTACAATGGAGTCTGGTCAGAAAATAGAGCCAGCGCTTATGGAGGAATTGAAGCTGCTGCCTCACATAGAGGAACAGGCCACCTATACGATGGCGAACTGTGCGATCTGGGTTTCAGAAAGTGAGCTGTCGGAAGAATTTCTGTCCTCTGGAGGATTTGGCACAAAAGCGGCTGGTGAGTATGTAGCAAAGCGCGATGGCCGCTACCGTATCCCATGTGTATTGATCGGTTTGGAACAGGATGCCTATGAAGATTATCTCATGCAGTCAGGGGTGCCTTATTCTGAACAGGGTGCTGCGCTCATTGTCAATTCTGTTGTGAAAAATCCTGACTCCAGAGGTTATGAAGCCAAAAAAGATATGGTCCCATATCTAAAACTCAAAGAAGGTCAGTCTTTAGAAGTAACAGAGAAGTTCCTGGACTCCATTCAGGGGGATTACCGTTTTGATGTGACGGTGTCATCTGCACTTTCTGAAATGCCGGAGATTGGGCGTAATATGGCCTTTTATACATTGCCCATTCTGGTGCCGATGGATCAATACTATGAGATTATCCAGAATTTCGGAGAGGATCGTGCAGTTTACAATTACAGGACTTACATGAATCTTCTCGTGGAAGATGGGCTGGATGCCGAAGTACAGGCGCAGGCAGAGCATATCTGTGGTACTTATCTGGGGACGAGTGATTTCTATACCTCCAGCAAGACACAGCGCGCTTTGGACAGAGAGCGGCTGACCGATGCGACCATGCTGATCGTTTACAGTTTGACTGCACTATTTGGTATCATTGGAATCTCATCGGCAGCAGTGGCGATCCTGAACAGTCTGTATCAGAGAAGAAAGGAATTTGCCATGCTGCGTTCTGTGGGGTTGGATAGAAAAGGTCTTGACCGTTTACTGCATATAGAAGGGTTCTTCCTTGGAGGAAAGCCTTTGGTCATTGGATTGCCGATCCTGTTTTTGATCGCCGCAGTTTTGATGTGGATGCAGGATGTGACTTTCATGGAGTTCATTCAGGTATTTCCGTTATTAGGGCTGGCAGCCTATATTGTTCTGGTGTTAATGGTCATCAGTGGGATTTACAGGGCGGCTTCCAGAAGAATCCGCAGGGACATTATTGTAGAAGCCTTAAAGGATGAAAATGTGTGAGTCTTACTGCAAAATGAATTGTCCTAAAATTGAAGCAATTCACCATGGATTTTCATGCCATTTAGGACAATTCTGCAACATTTGCCCTTTACTCTTTACTCAACAAATTAAAGCACACTTATAACAGGAGAAAACACCATGAAAAAAATCAATTTTTGCAAAGCAACAACAATCATTTTAATAATCAATGTTATTTTATCTATTGTTTTATTTTTCGTTGTTCCTGATAAAATAGCAATTCAATGGGTAGGTACATCCCCCAGCAATGCAGTAGATTCTTACTATATATTTTTAGTACCGGTATTGTCAGTGCTTTTTGCTTTTGCTGGAAAACCTATTTTTACAAGGTTCCTGTTTAGATTGTGGAATAGAACTAACGAGTATTTAGTGGCATACCTAAATTTGTGTCTGCAAGTTGTATTTCTTACTTGTGAAATCTATATCGGGTTATATAACTTATGTAATTTTAATGTTGCCATTAGTATAATTCTCATTGTGGAATTTATGATAAATGTGGTGATTGGATTGAAATTATTTCACAATCAATCTATCTAAAAAATCGTGTAGTATGTTTCGGCGGACAGTTATTTCTGGATGCCCGCTGTAAATTTTTTTGAAATGTCCGAGCGTTGTAACATTTCTCGGACATTTGGGTTTTATAATGATCTTATCAACAAAAGCAAGCGTATACATGAAGCAATGCAATAAAAAAGTTGCTTGTTCAATAAGAATATGAATTGTCCTAAAATTGAAGCAATTCACCATAGATTTTCATGCCGTTTAGGACAATTCTGCAACATTTCTCCTTTACTCTATATGCAACAAATTAAGAAAGGCAGGTAACTGTTATGAAAATTTTGCAGACAACGGATTTGAAAAAATACTACGGCACAGAGCCGAACATTACCCGCGCCCTGGATGGCGTGAACTTCTCTGTGGAGGAGGGCGAATTTGTGGCGGTGGTCGGCACTTCCGGCTCCGGTAAGTCCACCCTGCTTCACATGATGGGCGGTTTGGATACCCCCACCTCCGGCAGCGTGATGGTGCGGGATAAGGAGCTGGCGAAGATGAACGACGAGCAGCTTACCATATTCCGCCGTCGCAATATCGGCTTTATTTTCCAGAACTACAATCTGGTGCCGATCCTAAATGTTCATGAGAACATCGTTTTGCCCGTGGAACTGGATGGGGATACGGTGGATCAGAAATTCATGGCGGATGTGGTGTCCATGCTGGGACTGGAGGATAAGCTGAAGAATATGCCAAACAACCTCTCCGGCGGCCAGCAGCAGCGTGTGGCTATCGCCCGCGCTCTGGTGTCAAAGCCCGCTATCGTCCTTGCCGATGAACCCACTGGAAACCTGGACAGCAGGACCAGCGCCGATGTGCTGGGGCTTTTGCAGAGAACAAGCCGTGAATTTAACCAGACGCTGGTAATGATCACACATAATGATGCCATTGCCCAGCTTGCAGACCGTATCGTGCGGATTGAGGATGGCAAAATCGTTGGATAAAGGAGGTGGCAGACATGACATTGCCTTTTGAAAATGATACAGGGCCGGTCATTAAAAAATTGGCGTCACGAAGCATTCAGACAGATAAGCGGCGCAACCTGTTTGTGATCGTAACGATCGCTCTGGCAGCCGCTTTGATGGCAGCGATTTTTTGTGCAGGAGCGGGAAGTGACAGAAAACTGGAGGCGGACATTCGGGGACAGTATCAGGCGGTTGTGGTGAATTGTGACCGTGATACGATTGAAAGACTGAAAGACTGCCCGGAAGTGGAACGCTGGGGCCTTTCCCAGAATTACGGTTCTGCCCGCTATGGTGACAGCGTTCTGACTGTGGAGTATGCGGATGCCAACTGGATGGAATTGGGTAAGAAGCCTTCCTTTACTGGGACACTTCCGCAGGCTGCCAATGAAATTCTGGTAGAACGGGCATTTCTTGATTATTTTGAAATCCCGGCAGAAGTCGGGCAGAGCATAGAGGTGGATTTGGGAAACGGAAAGCAGACCTATACCGTCAGCGGTATCATGGATGTGGAGAATGACTCCCGTATGTTCCAGCTTTATGTATCTGAAGCATTTGTGGAGGAGATGGCGCAGGGAGAGCCGCTGTTTGAATTTCGGCTTCGTTATACTGGTGCTGATAGTATGGAGCTGGAGCAGCTCAAGGCGGATATTGCAGCATTCCTTTCTGCCAACGATGTCTCAGAGGATCAGATTTTTTACAGTTCCAACTATTTCGATATGCAGGGCTTTAAGTCCGGTGTGATGAAATATTACATTCCCGTGGCAATCCTTTTGCTGGTTGCCTGTGCCGTGGTCATTTACAGTATCTTTTTCATTTCCGTAAAGGGCAAAATGCGGGAATATGGACGCCTGAAAGTGATCGGCACAACACCAAAACAGATCCGGCGGATCGTGCGGCGGGAGGGATTGCTGTTATCTCTTTGCGGTATCCCACTGGGGCTTTTGGTTGGAGGGGCTATCGGGTTTGCTATTTTCCCGGCACATTGGAGCTGGATGGGCAATCTGCCCTATCTGGCTGCGACCGCAGCAGCCTGCGCCCTGACGGTATTTCTGTCCATTCATGCGCCTGTCCGCATGGCGGCGAGGGTATCCCCAATCGAAGCGGTCCGCTCCAGTGGTTATGAAACGGCAACAGACCGGAAGGATCAGAAAAACCACCGCATTACGCCGTTCTCCATGGCACAGATGAACTTTAGGCGGAGCAGGAAAAAGACGGTCATCACTCTGGTATCTCTGGGATTGACGGGTGTGTTTCTGGTAACAGCCGCTACGGTACTCAACTCCATCAGTCCCGAAAAGATGGCGATAGAAGCCATGGGAGATCACTGCAACTATGAGGTCAGCTGGATGGATTCGGGAGGCGCGGAAGGATTGCCTGCCATCGCGCGTGAAAATCCATTGACAGAAGAACTTCGTCAGGAGCTTCTTGCCATAGATGGTGTGGAATCTATCACCAGCCATGAAGTAACATCCGCAACGGTGAAATTCCCCCAGGAAAGTGTTGCATTAAAGTTCCCTGTATTTGACAGAGAGCAGATGGAACAATGGCTGCCGGAGGAAAATCTGGAACAGGGCAGCGTAGATTATGAGGAGCTTGCCGCAAACAACGGTGTGATCGTGACTGATTCGGAAGATCATCTTTTAAGTATGTTTTATGGCTATACGCCTGCGGTCGGGGATGTGCTGACCTTTGAATCCATGGATGGTAAGGCCATAGAAGTAACGGTCATGGGGATTGCGAAACCGTCAGTAACATCAGGCACCGGCGCATGGGGCCTGTTTACCCTTACAGAAGAACTGGCCGATCAGCTCTACCCGGACATTGAGAACAGAGAGGCTGTTTGGAATGTCCATACATCGGAGGACTCGGATGCGCTCAGGGCGTCTATTTTCAGCCTGCTGGAAAATCCGGTGCTGACGGTCTTTTCCAGAGCAGACCATGCGGCATCCCTGGAATCGCAGCTAAAGATGATGACCCGCGGTGTTTATCTGCTGCTGGCGTTCCTGTTTGTGTTCTCCATGGTAAATCTGGTCAACACCCTGATGACCAATCTGCTGGCAAGGCAGCAGGAGCTTGGGATTTTGCAGTCTGTGGGAATGACCGGAAAGCAGGTTTCCCGTATGCTGATCGCAGAATGCCTGTGGTACGCAGGGGTTACGGTATTTTTGTCAGTTGGCATTGGCGGAATCCTGGGCTGGATTTTTGACTATGTGATCAGCAGCTTTAATATTTTTGGGGAACTGTCCTATCAATTCCCTTTGATGGAAACGGTTGTTTTTGTTCTGGCACTTTTGGTCGTGACCGGAATTTTCTCTGTGGTTGCTGTCCGTTACTCTAAACGGCTTTCCCTTGTAGAGCGGATCAAGACCATGGACTAACCAGAAGCGGCGGCTTCCGATGTGAAGCCGCCGCTTTGCTGACAGCAGAAATATAAGACTTAAAGGAGATGATCAAAATGACAGTACCATTTGAAAATGATACAGGAAATATTGTCAGGAAACTGGCAAGAAAAAGTTTGAAAAGCGAAAAACGCCGGAATTTGATGGTGGTGATCGCCGTTGCGCTGGCATCCTGTCTGATCTGTTTTTCGATTGTGATGGCTTTGTCTACCCGGCAGATAGAGAAAAATCATGTGGAGGATACTTATGAGGCGGTCTATACCAGGATTACTGAGGAAGATGTGTCCACCCTGAAGGGGCTGGATGACTTCTCAAGGGTAGGAGAGTATTATATGCTGGCTGTGGAACCTGCGGAGCAGGGATACAATGCCTCCTATATCTATTGTGATGAGGAAACGATGTATATTGCCCGTGACCAGATGAAGCTGCTGGAAGGCCGACTGCCCCAAAAGGAGGATGAGGTGGTGGTGAGCCGTTATTTCCTTTCCAACTATGCTGCAGACGCCGGGATTGGCGAAAAGGTTATGCTAAGCAGCGAGAGCTTTCACGGAGAATACACGGTGACTGGCATTATGGAAGGCTATAAGGAAAAAGAGGTAAATGGATCTTCCATCCTTCTTTCCAAAGAAGCCCTGAAAGGATGGAGCGGCTATGACCCCGCTGATTATCGAGCCTATGTGCATTTTAAGAATGAGCAGCAAATGGATGAAACAGAGCTGACTGCCCGCAGCAGGGAGATTGCCAAGGAATATCAGCTGGAAATGCCGATCATGAACCTCAGCTATATGAAGTTCTATAAGCAGCCTGTGAATGTCAGTATGCTGGCGCTGGTTGCCGGAATTGCAGTTCTGGTCATCATCGGAGGGTATGTTGTGATACAAAGTATCTTCCGAATTTCTATCAATGATAAAATCCAAAGCTATGGACAACTGCGGACCATCGGCACAACGCCAAAACAGATCCGCCGTATTGTCAAAAAAGAAGGCCGTTTCTTAGGATGGGCTGGCATTGGTATCGGTATTTTGCTGGGATGTGCAGCCGGGTTTGCACTGTTTCCCCGTGGGTTTAATCTGCTATTTTATGCAGCCGCGATTGTTTTGACTGCACTGCTTGGCTGGTTTATGGTATCCATTGCGATCCGCAGACCGGTAAAGATTGCCGCCAGTATCTCCCCGATTGAAGCAGTCCGCTTTACCGGCAATCAGAGCGGAAAGGCCCACACACATAAGAAGAATATGCGGTTAAATCCCCTCTCCATGGGAATTGCAAATTTCAGGCGTGACCGCAAAAAGACGATCAGTATCGTGGCTTCCCTGAGTCTGGGCGGGGTGATCCTTTTGGTGACAGCTTCTATTCTTTTGGTTCGTTCGCCGGAGCGGATCGCAAGACAGTATTTCCCGGATGGGGATTATAAAATCTATATCCATTCTGAAAAAACAGAATATGAGGTGATGTCAAAAGGAAATCCTTTGAATGAAGCGCTTCGGCAGGAGGTGCTGGCCGTGGATGGCGTAACAGATGTGATAGAAAATCGTCAGGCGGTTCATGTGCGGTTTGAAAATGAGGAAAGTTCTTCCGGCGGAATGTGTGATCTGTTGAGTGACCGAAACAGGGATCAAATGGAAGCGGCGCTTGTGTCCGGAACTTTACCTCAAGATTCCCATAGTATTGCACTTGATATGGATTATGCAGAAGATATGATCGGTGTAGATGTGGGGTCAGTTATCAAACTTACCATAGGGGATCAAGAGATTCCTGTCACTGTTTCCGGTCTGCTCATAAACGATGGGCTTAAAAATGGTCATGGTCCTCTGGCATTGGACAGCACCTGCATTGTTGCAACCAAAGAGCTATTTCAGGAAGCAATGCCTATGATCGATTGTTTTGATTATTCCTGGAGCATTGTCAGCGATCCCCAAAAGGCGGAGCAGATTGAACACAATCTGAGTGCGATCATTTCTTCCAATCCCGACCTTGAACTGGATACCATTGGGATACATAAGGATTATGAGGAAATGGAAAACCGGGTTGTTTTTGGAGGGCTTCAGGCGCTGTCGTGGCTGGTATTCCTCTTTGGCGTGGTCAACCTCATCAACACCACCCTCTCCAACCAGATGTCCAGAAAGAGGGAAAACAGCGTCTTTCGCGCCATCGGTCTGACCAGAAAGCAGCTCTGTCAAATGACCATCTATGAGGGGATTTGCTATGCGTTTTCTGCTGCGCTGGCAACTCTGGCAGTCGGCCTCCCGATTGCAGTGTTAGTTGTGCGAAAATTCAGCGAAATGACTTTCGATGGAGTGATCATGCCATATTCCTTCCCCTTCCTGCAAATGGGGCTGTTCGTTCTGGTGCTGTTTGGCCTGGAGGTGATTCTGTCCTTCTGGACAATGCGTAGGCAGAAAAATCAATCTCTTGTGGAAGAAATGCGAGCGATGGAATAACCGTATAGGATCGGCGGGGCGGCGTGTGTTGCCCCGCTTTTTCCATTATCATTTTAATAAATTAAAATCAGGGGTGGATATATGAAAAAGATACTGTTGATTGACGATAGTGATACCTATATATGGAATCTGAGAAAGTATTTACAGCGCCGGGGCTATCCAGTGAAAACGGCTTCCACTTTGAATGAAGCGCGGGCCGCCATCCAAGAGGAAATGCCGTTGGTGGTCTGCTGTGATCTCGACTTGCCGGACGGTTCCGGCGTGGAGCTGTTGGACGAGGTGCGGGCCGCAGACAAGAAACTGCCTTTTATTCTGGCGTCCTGCCACGACAAGGAGGACTACGAAAAGGAGGCCAAGCGCCGGGGCGCAACGCTGTGCATGGACAAAATGAATGGGCTGCTGCTGCAAGATAAGCTGGTGGAATACGCTTACCGGCAGTTATCCGGCGAAAAGGCCCCGACTTTTCACAAGCTGCTCTTTGTCCATGTGGAAGATACCAACGCCGGAGTGCTGCGGGCGGCTATGCTGCAAAAGGGCTTTGACTTGCTTCTGGTTTCCTCGATTGAGGAGGCCAAGCGCCGCATTTTTGAGGATAAGGAAATTGAACTGATCTTGTGCGATCTGGAACTGCCGGATGGCACAGCAATGGAGCTGTTTCATACTCTGCGGCGCGTGGCTGGGGTGTTTCAAATGAAGAATCCCCCTGTCCGGCTTCTGCCGTTCTTTATCCTCACCGAGAACAATGACCTTGCCACGGAATATGAATACCGGCATGAGGGCGTGAACGACTACATCACCGCCCCGGTAAATATCCCGGAGCTGATCCGGCGGGTTCTGTTCTTTGTGGAATGAAGCTTTTTTATTCGGCGGCTTTGTTAAGCAAGGCCTCCATTTTTAATTCATTTATCTTCAATGTTTGTTCTGAATATCGTATAATGTAGGGAAACGGCTGTGTTTTCATAGAGTGGTGAGGTGTTTATATTATGAATGAACGAGAAAAAACGATCCGACTATGGTTTGATATGTGGCTCAATCAGCAGGATATGGGGATTGATGATATATTTGCAGAAGATGTGATCTATACAGAAAGCTGGAGTCCCCAGTATAACAACCGAAAAACAGTAAAGCATTGGTTTCAGGAATGGAATACCCGTGGCAAGGTAGTTGTTTGGGAAATCAAGCAATTCTTCCATAAGGAAGATCAAACGATTGTAGAGTGGTATTTCAAAAATGAAATGAATAATGGAAGTGTAGAGGAATTTGATGGAATCTCGCTGGTTGAATGGACAGAGGATAATAGAATAAAGTCGTTGAAAGAATTTGGGTGTAATCGCAATACCTATAATCCATACCAGGAAGGCGATACCCCTCAATTCAAAGCAGAAAAAGCGAATTGGTTTTGATGGAGTGCTTATAATGTTAGCGGCTGTGGTTTCATAGAAAGTTGAGGAATTTTTGAGATTTACCATATATCATATAAAGAACGGAGGTGCATAATTTTGAATCCCAAATTACTGATCGTTGATGATGAACGCGGTATTGTTGATATGATACAGAGTTATTTTCAAACACAATATGATATTCTGACTGCTTATAGCGGACAAGAAGCGCTCAAAAAAGTATCCTGCAAACCAGATTTAATTTTATTGGACATCAATATGCCGGGAATGGATGGTCTGACTGTATGCCAAAGGATACGGGAATACATTGCCTGTCCCATTCTTTTTTTAACCGCTCGTATTGAATCCAGCGATAAGATCATTGGCTTTCAGGCCGGGGCGGATGATTATATCGTCAAGCCCTTTGATTTGGATGAATTGGGGGCGCGTATTGCCGCACATCTGCGCCGGGAGCAGCGACGCCAAAATAATTCGGCAGTACGCTTCTTTGGTGAATTGATACTGGATTATTCTGCCCGAACAGTTACAATCAATAATCTGAACATCCCGCTATCTAAGAGGGAGTTTGAGATTGTAGAACTTTTATCCCTCAATGCAGGACAGGTTTTTGACCGCGAGCGAATTTATGAGCTTGTGTGGGGCTTGGATGGGGACGGAAACAGCGATACAATTATGGAGCACATTCGGAAAATACGCGCTAAATTTGCAGCACATACATTGCACAATTACATTGAAACGGTTTGGGGGTGTGGTTATCGGTGGAACGCCTAAAAAATATGGGACTAAAGAAATCTTTCCTGCTATTATCCCTCTCCTGTTTGGCAGTGGCATTTCTCCTGCTTGGGGCAGTTATCTTCCTTTGCCGAGGCATTGAAAACCATTATCCTTTAGGCGGTGTAGAAATCTTGTCGGATGGCTCTGTTGTACCTCTGCCATCTCCTACGGTGTCACAGCAGCGTATTTTGGCTAC
>OJQV01001564.1_pt1 | contig 10160 bp, 7 predicted proteins | sample 1598821 | NCBI WGS metagenome assembly OJQV01 (sample SAMN03922509, study PRJEB24848) | human gut metagenome | isolation source: stool sample | host: Homo sapiens | place: Germany | collected 2011-11 | reverse complement strand
ACCCCGATGTGCTGAAAAAGACATTTGACGGCATGGACAAGCCCCTGGGCGAGGCCCTGCTGGCCCCCACGAAGATCTACGTCAAGTCCGTTCTGGCGCTGCTGAAAAAAGTTGACGTCAAGGGCATCAGCCACATCACCGGCGGCGGTTTCTATGAGAATATTCCCCGCTCCATCCCCGACGGCCTGTGCGCGAAGATCGACAAGAGCGCCGTTAAAGTGCTGCCCATCTTCGACCTGATTGCAAAGACCGGCAATATTCCCGAGCGGGACATGTTCAACACCTACAACATGGGCGTGGGCATGAGCATCGTCGTCCCCGCCGCACAGGTGCAGACCGCGCTGGACATCCTCACCGCCCACGGCGAGGACGCCTACGTCATTGGCACTATCACCAAAAACGACGAAGAAAAGGTGATTCTGGAATGACGGCCAAAATCGCAGTTCTGGTCTCCGGCGGCGGCACCAATTTGCAGGCGCTGATCGATGCTCAGCAGCGGAGCGAGCTGGGCGGCGGAGAGATCACCGCCGTGATCTCCTCCAAAGAGGGCGCTTACGCCCTGGAGCGGGCGCGGAAAGCGGGTATCCCCGGCTATGTGCTGCCCCGGAAAAGCTTCGACTCCAACCGCGCCATGACGCTGGCGCTGGTGGAGAAACTGAGGGCGCTGGACATTGATTTAGTGGTTCTGGCGGGCTGCATGGTCATCTTCACCGAAGAGCTGGTGCAGGCCTACCCCAACGCCATTATGAACGTCCACCCCGCCCTGATCCCGTCCTTCTGCGGACAGGGCTTCTATGGGCTGCACGTCCATGAAGCGGCGCTGGCCTACGGCGTCAAGCTCTCCGGCGCGACCGTGCATTTTGTCAGCGCGGAATGCGACGGCGGCCCCATCATCGCCCAGAAGGCCGTCCCCGTTCTCCCCGGAGATACCCCCGAAACCCTTCAAAAACGCATTATGGAGCAGGCCGAATGGAAGCTGCTGCCGGAAGCTGTGCGCCTGTTCTGTGAGGGCAGGCTCCGGGTGGAAGGCCGCACCGTTATCATCGAACAGGAGTGAAAAGTGCTATGAATGTTTACGAAATAAAGTCCATGGCCGAGCGCCTCAGCGGCAACACCTACCCCGGCCGGGGCATTGTGCTGGGGGTCACCCCCAACGGCAAGACCGCCGTGGCCGCCTATTTCATCATGGGACGCAGCGTCAATTCCCGGAACCGGGTCTTCGTTCAGGAGCCGGACGGCATCCGCACGGAAGCCTTCGACCCCAGTCTCATGAAAGACCCCCATCTGATCATCTACCATCCCGTCCGGGAGGCCGGTCGAGGTCTCATCGTCACCAACGGCGACCAGACGGACACTGTCTGGGAGTACCTCGCCAAGGGTGAAAGCTGGGAAGCCGCCCTGCGTACCCGTCAGTTTGAGGACGACGGCCCCAACTGGACGCCCCGCATTTCCGGCCTGCAGGCAGGGGACGGCAGCTATAAGCTGTCCATCCTGAAATCCGCCGACCCGGATGGCACGGCATGTGCCCGGTTCTTCTATGAATACCCCGCCGTCCCCGGTCTGGGGCATTTCCTCCACACCTACGTCTGCGACGGCAACCCCGTGATTCCCACCTTTCAGGGAGAGCCGGAACGGGTCAGCATCCCCGCGGACATCGACGATTTCACCCGGGAGCTGTGGGAGAACCTGAACCCCGACAACAAAATTTCCCTGTTCGTGCGCTACACCGATCTGGAAACCCGGAAATATCAGCAGCGAATCCTCAACAAGCATGTAAAGTAACACCGCGTGGAGGGAATGAACATGAAAGAATTTGAACTGAAATACGGCTGCAACCCCAACCAGAAGCCCGCGAAGATCTACATGGCAGACGGCTCCGAGCTGCCCATCACCATCCTGAACGGCCGCCCCGGCTACATCAATTTTCTGGACGCCCTCAACTCATGGCAGCTTGTGAAGGAACTGAAAGAAGCCACCGGCATGGCCGCCGTGACGTCCTTCAAGCACGTCTCCCCCACCTCCGCCGCCGTAGGAAAAGTCCTGCCCGAGAACCTGAAAAAGGCGTGCTTCGTGGACGACGTTCCCGAGCTGGACGACAGTCCCCTCGCCTGCGCCTACGCCCGGGCAAGAGGCACCGACCGGATGTGCTCCTTCGGCGACTGGGTCGCTCTGTCCGACGTGTGCGACGTGACCACCGCGAAGCTCATCGCCCGGGAGGTCTCCGACGGCGTCATCGCCCCCGGCTACACAGAGGAAGCGCTGGCCATCCTGAAAACCAAGCGCAAGGGCGGCTACAACGTGGTGGCCATCGACCCCGACTACGTTCCCGCCGAGCAGGAGACGAAGCAGGTCTTCGGCATCACCTTCCAGCAGGGGCGGAACAACTTCAAGATCGACGGGCATCTGCTCCGGAACATCGTCACCAAGAACAAAGACCTGCCCGAATCCGCCAAAATCGACCTGATCGTGGCGCTCATCAGCCTGAAATACACCCAGTCCAACTCCGTGTGCTTCGCCTATGACGGGCAGGCCGTTGGCGTGGGCGCGGGTCAGCAGTCCCGCATCCACTGCACCCGGCTGGCCGGCTCCAAGGCCGACACCTTCTTCCTGCGCCAGCACCCCAAGACCCTGTCCCTGCCCTTCCGCGCCGACCTCGGCCGCCCCAACCGGGACAACGTGATCGACGGCTACATCAACGGCAACGAGGAGGACGTCTGCGCCGACGGCATCTGGCAGAACTACTTCACCCGTCAGCCCGACCGGCTGACCGAAGAAGACAAGCGGGAATTCCTGTCCGGGTTTGACGGCGTTTCCCTCGGCTCCGATGCCTTCTTCCCCTTCCCCGACAACATCAAGCGCGCCAAAGCCTCCGGCGTCAAATACATCGCCCAGCCCGGCGGCTCCATCCGGGACGATCTGGTCATCGAGGAATGCGATAAGGACGGCATGGTCATGGCCTTCACCGGCATGAGACTGTTCCACCACTAAGGGGGATTGTTTATGAAGCTGTTAGTCGTAGGCGGCGGCGGACGGGAACACGCCATCATCAAAAGCCTGAAAAAGAATCCCGAGGTCACGGAAATTTTCGCTCTCCCCGGCAACGGCGGCATTGCGGCGGACGCGGTGTGCGTCCCCATCGGCGCTACGGAAATTGACAAGATCGTCGCCTTCGCGCAGGAGCAAAAGGTAGATTACGCCGTGGTCGCGCCCGACGACCCGCTGGTACTGGGCTGCGTGGACGCGCTGGAAGCGGCTAAAATCCCCTGCTTTGGCCCCCGCGCCCGGGCCGCCATCATTGAGGGGAGCAAGGTCTTTTCCAAGAATCTCATGAAAAAGTACGGCATCCCCACCGCCCGGTATGAGGTCTTCGACGACATGGCCGCCGCCCTTACTTATCTGGACACCGCCCCCATCCCCACCGTCATCAAGGCCGACGGTCTTGCGTTGGGTAAGGGTGTTATCATCGCCCGGACCCGGGACGAGGCCAAGGCCGCCGTCCGGGATATGATGGAAAATCACGTCTTCGGCAAGTCCGGCGACCATGTGGTCATTGAGGAATTTCTCACCGGCCCGGAGGTCTCCGTGCTGGCCTTCACCGACGGCAAGGTGGTCAAGCCCATGGTGTCCTCCATGGATCACAAGCGGGCGGGAGACGGCGACACCGGCCTGAACACCGGCGGCATGGGCACCGTCGCCCCCAACCCCTACTACACCCCGGCCATCGCCGAACGGTGCATGAAGGAAATTTTCCTGCCCACCATCGCCGCCATGAACAGCGAAGACCGCACCTTCCGGGGCTGCCTTTACTTCGGCCTGATGCTCACCCCCGACGGCCCCAAGGTCATTGAGTACAACTGCCGCTTCGGCGACCCGGAGACGCAGGTGGTGCTGCCTCTGCTGGAAAGCGACCTGCTGACCGTCATGCAGGCGACAACCAACGGCACGCTGGCGGACACGGAGGTTCGCTTCTCCGATAAATATGCCTGCTGCGTCATCACTGCCTCCGCCGGGTATCCCGTCAGCTACAAGAAGGGCTTCGAGATCACCATGACCCCGGAAGCCGCCGCCCACACCTATGTTGCAGGCGCGAAGCTGGAAAATGGGAAGCTTCTGACCTCCGGCGGCCGGGTCACCGGCACCACCGCCGTGGCCGGTTCTCTGGCGGACGCCATCCGGGAAGCCTACCGCCTTGCAAGCGGCGTGCAGTTTGAAAACGCCTACCGCAGAAGCGACATCGGCCAGCGCGCCCTGCAAGCTGGGAATCACTAAAAATTCTGAATAAATCAGGTCAGGAGGAAATAACCCCATGGTTTATCGGGTATTTGTAGAAAAAAAGGAAGGTCTGGACAACGAAGCCAAGGGTCTGCTGAATGAGGCCAGAACCTTACTTGGCATGGAGCGGCTGGAAAACGTCCGGCTGTTCAACCGGTACGACGCGGAAAATATCACGGAAGACCTGTTCCGGTACGCCGTGAAGACAGTCTTCTCCGAGCCGCAGCTGGATACCGCTTCTGCGTCCATTCAGCTTCCCGGCGCTTACGTCTTCGCCGTGGAGGCGCTGCCCGGCCAGTTTGACCAGCGGGCGGATTCCGCCGCCCAGTGCATCCAGATCATCTCTCAGGGCGAGCGTCCCCTCATCCGCACCGCCAAGGTCTACGCCCTGTACGGCACGCTGACGGACGGGGATATCCGGGAATTCAAAAAATACGTCATCAACCCGGTGGAATGCCGGGAGGCGTCTCTGGACGTGCCGGAGACCCTCGCTATCCGCTATGACATCCCCACGGAGGTGGCGACCCTGACCGGCTTCACGGAACTTAGCCGTGACGAGCTGGCGGACTTTATCGCGAACTACGGCCTTGCCATGGACTTGGACGACATCGCTTTCTGCCAGTCCTATTTCCAGAAGGAAGGCCGCGACCCCACCATCACGGAAATTCGCATGATTGACACCTACTGGTCCGATCACTGCCGCCACACCACCTTCGGCACCATTCTCGACCACGTGACCTTCGAGGACGCCCTGCTGCAAAAGACCTACGAGGACTATCTGACAACCCGGAATGCCCTTGGCCGCAGCGAGAAGCCCATCTGCCTGATGGACCTCGCGACCATCGCCGTCAAGCACCTGAAGGCCGCGGGCAAGCTCCCTAAGCTGGACGAGAGCGAGGAGATCAACGCCTGCACGGTGAAGCTGGACGTCACCGTGGACGGCGTCACCGAGCCGTGGCTGCTGCTCTTTAAGAACGAGACCCACAACCATCCCACGGAGATCGAGCCCTTCGGCGGCGCGGCCACCTGCATCGGCGGCGCCATCCGTGACCCCCTGTCCGGGCGGAGCTACGTCTACGGCGCCATGCGCGTCACCGGCGCGGCCGACCCTCTGACTCCCGTGCCCGAGACCATCCCCGGCAAGCTGCCCCAGCGGAAGATCGTCACCACCGCCGCCGCTGGCTATTCCTCCTACGGCAACCAGATCGGTCTTGCCACCGGCATTGTGGATGAGATTTACCATCCCGGCTACGCCGCCAAGCGCATGGAGATCGGCGCGGTCATCGCCGCCGCCCCCGCGGAAAATGTCCGCCGGGAGCGCCCCGACCCCGGCGACGTGGTCATCCTGCTGGGCGGCAACACCGGCCGGGACGGCATCGGCGGCGCGACGGGTTCCTCCAAGGCTCACACCCAGCAGTCGGTAGAAACCTGCGGCTCCGAGGTGCAGAAGGGCAACGCCCCCGAGGAACGGAAGCTTCAGCGCCTGTTCCGCAACGGCGAGGCTTCCCGTCTCATCAAGCGGTGCAACGACTTTGGCGCGGGCGGCGTGTCCGTGGCCATCGGCGAGCTGGCCGACGGTCTGGAGATCGACCTGAACGCCGTTCCCAAGAAGTATGAGGGTCTGGACGGCACCGAGCTTGCCATCTCCGAATCCCAGGAGCGGATGGCCGTGGTCGTGGAAGCGAAGGACGCGGCGCGGTTCCTCGAACTGGCCGCCACGGAGAACCTGAACGCTGTCCCCGTGGCCGTGGTCACGGAAAGCCCCCGTCTGGTGATGAACTGGAACGGCAGGAAAATCTGCGACATCAGCCGGGAGTTCCTGAATTCCAACGGCGCGGCCAAGCACATGGACGCCGCCGCCGAGAAGGCGCAGAGCTACGGCAAGACCGTGACCGGCAGCTTTGCCGAGAACTTCCTCGCTGTGGCTTCCGACCTGAACACCTGCTCCAAGCGGGGGTTGTCCGAGCGGTTCGACTCCACCATCGGCGCGGGCACCGTGCTGATGCCCTTCGGCGGAAAATATCAGCTCACCCCCATTCAGGCCATGGTGCAGAAAATTTCTGTGGAGAAGAAGCACACCGACGACTGCTCCTTCATGGCCTTCGGCTATAACCCCTTCATCACCTCCGCTTCTCCCTATCACGGCGCGTATCTGGCTGTGGTGGAGTCCGTGTGTAAGCTGATCGCCTCCGGCGCTTCCTTTGAGGACACCTACCTGACTTTCCAGGAGTATTTTGAGCGCCTCGGCAAGGACCCCAAGCGCTGGGGCAAGCCCCTTGCCGCACTGCTGGGTGCCTTCCGGGCGCAGATGGAGCTGGGCATCGGCGCCATCGGCGGCAAGGACTCCATGTCCGGTTCCTTCGAGAAGCTGGATGTTCCGCCCACGCTGGTCTCCTTCGCCGTCACCACCGGCAAGACCGGCGAAGTCGTCTCCCCCGAATTCAAGGCCGCGGGTCACAAGGTCTGCCTGCTGCCCCCCGCCTACGACGAAAACGGCCTGCCCGAAACCGCTTCCCTGCTGGAAACCTTCGATACCGTCACCGAACTCCTTCGCAGCGGCAAGGCCGTGGCCGCCTACACCCCCGGCATGGGCGGCGTCGCGGAGGCCGTGATGAAGATGGGCTTCGGCAACGGCTTGGGCTTCGCCTTTGACGACGCGCTGACCCTTGACGAGCTGTTCGGCTACGCCTATGGCAGCTTCGTGCTGGAAATGGCGGACGGCATCGTGGGCAAGGTTCTGGGCGTCACCACCGCCGACGGCAGCTTCTCCTATCACGGAGAAGCCCTGTCCCAGACTCAGGTTCTCGGCGCCTACGAAGACAAGCTGGAATCCGTCTACGCCTGCAACATCCCCACCCCGGCGCAGAGCATGGAGACCTTCTCCTATGAGGCCACCCAGCGGAAAGCCCCCGCCGTCAAGGTTGCCAAGCCCAAGGTGCTGATCCCCGCCTTCCCCGGCACCAACTGCGAATACGACTCCGCCAAGGCCGTCCGGGACGCGGGGGCGGAGCCGGAGATCATCGTCATCAACAACCTGAGCGCCGACGGCATTGCCCGCAGCGTGGAGCGCTTTGCGAGCGAACTGAAAACCGCCCAGATGGTGTTCATCCCCGGTGGCTTCTCCGGCGGCGACGAGCCGGACGGCTCCGGCAAGTTCATCACCGCATTCTTCCGCAACGCCGCCGTCAAGGAGGGCGTCACCGCCCTTCTGGAGCAGCGGGACGGTTTGATGTGCGGCATCTGCAACGGTTTTCAGGCGCTCATCAAGCTGGGTCTGGTGCCCTACGGCAAAATCATCGACACCGACGAGACCTGCCCCACCCTGACCTTCAACAACATTTCCCGCCACCAGAGCCGCATCGTCCGCACCCGGGTCGCCTCCAACAAATCCCCGTGGCTGGCGCTGACCAACGTGGGCGACGTGTACAACGTCCCTATCTCCCACGGCGAGGGCAAGTTCCTTGCCTCCGAGGAACTGATTCGCCAGTTGGCGGCCAATGGCCAGATCGCCACCCAGTACGTTGATCTGGACGGCAATGCCACCGCCGACGTCCATTTCAATCCCAACGGCTCTCTGTACGCCATCGAGGGCATCACGTCCCCCGACGGCCGGGTCTTCGGCAAAATGGGCCACAGCGAGCGCATCGGCTCCGGCCTGTACAAGAACGTCCCCGGCGAGTACAACATCCGCATGTTTGAAGCGGCGGTCAAATACTTCAGATAACTCCCTTCCTCTAAAAAAGGCGCTGTCTCACAGCTTGGTGAGACAGCGCCTTCTTCATTCTATTTGATTTTCTGAGGTTGGTCACTTAATCCAACCAAATAATCCGCGGTCAGGTTGTAAAATTGACATAGCTTGACCAAATCATCAATTTTCAGCTCCGCCCGTCCGGCTTCAATGTGGTTGTATCCCTGCTGGGATTTGTTCAGAATTTTCCCGACCTCCGCCTGAGTGAGATCCCTGTCCTCCCGGACACCCCGCAGCCTTGCTCTGTAATCTGTCATACGTCAACCCGTTTCCTATTTTTCGATGACATATTACCATACTCATAATTTGAGTATTGACTTTTACTCAAAGATTGAGTATTCTATACCCAAACATGGCGAAAATCCCTTCTCTGACGACTTATATCCACATCTGGAGCAGCTTTTATGAGTATCCGTTCAACCTTAAAACCGCCTCATTTAGCAGCCGCTGCCGCATTTGGGAGCGGCTTACTTGTGCATCTGTTCGGGCTTGTCAATGTCCTTCATAATTATGACGACATTGCCCAGCAGCCCCGGGGCTACGGAACCGGCGTCACCTCCGGACGGTGGCTGCTGTCCATTATGGGTGATTTCTGCGACGCAATCGGCGGAAATTTCAACCTTCCCACGGTCAACGGGCTGCTGTTTTTATTGCTGATCGCGGTTTCCGCCGGACTGCTTGTGTCCGTTTTTCGGATCCGGAACCGGGCTTCAGCAGCACTGATGGGCGTTTTGTTCGCCGTGTTTCCCTCTGCCTTTTCTACACTGGCATTCCGCTACACCGCCGTCTACTATGGCATTGCCATTCTTTTGTCTGTCGCTGCTGTTTGGCTGTTTCAGCGCTGTTCCTGGGGTTTCTTTTTGTCCGCCCTCTGCATTGCCTGCTCTTTGGGTATCTATCAGGCTTATGTTCCCATTACCATCGGCATGTTCGTCTTGATGCTCCTTCAGGAGTCTCTGTCCGACGATGCGGACTTCCGGAAGCTTCTGCGCCGGAGTCTGGCTTGCTGCGGGGTTCTTTTGCTCGGTTTGCTTCTGTATTACGTTTTTCTGAAGCTCACGCTTTGCTTGTATGGGACGCAGCTGAGTGACTATCAGGGTGTCAGCAGCATGGGGAAGCTATCCCTTTCCGGCATTCCCGGGCTGATTTATGAAGCATTTTATTCCGCTTGCATGCTCCCCGTAAAGGACTATTGCGGACTGGCCGCCATGAAGCTCATAAAGGCGGCTTATCTGCTCATTGGACTTTTCTCCGGGGTTCTCCTTGTATTTCTGCTGATAAAACGGGTGCGGAAGCCCTCTATACGGCTGTTTTCCCTCCTGCTCTGCGCCGTGTTTCCCGTTGCCGTGAATTTCACCGTTATCATGTGTCCGGACAGCTGGATTTACACGCTGATGGTGTATTCCCTTGTCCTGATCTCCTATGTCCCTTTGATTCTGCTGAATCAGCTGACCGAGGACGACAGGAAACGCCTGTGGCTGGGCATCGTGAAAAAGGGCGTCGCCATTATGCTGTCCGTGCTTGCCCTTTGCTACGCCTATCAGACCAATGTGAATTATACCGCGCTGTACTACGCCAACCGCCAGGTGGAAAATTATTTCAGCTCCATCGTCACCCAAGTGCGGATGGCCGACGGCTTCACGCCGGATATGGAGTGGGCATTGATTGGGGACATTGAAGATCCCCTCCTTGGCTGCTACTGGGAGTATGAGATGACCTATGGCGGCGTCGAATTTACCCAATGGCTACTGAACCGCTACAGCTGGTGGGACTGGATCCATAATTACTATGGCTACGCAATTCCCACTGCCAGCGATGAAAAGATCCGCGTTCTCGCCCAGAGCGACGCGGTACGCGCTATGCCTTGTTGGCCGGCAGATGGGTCGATACAAGTGGTCGGCGATACTGTGGTCATTAAGTGCCAGGAACTGCCTTAGGCGCTCATGACCTGTCGCGCGCCGTCTGCCTGCGGATGATTTCAATACAAAAGCGCTCCGATTATCCGGAATTTCGGGATAATCGGAGCGCTTTTTGCGAAAAGTGCGGCATGGAAACCCATGCCGCACTCAGCTGCAATATACCGTTTTATACGAGTTTTTAATAAAACGCTTAAAAGCGTTTTATTCGGCCGCAGGATTGC
>OJQV01001557.1_pt1 | contig 10181 bp, 7 predicted proteins | sample 1598821 | NCBI WGS metagenome assembly OJQV01 (sample SAMN03922509, study PRJEB24848) | human gut metagenome | isolation source: stool sample | host: Homo sapiens | place: Germany | collected 2011-11 | reverse complement strand
GGGTAAGAGACAGGAAAAGTGTGCGTCGAGGACGCACAAATACAGAGGAGTGTTTTATATGATGAATGGTGCAAAAGCCATTGTGAAGAAGTACAATGAGGTCAGCCTCATCCTTCGCATCGTCGTCGGTCTGGTCATCGGCGCGGGAAACTTCTGGCGGGGCGTCAAGGACGGCGCGGATAAGATGCAGCGTTCCCACGCCGACTCCATGGGAATGCTGGGCACGGTAATGAACGCCATCGCCGTGGCCGATGCACTGAACCGGCACGGCATGGACGCCCGGGTCCTCAGCGCCGTGGAGATGAACAAGTTCGCCGAGTATTTTACCCGCGACCTTGCCGAGCGGTACTTAAATGAGGGGAAGGTCGTCCTCTTTGCCGCCGGTACCGGCAACCCCTACTTCTCCACCGACACCGGCGCGGTGCTCCGGGGCGTGGAGATTGAGGCCGACGCCGTGCTGATGGCGAAGAACGTGGACGCCATTTATTCCGCCGACCCCGCCAAAGACCCCACAGCCGTCCGCTACTCCCGCCTGACCTATGGCGAGGTGCTGGCGAAGAACCTGAAGGCCACGGACATCACCGCTATGGCGCTGGCTATGGACAACGACATGACCATGGTCTGCTTTGGCCTGAATGAAGAAAACAGCATCGTCCGCGTGGTTCGCGGTGAAGAGATTGGCACAACCGTAAAAAATCATTTCTAAGGAGGAACACACAATGACCGTCGATTTCAAAGAATATTCCCGGAGAATGGACAAGGCTCTGGAGCATCTGGACGAGGAATTCGCCTCCGTCCGCGCCGGCCGCGCCAACGCAAAGGTTCTCGATCGGATCACCGTGGAATACTATGGCAGTGAAACGCCCCTGAACGGCGTCGCCACCATTTCCGCCCCCGACGCCCGTACCCTGATCATTCAGCCCTGGGACACCAAGCTGCTCAAGGACATCCAGAAGGCCATCCAGACCTCCGATCTGGGCATCAACCCCCAGAACGATGGCCGCGTCATTCGTCTGGTGTTCCCCCAGCTCACCGAGGAGCGCCGTAAGGATCTGGCCAAGCAGGTCAAGAAGTATTCCGAGGAAGCCAAGGTCGCCATGCGCAACATCCGTCGGGACGGCATGGACTATGTCAAGAAGCTGAAAAAGAACAGCGAGATCACCGAGGACGACCAGAAGAAGGCCGAGAAAGATCTGCAGGATCTGCTGGACAAGAACATCAAGCGCGCCGACGCCGCTCTTGCCGCCAAGGAAAAGGAACTGATGGCGATTTAACGCCGTCAGCCAAAACAAAGCACCCCTGCTGGCGGCTGAAAGCAGCCGCCAGCAGAAATTGCTTTTTTATCTTCGCAGATCTGTTCACTAACCATTTAGAAAGAGGTGCTTTATGGCACTTTCGCAAAACTCTCCCCCGCCCCGGCATATTGCCATCATCATGGACGGCAACGGCCGCTGGGCAAAGCAGCGGGGTCTGCCCCGCACCGCCGGTCACGCCGCAGGCGCGGAAGCCTTCCGGCGGATCGCCAACTACTGCCGCACCCTGGGCGTGGAATACCTGACGGTGTACGCCTTCTCCACGGAGAACTGGAAGCGCTCTGCGGAGGAAGTGGCGGGAATCATGAAGCTGCTGCGCCGGTATCTGGAAGAAGCGCTGCGGGACATGGAAAAGAACCGGGTAAAATTCCGCTTTTTCGGCGACCTGACCCGTCTCAGCCCGGAGCTGCAAACGCTCTGCCACGACGCGGAAAGCCGCTCGGAGGACTACGACGTGCAGGTGAATTTCTGCCTGAACTACGGCGGGCGGGATGAAATTATCCATGCTGTGAAGGCTTACACGGCGGATGTCGCCGCCGGAAAGGCCGACCCGGAAAACCTGACCGAGGACGTTTTCTCCGGGTACCTGTACTCGGCGGGCGTGCCCGACCCGGAGCTGATCATCCGGCCATCCGGAGAGATGCGGGTCAGCAACTTCCTGCTGTGGCAGTCCGCGTACTCGGAATATGTAATTATGAACGTACTTTGGCCTGATTTCACACCGGAACATCTGGACAGCGCCATTGAAGAATTTCACCGGCGCAGCCGCCGGTTCGGAGGGACATAGAGAAATGAAAAAACGCATTATTTCCGCAGCGATTCTGGTGCCGATCCTCTTTCTTCTGACACTGGCCGCACCGGTGATTGCCGCGTCACTGGTCATGAGTGCGCTCATGGCCATCGCGGCCTACGAGCTTCTGTACCGCACAGGGCTTGTAAAGCGGCCGCGGCTGGTGATCTACTCCTGCATCATGGCGGCCGCCGTGTGCATGTGGAGCTATTTCGGCGCGATTCATTCCTACTTTGTCATCCTCATGATTGTGTTCTTTATCCTGATGTTCTCGGAGATGATGCTTGACCACATAAAGGTTCACTTTGAGGATCTGTCCATGTGCTTTGTGGCGGGTCTTCTCATCCCCTACATGCTCAGCTCCCTCATCCGCATTCTGAATATGGATCTCGGACGGTATGTCATCCTGATTCCCTTCGTGGTGGCGTTCATGTCCGACGCAGGCGCTTACTTTATCGGCCTGAAATTCGGGCGGCACAAGCTGGCGCCTGTGGTCAGCCCCAACAAGACCATCGAGGGCGCGCTGGGCGGCATTGCCTTCGCCGTGGTCAGTATGCTTGTTTACGCCCTGATCATCGACCTGCTGCCCGGCAATCTCCGGGTCAACTACGGTCTTGCGCTGCTGTACGGCTTCGCCGGTTCCCTGCTGGGCATTTTCGGCGATCTGTGCTTCTCCATCGTCAAGCGGCAGACCGGTATCAAGGATTACGGCAACCTGATTCCCGGCCACGGCGGCGTGCTGGATCGGTTCGATTCCCTGACCCTGGTCGCCCCGGCCATGGAAGTATTGTTGGTGCTGCTTCCCATGGCGGTGTAAGGAGCGGCCTATGGTGCAGTGTGTCAGTATTCTCGGCTCCACCGGCTCCATCGGCCGGCAGAGTCTGGACATTATCCGCCGCCTGCCCGGCATCCGGGTAGCGGCGCTCACCGCCGGAACCAACGTGGAGCGGATGGCGCAGCAGTGCCGGGAGTTTTCACCGAAACTCGCCGTTATGGCAACTCAGGAAGCCGCTCAGGCACTGGCGGAACGAATAAAAGGTCTGCCTATCCGGGTAAACTTCGGTGAGGCGGGTCTGATGGAAGCGGCGTCTTTGGAGGAAGCCGACTGCGTTATCACCGCCGTGGTTGGCATGGTCGGTTTGAAGCCCACTCTCGCCGCCATCCAGGCGAAAAAGCGCATCGGCCTTGCCAACAAGGAAACTCTTGTCTGCGCCGGGGAACTGGTGATGGCCGAGGCGGAGAAGTACGGTGCGGAGATCGTCCCCGTGGATTCCGAGCATTCCGCAATCTTTCAATGCCTTATGGGCTGCGGCAGCAGAAAAGAGATCCGGCGGCTGATCCTCACCTGCTCCGGCGGCCCATTTTTCGGCATGACCCGTGCCCAGCTGGAAACGGTGACCAAGGCCGACGCCCTGAAGCACCCCAACTGGAAAATGGGTGCAAAGATCACCGTTGACTGCGCCACCCTGATGAACAAGGGGCTGGAAGTCATCGAAGCCATGCGGCTGTACCGTCTGCCCCTGGAACAGGTAGATGTGGTCATCCACCGGCAGAGCATCGTCCACAGCATGGTGGAATTCACCGACGGCGCGGTGATGGCGCAGATGGGCACACCGGATATGCGTCTGCCCATTCAGCTGGCACTGACCTACCCGGAGCGTATCCCCTCCCCGGTGGAGCGGCTGGACTTACTGTCCTGCGGCCCGCTGACGTTTTCCCCGCCGGATACGGAGAATTTCCCCTGTCTGGCGCTGGCGCGGGACTGCGCAAAAGCGGGCGGCACGGCCTGCCCTGCCATGAACGGCGCAAATGAGGAAGCGGTCGCCATGTTCCTGAATGACAAAATCGGCTTTTACGACATCTACCGGCTGGTAAATGCCGCCGTGCCGCAGGTGCCGTTCATCGCCGACCCCACTTTGGAGCAGATTCTGGAAGCCGACCGTCTGGCTCGTGAGGCGGTTCGGGCGAACTCTTGATAATTGCGAGGCATTTTTTCTATGAGCGTTATTTTTGCGATTTTACTGTTCAGCGTCCTGATTTTCGTCCATGAGCTGGGGCATTTTACCGCCGCTAAGCTCTCCGGCGTTCAGGTCAACGAATTTTCCATGTTTATGGGGCCCGCCATCTGGAAAAAACAGGTGGGCGAGACTCTGTACGCCATCCGCTGCATCCCCATCGGCGGCTACTGCGCCATGGAGGGCGAGGACGGCGGAAGCGACAATCCCCGTTCCTTCGACAAGGCGGCATGGTGGAAGCGGCTGATTATTCTGGCCGCCGGTGCGGCGATGAACTTTCTTATCGGCGTGGTACTGATGGTCATTGTCTGCCTCCCCGTAAAGCAGACCGCCGTTCCCGTGATTGCCAGCTTTGAAGACTACGCCACGGTGAACGGCGAAAACGGCCTGCAAGCCGGTGACCGCATTGTGGAGGTGGACGGTGAAAAGCTCTACTCCTATTCCGATTTCTCCATGATCCTGTCACTGAACCCCGGCGACGTTCACGACATCACGGTGCGCCGGAACGGCGAAAAGGTCGTTCTGAAAGATTTTCTGCTGGAAAAGCACGAAGTGACTCTGGAAAACGGCTCGACCGGCCTGCGCTACGGCATAAATTTCACCCTCAGCACCCCGAACTTCTGGGAGAAGCTGGGAATGGCGTGGAACCAGTCGCTGGATACGGTGCGCATGGTTCGCCTCAGCCTGCAAATGCTGCTTGGCGGCAAGGTGGGCATTAAGGATATGTCCGGCCCCGTGGGCATTGTCAGTGAAATGTCCAAAGTGGCGGCAGCCTCCGACAGCAAGGTCACCGCGCTGCTGAATATGCTGTATTTCGGCGGCTTCATCGCCATCAATCTGGCGGTGATGAATCTGCTGCCCATCCCCGCGCTGGACGGCGGGCGTATTGTGTGTCTGCTGATTACCGTTGTGGTGGAGGCCATCACGAAAAAGAAGATCAACCCCAAATATGAAGGCTATCTCCACGGCGCGGGCATGATCCTGCTGCTTGCCCTGATGGCGATTATTATGTTCAAGGACGTCATTTTCCTGTTCAAGAGGTGAAGACGATGACAAAACAGATTCTGGTGGGCGGCGTTCCCATCGGCGGCGGCGCCCCGGTGGTCATCCAGTCCATGCTCAATACCAAAACCACGGATGTGGAGGGCAGCCTGAAGCAGATCCGTCAGCTTGCCTCCGCCGGGTGCCAGATCGCCCGACTGGCGGTTCCCAACATGGAAGCCGCCCGGAGCTTTGCGGACATCTGCAAGGACTCTCCCCTGCCCCTGGTGGCAGACATTCATTTTGATTATAAGCTTGCCATTGCCGCCGCAGAGGGCGGCGCGTCCAAAATCCGCATCAACCCCGGCAACATCGGCGGCGAAGACCGGGTCAAGGCCGTGGTGGAGGTGTGCAAGGACAAGCACATCCCCATCCGCATCGGCGTCAACGGCGGCAGTCTTGACAAGCGTCTGCTGGAAAAATACGGCCATCCCACCGCCGAAGCGCTGGTGGAAAGCGCCTTTGAACATCTGGAGCTGCTGGAAAAACAGGGCTTTTACGACACCTGCGTCTCCATGAAGTCCTCCACCGTCCCCACCATGGTAGCCGCCGCGCGGCTGTTCCGTGCCAAATGTGACTATCCCCTCCACATCGGCGTGACCGAGACCGGCCCCGTCCGGCAGGGTCTGATCAAATCCGCCATGGGCATCGGCGCGCTGCTTCTGGACGGCATCGGCGATACCATCCGGGTCAGCCTGACCGACGACCCGGTGCAGGAGGTTTACGCCGCCCGGGATATCCTCAAGGCCGCCGGACTGCGGAAGGACGGCGTGAACATCGTCTCCTGCCCCACCTGCGGACGGACCCGCATCGACCTGATCGGTCTGGTGAACCGGGTGGACGAAGCACTGAAAAACTGTGAAAAGCCCATCACCGTGGCGGTCATGGGCTGCGTGGTCAACGGCCCCGGCGAAGCCCGCGAAGCGGACATCGGCATTGCCGGCGGCGACGGCTGGGGCATGATTTTTGAAAAGGGCGTGCAGGTGGAAAAGCTCCCCTATGACGAGCTGCTCCCCGCCCTGCTGAAACGAATTGAAGCACTGTAGAGTCAGAATATGGAAGAACAAATTTTCTTTCTGAATATGTTCCCGGACTATGAGCCGCCTGAGGAGCTGTATGCAGCCCTTTCTCAGGCGGCTATCGCCGCTGCGGATATTGACCCCGAAACCCGAAGCGTCCACGTGGCGCTGCATTCCGAGCGCTACATCCCCCAACGGCTGCTGGAACAGGTTCGCAGGGACATTTGTGGCCTGTACGGCCTGCAAAAGCTGGAGCTGACCGCGACCCACCCGGAATCGGAGCTGCAAAAAATCGAGCCGGAAGAACTGATGTGGCTGTTTGTCAGCCGCAACTCCATGGCGCGGGGTTCCCTCGCCGGGGCAAAGTGGGAATGGAACGAACAGAATCTCACGGTAAAGCTCGCCGCCAACGGAAAAGAAACCCTTCTGGAGCACATCCCGTCTGTGGAAAAGGTACTGCGGGAGCGGTTCGCCGCCCCGGTGCATATCACCGTGGAGGCTGGCAACGCGCTGGAGGGAAAAGCGCTGTTTGCAGCCACAGAGTCCATGCGGGAATCGGAGATTCAAAAGCTTCCCGCCGTCTCCGCCGCTCAGCCGAAGAAGGAGGACAAGTCCGCCGCCCCCAGCGAAACATTCTATGGCAAGCCCTTCAAGGGCACGCCCGTTCCCATGAAGGAGCTGAGTCTGGACATGGGAACCGTCATCGTGGAGGGCAAAGTCTTCGCTGTGGACCACAAGGAGCTGAAAAAACGCAACGCCTATGTTGTGAAATTCGACATGACGGACAACACCAACTCCGTCCGCGTCAGCCGCTTTATGGAGGCCGGAGAGGCCAAACCCATTCTGGAAAACGTTCAGGTCGGCTCCGTCCTGCGGGTGCAGGGCAAGCTGGGTGAAGATCGATACGAGGGCGAAATGGTTCTCAAGCCCTACGCCATGCAGCCCGGCTCCATGCCCAAGCGGCAGGACACTGCCCCGGGGGAAAAGCGGGTGGAGCTGCATCTGCACACCACCATGTCCAACATGGACGCTCTGACGGATACCGCCGCCGCCGTGAAGCAGGCGGCGGCCTGGGGTCACAAGGCCATCGCCATCACCGACCACGGCGTCGCCCAGTCCTTCCCCGACGCCATGAAGGCCGCCTCCAAGGCCAAGGTGGCCGGAACCGACCAGAATATCAAGATTCTCTACGGCTGTGAGGGGTATTATGTAAACGACGTAGACGACCGCATTGTAGTCCACGGCGAGCAGGATATCACCTTCGATCAGGAATTCGTCGCCTTCGATCTGGAAACTACCGGCCTGTCCTCCCGCAGCGACCGCATCATCGAGATCGGCGCTGTTGTGCTGAAAAACGGTGAGGAAGTGGACCGTTTCCAGACCTTCGTTGACCCGGAGCGTCCGCTGGAACGGAAAATCGTGGAGCTGACCGGCATCACCGACGAAATGCTTGTCGGCGCACCGAAAATCGAAGAGGTGCTGCCCAAATTTCTGGACTTCATCGGCGACCGGGTTCTGGTCGCTCACAATTCCGACTTCGACACCGGCTTTATCCGCGCCGAGTGCCAGCGCCTTGGCTACGATTATCATTACACCGCGGCGGATACCCTGATTCTGTCTCAGAATCTGCTGCCCCAGCTGAACAAATTCAAGCTGAACATCGTATCCAATGCCCTGAGCCTGCCCGACTTCAACCATCACCGGGCGGCGGACGACGCCATGACCTGCGGCCTCATCATGGCGAAGCTCATGGTCAAGCTGGAAGAGGAGCATGACATCCACAACTTGCAGGCCATCAACCCTGCCATGACCCATCTGCGTTCCGGCGGCCGCATCACTGATCGGCAGGCAAGGCACATCATTATTTTTGCCAAGAACCAGATCGGTCTGCGCAACCTGTACCACCTGATTTCCGATTCCAATCTGCAATACTTCCGCCGGGTGCCCCGGATGCCCAAGTCCGACATTCTTAAGCTGCGGGAGGGGCTGATCATCGGTTCTGCCTGCGAAGCGGGCGAGCTGTTTCAGGCCATTCTTGACCGGAAAAGCGACGACGAGCTGAAACGCATTGCGTCCTTTTACGATTTTCTGGAAATCCAGCCCCTGGCGAACAACCGCTTTATGCTGGCAAACGAAAAATACGAGGCCAAAACCGATGAAGACCTCCGGGAGTACAACCGGAAAATCGTCCGGCTGGGCGAGGAACTGGGCAAGCCGGTGGTCGCCACCGGAGACGTTCACTTCCTGAACCCCGAGGACGAGATTTTCCGTCACATTCTGCTGGCCACCAAGGGCTTCGACGACGCGGACAAGGATATGCCCCTGTATTTCCGCACTACGGATGATATGCTGCGGGAATTCTCCTATTTAGGCGAGGAAAAAGCCTATGAGGTAGTCATCACCAACCCCAACCGCATCGCCGACATGTGCGAATCTCTGCGTCCCGTCCCCCACAATCTGTTCGCTCCCAAAATCGAAAACTCCGTGGAAGACCTGAAAAATCTTGTCTACACCAAATTCCACCGTCTTTACGGGGACAATCCCCCGGAGCTGATGGTAAAGCGCGTGGAGACGGAGCTGCACGACATCATCAACTGCCACTACGACGTAATCTACATGTCCGCCCAGAAGCTGGTGCAGAATTCGCTGGAGCATGGCTATCTGGTCGGCTCCCGTGGCTCCGTCGGCTCGTCCATCGTGGCCTACATGTCCGGCATCACCGAGGTCAACTCCTTCCCGCCCCACTACCGCTGCCCCAACCCGGAGTGCAAGTACACCACCTTCGACGTTCCCAAGGGCTACGGCTGCGGCGCGGATTTGCCGGACGCCGTCTGTCCCAAGTGCGGCACGAAGTTTGAAAAGGACGGCTTCAACATTCCCTTTGAGACCTTCCTGGGCTTCGGCGGCGACAAGGTGCCCGATATCGACCTGAACTTTTCCGGCGAATACCAGTCAAAAGCCCACGCTTACTGTATCGAAATGTTCGGAAAATCCCACGTTTTCCGGGCGGGAACCATCGGCACCGTGGCAGAAAAAACTGCCTTCGGCTATGTAAAAAAATACCTGTCCGAACGTGGCAAGACTGCCTCCCGGGCAGAGGAAGCCCGCCTCGCGGCGGGCTGCGTAGGCGTCCGGCGCACCACCGGCCAGCACCCCGGCGGTCTGGTGGTTATTCCACAGGAAAACGAGATTTGGGACTTCTGCCCGGTGCAGCACCCGGCGGACGACCCTCAGGCCGACCAGATCACCACCCATTTTGAATACCACTCCATGGAGGAAAACCTTCTGAAGCTGGACATGCTGGGCCACGACGACCCCACCATGATCCGCATGATGGAGGACATGACCGGCATCGACGCCAAGACCATCCCTCTGGACGACAAGGACACCATGTCCATTTTCATCTCCTCCAAGGTGCTGGGCTATGAGGATGACAAAATTCTCGGCCCCACCGGCGCCGTCGCCATTCCGGAGTTCAACACCCGCTTTACCCGCGGGATGCTGATGGATACCATGCCCACCCGGTTTGATACGCTTCTGCGTCTGTCCGGCTTCTCCCACGGCACCGACGTGTGGCTGGGCAACGCCAAAGACCTGATTACCTCCAAAACCGCCACCGTTGATCAGGCCATCGGCTGCCGTGACGACATCATGCTTTATCTGATCTCCTGTGGAATGCCGGAAAAGCGCTCCTTCAAGATCATGGAGGCCGTGCGAAAAGGCAGAGGTCTGCCCGAAGGCGCGGAGGAGGAAATGAAGGCCGCAGGCGTGCCGGAATGGTACATCGGTTCCTGCAAAAAGATCAAGTATCTGTTCCCCAAGGCCCACGCCGTGGCCTATGTTATGATGGCTTTCCGTATCGCATGGTTCAAGGTACATCATCCACTGGCCTTCTACTCCGCCTATTTCTACCGCCGCAGTCAGAAGGGCGGCTTCGACGCGGTGCTGATGACCCACGGCAAGGATGCGGTGGTCGCCAACATCGACGCCATCGAGAACAACG
>OJQV01001555.1_pt1 | contig 10200 bp, 9 predicted proteins | sample 1598821 | NCBI WGS metagenome assembly OJQV01 (sample SAMN03922509, study PRJEB24848) | human gut metagenome | isolation source: stool sample | host: Homo sapiens | place: Germany | collected 2011-11 | reverse complement strand
GATCTACACGTAAGGAGTCGTCGGCAGCGTCAGATGTGTATAAGAGACAGATTCCCGCTTGCGGCTATTTTTGTGTGCGTGGGTGCAATATATCCGTTCTGGGTGGGAATTTTGTTGAACGTAATAGGACTATCGGTTTGTTTTACTGTTCCTTATCTTGTGGGAAGAATATCGGGTGGCGACATCATGCGTGTTATTGAGATGAAATATCCTAAGGCACGAAAGCTTGTAAATTATGGACATGACAATAATCTGTTCGCCTCCTACATTTCAAGGGCAGTGGTAGTTGTGCCGGGCGACCTTGTTTCAATGATACACGGCGCACTGCGAATGCCTTACAGACCATATCTTCTTGGCTCGATAATGGGAGTGATGCCTGAAATGCTTGTGCAGACATATATTGGAGCACAGTTGAAGCATTTGACAATAAAATCAGTGCTTGTGATGATAGCACTCATAGCTGCAACGCTGGCTTTTTCGCTGATACTTAATAAAAAGGTCAGCAGGAGCGGTAAGCAGATGGACAAGGAAGATTTTTGATATATGTACAAAAAAGCGGACTGATAACAACAGCCCGCATTTTTTATTATTTGTCAAAGCTAGGATTGAAAGCGTAGAAATTTTTGCTGTCAAGCATATCCTGAATAAGTCTTAGTCCTTCGCCGAAGCGCTGGTAGTGGACTATCTCACGTTCACGAAGAAACTTGATAGGGTCACGGACATCGGGATCGTCAGCAAGCCTGAGAATGTTGTCGTAGGTCAGGCGGGCTTTTTGCTCAGCAGCAAGGTCTTCGTGTATATCAGCAATAGCGTCGCCGGTACTTTGGAAGATTTCCGCAGAAAATGGTACACCAGAGGCGGCTATAGGGTAAACGCCTGTAGTGTGGTCAACAAAATAGGTGTCAAAGCCACTATCTTTTATCTCCTTGAGGGAGAGGTCACGGGTCAGCTGATAGATAATAGTGCCGATCATTTCGATGTGGGCAAGTTCTTCTGTGCCGATATCGTTGAGTATTGCCTGCACCTCACGACAGGGGGCTGAGTAACGCTGATTGAGATAGCGAAGCGCTGCACCAAGCTCGCCGTCAGGGCCACCAAGCTGCGAGATAATGACCTTAGCCAAAGCAGGATTAGGGTTAGCGATCTTAACGGGGTATTGCAGCTTTTTTTCATATTGCCACATTAGTCAACACTCCTTTCCCACGGAAAAGGTGATGTTACCCATTCCCATTTCTTGGACGAATTGTTCTGCGTGATCGTCAATGGTCCGTATTTCTCATTGTATTGAGCAATAAGCTTCTCTTTTTCTGCCTTGTGTCGTGCAAAATATGCCAGACCATCTCTGCAGGTAGGGTGGCTGTCGAGGTAAAGATTAGCCTCTACAAGGGCAAAGCTGCACGCCTGTATCTTTCTAAGAAGCCTCTCCTTTTCACTTAGTATGGGCATTCTTTACAGCCTCCTCTCCTATAAAAGGTTTGTCTATGGACGGGAAGATAGTTCCTCTTGAAAGTCCTACATCTGCCTCATAAGGCTTCTCCCACATCTGAAAAGGCACATATGCCATTGCCAGCGGCGTGTCCTCAGGAAATCTTCCTTTCGGAAAAGGGCAGGCAGGTGTGTTATCCTCTGTGTCGTCAGCAAGTATCCTGCCTAACGACAGATTGTCAAACATATCCAAATAAGTTCACTCCTTATGTTGTCTGAATCTCATATACCACAGGTTTCGTGTGGCTGTTTTATCATATGCAGCTTATAAGTCAGTGGTGTATGTATGCAGGATATTATCAAAAAACTTGCAAATCGTTCATTGAAAATACACAAAATTAATTTTCTGTGAACACGCATATTGTTTGTAACAATAAACATAGTTTAAATAACGTTAAATTTGTAAGATTTAATATTGACAAATCGGGCTTCTGCGTGTTATATTAATACTATTGAAAAAAAGCATATGCAGTGACATATGTGAACGAAGGAGAGATTATTATGAAAAATGTCAAGAGAATTCTTGCATTAACAGTTTCGGCTGCCCTTGCAGTTTCTTGCTTTGCAGGTTGCGGAAACGGTGCAAAAAAGAACAGCGATACTATCGTTATCGGCTGCAGCGGTCCGCTCACAGGTGACGCTGCACAGTACGGCGTTGCTGTTAAGAATGCTATCGAGCTTGCTGTCAAGGACGTAAATGACGCAGGCGGAATAAACGGAACAAAGCTCTCATACGTTTTCGAGGACGATGAGGCTGACTCAGGCGATAAGGCTGTAAATGCTTATAATGCACTGAAAGACAATGGTATGCAGGTAATGGTCGGAACAGTAACAACAGGTTCTTGCTTGGCTGTTATTGAAAAGACAAAGCAGGATAACATCTTCCAGCTCACACCTTCTGCTTCAGCTCAGGACGTTATCAAGAACGATAACTGTTTCCAGGTTTGCTTTACTGACCCTAACCAAGGTAAAGGTTCTGCCGACTATATCGCAGAAAACAAGCTTGCTACAAAGATAGCTGTAATTTACGACAGCTCTGACGCTTATTCATCAGGTATCTTCAACACATTCAAATCCGAGGCTGAGGCTAAGGGTCTTGATATCGTTGCAGAGATGTGTATAAGAGACAGGAGCAGTCATTCACAAAGGACAGCAAGACTGACTTCTCAGCTCAGATAAGCGCAGCTAAGAATGCAGGCGCAGACCTCGTGTTCCTGCCTATCTACTATCAGCAGGCTTCACTTATCCTTACACAGTGCAAGTCAGCTAACTACAACCCAACATTCTTCGGTTGTGACGGTCTTGACGGACTTCTTTCTATCAAGAACTTTGATACTTCACTTTGCGAGGGCGTAATGCTCCTTACACCATTTGCTGCCGACGCTCAGGATCAGGCAACTCAGGACTTCGTTAAGAAGTATAAGGACGCTTACAACGGCGAAACACCTAACCAGTTCGCTGCAGACGCTTATGACGGCGTAATGGTACTTGCAGAACTCATGAAGAAGGAAGGCATCACAGCTGATATGTCTGCTTCTGATATCTGCGATAAGCTCAAAAAGGCTATCTCTGATAAGGACTTCTCATATGACGGACTTACAGGTACAGGCATGAAGTGGGGCGAAGACGGTGCCGTATCTAAGGACCCTAAGGCTGTTATCATCAAGAATGGTGCTTATTCTGCACTGACAGCTGATGACATTGCCGCTTCTACTGCTCAGTAATAGCTGAAATGAAGTGCGTACAAAAAGTACGCTTAATATGAAAAAACCGGCAATTGCGAAAAATTGTCGGTTTTTTTGATTTATTTCATTAAAATGTGTTGCAAAAACTACGGGGTTATGTTATAATTTATTGTATATTGTGTTTATGACAAGGACAGATGTAATATATGTGATTACATCTTGTGTTTTGTCTATTCCAAAAGGAAGGAATGTTTGTATATGGGTTTTCTTAATAACCTCATCAACGGAATAAGCCTCGGCAGTATATACGCAGTTATAGCTTTGGGCTATACGCTTGTATACGGTATTGCCAAAATGCTTAACTTCGCACACGGCGATGTTATTATGGTGGGCGGATATGTTATATTCACCTGCATGACCACATGGGGACTAAACTCTTGGCTTTCCATAGTTCTTGCAGTTATTGCCTGCACACTTCTCGGTATAGTCATCGAAAAGGTGGCGTATAAGCCGCTCAGACAAGCTACTTCGCTTGCGGTGCTTATCACTGCCATAGGCGTCAGCTACTTTTTGCAGAACATCGCACTGCTTATATTCGGTGAAAAGCCTGTAAACTTTACATCAGTTGTAAACGTGCCGAGCATCAAGCTTTTTGACGGACAGATAGTTATTTCCGGAGAAACATCAGTTGCAATAATCGTATCTATACTCATTGTAGTTGGTCTTTCATTGTTCATCAACAAAACCAAGAGCGGACGTGCAATGCTTGCAGTATCTGAGGACAGAGGTGCAGCTCAGCTCATGGGCGTAAACATCAACCGCACTATCTCTCTTACATTCGCTATCGGCTCAGGTCTTGCTGCAATTGCAGGCGCACTGCTTTGCTCAGCTTATCCTACGCTTCAGAACACCACAGGCGCAATGCCTGGTATCAAAGCGTTCGTTGCGGCGGTATTTGGCGGTATCGGCTCAATACCGGGCGCTATGATCGGCGGTATCCTTATCGGTGTTATCGAGATACTTGGACGTGCCTATATTTCACCGCAGCTTGCCGACGCTATCGTTTTTGCTGTTCTTATACTTGTGCTTATCATTAAGCCTACAGGTATCCTCGGCAAGAAGATCAGCGAAAAGGTATAAAAGTCAACTTAAAATTTTCGAGCAGACTTGCTTTGCAGTTCTGTTTTATCTGAAAGGATTGGTTTTTTGTGAAAAAAGAAGGGGCTAGCGCAAAAACAAAGTTTTTTAAGCCGCAGACCAGAAAAAGCTTTATCACATACGCAATGGTAATAGTTGCCTTTGTGGTAATGCAGATACTCAGCAGCGGCGGATATATCTCAAGTATGCTCACGGGACTTCTTGTTCCTCTGTGTGTATACTCTATACTTGCAGTATCCCTTAACCTGACAGTTGGTATACTTGGCGAGCTTAGCTTGGGTCAGGCAGGCTTTATGTGCGTTGGCGCATATACAAGTGCGATATTCTCTATCGTTACTTCTGAAACTATTGAAAATGTGTGGATCAGATTTCCTTTGGCTATACTTATAGGCGGAATAATTGCCGCAGTGTTCGGCATACTTATAGGAATTCCTGTTCTCAGACTTAAAGGTGACTATCTCGCTATCGTTACACTTGCGTTCGGTGAGATCATAAAGAACGTTTTCGCAGCACTTTACCTTGGTTATGATTCTAAGGGTGTTCACGTTTCTCTCAAAAGTCTGTCAAACCTTAACCTTGAGCCTGACGGAAAGCTTATACTGAACGGCCCTCAGGGTATCAGCGGCACACCTAACGATTCTACATTCATTATCGGCGCTGTTATGTTGCTTATCACTCTTATCATTGCCTATAACTTTGTATATTCAAGAACGGGAAGAGCAGTAATGGCTATCAGAGATAATGTTATCGCAGCCGAGTCTGTAGGTCTTAACATCACAAAGTATAAGCTTGTTACTTTTGCATTGACTGCATTCCTGGCAGGCTGTGCAGGTGCGCTTTATTCTCATAACTTCTATACGCTCCAGGCTTCTAAGTTCGACTATAACCTGTCTATCCTTATCTTGGTATTCGTTGTTCTGGGCGGTATAGGCAGTATCAGAGGAAGTGTTATCGCAGCTATCGTGCTTGTTCTGCTTCCAGAAATGCTAAGAAGCATAAACAGCTACAGAATGCTTATCTATTCTATCGTCCTTATCGTAATGATGATAATAACTTCAAATGAAAAAACAAAAACTTTTATCAGTGCAAATACTGCTAAGTTCAAGGCTTTGTTCAAGCGTGAAAAAGTAAAGGAGGCTGAGTGATATGGCACTTCTTGAAGTAAAAAATCTCGGCATCTCATTCGGCGGACTTCGTGCAGTTGACGAGTTCAGCATAACAATAGAGAAAGGTCAGCTCTATGGTCTTATTGGGCCGAACGGAGCAGGAAAGACCACTATCTTCAATATGCTCACAGGCGTTTATAAGCCAACAGACGGCACAATCGTTCTTGACGGAAAGAACATTACCGGCAAAAACACTATCGAAATAAACCGTGCAGGCATTGCCCGTACATTCCAGAATATCAGACTTTTTAAGGATATGACGGTGCTTGACAACGTCAAGGTCGCACTTCACAATCATTATAAATACAGCACCTTTACAGGCGTTTTCAGACTGCCTAGATATTTCAGACTTGAAAAGGCAATGGACGCAAAGGCGCTGGAACTTCTGAAGGTTTTCGAGCTTGACGATAAGGCGAGTCTGCTTGCCTCTGGACTTCCGTATGGCGATCAGAGAAAGCTTGAGATCGCAAGAGCCCTTGCAACACAGCCGAAGTTGCTGCTTCTTGACGAGCCTGCTGCTGGCATGAATCCAAACGAAACAGCGGAGCTTATGGATACTATCCGCTTTGTAAGAGATAATTTTGATATGACGGTGCTGCTTATCGAGCATGATATGAGCCTTGTTTCAGGTATCTGCGAAAAGCTGTCAGTGCTGAACTTCGGTCAGCTCCTCTGCGAGGGTAAGACAGCGGAAGTGCTTAAAAATCCTGAAGTTATCACCGCATATCTGGGCGAATAAGGGGGTAAGTAAAATGGCAATGTTGGAAATCAATGATCTGCACGTCAATTATGGCATGATAGCTGCTTTGAAAGGTATCTCCTTTGAGGTAAACGAGGGCGAGGTCATTTCCCTTATCGGCGCAAACGGAGCAGGAAAGACCACCACTCTGCACACCCTTACAGGTCTTATCTCTGCAAAATCGGGTTCTATCAAATTCAACGGCGTGGAGCTTACAAAAACTCCTGCCCACAAGATCGTGGAGATGGGTATTGCACACGTTCCTGAGGGAAGAAGAATATTCCAAAACCTCACGGTGCTTGATAACCTTAAGCTTGGAGCATTTACAAGAAAAGATAAGGAGAATATACCGAAGGATATTCAGGATATATACGAGCGTTTCCCTAGACTTGCAGAAAGAAAAAATCAGATAGCAGGTACTCTTTCAGGCGGTGAGCAGCAGATGCTGGCAATGGGCAGGGCGCTTATGTCAAGACCTAAGATAGTTGTAATGGACGAGCCGTCAATGGGTCTGTCACCGATCCTTGTGTCAACCATATTTAAGATAATCGAGGATATCAGAAAGAGCGGCACAACTGTACTGCTTGTTGAGCAGAACGCAAAGAAAGCCCTTGCTATCTCAGACAGAGCTTATGTTCTTGAAACGGGCAAGATAGTTCTGTCAGGCAAGGCGTCTGATCTTATCAATGATGAGTCGGTCAAGAAAGCATATTTAGGTGAATAGGAGTTGAGCTTTATGGCAAGGATCATAACCATTGCAAGGGGCATCGGCAGCGGCGGAAGAACTGTAGGAAAAATGCTGTCAGAGGATATGGGTATAAAATATTATGATAAGGAGCTTATAAGGCTTGCAAGCGACGAAAGCGGCATAAATGAACGCTTTTTCGGGCTTGTTGATGAAAAACTGAAAGGTTCTTTTCTGAGAAAGGGCGGAGTTTACAAGGGTGAGCTTCTTGACCCTGATGATCACGACTTTACTTCTGACAGAAATCTTTTCAATTATCAGGCGAAGATAATAAAGCAGCTTGCAGACAGAGAGCCTGCGGTAATAGTTGGCAGATGTGCTGACTATATCCTCCGTGACAGAAAAGACGTGCTTAAGGTTTTCATATATTCTGATATGGAAACTGCGGTCAAGAATATCGTCGATCTGTATGGTGTTTCTGTAAAAGAGGCTGTCAAGATAATCGAAAAGACAGACAAGGAGAGAAGCGATTATTATCGTCACTACACAGGCAGGGATTGGACAAATGCGAAAAACTACAATCTGTGTCTTGATACCAGCGACATGAGCTATGACAAGTGCGTTGATATCATTAAGGGATATATAAAGCTTCTTGAAGAGTAAGGCATAAAAAAATAAAGCCGCATTGCTTTTTTGCAGTGCGGCTTTTGTGATATATGAGATCAGTTGAATTTTTCTGAAATAGTCCTTGCGGCAAATACTCCTGATGCAGAAGCCTGCGACAGAGAGTGCGTAACGCCTGAGCCGTCGCCAAGGACGTAAAGACCTTTGACAGCAGTTTCAAGGTTCTCGTCAACGTCAACTCTTGAATTGTAGAACTTGACCTCAACGCCGTAAAGAAGCGTGTCGATATTCGCCATACCGGGTGCTATCTTATCCAGAGCGTATATCATTTCGATAATATCGTCAAGCTGTCGCTTTGGGATAACAAGGCTCAGGTCGCCCGGAGTAGCTTTGAGAGTAGGGTTAAGGAACGTCTGACCAAAGCGGTGTTCGTTTGTACGTCTGCCTGCAACAAGATCACCGAAACGCTGAACAAGCACACCGCCGCCAAGCATATTAGACAGCCTTGCGATAGACTCACCATATGCGTTTGAGTCCTTGAAAGGCTCAGAGAATGTGTTGGATACCAGCAGAGCGAAGTTTGTGTTCTCAGTTCTCAGCGCAGGGTCAGCATAGCTGTGTCCGTTTACTGTGATGATGCCGTTTGTATTCTCGGTAACTACCTCACCGTATGGGTTCATGCAGAATGTTCTTACAAGGTCGCCGTATTTCTTTGTGCGGTAAACTATCTTGCTTTCGTATACCTTGCTTGTGATATGCTCAAAAACAGCCGCAGGTATCTCAACACGAACGCCGATATCAACTCTGTTTGAACGTCTTTTTATACCAAAGTTGTCGCATATCTCAGATATCCATTTTGAACCGCTTCTGCCTGCCGCAACAACAGCGTTTGAGCAGTGATACTCGTCCTTGTCTGTGATAACAGTGAAGTCGTTCTCCTTGCCTGTTATACCCTGAACACTTTCATAAAATTTTATGTCTATCTTGTCTTTAACAAAGTCATAGATGTTCTGGAGTATCTGCATATTTCTGTCAGTGCCAAGGTGTCTTACCTGAGCGTCAAGGAGGTGAAGGTCATATTTCAGAGCCATTGCCTTGATGTCGGAAGAAGTTGTGGAGTAAAGCTTAGCGTCCTGACCGCCCATTTCAAGGTTTATTTTGTCGACATACTGCATAAGCTCGATAGCCTTTTCCTTGCCGGTAAATGTGTAAAGGTCACCGCCGAAATTGTTTGTGATGTTATATTTGCCGTCCGACATTCCGCCTGCACCGCCGAAGCCGTGCATAATGGAGCATACCTTGCAGTGAATGCAGGACTTAACTTTTTTGCCATCTATAGGACACTTACGCTTGCTGACAGGTCCGCCCTGATCAATAATGCAAACTTTTATGTTTTTGTCAAGCTTGACAAATTCGTATGCCATGAATACGCCGGCTGCACCTGCACCGACAACAACTACGTCATAATTCTGAGCCATAACTATTTCCTTTCATATCAAAATCCAATTTGTTTTTATCCATAAAACGGGCGGCCGCACCTTTGCAGAAGATAGCCTGAAAGGAGATAACCGCCATATTTTTTTTATTTTATATCAAATACGATAGTAGCCAATGTGAAGAATATCAGTGTTGAGCAAGTGTCAACGATAGTGGTGATAAGTGGGGCAGCCATGATAGCAGGGTCAAGATGCAGCTTCTTGGCAGCCATTGGGAGCATACAGGCGATGAGCTTTGAAAGCACAACAGTTGCCATGATAGCCATACTTACCGTGAACGCAAGCTTGTAGCAATCCACAGATGTGTCACCGTGATACACCAGAACTATTCTTATAGCATTGACTATAGCGAGGATAATGCTGCAAAGAAGCGCGACTCTGAACTCTTTCCACATGACCTTGAAAAAGTCTTTCATTCTTATCTCACCAAGCGCCATGCCTCTTATAACAAGGGTCGAGGTCTGAGAGCCGCAGTTTCCGCCTGTGCCACTAAGCATTGACAGGAACGATACCAAAACAGGGACAGCCGCAAAAGCAGACTGATATTTGTTTACGATAGCACCTGTAAGAGTAGCCGACAGCATAAGTATCAGCAGCCATGCTATTCTGTTTTTCGCATGAGTGAAAACAGAGGTCTTGAAATATGAATCGTCACTCGGTGCGACCGCAGCCATTTTCGAGAAGTCCTCAGTGGTCTCCTCCTCGATAACGTCCATAGCGTCGTCGAACGTAACGATACCAACCATGCGGTTTTCTCTGTCAACAACAGGCAAAGAAAGAAAGTCATATTTTGAGAACATGGAAGCAACATACTCTTTATCCTCAAGGGTATCAACGGAAATAACGTTGTCCTCCATTATGTCCTCTATTTTATCGTTATCATCAGCAGTTACGATATCAAGCAGTGAAAGCACGCCCACGAGCTTTCTGTTCTCAGTGACATAAAGTGTATTTACAGTTTCCTTGACCATACCAACGTGTCTTATCCAATCCAGTGCTTCCTTGGCGGTGTAGCTTCTGTGAAGATAAACGTACTCGGTGGTCATAATAGAGCCTGCACTGTCTTTAGGATATTTGAGTATCTGATTTATCTGCTTTCTCGTTTCAGCGTCAGCAGACTTGATTATCCTTGCAACAACATTTGCAGGCATTTCCTCGATAA
>OJQV01001552.1_pt1 | contig 10228 bp, 10 predicted proteins | sample 1598821 | NCBI WGS metagenome assembly OJQV01 (sample SAMN03922509, study PRJEB24848) | human gut metagenome | isolation source: stool sample | host: Homo sapiens | place: Germany | collected 2011-11 | reverse complement strand
GGGCTTCAGGGGTCTTTTTTTTTGTGAGTAAATGTTTAGTTGAAACAAAATTGTGTACTGTGGTGATTGGGAAAACAATTCAAATAATCAGGCAGTAAACAATATATAATTGTTTATAACATTATGCTTTTTTCTCATTCTCCAAATATCGCTTTGTTATATAATGTGTAATTGCCGAGCGGGAGATTATTCCCACAACTTTGCCGTTATTTACAACAGGCACTTTTTTTATGCCGGATTCACTGAGCAGTCTGCAGGCGTCTTCAAGAGAGGCGCTTTCCTGTATAGTGATAGGTTTGTTATTTCCTATTTCAAGCACGTTCATATCCATTATGGAATTGAGTTTTTCTTCAAATTCAGTATCGGGGTTCCACAGATAATTAATGAATGAAAACGAACTGTCTATTGCCGCAGGCGGGTTTGTATATTGTGTCTTTAAGTACAAATTTCTTTCTCTGAATTTTAGGGTATTTTATCTTGCAGCAGGATACGCAGATAAGAGCAACTACTGAAATTGCAAAGACAGTAAGAAAAGATGCTTTACTGCTCATATGATTCTGCACCTGAATACCTACAAACGGGCCTACCGCCATACCTATTGAAATTGTAAACGCAAATCTGCTTATGCCTTCGGTTATTTTAGTCTTGGGCAGAACATCACTTGCAAGTGTCATAGTTGCAGAGCCGCAAACAGAATATACCGCACCCATATAAAGGCGGATTATGATAAGCACCGCAAAATCGGAAACGCTATGAACGCCGGAAATACAAGGCAGAAAAGCGCCAGAAAAATAATATAAACAACGTAGCGGTTAAAATTGTCAAGCAGATAACCTGCCACGGGTCTGAACAGAATCGTAGCAACAGACATGGCTGTCAGCACGATGCCGACTTTGGAACCGGTAATGCCTATTTCCTGGCAGTAAACAGGGATTATTGGAATTGATGCGTAAAATGCCGCAAGTACCAATAGATTGGTGATAAAAAGCAGAATAAAATTTTTATTCCATATTTTATTGGTATAAACCAATAAACCACCTGCTATGCAGGTGGAGCCAAAAATCTTTAGATAAAAGCAAAAAAAGAAAGCCTCCGTGATATAATGAATGTGGTTTGCCGACCGCACAAAAATATCAAGGAGGTGTCCGCAGTGGACAAAAACAGTTTATCACATACAACATGGGAATGCAAATATCATTTGGTATTTGCACCAAAATACAGAAGACAAGTGATATACGGAAAAATCAGGGATGATGTAGGAAAAATATTACGAGAACTATGCGATAGAAAGGGAATAGAAATAATAGAAGCGGAATGTTGCAAAGATCATGTGCATATGTTAGTGAGAATACCACCAAAATACAGTGTGGCAGAAATAATGGGATATCTCAAAGGGAAAAGTAGTTTGATGATATTTGACAGACACGCAAATCTAAAATACAAATATGGAAATAGACATTTTTGGTGTAGGGGATACTATGTAGATACAGTGGGAAAGAACAGTAAAAAGATAATAGAGTACATAAAAAATCAGCTACAAGAGGATCTTGTAGCTGATCAACTGTCGCTCAAAGAATATATAGACCCGTTTACGGGTGAGATGGTACAAAAGAGCAAGAAAAAATAACGCTTTAGCGTAAGCGAGAAAAAGAAATGCGGTTGGCAAATCGCTTCAGCGCCACCTCAGTGGCGGCCAGTAACAGCCCCTTATAGGGGCAGAGCAAACCACCGGCTGAGCCGGTGGTTATGATTTTAATATTTTTTGCAACTTAATATGACGATATGCTGTTGTCACACGTTTTTTCTTTTTAGCTGAAGCTGAGTTGATTCCCTTATTATGAATTCCGTATTGAGCATGATGGATCTTGAATCGAGCGAGTTGTTTGAAACAATATCGTGAACCATATCGCAGGCACAGAATCCCAGCTGATATGCAGGCTGGCTTACCGTTGTTATGGAGGGCGAGGTCATTACAGATATGGGGCTGTTGTCAAATCCTACAACGCTTATGTCTTCAGGCACATCAAGCCCTGATTGAGTTACGGCTTTCAGAGCCGCAGCGGCAAGAATATCAGAAACAGCAAATATAGCATTCGGCAGTATTCTGGAATCAAGCATCTTTCTTACAGATGTGTATGCCATATCAAAGTCTACTTTCGGCAGCTGTATACACCAGTCGGGTCTGACCGATAGATCGTAATTGTTCATCGCGTCCATATATCCGCGTCTTCGCTCAATAGCATACTGATAAGAAAGAGGCCCGTTAAGAAACGCTATTTTATGTCTGCCTGACGCAATTAAATATTCAGTTGCCACTTTTGCAGATTCGTAGTTGTTAATGGCAACATAGGGCAGATTTGATTCGGGGTTGTATTCGCTGCACTGAACTATCGGAAATTCTTGTGAAATGGCGTCGAGACTTTGAGTTGGAAGAGCAGAAAGCAGAATTACCCCCGATGCTTTTACATTTTTAAGAAGTCGTATGAAATCCGGGATTCTGTCCCTCTTTAATGAGGACTGGGTGATGATCAAATCACAGCCGTGTGATTTGGCGCTTATATTTGCGCCGTCCATTATTTGCTGATAAAAGGTGTTGCGTATGTCCTGCACATTTAAAACTATTATATTTCTGGAGTAGGAATCCTGAACGGCGTTTTGCTTGGGGTATACGCCCAGTGCCATCATGGCATCCTCAACTGATTTTACTGTCTGTGCCTTTACGAGTTCCCTGTGATTTATAACTCGGGAAACGGTTGCGCTTGATACGCCTGCAAACGCAGCAATGTCGCTTACTGTAACTTTTTTAGACATTTTGACTCACCTGAATAATATATTTTGCTTTGTATGTTTTTATTATATTTCACAAATGAAAGAACTGCAATAACTTTTCATAAAATATGAAAACTTTTCATAAACTTTTCATATTTATTTGTGAAACATGTATATACGAATTTGATATATATAGTAATTTTTATACAAAGTTGATTTGAAATTATTGTATTGCGATATTTCATTTGCTATTATGAAGGCGAAATGAAAAACGTTTCAATATATTGCAAGGGGGGATTACCGGTGTTTAGAGTCGGCATAATCGGATGTGGAAAAATAGCCCAAACAAGACATATACCTGAATACTTGGATAATCCGTATTCAGAAATAGCAGGTTATTATGATTTTAATATGAAGCGCGCGCAGGAACTTGCCGAGAAATATTCAGGCAAGGCGTATGAAAGCGTAGAAGAAATGCTTTCAGATGACAGTGTTGATGCGGTTTCGGTATGTACTTCAAATGATACACATGCGGAAATTACGATAGCAGCGCTTGAAGCCGGGAAACACGTGCTTTGCGAAAAACCTATGGCTACCACGCTTGAGGACTGTGAAAAGATGTATGATGCCGCTGTTAAGAATAACAGATATCTTATGATAGGTATGAATCAGCGGCTTGCCAAGGCTCACAGAAAGGCTAAGGAACTTATTGAAAACGGAGAGATCGGAAGGATAGTAACATTCAAAACTACTTTCGGCCATTCGGGTCCCGAAACGTGGAGCATAGACCCCGGTATGAACAGCTGGTTTTTTGATAAGAAAAGAGCTGCAATGGGCGCAATGGCTGATCTTGGAGTACATAAGACGGATCTTATTCAGTATCTTACCGGTCAGTATGTTACAGAAGTTTCAGCAAAAGTTATTACCCTTGATAAGAGATATTCAACGGGCGAGCTCATTTCAGTGGATGACAACGCTTTTTGCATTTACAAAATGAATGACGGTGTTGTGGGCACAATGTGCGCAAGCTGGACTTATTACGGGGCAGAAGATAATTCAACGGTGCTTTACGGCACAAAGGGAATTATGAGAATATACGATGATCCTGATTATTCAATAACCATAACAAAAAGCAATGGCGAAAGGGTCTTATATGATATAGATAAGATTCAAACAAATGATAATCAAACAAAATCAGGTATTATCGATATGTTTGCTCAGTGCCTTGAAAGTGATACCGAACCGACTATCTCGGCAAAAAGTGTATTGCCGGCAATGCGTGCTGTGTTCGCGGCAATTGAATCCTCAAATACGGGAAAGACGGTTATAATAGATAAGAACGGGGGGATCAAATAGTATGAAAATGGGCTTTGTAAGCTCCATACTTGAAAATTATACTTTTGAGGAAGTAATTGATTTCGCCTCAGAAAACGGTTTCAAGTGCGTGGAGCTTGCTTCGTGGAAAAAAGAAAAGGCTGAAAGGCGTTATGCGGGCGTAAGCCATCTTGACGCGGAGGGCCTTACGGATGAAAAGGCAAAATATATTCTTGATTACTGCAAAAGCAGAAATGTTGAGATTTCGTCTCTTGCCTATTATCCCAACACCATGGATCATGACCTTGAAAAAAGAAAGGCTAATATAGAGCATCTTATTAGCGTCATAGATGCTTCCGCAAAGCTCGGTATCAATATGGTCACCACATTTATAGGCAGGGATCAGTATAAAACTGTTGATGAAAATCTGGCAGAGCTTGAATCCGTATGGAGACCTATAATCGAGCATGCAGAGCAGAAAAAGGTTAAGATTGGAATTGAAAACTGCCCCATGCTTTTCGGGCCGGATCAGTGGCCAGGCGGGCAGAATCTTATGACAACGCCGGTTATCTGGCACAAGGTATTTGATATTCTCAACAGTGATTACCTTGGAATCAACTATGATCCGTCACACTTCGTATGGCAGATGATGGATTATATAGCACCTATATATGAATTTAAAGATAAAATCTTTCATGTTCATTTCAAGGATATAAAACTTTATCCTGAAAAGCTGAAAAGGTGCGGCTCAATGGCATATCCGCTTGATTACATGGCGCCCAAGCTTCCCGGTTTGGGAGATGTTGACTGGGGCAAATATGTCAGCGCGCTTACCGATATAGGTTATGATTCTTATGTTTGTATTGAGGTTGAGGACAGAGCGTTTGAGAACAGCCGTCAAAAAATTGAGGACAGCATAATTCTTTCAAAGCGCTATATGGATCAATTTGTTATCTAAATCTATTACCGGTTAAACCGGATATATAGAAAAAATTTTTGGAGGGAAAATTTATGAAAGCTAAAAAAATAATCGCCGTCATTCTGGCAGTGCTTATGGTTGCAGCTTGTTTTGCCGCTTGTTCAAATTCATCTGATGAAGGCGGAACAACAAGCCAGGCATCACATATCTATATTCTGACGGCGGCTGAAGACCACGGCTGGACCGGTTCCGTAGCTACATTCGCTAAGGAAAAGGCAGAGGAGATCAACAATGCAGGCAAATACACCGCAGAAGTTATCACCGCATCAAGTGCTTCAGACCAGATCACAAAGATCGAAGACATCATCGCTAAAGGCGAAAAGGGCATTGCAGTTGTAGTTCAGCCTATGGACGATACTGTTCAGTCCGCTATCCAGTCACTTGTTGACGCAGGTATTCCTTATGTTGCTTTTGACCGTATTATAGATGCTGTTTCATCATCAGCAGTAGCAAACGTTAAAGGCGATAACGAAGGCATCGGCGCAGGCGCTGCTGCATACTTCGTTGAAAACGGACTTACCCCGGGCGAAAGCATTTACGTTTATGAGGGTGATACATCTTCAGTTACAACCCTTCGTAACGATGGCTTCACAAAGTATCTCACCGGTGAACTTGCATTCAACGGCCAGACTATCACCGAGGATAAGAAATGGACAGAAGAAGATCTTAAATCTATCACATATTCAGGTGCAATGAACTGGAGCAGAAGTGATACAAAGACTTCATTCGAAACCCTTATGGGCGATGCAAACAACGCTGATATTAAATGGTTCTACGCTCAGGACGACGAGCTTACAATGGGTATCCTTGAGGCTCTTCAGGGCGGCGGTATAGCTGATTCCACAAAGAGCGCATTCCTTGAGAATAAGCCGTTCATCACAGGCTGCGGCGGACTTGAAGAGCTTTATGCTGTACTTCGCGGCGAGACCTACACTGATATTTCTTCTCAGTGCGGCGGCATCATGTCAGTAACATATTCACCGTCAATGATCCAGACAGCTGTTCAGGATATGGTTGATTATCTTGACGGTAAAGAAGTTACTCAGGATCACGTAATCGCTTGTGAAAATGTAACATCCGAAAACGTATCCGAATACAAATCTTTCTCATAACAAACTATTTAATCAATACAAACATGAACGAAACGATGTGCAAGGCCGGCAACGGCCTTGCACATTAAATAATCAAAAGAGGGAATGTAAATGAAGCTTCTGGAAATGAAAGATATTCATAAATCTTTTAACGGCGTTTCAGTTTTAAACGGCGTTAATCTAAATGTGAATACAGGTGAAGTACATGCTCTTTTGGGAGAAAACGGCGCGGGCAAGTCAACGCTGATGAACATTCTGACAGGTGTTTATCAAAGTGACGGCGGCGAGATTGTTTTCGATAATAAAAAGGTAAGCCACGTATCTGTTAAAGAAAGCGAAAGTATGGGCATAGCTTTTGTTCATCAGGAGCTCAATCTTTTTAATGACCTTAAAGTATATGAAAACATTTTTTTAACTAAAGAGTATAAAAACAAGCTCGGTATCCTTGATAAAAAAAGAATGATAAAGGAAAGCAAAGAGCTTTTTGATAAACTGGGTGTTGATATCGACCCGAACGCAATGGTATCAGACCTTAAAACAAGTAAAAAGCAGCTGCTTGAAATTGCGAAGGCGCTCTTCTTTGACGCTAAGCTGCTTATTCTTGACGAACCTACCACTTCTCTTACAAACGATGATGTCGATCACCTGTTCTCGATTATCCGCTCGCTTAAAAAGAACGGAACATCGTTTATATTTATCAGTCACAAAATGCCGGAAGTTTTTGAGATTGCAGACAGATATACCGTTTTCAGAAACGGTAATTACATCTGCGAGGGCAATATAAAAGATACTACTCCCGAGGAAGTTACCAAAAAAATGGTTGGTGAAAAATATTCGGTTGAGGATGTTTACAGCCCCAGAAAATTCGGCGACACTGTACTTAAAATCGAAAACTTGACCGGAAACGGTTTTAAAAATATTAATCTTGAAGTCAAAAAAGGCCAGGTAATAGGCCTTACAGGACTTCAGGGCTCAGGTTCAAGCGAACTTATGCAGTGCATTTTCGGTGCAGGCGAAAGCTATAACGGCAATATATATATTAACGGAAAGCCGATGCATAAAAATTCAATCCACTTTGCAATGAAAAGCAAAATAGCAATGCTTCCCGCAAACAGAAAGGAAAACTCCGTTCTGCCGGATATGAGTATTCTGGAAAATACATATATCAGCGAACATACACTTTCCGGAAACAAACCTTTAATAAACTTAAAAAAAGAAGCCCAGCGGTATGATTCATTCAAAGAGGAACTGCATATAAAGGCTCAGTCGGCAAATGATGCGGTAACCTCACTCAGCGGCGGTAATCAGCAAAAGATATTCATCGCAAGATGGCTCAATACCCAGGCGGATATTCTGCTTTTCGATAATCCTACTCAGGGTATAGATGTAGGCGCAAAGGCTGAAATATACAGGCTTATCCTAAAACTTGCGGAATCGGGAAAAACAATCATTATCAATACGCTTGAGATACCCGAACTCCAGAAAGTTGCGGATTACTGTGCTGTGTTCTATAACGGAAGCATAGTAAAAATGCTGCCGCACAGCGAGATTAGTGAAGAAAAAGTGATGATGTACTCAACGGGTACTTTTAAGGAGGCAATGTAATGGGCGCTGAAAAAATCAAAAAGGCGGGAAAAAGCCAAATAGGCTCAATAATCTCGCAGTATAGTTACATAATTGTTTTTGCGGTAATATTTGCAATATATGCAATAATCAGCCAGGGCGGTCTTACATGGAGCGGCGTAATGAATATTTTCCGCCACTCAACCGTTATAGGAATTATAGGTATAGGCATGGGTCTTGTGTGCCTTACCGGTGAGATAGACCTTTCAGTAGGCTCAATGCTTGCAATGGTCAGCGGATTTTCGGTAATGGTATTTAATATGACGAACAGTATTGTCATTACCCTTCTGTTCGCTATCGTTTTCGGCGGATTGCTTGGCCTTATTAACGGTGTTCTTGTAGGCGCTGTAAAAATGCCGGCTTTCATTGTTACATTGGCAACAATGCTTATTTTCCGTTCGTTCACTCAGTATCTTTGCCAGCATGTTGATAAAGATCTCATCGGCGGCGGCAGCTCAGTTTATAAAATGTCAACTGCTCTCAGCAGCTATCAGGGCTTTTATCAGTTCGGAAACGGTAAAGTAGCAACGATACCCATCGTTGGTTTGATATTAATTATAATTACAGCTATTTTCGTATTTGTTTCCACCACAACAAAATACGGCAAAAAGGTTTACGCAATAGGCAGTAACGAAAAAGCGGCGTCTCTTGCAGGTATCAATGTTTCGCTTATTAAAGTAAGCGTATTTGTAATCACCGGCTTAATGGTTGGCCTTGCTTCATTCCTTTGGATAGCAATGAACGGTTCTTCAGACCCTGCTACAACAGGTTCAAGCTATGAGATGTATGCAATCGCAGCTGTTGTTCTCGGCGGTATCGCTATGAGCGGCGGCAAGGGCAGAATCCTCGGCGTATTCTTCGGCGCTCTTAGCTACACTGTAATCGATAAGATCATAGTTGCTCTTAAAATGGATTCTCTTATCAACGATACGATCAAAGGTATTATCCTTATCATCGTTATCCTTATTCAGGTATCAGGTCCTCAGATTAAAGAAAGATATCAGCAGAGAAAGATCCAGAAAGAGTACAAAGCTGAAAAGTAATCGTTTAAATAATAAAAACAGGGCAGTCTGCAACAGCGGACTGCCCGTTTTTTATGTATTATTTTAAATAAGACCCATTACATTCTGAAGCAGCAGGCTTACGCCCGTAATGCTTACCCAGCAGCAAAAACCAAGGAATATCGGTTTTGCTCCGCTTTTTACAAGCTTAACAATATTTGTGTTCATACCGATTGCCGCCATTGCCATAACAATTAGGAATTTGCTGAGCGTCTTTAAAGGATCAAACAGGTCGGCGCTTACACCGCAGCTTACTGCGATTGTTGCAATTATTGATGCACCGATAAAGAACAGTATGAAAAACGGAAAGATTTTTTTGATGTTTATTTTGCCGGCATTGTTTGACTTCTGCTTTTTTGTTCTTGCAAAAGCAAGTACAAGAGTAATCGGTATTATAGCAAGTGTTCTTGTCATTTTAACAGTTACTGCTTTGTCAAGTGTTGCGGTGCCGAGATTGAACATTCCGTCCCATGTTGAGGCAGTTGCAGTTACTGATGACATATCATTTACTGCCGTGCCCGCAAAAATGCCGAAAGCTTCGCCCGAAGTTGTGTCAAATCCTATAAGCTGTCCGAATGAGGGAAACAAAAGCGCGGCAAGCACGTTGAATAGAAATATAACGGATATAGACTGCGCAACCTCTTCTTCGTCCGCGTCAATAACAGGTGCGGTTGCTGCAATTGCAGAGCCGCCGCATATTGAAGAGCCTACACCTATAAGAGTAGCAACCTTTGCGGGCATCTTTATAAATTTATTGATAAGAAATGCCATAATAAGCGATATGCCGATAGTGCATATTATTATGGGGAGCGATTGTTTGCCTGTTTCGAGCACAACATTTAAATCCATGCCGAAGCCAAGCAGTATAACGGCCCACTGAAGCACTTTTTTTGAAGTGAATTTTATTCCGGAATCAAGCACGCCTTTATTTTTTATTATCAGTGTGAGTACCATTCCGGCAAGTATTGCGATTACTGCTCCTCCTATAATGGGGAAAGCCGTTCCTATAAACCAAGAAGGTATTGCAATGGCAAGGCACAGCAGTATTCCGGGAGTATTCTTTTTGATCCATTCCATGATGTTACCTCGTTTTCCTTTTTTCTCCTGCGTATTATATAACATATTTATCAAAAAGAAAAATTATTTATATTGATAATATAATAAATATTTGTTATGATAAAAATATTAAAGGCGGTGGTTTTGTGCTTGATTTCAGAATAGAAACATTTTTATGCGTATGCAGGCATATGAATTTCACTTACGCAGCCGATGAGCTGCACATAACACAGCCGGCAGTATCACAGCATATTCGTTTTCTTGAGAATTATTATTCGGCAAAGCTTTTTGAGCGTGACGGCAAAAAAATAAAATTAACCCCTGCAGGGGAAACT
>OJQV01001550.1_pt1 | contig 10241 bp, 7 predicted proteins | sample 1598821 | NCBI WGS metagenome assembly OJQV01 (sample SAMN03922509, study PRJEB24848) | human gut metagenome | isolation source: stool sample | host: Homo sapiens | place: Germany | collected 2011-11 | reverse complement strand
GTCCGGGACCTGAAGAAGTATTTCAAAAGCCCCACCGGCACCCTTCATGCGGTGGACGGCGTCAACTTTTCCATTCGGAGAGGCGAGACGCTGGGCCTGGTGGGGGAGTCCGGCTGCGGCAAGTCCACCATCGGACGGCTGATCTTGGGCCTGCACCAGTCCACCAGCGGCGAGATCCTGTTCAACGGACAGGACATCTGCAGGATGAATAAGAAGCAGCTTCACGACCTGCGCAAGGATCTGCAGATCATCTTCCAGGACCCGTTCTCCTCCCTGAACCCCCGGATGTCCATTGGGGAGATCATCGGGGAACCGCTGCGGATTCACGCAAAGGCCCAAAGCCGTGCGGAGCTGGATAAGGAGGTCTCCCGGCTGATGGACGTGGTGGGCCTCTCCGCCCGGCTGTTCAACGCCTATCCCCACGAGCTGGACGGCGGCCGCCGCCAGCGGGTGGGCATCGCCCGGGCGCTGTCCCTGCAGCCCCAGTTCATCGTCTGCGACGAGCCGGTGTCCTCGCTGGACGTGTCCATCCAGGCTCAGGTCCTGAACCTGCTGAAGGATCTGCAGGCGGAGTTCCACCTGACCTATCTCTTTATCACCCATGACTTGTCGGTGGTGAAGTTCTTCTCCGATAAGATCGCGGTGATGTACCTGGGCCAGTTGGTGGAGACAGCGGATTCCGCGGAGCTGTTCCGCCAGCCACTGCATCCCTATTCCCAGGCTCTGCTGTCTGCCATTCCCATCCCCAGCAGCCGGCAGAAAATGCAGCGGGTGAAGCTCATCGGCGAGCTTCAAAGCCCCATTGACCCGGAGCCGGGCTGCCGCTTTGCCAAACGTTGCCTGTACGCCCGGGAGGGCTGCACCGGCCGGGACCTGGCGCTGCGGGACTTCGGCAGCGGCCACTTCTGCGCCTGCTGCCGGGCCGGCGCCCTGGAAGAGCAAACCCCGTCCAAGTGACGTACAGAATCATAAGGAGGAATTTGACATGACTGACAAGACGAGATGGCTGGGGCTGGGCCCCTGGCATGAGGACAACGAGAGCGAGCTGATCGACTGGACGGCGCAGCCCCAGTACAAGGGCCTGGTCAAGGGCGATTACTATCACGCCGAGCTGCGGTACAGCGGCCGCTGGGGCGACCCCGGCCACAAGGGCGAGCTGGACGTGGTGTTTGACGACGACGGCAAGATCGCCTTCGCCGAGTTCAACGAGACTACCATGGGCAACTACTATGTCCGCCACTTCCAGAATGTCAGCAAGCGCCGCACGGAGTTCCAGTTCTTCCAGGACTTCCATGACAAGCGCCGCAGCGTGGCCTATGGGCGGGTGCTGGCCAACGGCTTCAAATATGTGGAGGACCAGATCCTGGAAAAGCAGGACCTGGACGCTGACTATGACCTACTGACCGGTGCCTCCTTCTCCATGAAGAACATGATCGGCCTGAAGGACGACGTGTCCGCTCAGCGGAAGGACTCCAACCACAAGAAGCAGCGGTACTACGGCTACACCGAGGATTACGGCTACGGTATCACCGGCTGGCTCCAGGTGGTGGTGGAGGACGGCAAGATCGTCAGGTGCTTCTACGATGAGATCTTCGCCGATCACACCAAGGACATCGTCTACGACGACCTGAAGCAGTTCTACCGTCAGTCCAAGTATTTCTCCACTACCTATGAGGACCCGTTCCCCTCCGGCTGGGACCGCCACGCCTGGCTGGTGTGCTTCAAGGACCAGTCCGATGCCATCAACAAGAAGGTCTGCGAAACACAGGATATGTTCGATATCACCGGACTGCCCTGCGTGGAGGGCCCGGACATGGGCGTGGTGTGGGACAAGCCACACAAGGACGATGTGGCGCTCGTCTCCAACAGCGACGCCACCGCCCGCTCCGTCACCCGGCCCCGCTCTCCCGTGTGGAACAACTATCTGCGCCTGGCCAAGATCGTTCACGACGAGATGGTCAAGGACGGTGCCGTGAAGTAAGGAGGAACGAACATGGATAACGCAGGAAAGAAGCCCGTCTGGTCCGTCCAGCCCCCCAAGGGGATGCTGAAGGGTGACTACTATCGGATCGAGGAACGGTTCCCGCCCTACTATCCCGGCGTAGAGGGGGAGTTTCCCGCCGATCCGGGTCACCTGGGCATTGTGGAGGCGGTGAAGGCCGACGGCAAGCTGATCTTTGTGGAGCTCAATGAGATCACGGCTCCCTCCTATTACAACCACCTGTACCAGGGCATCTCCAAGCGCCGCTCCAGCTACAGCTTCTGGCAGTACACGAAGCCCCGGATGCAGAAGGCCGGCTCCGTGCTGACCATGGGTATGCAGTACGTGGAGCAGCAGATGCTGGAGAAACAGAGCCTGAGCGGAGACTTCGATCTGGTGGCCAGCGCCTCCGGCAGCGTGAAGAAGCTGCTGACCTTCGCGGCCAAGCTGGACAAGGAGCTGGACGAGCCCTCCTCCAAGAAGCTGTACAGCTATTCCGAGGACTATGGCTACGGCCTCACCGGCTGGCTGAAGGTGGTGGTGGAGAACGGCAGGATCCGCTCCTGCCGCTTTGACGAGATCTTCGCAGACAACGAGGAGGACATCGTCCACCCCGAGCTGAAAAAGTACTACCGCCAGTCCAAATACGACTGCCCCACCTATGAGGATCCGTTCCCCTCCGGCTGGGACCGCCACGCCTTCCTGGTGGGCTTCCGCACCCAGATGGACAACCTGAATCTGAAGGTCTGCGCCACCCAGAACATGCTGGATCTGACCGGCCTGCCCCACGCCGCCGGACGGGATATGGGCATGATCTGGGACAATCCCAACCCAGACCATGCGCATCTGGATATGGATCCCAAGAACCGGCCGATGTATCCTGCGTTCATCAACTACCTGCGGATGGCCAAGGTTGTCCTGGAGGAGATGCGCAAGGACGGCGTTTTCCAGTAAAGACAAGAACCGGAAAGGAAAACCGTTATGGAGCATACCCGCGCATTTTTGGCGTACGACACCCTCTGCCGCATCGCGGCGGAAATCCCGGAGGACGGGGAGCAGCTGCTGGAGCAGTGCGAGGAGGAGGCCCACGGGCTGGAGCGCACCCTCAGCATGTTCGATCCCGACTCAGAGCTTTCCAGGCTCTGCCGGGACATCCGGCCCGGCGAGGCTGTGCCGGTCTCTGAGACCCTGTACACCTTCCTGGAGCAGAACCTGGAGATCTGCCGCCTGTCCGGCGGAGCATTCGACCCCACGGTGGGGCCGGTGGTAAAGCTGTGGGATTTTCTGTCCCAGACGCCCCGGATCCCCTCTGCGGAGCGCATCCGGGCGGTGCTGGACCGGGTGGGCTATCAGCACGTCCGCCTGGACCGGAATACGCGGACCGTGACGTTTGATCTTTCTGGAATCGGTTTGGATCCAGGCGCGGCCGGGAAGGGCTTCGCCCTGGGCCTGACCGTGGACCGCCTGCGGCAGGGCGGCGTCCGGCAGGCCGTGCTGGACTACGGCGGGAACCTGTTTGTGATCGGCGCGCACCAGGACGCGCAGGGCGGGACCCGGCCGTGGAAGGTGGCGATCCGGGACCCGGACAACACCGGCTCGGTGTTTGGGACGGTGCAGCTCCAGGACGCGGGCATCGCCACATCCTCCTGGTATGAGCACAGCTTCCAGAAGAATGGGACCGTGTACCACCATCTGCTGGACCCGCGGACCGGGTACCCCATGCCGCTGACACTGAAGAGCGTCTCCATCCTGTCCTCGCGGCCTGTTTACACAGACCTGCTCTCCACTGCCTTTTTCATCCTGGGGGAAGAGGAGGGCGGCGCTCTGGTGGACCGGCTGCGCAGGGACAGCGGCGAGATGATCGAATATGTGGCCGTACGGGAGGATGGGACTGTGGCCGCGTCTCCGGGCGCGGCGTTCGCCCCTGCCTGATCGATCTTGATGCAAAAAGCGATCCCCCTCAGTGCACACACTGAGGGGGATCGCTTCGTCCTGCTTGTGCCCGGCCGCCGGATATGGCGGGCGGCTCAGATCTTTTCAAACTGCGTCACATCGGAGACGAACAGCGTGGCACCGCCTACGGTCACCTCCGTGGGATAGGCCGCAGAGGGTGTGGCCAGCTGCACGTTGGAGGAGATCTTCTCCGTCCGGCGGGAGCAGTTCTGGCGGATGATGGCGATGGCCTGGGGCACCCGGTCCTCCTCTGTGCCGATCAGCAGCGTGGAGTTGCCGCCGGTGAGAAAACCACCGGTGGAGGCCATGCGGGTGAAGTAAAAGCCGGCGTCTGTCAGGGCGGCGCAGACCTCGCTGGTGTCCCGTCTGTTGACGATGGCGGTGATGAGTTTCATGGCAGTCGCTCCTTTGCGTTCGGGTTTCGGGGCCGCGCCCTTGCAGCGGTCCCAGATGTGGATGCGGTGGAGATAGAAGCACAGGCCCAGCGTTCCGGTCACGACTTCCGCAATGGGAAAGGCCAGCCACGTGTAGGCCAGATCGATCCTGGAGAAGAGCCAGAATACGGGAATCAGGCAGAAGATCTGCCTGGTCAGGGAGAGCAGGACGCTGGGCAGCGCCGCCCCGATGGCCTGGAAAAAGACCGGCAGGATCAGGGAGGGCACGGCGGGCAGAAAGCTGATGCCGATGATGTGGAAGGCTTGGACGCCGATCTCCAGGACCGCGGGCTCCGCGGTGAAAATGCGCAGCAGCTGTTCCGGGATCAGCTCGAAGCAGGCGATCCCCACCAGCATGAAGGACATGGCCAGCAGGACGGAGTTCTTCACCACCCGGCGGCAGCGGCCGTAGGCACCCTTGGCGTATGTATAGCTCAGCAGGGGGACGATGCAGGTCTGGAGTCCGGAGAGGGGGATGAAGAAGAAGGACTGCACCTTGTAATACAGGCCCAGGACCGTCACGGCGTCATCGGAAAAGCCGGCCAGGATCATGTTCAGGGCCATGATATAGACCGTGAACAGAAGCTGCATGAAGATGGAGGGAAATCCCAACCGGTAGATCTTGGCCGCATAGGAGCGGAACACCCGGATGGGGGGCGGCTTCCGGAATCCGGAGACAACAATGAGCGCCGCCAGCACCTGGCCTGACACCGTAGCAAAGGCGGCACCGGCCACTCCCAGCGCCGGTGCCGGGCCAAGGCCGAAGATCAGAATCGGGTCCAGCACGATATTGGCCGCGGCGCCGGCGATCTGGGCCAACATGGGCAGGCGCATGTTGCCGCGGGCTTGGTGGACCTTGCTCCAGGTACTCTCCAGAAACACACCCGGACTGCCCACGCAGACGATGGTACCGTATGTCACGGCAAGGTCCGCCACGGAGGAGGACTCCGTGGAGATCGCGGCAAAGGGGCGCATCAGCAGGCCGCTCAATACGGCGAAGATCAGCCAACTGATCAGCGCCAGGACCGTCCCTGTTCCGGCGGTCCGGTCGGCTAGGTGGTGGTTCCCCTGGCCGTCGTACCGGGACATCAGGGTATTGACGCCCACGCCGGTGCCGACAGCGATGGCGGTGACGATCAGTTGAACAGGGTAGACGATGGAGAGGGCGGTGAGGCCGTCACTGGAGAACTGGCCCACAAAATAGCTGTCCACGATGTTGTACATGGCCTGGATCAGCTGGGCCAGCATGACCGGAGGCGCGATCCGCATCAGGATGGCCCAGACACTCTCTGTATCAAAGAGGCTGTATGCAGAGGATGCTCTCATGATATGGCGGTGCTCCTAACAGGTTCGGGATCTTCCAACCTCCCGCAGAGGGGCGGCCGGGACTTGCGGGGAAGATTATAGCCGGGCCGGAACTGTTTGTCAAGACGCGCAGGGGGCCGGAACAGGCAGAGGAGGCGCTTTTGGAAAAACCTCCAAAAGCGCCTCCGCTTTTTCTTGCGAGTCTGTGGGAGTAAGAGAGGGAACAACGGCGCGGCAACCGGGTCTCAGATGTTCTCCGGCGGGCGGTCCGGCAGGCGGCCCAGGGGACGGTACACGGTGAAATACATGGTGAGGCTGCAGGCCAGGCCGCCTACCAGCTGGGAGATGGCCTCGGCTGTGAATACGCCGGTGGTGCCCATCCAGATAGGCAGGACAACCGTCAGCGGCGCATTGATGATGGCTTTGCGCAGCAGAGAGAAGAAAACCGCCTGCTTGGAGCGCCCCAGGCTCACGAACACACCCTGCCCCGCCATTTGGAGGGACATGGGGATGAACAGGCAGAAGTAAATGCGCAGGGCGGGGATGCCGGCCGCCACCACCTCCGGCTCACTGTTGAAGACCCGGATCAAAAGTCCGGGGAACAGCATGGCGGCGGCCCAGAAGACAGCGGCGTAACCAACCGTCACCGCCACGCTGAAGCGGATGGAGCTCCGGACGCGGCTGTATCGGCCGGCGCCGTAGTTGTACCCGGTGACCGGCTGGGCGCCGTTGGTGAGCCCCTGCACCGGCATGAAGAACACCTCCCGCAGGGAGTTGATGATGGTCATCACGCCTACGTACAGGTCGCCGCCGTATGCCTGGAGCGTGGCGTTGCACACCACCTGCACCAGACTGTTGGTGAGATTCATGAAGAAGCCGGACAGGCCCAGGGCCACGATGGATTTCACCCGCCCGGCGCCCAGCGCCAGATTCCGCAGGCGGAGCCGCAGGATGGCCTTCCGCCCGGTGAGGAATTTCAGTACCCACACGGCGGAGCAGCCCTGGGCGATCACGGTGGCCAGCGCCGCGCCCCGCACCCCCATGTCCAGGGCGAAGATGAAGACCGGATCCAGCACGATGTTGACCACCGCCCCCAGGCCCACGGTCATCATCCCGGTGCGGCCGAAGCCCTGAGACGTGATGAAGGGATTCATCCCCAGGCCGATCATGACAAAGACGGTCCCCAGCAGATAGATGGTCATGTACGCCTCGGCATAGGGATAGGTGGCGTCACTGGCGCCGAACAGGTAGAGCAGGGGATGCCGGAACAGCAGGAACACCCCTGTGACAGCGGCGCCGAAAATCAGCAGAAGGGTGAAGGCGTTGCCCATGATCCGCTCGGCCTCTTCCTCCTCGCCCTTGCCCCGGTAGATGGAGCACAGGGGGGCGCCCCCCGTGCCGCACAGGTTGGCAAAGCCCATCACGATGGAGATGATGGGCAGCGTCAGCCCCAGGCCCGTCAGAGCCAGATGCCCGGGGAGCCGCCCCAGGTAGATGCGGTCCACCACGCTGTACAGCACGTTGATGAGCTGGGCAGCCGTCATGGGCAGCGCCAGCGAAATGATGTTGCGGGGAATGCTGCCGACGGAAAAATCGTGCTCCTTGCTTGCCACGGATTCGTTCTCCTCCTTACAGTTCCGTTTTGCTCACGCCGGTTTCAGGCCCCGGCTGGGGCCGTTCCGCCCGCCGCGCTCCCCCTTTGGATGGCCCGGTAAAACCACAGGGCTGCGGCCAGCGAGATGGCGTCCACGATGGGCTGCACCCACATACAGCCGTACAGGGGAAAGAGCGCGTCCATGAGATAGAGCAGCGGAATGTCCAGTACACCCTTGCGCAGGATCGAGCAGACCAGGGACTCCCTGGCCCTGCCCATGGCCTGGAACTGGATGATCATGGGATAGCACAGGGCCATCATGGGCATTGCCGTCACCATGCACCGCAGGAACACGGCCCCATAGCGGACTGTCGCAGCATCGGCAATGAACAGGGAGACCAGGGGGGTGGCAAACGCCTCATAGCAGACCAGACACAGCACGGCGAAGCCAAAGGACATCAGGCTCCCTATCCGGAAGGCCTGCGCACGCCGATGGTGATTCCCGGCAGCGTGGTTATAGGCCAGCAGCGGCAGAAGTCCGTTGGAGACACCGATGGAGAAATACAGGGGCAGCTGGTCCAGTTTTTTTACGATGCCCAGGGCCGCCACCGCCTCTGTGGGGTATTGGGATACAAAGTCGGCCTGGGCAGCGGTGGCCACCACTGTCAGCGCATACTGCAGGGCGGAGGGGAAGCCGATGGCCAGAATGGGGCGCAGGTACTGGGCGGCATACCGCAGATTCGCCGGCAGCAGGTTCAAATAGGTGGCGCCCCGGCGGCGGACCAGATAGACGGCAAAACAGGCCACCGCCGCCCCGTTGGAGAGGGCTGTGGCCATGCCCGCGCCCACCGCGCCCAGGCCCAGGAACTGGGGCAGGACGAACAGCGGGTCCAGCAGGATATTCAGGACGCCGCCGAAGGAGACCCCGAAGGCGGCGGCTCCGGCGCCGCCCTCCGCCCGGACCAGATTCGCCAGGAGGGTGTTGAGAATGGTGAAGGGGCCGCCCAGTATGACGACCCATTTGGCGTATCCGTAGGCAGTAGCATAGGTAGCCTCGGTGGCGCCGCACAGGTGCAGCACGGGATCGGCCAGCAGTCGGAACGCCGCGGAGAAGAGCAGGGCGGACAGCAGGCCGCCGGCCAGAGAGACAGCGGCGATCCGCCGGGCGCCCTCCTCGTCCTGACGGCCCAGGGCCCGGGCGATGGCGCTGGCCCCGCCCACGCCGAAGAGGTTGGAAATGGCGGTCAGCATCAGAAAGGAGGGATAGGCCACAGTGACGGCCGCGGTTTCATGGGGGGCGTTCAACATCCCCACAAAGTAGGTGTCCGCCAGATTGTAGACCAGCGTGACCATCTGACTGGCTACGGCCGGGACTATCTGCAGCAGCACGGCCTTTCGGACGGGTGTCTTCGCAAAGACCTCCAGATTCTGTTTCCTGTTCATATCCACAGCACCTGCGATTCCTGAAATAGACCGCCTGCGAGGGTCAGCGGTCGGCCACAGCCTTGCGCATCCACTTTCCACTCTTGACCCGGAGCAGGGAGACCGCCGCGCCGATCAGCCAGCCGGCGGGGATGGACCACCAGATGGCGTTGGCCCCCAGCGGGGTGAGATACACCAGTGCGTAGGCGATGCCCACCCGGGAGAACAGGTTGGCCATGGAGCTGAAGGTGAAGGCTGCCATGTCACCCGCGCCCCGCAGCATCCCGTTGGGGACGAACAGCAGGCCCATCAGGATATAGAAGAGGGAGACTGTGTGCATATAGGCCAGACCGTAGCCCATGGCGCCCGAGGCGTCCCCCGGGTCCAAGAACAGGGACAGCAGCTGGTTTCCGAAGAGGAAGATGATGACGGTGATCAGCAGAGAGAATACCGCCACCATCAGCAGACAGGCCTTCAGGCCCTCCTTGACCCGCTCGTACTTGCCTGCACCGATGTTTTGGGCCGTGAAGCTGGACATGGCGTTGGAGATGTTCATGTTGGGCAGCATGGCCAGGGAGTCGATCTTCGTGGCAGCAGTGTATCCGGCCACCAGCACTTTGCCGAAGGAGTTGACCAGTCCCTGCATCATCATCATGGACAGGGAGACCAGAGACTGCTGGAGCATGGAGGGCAGGCCGATCTGGGCGATGCGCTTCACCGCCACCATGTGGAAGAGGGGCAGCTTCACGCCCTGTTTTTCCGGCTCGCAGGGCATCCGCCGCATCCGGCGGAGCAACACCAGCAGGGAGGCCACGGCGCAGAGGCCCTGGGCGATCAGCGTGGCCCACGCCACGCCAGCCACGCCCATGCCGAAGCGGATGACGAACAGCAGGTCCAGCACGATGTTTGTCAGGCTGGAGATCATCAGGAAGATCAGGGGCGTCTTGCTGTCCCCCTGGGCGTTATAGATGCCGTTGAGGGTGTTGTAGAGGAACAGGAAGACCGCGCCGCCGAAATAGATCTGCAGATACGTCCGGGAGTCGGCCATGATATCCGGGTCCGTGCCCAGCAGCTGCAGCAGGGGACCGGCCAGCAGCGTTCCCAGGCCCATGATGAGGAGCCCCAGGACGCCCAGAGAGATGATGGCGGTGGAGATGGTGGTCTTCATCTCATGGATGCGCCCGGCACCGAACAGCTGGGACACCACCACCGTACAGCCCATGGACAGTCCGGAGGCCACGGCCACCGACAAAAACACGATGGGGAAGGAGGAGCCTACGGCCGCCACCGCGTCCTCGCCCACAAATTTTCCCACCACTGCCGTGTCCACCATGTTGTACAGCTGCTGAAACAGGTTGCCTGCCACCATGGGCAGGGCAAAAAAGAACAGCAGCGGCAGCGGCTTTCCTTCCGTCAGATTTTTAACCATGCTCCTTCTCTCCTTGTTTGTATTCCATAGCATTCTGGGTGATGCGGGTAAAAAGATCGGTAAACAAAGCCCGCTCCTGGGGGGAAAATCCCTGGAAACAGACGGCGTTCCACTCCTCCACCG
>OJQV01001547.1_pt1 | contig 10246 bp, 13 predicted proteins | sample 1598821 | NCBI WGS metagenome assembly OJQV01 (sample SAMN03922509, study PRJEB24848) | human gut metagenome | isolation source: stool sample | host: Homo sapiens | place: Germany | collected 2011-11 | reverse complement strand
ATCTACACGTAAGGAGTCGTCGGCAGCGTCAGATGTGTATAAGAGACAGGTTCAGGAGCAGCCTGGCGGTTCATGGCTTTATAGTACAGAATGGCAACCTTATCACCCAGAAGGCGACTAGACATTGCAGAGTGTTCTGTGCCGAAAAGGCGGAACATCTCTTCTTTGGCGCCAGTACGACCACTTTCGGATTCTTCTTTTACTTGGGCAAGAATGTCGTCGTCCAGACCCAGCAGATAAGATGGCCTGACTTCCAAAACTTCAGCAAGTTTTGCAATTACATCCCGCTTGAGATTAACAATGAGTCCAGATTCATATTTATGGATTGCCGAATACTTGACCCCAACTTTATCTGCCAACTCTTTTTGTGTTAACCCTTTTGCTTTGCGGGCACTCTTGATCCGCTCACCTGTTGTAGACATCCGGCTTCCTCCCGTTACATTAATTGTCTTTATTATACACAACGATTTCAAAAAATCAAGAAAAATTTTCTTGACAAGACAAAAATGGGGTGGTATTATCAAATTGTCTTAAAAAGACAATTCGGAAAAAGGCAGCACCTAAGAGGAGGTAAATGAACATGGAAACAGAACGTATCCGCAGCAGATACATGAACCAGTCTGATCTGGAGCACATGGTCGAGCGCGGAAATGAAGAACGCAAAAAAATGAAAACCCTTGCCCTGGAACTGGTGCGAACAGCGGCAGAGCAAGGGGTTTCGGTCAGAGATTTTCTTTCTGTTCTCAAAATGGCCGAGGAAATCGCAATGAAAGGAAAACTCAATCCTCCTGACTGATTCGATCCTTGATAATTTCTCGTTGAGGATCAATGACATCATAGGCTGATAAGTAAAACTGGAGGAAATTGTAAGGATCTTTGAGTTTGTTCCGCTCTTCCTTTGGGGCCGTCCTCTGGTATTCACTGTACTGCGCTTTGGCGTATTCAAGTGACAGCTCATGTACGACTTGCTGAATATTCAAATTCTCACCTCCCTTCGCCGACATTCTATCACTTGGCCAGGGAGAGAACAAGCCACCAACCACTACGAAAGGAGATTGCCTATGCCCCGTATGAGAACTGCTGCTAAGGTGCATGAGATCATCATGGAGCAGGATCCGGCCAGCGAGGTCACCCTGCACTACATACGCCATCTCATCGCCACCGAGGCCGTCCCGGTCACACATGTTGGCCGGAAGAAACTGGTCGATGCAGACCAGGTCATCGCCTATATTGCTGCAGGGAACCAGCGGCCGTCTACCACCGAGCCGTTCCCTTGCTTTGGACAGATAAGGAGGGTGAAGCCATGAAACGGCTGACGAGAGAAGAACGCCGCCGGCTCCAACGCCGGTCAGCCAACATCCGCTTTGTTGCCTTTATCCTGGTTCTGCTGGCCATCGGCGCCACCATCGGATATGCCGCTGGAAGAGCACAGGCTACGCAGGAGCCGCGCACAGGTTCGGAGGTGTCTACGGATACCCTGACACCTGAAACGCCCCTGGAGACCACAGAGAATCCTGCAGAAGACTATTCAAGCCTCGATGGGCTGGAACTGATTGGAACCTTCAGGGCCACTGCTTACTGCCCCTGTGTGAAGTGTTGCGGGATATGGTCTGAGGAACATCCAGATCGGGGCGAGGATTATGTGCAGCGGACAAACTCCGGCACGATCCCGCAGGAGGGCCGCACCATCGCCGCTGACTGGGATGTCCTGCCTGAAGGGAGCGAAGTGATCCTCAACGGCCACACCTACGTCGTGGAGGATACCGGAGGCGCCGTTAAAGGAAATGCGATTGACATCTTCTTTGAAAGCCATGAGGCTGCAGTAGCATTTGGTGTCCAGGAAGTGGACTTGTATCGAGAAAAAGTGAGTTGAATATCTACATCCCACCTGATGATGGCCAGCTGGGAACTGGCCGAAACGCCCTCAGGGGCGTCGTGGGTACCCATCGGCTCCGTGGGAGATCGCCGCCACGTTTATATACATCTCACATATATCCTGTCCCCTGCCGGGCGTCTTCCCGGGCGCTCGACACTCTCTCTTTGAGCCGGCCCCGCCGATTTTTGACAGCGATTTGCGGCGGGCGTCCGGCAGAGGGCAGGAGCCCTACTTAATCAGGAAAGGAGGAATGCTCCGTGAATGAGCGCACCCAGAAGTCGATCCTTCAGATGGCCCGTGGTGCAATCCAGGAGCGGGCCGACTATGAGATGTCCCGCCTGCTGGACAACATCCTGGATCCCAACACGGCCGCCACCGCCCAGCGCACCCTCACCATCACTCTGAAGTTGAAGCCGGATGACACCCGGCAGAACATCGCGGTCAGCTGCGTGGCCAAGTCTACGCTGGCGGCCACCAACCCCGTAACCACCTCGCTCTATGTGGCTGATGAGGAAACCATCGTTGAGATGGTACCGCAGATTCCTGGCCAGATGGCTATGGACAGTCCGGATCAGGAAGCCCCGCCGCTGCTCAAACTCATTAAAACCGCAGGATAAGGAGAATCCACATGCTGAAAGAATTTATTGCACACATCCAGAAGACCACCCAGCCGCTCATCCACGAGGTTGAAGGCGCCACCTTTGTGATCAACGCGGAAGGTGAATATCAGGAAATGCTTCCGACCATTTTCCACCCTGATACCCTTTCTCTGAACAGCCTGGACGCCTTGGTGAAGTTGGTCAAGACCGAGGCCTCTGAAATGGATACCCCGCTTTACATCACAATCCCCGACCACATGACCGTCCGCTGTTTCGGTCAGCCCAGCGCGGACGAGCGTTATTTCCGACAGGTCTACTACGAGGCCCACGCCACCGATGTGCCCGGCTGGGGAGAGAAAAATACCCTGGGCTTTGAGGAAGCGCAGATCGCCCTGCGGACACGCTTCCAGGAGACCCAGGATACCCTTTACACCATGAAACTGGTCAGTGACATCTCCCTGGGCGCCAAGGTCATTTACAACGACAATGGCATCGCCACCACCATCACCACACAGAAGGGCGTCGCCCTGCAGACCAATGAGCAGATCCGGCCCATCGTGAAACTCCGGCCCTATCGCACCTTCCAGGAGGTGGAGCAGCCGGAGAGCATCTTCCTGATCCGGGTCAGCGACCGCGGCATCTCCTTCATCGAAGCCGATGGCGGAATGTGGAAACTGTCTGCCCGGGAGACTATCAAGAAGTTCCTGGAGGAGCAGCTGCCGCAGGAGGTCAGTGAGGGCTCTGTCATCATTGCTCTGTAAATAAAAAAGCCCAGGCGGGTGTAGGAGCCCCGCCTGGGCACGATTGGCCGATAACCAATCAATTGCACCCCCATCATAGGGGAGAAAGCGAGTTTTGTCAATGAAAACGACGAAAATCACCATTAGGAACCTGTTCGGCATCAAGGAAACCACCCTCGACGGCCGCTCGGTGGAGATTACCGGGCCTAAGGGTAGCGGTAAGACCTCGGTGCTGGACGCCATCCGATACGCCCTCACCAACCGCTCTGACCGGGACTATATCATCCACCGGGGCGCCGATGAGGGTGAGATCATCATCGAGACCGACACCGGCCTTACCATTGACCGCAAGACCAGGGCTACCCGGGCAGACACCATCAAGGTGAAGGACGGCACGATGCTCCAGACCCGCCCGGCAGAGTTCCTGTCTGGGATCTTTACCCCGCTGCAGTTGAACCCAGTGCAGTTCACTCAACTGAGCCGGCAGGAGAAGAACCGGGTCATCCTCAATCTCATTGAATTCTCCTGGGATATGAACTGGATCCGGGAGCAGTTTGGGGAAATTCCCCAGGGCGTTGACTACTCCAAGCACATTCTGGAGGTTCTGGCAGATATCCAGGCCGAAAACGGAGTGTACTTCCAGTCTCGTCAGAACCTGAACCGGGACATCCGGAATAAGCAGGCATTTATCGCCGACATCGCCAAGGACATCCCTGCCGGCTACGACTATGACAAGTGGAACAGTTACCCCATGGGGGAAAAGTACCGGGAGTTGGAGCACCTGCGGGAGCAGAACAGTGTCATTGAACGGGCCAAGGCCTTCCGGTCCGGCTATGAGGCAAAGCTCCGGGGTCTGGAGGCACAGCGGGATGTGGAACTGGCTGCCATTGCCCGGGAGATCTCCAACCAGAGAACAGACCTCATTGGGACCATTGAGCGGCTGCGGGCAGAGATCCAGGCAGCAGAGGACAAGGTGGCCGGCCTGGAGCAGCGCCGGCAGGAACGGGAGGCAGTGGCCCAGGCCAACTATGAGACTGCTGTGGCCAAACTGGAGAAGGATATGGGTGTGGCTAACGACTATGCCGATCGGCAGCCCGTAGACACCTCGGCACTGGCGGCCGAGGTGGACACCGCCGAGCAGATGCGCAAGCACCTGAATGAATACCAGCGTATGGTTGCCATGCAGAAAGAGTTGGAAGATCTCTCCGCCCGTTCCACCGAACTGACAGAGAAGATCGAACTGGCCAGGGAGCTGCCGGCGCGGATCCTGGAGACTGCCACCATTCCCGTGGATGGCCTGACGGTAGAAAACGGCATTCCTCTTATCCATGGCCTGCCCATTTCCAACCTGTCAGACGGTGAACTGCTGGAGTTGTGCGTGGACATTACCGTCAGCAAGCCCGGTCAGTTGGGTATCATCCTGGTGGATGGCGCCGAGCGGCTGGATCAGGGCAGCCGGGAGCGGCTGTATGCCAAGTGCAAAGACAAAGGCCTGCAGTTGATCGCAACCAGAGTCACGGATTCCGACGAACTGGAGGTGACCGAACTGTGACGCCTGCAGAGAGAATGACAGCAGAGCGTAGCCGCATTGAAAAGAGCGGCAACATCTATGTCACGCCATTCCGCATGGCCAAACTGATGGATGCAGCCAGCAAAATTATGAACATCATGGTCAAGGCAGACACCAATATCTGCTATGAGGAATGCAATATCATCTTGGCTCTGGTGGCTGCCGGGATCGGGTGTCTGACCGATGAGGATGAGGAGGATGAATTTACATGATGACCAAAGATAAACTTCGCCAACTGAAGGGCGATGAGCGTCTGGGCCAGATGCGGGAGTCCGAGTACTTGGGCGCCGAAGACATCGATGATGGTGTGGAGCCGGTGCTTACCATCGCCGGCCTGTGGAACGGTACCGTGACCCTCCAGCGGGGCAAGGAGAACAAGGATGTACTCTCCTTCGCCGAAGAGCGGGTGCCCGGCATCATGCAGGTACGGCCCCTGATTGTCAACTCCACCAACCGGAAGACGCTGCGGAAACTGTTTGGTGACGCCAAGGCATCCACATTGATGGGAAAGCAAATCCAACTCTATGTGGATCACAATGTTCGGGATCCGCAGGATGGCGGCCTGACGGACGGAATCCGCATCCGGCCGTATAAGCCTCGTGTTCAGAAGCAGGAGCTGCCCCCTGTCTGTACGGACTGTGAGAAGGAAATCGCCCCAGCCATGGGCAAGGATGCCAGGTGGCTGGCGGCCTACACAGCGAAGCACTACGGCGTTGCCCTCTGTGCTGCCTGCGCCCAGAAACGGAAGGAGGCGGCGGTCGCTGCGGAAATGCAGCGGGAACAGGAAGGCGCTGCGGAAGCGCAGCAGTCCGTGGACAGTCCGCAGGAGAGTGATATCCAGCCCCCTGATTATGAGGCCGGTGCTCCTAACATGGAGACCGAGGGCGAGGAGGTGCTGTAATGGGCCTTCCTGTGGTTACCAGAGAGAACTATTACGATCCGGAAATCAACATGGCCTATATGGGCTCCACCCAGTTCAAGGCCTTTTCCAAATGCGAGGCGGCGGCCCTGGCGGAGCTGCAGGGTGAGTGGGTACAGCCCGCCACCCAGGCCCTGCTGGTGGGCGGTTACATCGATGCCTGGTTCTCCGGAGAACTGCCGGTCTACCAGGCCCAGCACCCGGAACTGTTCAAGCGGGATGGAACCCTGAAGGCTGAATACCTCAAAGCCCAGGAGGTCATTGCCCGGATGGAGTCCGATGAACTCTACTCCATGCTGATGTCCGGGCAGAAACAGGTGGTCCGGACGGGTCTGATTGCCGGCGTTCCATTCAAGGTCAAAATCGACAGCCTGCTGGATGGCGGCGCCTGCAGGAGGATTGTGGAGAAGTTTCCCAAAACCCAAGCAGCCCTCGGTTTTTGCGACGGCGCCATCGTGGATCAGAAAGCCATGAAGGATATGGCCACCGTATGGTCTGAAGAGGAGCACTGCCGGCTGCCGTTTGTAGAGGCGTGGGGATATGACCTCCAGGGGGCCATCTACCAGGCAGTCGAAGGGAATATGCTGCCCTTCGTACTGGCGGTCGGAACCAAGGAAGACTCGCCGGATCTGGCCGCACTGTATATTGCGGATGAGGATTTGACGGCGAAACTCCATGAGGTGGAGGACCTTGCACCCCGGTACCAGGCCATCAAGGAGGGGCGTGTCCAGCCTGTGCGCTGTGAGCACTGTGCGTACTGCCGGGCGACCAAGCACCTGGATTCCATCGTAAATTACAAGGATCTGAACGCAGATGACTGGGTATGATCTGGCCAGCCAGATCAAGGAGCGACTGACTGCCCAAGAAGTTGTGGAGTTTTATGGATTCCACCCTGACCGCTCCGGATTTATCAAGTGCCCCTTCCACCAGGGAGACCGGCACGCCAGTCTGAAGGTCTATTCCGGAAATAAGACTGGATGGCACTGCTTTGGATGCGGCGCCGGCGGTTCGGTGATCGACTTCGTTATGAAACTGTTCGACATCGATTTCCGCCAGGCCTGTGTCCGGATCAACACAGATTTTTCACTTGGCCTCACGGGAGAGCGGCCGTCTCATGCAGAACGGTCGGCTCTCCTGGAGGCCAGACGCCGGGCGGCGGAAAAACAGGAAGCCTTGGAGCGGGAGATCCGTGAGAAGGCTGAAGAACACCGATACTGGTGGGAAGTCACAAAATATTTCTGCCCGGATCAGAAGGATGCAGAGGCGGGGTATATTCACCCGCTATATGCAGAAGCATTGAAAAGACTGCCGTATCTTGAATACTGGCTGGATGAACATTTAGGAGGATGACCGTGTGGATGAATGGACATTTGAAAAAGAGGATTTTCTGACGCCGGCCCCCTACGAGGCCTTATATAAATTTCATAAAGAGCCATTCGTCCACGCCACTAAGATGGCGGAGCTGTCCGCCTACGCCGAACGCATGAAGTTCCGTGGTTTCAAGGCCATGTATAAGCGGTATGTGGAGAGCCTGAAGGTGCAGAGTGGGACTGTATATATCGACAATGTCACCAATTTTACCGGGCAGCCCATGGAACTCAACGCCGGCGATTGGGAGGCTGAGGATACCGGCATCTTCAAAAAGAACGGATTCAATGACGAAATGGCCTGTCCCCATCCTATCATGCCGATTGAGAGGCTGGTAAACATCGACACAGGAGAGGAGAAGTTGAAGCTGGCGTTCCGGAAAGGAGCGATCTGGCGGAAAATCATCGTGAGCAAGATAGTCCTGGCCAACTCCAACAAAGTGACAGAACTGGCCGGGAGCGGGATCGCCGTCACCAGCCAGACAGCCCGCGCATTCGTCAGTTACATATCCGATCTGGAGAATCTGAACTATGACATCATCCCGGAACGCAAATCCATCGGCCGCTGCGGGTATATCGCGGACGAGGGCTTTTCACCGTTTGTGGAGGGCCTGATTTTTGATGGTGACGCCAACTTCAAGGGGATGTTTGAAGCCATCCGCTCCCGCGGCTCCGTGGAAAAATGGCTGGAGACAGCCAAAGAAGTCCGTGGGATGTCCCTCACGGCGCGGATCCTGCTGGCAGCCTCCTTTGCCTCCCCTCTGCTGGAGCCGCTGAACTGCCTGCCTTTCTTCGTTCACCTATGGGGTGTGGACTCCGGTACCGGCAAGACCGTGGCTCTGATGGTGGCTGCCAGCGTGTGGGGAGATCCCACAATAGGATCCTATGTGAAGACCTTTGACGGCACAACGGTTGGCCTGGAGAAGACGGCAGCCTTCCTGAACAACCTGCCGCTCTGCCTGGATGAGCTCCAATTGGCTAAGGATCTGAAGGGGCGCACCAACTTCGATGTCTACAAGCTGGCCCAGGGCGTAGGGCGCACCCGTGGTAACCGGTCGGGAGGAGTGGATCTCACACCGACCTGGAGGAACTGCATCCTGACCACGGGGGAGAGCCCACTGACCGGGCAGGCCGCCGGCGCCGGCGCGGTAAACCGTGTGCTGGACATTGAGTGCCGGAGCGCCCAGGCGGTGATCCGGGACGGTATGAGGATCTCCAGCATCATCAAGCGGAACTATGGCTTTGCCGGCAGGATATTTGTGGAGGAACTGTATCAACCTGGTGTCCTGGAGCAGGTCACAGAGAGATATCGCCAACTTTTCCAGCAGTTGAACGACATGGACACAACGGAGAAGCAGGCTATGGCAGCGGCGGCCATTATACTGGCCGATGAATTGGCCTGCAGGTGGATCTTCCAGGGGACTGAGCGTCCGCTGACGATTGAGCAGATTTCAGAGTTTCTGGCCTCCAGGGCCGCTGTGTCAGCCGGTGACCGCGGGTATCAATACCTATGCGACTGGGTCACACAGCACAGCAATCAGCTGGTTGGACGCTCTGACACCATAGAAGTCCTTGGAGCATTGGACGGAAATCGGGCCTATATCATCCGCTCGGTATTTGAGCGCATCCTTCAGGACGCAGGATACTCCACCGCGGCTATGATTTCTTACCTGAAGCAGGAACACTTGATTGAAACCAGGGGGCGGAACAACACAAAGGGGAAGCGGATCAATGGCATTCCGACAGAGTGCTTTTGCCTGCTTCTCCCCGCAGTTGATACGGAGGAAGAACTCGACGAACTGCCCCTGTGACCGTGGGACATGTGGATAAGTGTGGGACTTGTGTCCCACGCCTTGAAACCCTTGCGGCACAATGGTTACAGAGAAATTTTTCCCGACCGTGGGACTGTGGGACACAAAATACACGCTATATAGAGATTTGCATGTGTGTATTGGTCTTTTTGTATATGCGCAAAACCCGTGGTAAAAATTGAAAAGTTTGTCCCACGGCCCCACCCCCCCCCGCAACCCCTTGCGGCGCAATGGTTTTGCCCGTGGGACAAAAGTCCCACGCTGTCCCACAGTCCCACAATTTTGGAGGAAGTATATGGAGTTAAGACCATATCAGAAAGAATGCATCAGCACCATCGAGGCGCAGCCGCCAGGAGCATACCTATCTCAGATGGCCACGGGGCTTGGCAAGACGGTGACCTTTGCCAATCTCCCGCGCCACGGTGAGAGAATGCTTATCCTATCCCATCGAGAGGAACTGGTGGAGCAGCCGCGCAAGTACTTTGACTGCTCCTATGGTATCGAACGCGCCACCCAGCGCAGCCACGGGGAAGAAGTCGTGTCCGCCAGCGTACAGACCATGGTACGCCGGCTGGATCGGTTTGAGCCTGAGGATTTCGGGTTGATCATCTGCGACGAGGCCCACCACGCAGCGGCAAGAACCTACCGGGATATATTTACCTACTTCCGGCCGGAGAAACTGATCGGTTTCACCGCTACCCCAAACAGAGGGGACAAGGTTCGCCTGGACAATGTCTTCTCGAAAATCATCTTCCAGCGAGACCTGCGCTGGGGAATCCAGAATGGGTACCTGTGTGACATTACCTGCCGGCGGGTAGACATTGGCTTTGACCTATCCGCTGTCAAGACCAGGCGTGGGGACTACGCTCCCGGCGAACTGGAGGAGGCGATGGACGGTACTGCGGACGCCATTGCTCAGGCCTACCGGGAACTGGCCGTAGGCGCCACGCTTATTTTCGCGGTGTCTGTCCATCAGTGTGAGGAAATCGCCCGGAGGATCCCGGGTGCCGTGGTGGTTACCGGGGAGACAAAAGACCGGGCTGCCATCATCCGGGCCTTCACTGCCGGTGAGATCCCATGCATCGTCAACTGCATGGTGTTCACCGAGGGAACGGATATTCCCAGGGTGGAGACGGTCATCATCGCCCGCCCGACCCAATCGGAAAGCCTCTATGCTCAGATGGTGGGCCGCGGGCTGCGTCTCTATCCGGGCAAGGAAAAACTGATCTTGGTGGATTGTGTTGGGATCACTGGGAGGTCAAATCTCTGTACGGCGCCCTCGCTGCTCGGTCTGGACATGGAGAATGTCCCGCCCTGTCTCTTATACACATCTGACGCTGCCGACGACTCCTTACGTGTAGATC
>OJQV01001534.1_pt1 | contig 10361 bp, 3 predicted proteins | sample 1598821 | NCBI WGS metagenome assembly OJQV01 (sample SAMN03922509, study PRJEB24848) | human gut metagenome | isolation source: stool sample | host: Homo sapiens | place: Germany | collected 2011-11 | reverse complement strand
AACGGCAGATTAAGGAAAATGAAGAAAAGGAAATAAAGGAACATGAGCAGCAAAAACAACAATAAACTTCCCGCCTGGGATTTGTCCGACATGTATAAGGGCATTGACGATCCGAAAATCGGCGCCGATTTGGAAAAATTCAGAAAAAACGCGCTTTCTTTTGCCAGAAAATATAAAGGCAAGCTGGCCGGCCTGACTGCCGCGGAATTTCTGTCCGCGCTCAAAGCCGAAGAGAAAATGTCGGTTCTGGGGGGCATGCTCGGCGAGTTTGCCTATCTGAACATGGTTACGCAGATGAAGAACAAAGACGCGATGGCCTTTTATCAGAACATCAGCGAAAAACTGACCGATTACAGCAAACCGACCATTTTTTTCAGTCTGGAAATCAACCGGCTTCCCGATGCCAAAATCAAAGAATGGCTTGAGGATAAAAGGGTTGCTTTCTATAAGCCCTGGCTGGACAAGGTTCGGCGTTTCAAAAAATATGAACTGTCCGAAGCGGTTGAAGAGATTCTGCACGAAAAGTCCGTCACTTCCGGTTCGGCTTGGGTACGCCTGTATGAAGAAACCTCGTCGCGCCTGGTCTTTACGGTTGACGGCAGGCAATACAACGACGCTGAAATCAGCAAGCTGCTGCTGAACAAAGACCCGCAGATTCGTGAAAAGGCCGGCAAGGAAATCAACCGCGTCTGCAAAGAGAATGCGCCGCTGTTTACCATGATTTACAACATGGTCATCAAAGACAAGGCGATAGAGGACGAAAAACGCGGTTTCAAACGTCCGGTTTCCGAACGTAACCTGGCCGAAAACGTCAAGGATTCGACCGTTGACGTTTTGGCGCAGACGGTGCGCGAAAACTACAAAAACATCGCCCACCGTTTTTACAAGCTGAAAGCCAAATGGCTGGGCGTCGACAAAATCCAGTACTGGGACCGCAACGCGCCGCTGCCTTTCTGCGACGATGCCGAATATTCCTGGGACGAAAGCGTCAAAATTGTGCTCAACGCCTACAGGGAATTTTCGCCCAAACTTTATAACGTCGCCAAAGATTTCTTCGATAATGACTGGATTGACGTGCCGCCCCGCGACGGCAAACGCAGCGGCGCGTTTTGTGCTTCCGCCACAGCCGAACATCACCCTTATCTGCTGCTGAATTTTGCCGGCAAACAGAATGATATCCTGACTCTGGCGCATGAACTCGGCCATGGCTGCCATCATCAGCTGCGCACCAAAAACGGCGATTTGAACGAATACAGCCGGATGACCTCTGAGGAAGTCGCCTCGGTTTTCGGCGAAATGATAACTTTCCAGTCGCTGTTGCGCAGTCTGGAAGACGACAGGGCCAAACTCTGCCTGATTGCCGGTAAAGTCAACGATATGATTAATACCGCCATTCGGCAGATTGCCTTTCACTTCTTCGAAACCCGCTGTCATGATGAACGAAAGGACGGCGAGCTTTCCGAAGACCGCCTCTGCCAGATATGGCTTGAGGAAATGCGCAACAGTCTGGGACGCTATGTCAATGTCGACGAAAACAGCGCCTATATCTGGATGCAGGTTGGGCATTTCTTCTTTCTGCCGTTCTATGTCTATGCCTATTCCTTTGCCGATTGTCTGGTCAATTCGTTGTATCAGGTCAGTCAGGAAGGCGGCATCAAGGACTTTCCGGACAAATATCTGGATATGTTGAGCAAAACCGCAATTACCGATTATGATAAGCTGCTCAAACCTTTCGGGCTCAATCCCGACAGCGCCGATTTCTGGAATAAGGGACTGAGCCTGATTTCCGGCTATATCGACCAGTTGGAAGCTTTGGATAAGAAGTTGTAAGAATATATTTTTTACAACAAAAAAAGTCACTCTTCTGAGTGACTTTTTTAATATATTTTTTTGTGTAAATAAAATAGTTAACGCTATCTACAGCAGTAACCAAATCCGGCACCGCTTACTTCTCCGTTTGTAACAGGAACACATTCGTGAATCCGATTACATCCTGAAGTGCTCATACCTCCGGTAATGCGATAACAATTAGATGGAGGAGTAGGATAGCAAGAAGAAGTTATTCCTTTACAGCTATAACAGGTTAATCCCTTATAGCTGACTGTACTGCATGTATGGTATGTTGGTTTATACGAATAGTATCCGCCATCGCTGCATGATACATTCTTTACACAGCTTGCCCCGGATTGAGTGTACCCTGAGTCACAGCTCCAGGCGGAACATTTGGAGGAGCAGTCGGAGTAGTAGGAGGTACAGTGGGCGTTGGCCGGCACCGAAACCGCCGTTTTGTTCCGGCAGTTGTCGGCATAACAGGTCTGGCACTTGGAAGAACAGTCGCCCCAATAGGACTGGCAGCCGTAAGAACAGCTGTTGTCGCTCCGGTTCCTGCAGTTGTCGCCGTAAGCCGTCTGACATTTTGAAGAACAGTCGCTGTAATAGCTTTCACAGCCGTAAGGCGTCGATACGGCGGTACGGTTGATACAGTTGTCGGCGGCGGCAACTTCACATTTGGAAGGACAGTCGTCCCAGTATTTTTCGCAGTAATAGGGAACGTTCACGCTTTCCCGGATATGGCAGTTGTCGGAGTAGGCTACTTTGCAGACCGAGGAACATGGAGAAGGATAATATTCGGCGCAGCCGTACGGCCCTTCGTCAACCCCGGCCGGACAGACGCAGTCGGTATATTGTCCGCCGCAGCTGTCCCCGGACACCGAACGCGGATAAGAACAGTTGGAAGAAGTATATTGATATTCCGGCTTGCAGACGCAGCTTTCGTATCTGCCGCCGCAGGAAGCGCCGGTACCGTTCTCTTTGGCCGAACAGGCAACCAGAGCGGGGTCGCATTCGCAGGAAGCGTACATTTCGTCGCAGCTTTCGCCGACACCGACCTGTCCGGCGGGACAGGAGATAAGGTCGGGCAGACATTTGCATCCAAGCCCGTAGGCGGAGTTATAGGGACAAACGCCGTCAATGGTCTGTACGGAGTTGCAGTTCTGTCTGACAAAGCCTTCGTTCAGACATTGGTTAGAGGTATCGATATAAAAGTCGTCGTTGGCCGAACCGGCACCGGAAGACGAGGAATCGTAACCGGCGGCGCCGCAGTCGCCGACGCCGAGGAAACAAACGCCGGCAGTCTTATAAGAACGCGACATGTCGGCAAAGGAAGATGCAGGCTTCGGAACAGGTGTGTTTGTATGTGTGTATTTAAGCGTGAAGTCATTGTCAGAGAGTATCATAGTCGAATTCAGAGCCGCAGCAGGCGACACAAAAACAGAAGCCAGCAGAGCGGACAAATATAAACAACGAGAACAAGACATGGTACACCTCCGATAATAACTGAAACCAAAGCCTGCAAGAGGCAGGTGCACCAAAAGCAACGGATAGATATCCCGAAACGAGACAAAATCACCTTTTATGCACCACAGTTACAATATAACACGGCAGGAGGGAAAAGTCAACTATTATTGAATCCGCTTTTATTTTTGGCAAAAAAAATGCCCCTCAAATGAGGGGCTTCGGATTTTTAGAATTTATAACCCAGACCGGCGCTGAGAGCGTAGCCGTCGTCTTCTTCCAGGAACTTGTTAGCTTCAAAGTAGAAGTCAAACCGGTCATGTTTATAATCCATGCGGACAGAAAGAATACCGCGGTCGCGCTCAACGTCATAGGTATCCATCTGATAACTGCCCAGCATGCCGGCAATTCTGGCTCTGGCCGCCTGATACGGATTGTTGAACTCATGATACCAGCTGCCGCCGGCACGCAGTGTCAAATCATTTTCTTCCATAATGCTGAACGACTTGCGGGCGTAAAGGCCTATACCGCCTTCGACCGAGAGATTATTGGCGGATTTGACTTCCAGTCCGTTTTTCTCTTTGGTGCTGTCCTGATACAGTCCCAGAATGTTGAATTCTGCCGTCGGTTCCAGCGTAACCGTGCCAAGGTCTATTTCTTTGCGGACTTCGTTGGTAATGCCGTAATAGTAATTCTTAACGTCGGCTTTGCTTTCGTCACTGCCGATTCTGCGTTTATACTCGCCCCAGCCGATACCCAGACGCGGCATCGAAACGGCTTTCAGGCCTTCGGTCGTGTAAATCAAAGGAGCCAGAACCTGCGCGACGACTTCATCGCGGCTGGAACCGTTGTCGTAGTCGCTTTCATATCTGGTAAAGCTGACGCCCAGACCGTAGCGGAAATTGTTGTTGTATTTGCGGTCAAACAAGGCATATGCCGTTGCCGCATTGTCTTCATAGCCGCTGAGCATGTTGACGCCGTCCTGCTCGCGGTAATCGTAAACAAAATCAAACATAGCGCGAACGTCATTGCTGCTCTGGTTGGCAAACAGCGTCTGGCTCATATGACGGTTGACGGCCTTGACGATGTCCATGTTCTGTTTGGCAAAACTCGGAATCAGATTCAGACCCATCTGTTCGGCGACGGCCGTCGTGAACGAAGTGGCGTCTCCGGCCGCTTTCAGAATGCTGTACATGTCCATGTTTTTTCCGAGCGTATAGTTGGAGGACAGGAAGTTTGCCACGCTGCCGTTGTCAACCACGTCGGCGAAATTTTTCATGGTCATGACCACGTCCTGATTTCCGGCTTCGTTGGTAACCAGATAAGCGTCAAAGAGATAAGAACCGGAATTAAGCTTAATGCCGCTGTCCTGACCGACAAACGAGTTCTCGTTGACATAGGTGGTTTCGTTGCCTTCCGTGACAATGTCCGCAGCCGCGGTAATTTCGCCGGAAATTTCCGGAGCTTCAAACGAACCGCCGCGGGCAAGCATGATGGTTCCCGTATTGGCGGCGGACATAACATTGAAATTTATGGCCGATGCCGAACTGACCTGACCGTTGTTGTGAAATGTTGCACCGTTTTCAACTTTAATGAAGTTTCCGCAGCCAGCCGAGGTGCAGTTTGTGGCATCGGTATCCGGATCGTCGCTGGAAGAAATTCCCGAATAATCCGTGGTAATGGATACGCCGTTCAAAACAATGTTGCCGGTGTTGGTAATCGAGCTGCCGCTGCCGGTGGCATACATGCCGACGGCCGTACCGCTTGTTGAATTGACATTGATTGTGCCGTTGTTAATCAGTTTGGCGCCGCCGGAACCGTACATGCCATAGGATGTGTCGCTGCCGGTTCCCGTGACCGTAATCGTTCCCAAGTTGGTCGCCGTGCCGGAACCGGTCAGCGAAATGCCGTAACCCTGGCTTGCCGTAACTTCAATTTGGCCGGTGTTGCTTACCGTACCGCCGGTGCTGCGCATGCCGTAAGAAGCGCCGGTACCGGTGCCGGTTATGGAAATCGTGCCGGCATTGGTCATATTGCTTCCGTACATGCCATAGGCGTTTTCCGCTTTGCCGTTAATACTTGAATTGTTTGTCAGCTTTGCGCCGCCGGAACCATACATGCCATAGGCCGTTCCCGAGCTGTTGAGTTTTATGGTTCCCGAGTTGGTTGCCGTGCCGCCGTTCTGAGCATACAGGCCATAGGCGTTTGCAGCATTGAGGTTTATGGTGCCGCTGTTGGTAATGCTGCCGGTGCCGACAACATTCATCGCCTTGCCGTTGCTGTTAACGTCAATAGTTGCACCGGAGTCATTGACGGCTTGTCCTTCGGTAACATAAAGGCCGATTGCATCCGCGGCTGCCAGATTGATTTTGCCTTTGTTGGTCAGTTTTCCGACCTGCGTAAACATTGCCGTTGTGCCGCTTTGCAGAACGTTAATCGTTCCTGAGGTTTCATTGGTCAGGGTGGCGTTTTTCCCGTACATGGCATAGCTGCCCGTAGCGCCGTTATTTATGTTAATCGTTCCTGCATTGTTCAGTGTGGCCGTCGCGCCGTCATCGGCCGCCAGGGCATAGGAGTTGCTGCCGTTGACGTTAATGGTGCCTGAAGCTGCGTTCTGTGCGGTACCGTTATTGGTTATCCTCATTGCCGTCGAAGCCGTATTTGCCAGTGTGATGGTACCTTCGTTGCTGATTGTGGCGTCGGCAGCTTTCATAACCGTACCGGACACGCCCATATTGATAACGCCCTTTTTACCGTTGCTGATGGTGCCTTTTTCGCCATACATGGCGACAGAACCGGTTGCGCCGGCCATAATATTGATTGTGCCGTTGTTGATTAACGAACCGTTTTCATTATCAACTTTCATGCCGTAAGAATCTTTTGAGTAGACGTTGATGACGCCTTCGTTGGTTGCGCTGCCAGCCTCGTCGCCGTCTACCAGCATGCCGACGTTGTTGGTTCCCGTTGCTGAAGACGAGGTGCCGACGTTAATTGTGCCGTAAACACCGCTCTGCTCGTCACCGTAGTTGAGAGCCGAACCGCCTTCCGCAACGTGCATGGCGTTGACGTTGCTGACGCTGTTGTTAATGGTCAGCGTGCCGTTGTTTCTGATTTCGCCGCCTTCGGCCCGCATATAGTCGGTGTTGCTCTGGTTGTTAATGACAATGCCTGTCGTGCCGTTGACGGCCGAACCGGCCTTACTCAGGAAGGCATAGGAATTGAGGGCGGTGTCATCAATATAAATCGTGCCGTTGTTGGTAATTACGCCGTTGGCGTCATCGCTTTGCAGTCCTACCGAATTGGCGGAGTTGACATTGACTGTTCCCTGATTGAGAACAATGCCGCCGGTCGTCTGCATGCCGACAGAGTAGGGGGACGCCGTGATTGTTCCGTCATCGGTTTTGACGCCGACATTGATTGTGCCGCGGTTGGTGGCAACGCCGCCGGCAGCCGTCATGCCGATATGATTGTTGCCCGTCAGGTTAATCAGGCCGCTTTCAAGGTTGATGATGGCGTCTGTGTCCGTTGAGCCGGCATAGGCCATGCCGACCGTGTTGCTGCCTTCGATTTTAATCGTGCCCTGATTGGTACCGCTGCCCTGATTTACATAAATGCCGAAAGCCTTCGCCAGCATATTGGCGGTTACGGAACTGCTCTTAATGTAGATTTCCGCATTGGCCGTATTGCTGGCCGAGGCACCGCCGTCTGCATAAATGCCGTAGGTTTCGGCCTTGTCGTCGTTGTCCGGAACATTAATCGCGATTTTCTGGGAGTTAATCATCTGCGCGCCGCTGCCGTTTCCGTACAGGCCGGTACCGCCCGCATTCATGATGATGGAACCCGTTGAGTTTTTGACGGTGCCGGTCGTTGTATACATACCCCAGCCATACATGCCGTCAAAAGTAATGCTGCCTTTGTTTTCTGCCGTGCCGTCGACAATCGAGATGCCGTAGCCTTTTTGCTGTGTGCTCGAGTAGCTGCTGCTGCCGGTCAGTTTAATGTCGTTGTTGTTGGTAATTGTGGCGTTGACGGCCGAAGCGCCGGCTTTGATGCCGAAGTTGTTTTCGCTGATGCCGTTGCTGGTAATGCTGATGTCGTCGTAATTGTTGGCAATTGCGTCCTGGCCGGTCAGCTCAATACCGGTAATGTTGCGGCCGGTAAGCGTAATCAGCTTATTGTTGTTGACCAGCAGCCCGGCCTTAATGCCGGTGGCACCGTTGCCGTTGGTAATGGATATGGTGCCGTCGTTGGTTATTTTACCTGCCTGAGCCACAATTCCCGTACTGGACGCCGTGTTGTTGTCGTCAATGACAATCTGGGCGTTTTCGGCGTTATAAACGTCGCCGTTGGCCGACGAAATGCCGGTGCCGCCCTGTTCGAGTTTGATACTGCCCATGTTGATAACCCGGCCCGACGTTGTTGCGATGCCGGTGCCGCGTTTGCGGAAAACGACACTGCCGTTGACGCCGTTGGTAATATTGGCTGAGTCGCTGAAAATTCCGTAAGAGTCGACACTGGTCGAACCGTCAGTCGAAACCAGAACGTTCATGTCTATTTTGCTGTTGTTTTCAACCGTACCTTTTTCGGCTTTAATACCGTAAGAAGCTGCCGACGGAACGCGTGAGGTATTGGTAATGATAATCCCCGAACCGTTGTTGATGGCCGTACCGTCTTCAATGAAAATGCCTTTGGCGTCGTCGGCGTTGTTGATGGTAATCGTGCCGTTGTTGACGGCCTGCGCCCGGCTCAGATCCTGCTTGGTTGCGGAGGAAGTGTCCGAACTGTCGTCCGTCGTATCGCCGCCCGCGGCGTCATCACCGCCGTCGCCGGAACCGTCCCCGTCCGAAGCGGCAGTATCGGTTGTCGGATCTCCCGATTTCAGAACCATGCCGGAACCGTTGTTTTCAAGCGTTATCGTTGCATTGGTTCCGTTGGTCAGAATGCCGTTGTTTGTCCGCATGCCGGTACTTTTGCTCTTCATTGTGATTGAGCCGTTGTTGGTAACGGTTCCGCCGTTAAACGACGCCATGCCGAAACCGTCTTCACTGTTGACGACAATTTTGCCGGTCGAGGTGTTGGTCAGAGTCGGCAGAAGCGAGTCGATTTCGGCGTTGCTGCCTTGCCCGCGGACGCTGAGCATACCGGAGTTGCCTTTGCCGCCGATAACGGAAATCTCGTTTTCGTTGCTGATGGAACCGCCGTGAACCGCCTGCATGCCGGCGCCGGCGTTATCGACGCCGGAAGAAAGGTTCAGGCTGATTTTTCCTTTGTTGATTGCCGAGGTTTTAGCATCGGCCCTCATACCGATAATGCCGCCGTTTCCTTTCAGCAGCGTATTGGCGTCCGGTGCGTAGGTTCCGCTGCCGGTCAGCGTGTAGTTAAGCTCAATTTCGCCGTTGACGCCGTTAAACAGATACAGGCTGCTGGCCCGGCGGATGAGTTTTGTGCCGTGCAGAAAATCTTTGTCGAGATATCCGCCCATGCCGATAAGCGAAGTTCTGATTGCCGCAGAGTCGCTCTGGGCATTCAGGGTAATGCTGCCGTTGTTGGAGGCCGTGGACGGATCGACGCGGTCAGGATAAGACACTTCGTTGACGGTTCGGACTTCCATGCCGATAATTGTACCCGCATTTGCCGTCGCTTCAGTCGTATCGCCGGCGTCTCCGGTATCTCCCGTACCGGAACCCGTACCGGAACCGGACGACGAACCGCTTCCCGCGCCGGTGGTGCCGCTGACATCAATCGTGTTGCCGGTTATGCTGCCGTTGTTAATAATGGAGGAGTAGGTGTCGGCATACATGCCGATAATGCTGTCCGTATCGTTAAAGCCCTTGAATTGCAGGTTGATATTGCCGTTCTGGTTGGTGGCCGTCGAATGGTTGCCTGCCGCCATGCCGAGCGTGCCGTTTTGAGCCAGGACCTTGATGGTTCCGTAATTAAGTGCCGAACTTTTGTCATCGGCGGCCATGCCGACGGTTGCGTCGCCGAGCGTAATCATCGGGGCGTTGGCGCCGTCTTCGGCGGTTCCGTTAATCACGGAGGAATTGTTGCGGGCTTTCATGCCGACTTGCAGATAAGCCGCGTAGTCGAGTATATTGCCGTTAAGGTCGATGATGTCGACAAGCTTTTTGTCTTCTTCGGTGCCTTCGTCGTTTTTGACCTTGATTGACGAATTGTTGCTGATTGAGAAATCGTCGGTTTCCGAGCCTTCGACCTTGTTAACAATCGTCTGGTTGTTGTCGGCAAAATACTTGATTGCCTTGTAGGGCGAAGATTCCGGCGTGTTCGGCGATTTGGTACCGGCAAACTTGGCCAGACTGTCGTCCGGCTCGGTATAGGGAACGAAATAATAATGGCTGCCGCCGCCACCGCCGCCGCCCCCGGCCAAAATGGCCACCAGACCGCCGGCCAGCAGGATGCCGCCGATTATCCATGTGCGTTTGGCGATGATGAATTCGCCTTCGTTAAATTTGTTGTAAGCCTGACGGGGCGTGTCGGTAATGGCGGCCGCGCAGCTTTGGTCCATGAAATTGTCGTATTGCCGTGTCGGAATGTTCTGAATGCAGGGGGAACGCGGATTGGCGCCCGCGGAACGAAAAGCGTTATAGGCCGTGCAGTTGTTCTGGAGAATTGCATGACAAAGGCCGGTATTGCCGAAACGGTCGACCGAGTCAATGTTCAGGCCGCGCTGAACCGCGGCGCGCAAGGCTCGGACATTTCCCGAAGAAGCATAGGAATACATCTGCGCCAGGCTTATCGGCGGCAGGCCGGCCTTAACCGCAGGAGAAGAAGCCAGACAGAACGCCGCCGCAGAAACGACGGTGACTGCTTTTCTGAGTATAAACCTAATCTTCATTTCCCCAAACTTCAGATGTCGGAACATCACAAAAAACACTTTTATACTTTCCAACTTTTATCTGAGCTAAAGGGGTTCGTCAACCTGGCATGAAAGGTTATACAATGTTTTTTAATATTTTGTTAAGAAATTTTTCCGGCCGGTTGTAAAACTGCGCATTTAATATATTATATTAGACGGACGCAGATTTCTTTTTTCGAAAGGAAAATGA
>OJQV01001532.1_pt1 | contig 10363 bp, 7 predicted proteins | sample 1598821 | NCBI WGS metagenome assembly OJQV01 (sample SAMN03922509, study PRJEB24848) | human gut metagenome | isolation source: stool sample | host: Homo sapiens | place: Germany | collected 2011-11 | reverse complement strand
AGTGCTCCAAGAAGGCATCGAAACCAACAAGCACAACTTCACCCGTTTTCTGGTACTGGCCGACCGCAGCCGCGCGGCGGAGTTCACCGATCCGGCCCGCACCGACAAAGCGTCTTTGGTATTCACACTGCCCCACGCGCAGGGGAGCCTCTCGAAAGTGCTGACGCTGTTATCCTTCTACGGAATCAACCTCACGAAAATACAGTCGCTGCCCATTATCGGCCGTGAATGGGAATACCGCTTTTACGTGGACGTGACCTTCGACGACCCGATGCGGTACCGGCAGGCGGTCGATGCAGCCCGGCCGCTGACCAGCGATTTCCGGATTCTGGGCGAATATGCCGAATATCCCAATCCCGAAATCTGAGCGGAAGGACATAGGACCCGATTTTCGCGGCGGGCGGGGACAGAGACGCAAACGAGGCGGCAGGCTGCGAATGACGCGAAAAGACAGAGACAAGACAAACGACAATAATTCAAACAGAACTGATATGAAAGATTTGCAACCCATCAATTTTCCGGGACTCGATCCCCGGCGCCCGCTGGTCATCGCGGGACCGTGCAGCGCCGAAACCGAAGAGCAGGTGATCGAAACCGCCCGCGAACTGGCCGCCGAAGGCGTGCGGATTTTCCGCGCCGGACTTTGGAAGCCCCGCACCAAACCCGGAGGGTTCGAGGGCGTGGGTGCCGAAGGCGTGGCATGGCTCCAGCGCGTAAAACGCGAAACAGGGATGTACACCGCCACCGAGGTCGCCACGCGCAAGCATGTCATGGCGGCGCTGGAAGGGGGCATCGACATGATCTGGATCGGCGCCCGCACCACGGCCAACCCCTTTGCCATGCAGGAGATCGCCGACGCGCTGCGCGGCCACGACATTCCGGTGCTGGTCAAGAATCCCGTGAGTCCGGACCTCGAACTGTGGATCGGCGGCGTGGAGCGCATCTACAACGCCGGCATCCGCCGTCTGGGGGGCATTCACCGCGGCTTCACGTCGATCGACAAGAGTCTCTACCGCAACCATCCGATGTGGTCGATCCCCATCGAACTGCACCGCCGCCTGCCGGGCCTGCAGATCTTCTGCGACCCCAGCCACATCGGAGGCCGCCGCGAACTGATCGCGCCGCTTTCGCAGCAGGCCATGGACCTCGGATTCGACGGGCTGATCGTCGAAGCGCACTGTTCGCCCGACTGCGCGTGGAGCGACAAGGCCCAGCAGGTGACGCCGCAGGGTCTGGCCTACATCTGCCGCAGTCTGGTGATCCGCGAAGCCAACACCACGACGGAGAGCCTTTCGGAACTGCGTTCGCAGATCGACAAGCTCGACGACGAACTGCTCGAACTGCTCGTGCGCCGCATGCGGGTATCGCGCGACATCGGACAGTACAAGAAAGAGCACAACATGCCGATCCTGCAGGCCAAACGTTACGAAGACCTGCTGGCGCGACGCGCGGAGCAGGCCGTACAGCTGGGCATGGACCGCGAATTCATGCGCTCGGTGCTGCAGGCCATCCACGAGGAGTCGATCCGCCAGCAGATGCAGGTGCTGGGCGAATGACGGGCTGTTACATTTCGGTTAAATATTCGGCGGGGACCACGCAATAAAGGGATTGTTACGTACTTTTGATGCGGATACCAATCCGTAACAGTTATGACAAAGCACAAAATCCTTGTGGTGGACGACGAGGAATCCCTCTGCGAGATTCTTCAGTTCAATCTCGAAGTCGAGGGTTACGAAGTCGATACGGCGTACAGCGCCGAACAGGCCCTCGGCATGCACCCCGAACGTTATTCGCTGATTCTGCTCGACGTCATGATGGGCGAGATGAGCGGATTCAAGATGGCCCGGCAGCTCCGGGCGCAGCCCGAAACGGCCGCCGTGCCGATCATCTTCTGCACGGCCAAAGACACCGAGGACGACACGGTCGCGGGGCTCAACATCGGAGCCGACGACTATATCGCCAAGCCTTTCTCCGTGCGCGAAGTGCTGGCCCGCGTGCGCTCCGTGCTGCGCCGCACCGCACCGCAGGAGGGCCAGAGCAGGGCGATCGCGTTCGAAGGGCTGCACATGGACCTCGTCCGCAAAATCTGCACCGTGGACGGAACGCCGCTGGCCCTGACAAAAAAAGAGTTCGAGATACTCGCCCTGCTGCTTTCGAACCGCGGCAGAATCTTTTCGCGCGAGGAGATACTGCATCAGGTCTGGAGCGACGAGGTAATCGTGCTGGACCGCACCATCGACGTCAATATCACGCGGCTGCGACGCAAAATCGGCGTCTACGGAGATCACATCGTAACACGTCTGGGCTATGGGTACGGGTTTGAGGAGTAGCCTCTCCTACCACCGGCGGCTCTTCCTGCTGCTGCTCGCGTTTTCGTGGGCGCTGGTCGCCTGCTTCATCGTCTTTCAGTACGGCCGCGAAAAGCAGTTCAAGGCCGAACGGCTCGACACCCGCCTGCAGCTCTTCAACCTGCGGATGCTCGACGCCCTCGCCGACGGCGCGACGCCTGAGGAGTTCATCGCCGCACGCGACGAACCGTTCGGCGACCTGCGCGTGACGGTGATCGACGCCGCCGGGCGCGTCACCTTCGACAATTCGGCAGCCTTCCGGAAACCAACCACCTCGACCGCCCCGAAGTCGCCGAAGCCCTCGCCCGCGGCACGGGATTCACGATCCGCCGCCATTCGGAGAGCACCGACCTCTACTATTTCTATTCGGCCATGTCCGACGGCGGGGTCGTCGTCCGCTCGGCCGTGCCCTATTCGATAACGCTCCGCGAAGTGCTGGCCGCAGACCGCGAATTTCTGTGGTTCATGCTGGGCGTCACGCTGCTGATGAGCGTGGCGGCCTACTTCGCGACCCGCCGGCTGGGACACAACATCACGCGGCTGAGAGATTTCGCCCAGCGCGCCGAGCGGGGCGAGCGGATCGATGAGCAGGCGGTCTTTCCGCACGACGAGCTGGGCGACATATCGAGCCATATCATCCGGCTGTACGCCCGCCTGCAGCGCACCACGGCCGACCGCGACCGCGAACATGCGCTGGCGCTGCACGAAGAGCAGGAGAAAATCCGTATCAAGAAACAACTCACCAACAATATCAACCACGAGCTGAAGACCCCCGTGGCCGCAATACAGGGTTATCTGGAAACGCTGCTGGCCAACCCCTGCCTTACGGCGGAGAAACGCACGGCGTTCCTCGAAAAGAGCTGCGCGCAGGTGGCGCGGCTGCGCAGCCTGCTCGCCGACATCTCGACCGTCACGCGCATGGACGAGGCGAGCCAGCTGATCCGCAAGGAGCGTGTCGTGCTGAACGACATCGTGGACGAAATCCGCGCCGACATGCAGCTCCGGCCCGAAGGGCAGCGGCTGCGCGTGAACTGCGACTTCCCCTATCCGCTCGAAATGGAGGGCAGCCCCTCGCTGCTGGGTTCGGTGTTCCGCAACCTCGCGGACAACGCCGCGGCCTATTCGGGCGGACGCGACATTTTCATCCGCCTGCTGGACAACTCGCCGGAGCAGTACACGCTGCAGTTCGCAGACAACGGCATCGGCGTGGAGGAAGAACACCTGCCCCACATTTTCGAACGCTTCTACCGCATCGACAAGGGGCGTTCGCGCAAGCTGGGCGGCACGGGGCTGGGGCTGGCGATCGTCAAAAACGCCGTGATGATGCACGGCGGCACGATCTCGGTCCGCAACTCGGAGCGCGGCGGACTGGAATTCACCTTCACCCTGCACAAACATTCATAGAGCCGCAACCCGTCCGTAACACGTTTGTAACATCCGTTTCGTTCCTTTGCACCGGAAAGACCGGCCCGCACCGCAGGGCGGCGATCCCCGCCCAAGACGGCGGGCGAAAGCCTCCTCCGGAAAATGGATGCAGGGCCGGACGAAAACATACGGCGGAGCGCCAAAACGGAGCCGCCGAAAAACAAACGACAAACGACCATATGAGTCCTCTATTCACAAGCATCGTCATCGTCATGGGCCTGCTGGCCGTGATGGGCATCGTCGTGGGCGTCGCCAACGACGCCGTCAACTTCCTCAACTCGGCCCTCGGCTCGAAAGTCGCACCGCGCCGCGTGATCCTCTGGGTCGCAGCCGCCGGCATTCTGGTCGGCACGCTCACCTCGAGCGGCATGATGGAGGTCGCCCGCAGCGGCGTCTTCTACCCCGGACAGTTCTCCTTTCAGGAGATTATGATGCTGTTTCTGGGCATGATGCTGGGCAACGTGCTGCTGCTGGACCTCTACAACACGCTGGGACTGCCCACCTCGACCACCGTGTCGATGGTCTTCGGTCTGCTGGGCGCCGCCGTCGCCGCCGCCCTGTTCCGCATCGCCGGCGACCCGGGAACCTCGCTGCAAGACCTCTCGCAGTTCATCAACACGGGCAAAGCAATGGTCATCATCGCGGCGATTCTGTTGTCGGTGGCGCTGGCATTCATCGCGGGAACGCTCTTCATGTACATTTCGCGCCTCATCTTCTCGTTCCGCTACGCAAAGGCGTTCCGCCGCTGGGGCGCCGTATGGTGCGGCATTTCGCTGGCGGGCATCCTCTACTTCGCGCTGTTCAAGGGGCTGAAAAGTTCGGGGCTGATTCCGACTTCGGTCGGAGAATACGTCGGCGAGCACGTGCTCGTAACGCTGCTCGTCTTCTGGGCCGGGGCGTCGGTGGTGCTCTGGATTTTCCAGCGCATGCGGCTCAACATCATGCGCATCACCATCCTCACAGGCACCTTCGCGCTGGCGCTGGCCTTCGCAGGCAACGATCTGGTGAACTTCATCGGCGTGCCGCTGGCCAGCTACGACGCATGGCAGATCGCCCGCGAAACGGGCAGCGAGTCGATCATGATGGGCGAACTGGCCAATCCGGCGCGCGCCAACTTCCTGCTGCTGTTGCTGTCGGGCGCGGTGATGGTCCTGACGCTCTTCTTCTCGAAGAAATCGCGCCACGTCACCGAAACCGAGCTTTCGCTCGCCTCGCAGCACGAGGGCAACGAGCGGTTCGGCTCGACCTTCGTATCGCGCAGTCTGGTACGCGCCTCGCTCGCGCTCAACACCATGTGGACAGGGCTGATTCCCGACCGCATGCAGAAAGTCATCGACCGACGCTTCGAACCGCTGCCTGCCGAGGAGCGTTCGTCGGCGCCCTACGACATGATCCGCGCCGTCGTAAACCTCACGGCCGCCTCGATCCTGATCGCCATAGGCACCTCCTACAAACTGCCGCTCTCGACCACCTACGTGGTCTTCATGGTGGCTATGGGTTCATCGCTCGCAGACCGGACGTGGGGCCGCGAAAGCGCCGTATACCGCATCACGGGCGTCATGGCCGTCATTTCGGGGTGGTTCATCACCGCGCTCGGCGGATTCCTGATCGCCCTCTGCGTGACGCTGCTGCTGCTCTGGGGCGGCTGGATCGCCGTCACGACGCTCGTCGCTCTCTGCGCATGGCTGCTCATCCGCAGCCACCGCACCAAGCCGGAGGAGAAAGCTGCCGCGGAGGAACTGCCGGTAATCAAGGCCGAGACTCCGGACGAAGTGCTCTGCGTCTGCATCGGCGAAGTATGCACGACGATGGAGCAGGTGACGCGCATTTACAACCGGACGCTGGTCGCCGTTTTCAAGGAGAACCGCAAGGTGCTCAAGGAGATGGTGCAGTCGTCGAACAGGCTCTTCGAAGAGGCCCGCGACCGCAAATACGGCATCATGCCGACGCTGCGCCGCCTGCAGCAGTGCGACATCGACACCGGGCACTTCTACGTGCAGGTGACGGATTACCTCTCGGAGGTGACCAAGGCGCTGATCCACATCACCCGTCCTGCGTTCGGACACATCGACAACAACCACGAAGGGCTGTCGAAGGAGCAGATCGTGGATCTGATGCGCGTAAACGATCAGGTGGAGGCGATTTTCGACAAAATCAACGACATGCTCCGCACGAAGGACTTTTCGGATCTGGACATGGTGCTCGAAATGCGCGACAAGCTCTTCGACACCATCGTCGAGGCGATCAAGAACCAGCTGCGCCGCATCAACGGCGACCCGGCGGCCAGCACGCGGGCCAGCGTACTCTATCTGACGATCCTCAACGAAACCAAGACGATGATCCTGCAGGCCCGCAACCTGCTCAAGTCGCAGCACTACTTCCTCGAAAGCAGAAAATAGGCGGGGCAGAAGACAGGCCTGCGGAGAATTCCGGACCGGACGAACGGAAGACAGCGGCCGGAAAACACCGCACAGAAAACACCACACGAAAAACAACGGACAGAAAACACAGTACGGCCGCCAAAACAAAGACCGCCGCCCCACGAAAGGGCGGCGGTCTTCTTCCTATATCCGCATGCTATTTGACATCCTTCACGCAGCGTACGGGGCAGGCCCATGTCTTGCTCGGTTCGGCCTCAGTTTTGATGGCGGAGACGCTGTAAGTCAGCGCATAGCCGTTCTTGCCGGCAGACGATGCGCTCCAGCAGTAGCCCGAAGTACCCGCTTCCGCACCCGAAACGGGCACGCGCCACCCCTCAGGGCACGGGTCGAAGACGCCCTTCGTACCGTCGGCGTTGCTCCAGCGGTAGTCTTCGCCGCCAACCGCCGGCGACAGCCAGTCCGAAACACCCACAATATAGCGGTAAGGCTGCCGGACCGAAGCCACGAGATTCTCGGAGGGCACATTCGACGAAGCGAAACCCCTCAGCGTCATAAACTTGCCGATACCGTCGTTCGACCAGCCGGCATTGCCGTTAAGGAACATCATCCATGTATAGGGACCTTGGAACGGATCCTTGCGGCCCCACTGGTAGAAGCATCCGGCGCTCTGCGGCCCCTTCACGAGCGAAGTGGCGCCCAGATTGCGGTCCATGAAGACGTTGCCGCCGACGGTCTGCTGCCCCGCAACCTGCGAAGGATCGTACTCTGTGGCCCAGATATGCCAGCTCCAGTAGCAGTTGCCGTCGCCGTTGAGCAGATAGCGCACGTCCTCCCAGACTACGCGGGCGCCCATGGCTCCCAGCATGCCGGCGCCTTCGCCCGCCAGCACGTCGTTCTTACCCCACACGCCGAAGGCTTTCGAAACGGGGATATAGAGCGTCTCGCCCGGCGATACGACGTAACAGTTGGGGAGCAGTTCGGGATTGGCGAAAGCGGGCGTAACCAGCAATTTGCGGACCTGATTGGCGGCCAGCGAGGTTTTGCCCGGATGCGTATAGTCGAACGCAGCGAAGCCGTTGCCCTCGACCTTCAGCAGGGCCTTGCCTTCGGCGATCTCCTGCGCCGGCAGGTAAGCGCGGAAGGCGTTGCCGCAGCGCGTCATCGCCACCGAAGCCGTCTTGGCGTCCACGGACTGCATTTCGGCATCTTGGGCCGCGGCCGCCAACGAGAAGACGGCTTTCGTGCGCACGTCCTGCACCGTCACGGCGTAATCGGCCAGCTTGTCGGCGTCCGCGACGAAGGCTTCGGCCAGCGCCAGCTTATGGCGGAACACGAGTCTGATCTCGCCGTCGCGCTCGCTGAATCCCGGCGTGCGGGCCGTCATGAAGTCGGCTTCGGCAACCGAAGCGTCGTAGACGAGCGCCGTCGGATCGGCATTTTCGGCATAGGGATAATAGGCATAGAGGTCCATGACCTGCCCCTGCTCCATGTAATAGGATTTGGAGCCTTCCTCACGCCACGAACCGTCGGCCTGACGGACGAATTTGGCATTCTGGATGTAGTTGCCCGAAGCGGCCGGATAGGCCTGCGTCTCGGCATCGGTGCGGATCACGGCGAAGAGGCCGATGGCGTCCCCCTCCACGAAGCGGGAGGCATAGGCGACGTCCGTTTCGCTCTTGGTCCGGACGAGCTCCGCCGGCTCGGCGGTCAGACGGATCGCGGCGCACGAAGGCGCGGCGCCGGCGGTCTCCTCCTTCTGGCAGGAGACGACCGAAGCGGCGCAGAAGAACAAAGCCGCAGTCAACAAGGATCGACTGCTGAATAGTAACGTTTTTTTCATATGAACAGCGTTTAAAAGAATACTTACGGATTCGGGGACGGCACCGCCTGCGTCAAACAGACATCCGCCGGACAAAATCACCAAAAGGATACGCACCGCCCGCATCGGGCAGGCGCCCCTCACTAACCTATTGACAAAAGTAAAAGAAGCCGGACGATTTATGAAACGCTCTTTTTCGGAATTCGTAAAAATTGACAAATTCCGAAAAAAACAAACCCCGAAAAACGGGGTTGCGCTCAGAGCTGGTGCTCGCGGTGGAGTTTGAGCAGTTTCTCGCGGTACTTAGACGACGGCATGCCGATCGCACTCTGGAACGAAGTATAGAAAGTTTGCAGGTGGTTGTAGCCGAGCATCTGGGCAAGCGCCTTCAGCGGCGTATCGTCATCGACGTCGGAAAGACGCCGCACGGCCTCGTCGATGCGGTAGCTGTTGACGTAACTGCTGAAAGCCTTCCCGGCCTGCTGGTTGATCGCACGGGAGATATAGGTGCGGTTGGTGTCGAGCCGCTCGGCGAGCCGTTCGATGGTCAGGTCGTTCTGACGGTAGACGCCTTCCGTCTGCATCAGGTATTCGATCCGGGCGAAGAGTTCGGCGTCGCGCACGGCGTGTTCGTCACGGTCGGGCGACGGCTTTTCAGTCTGCGGGGAAATAGGGTCGGGGGGGCATGGCCGGCTGCGCGGCCTTTTTCTCCTTTTTCAGGAATTCGTACTGCTGCCGGACGATCTGCTTGTACATCTTGTCCTTGCGCCGGTAGAGGATATAGACCACGGTCGAAATGCCGACGGCGAAGAGCAGCAGCAACAGCAGCAGCTGGAATCGGCGCTGCTGGCGGATCAGGTCGATTTCGCTCTTGCGCAGCATGTTTTCCTGCCGCTCGGCGTCGTACTTGACCCGCAGTTCGTTGATCGAACGCTCCCGCTCGACGTTGAAGATGCTGTCCGCCTGACTATGGTAGCTCTTGAAATAGTCCAGCGCCTCGCGGTAGCGGCCCAGCGCGGTTTCGGCCTCGGAAATGCGCTGGTAGAGCTTATAGCGGTGCACGGCGTTGTTGCTCCGCTCCGAGAGTTCGATGCCCTGCCGGAGCACCGGAATCGCGCGGGCGTACTCGCCCCGGTCGTTCAGGTAGGTTCCGTAGCTGAGGTAGGTCATCACGGCAGCGGTCACGACCTTTTGGTCGATGTGGTCGAGCGCCATCAGGTAATAGCGTTCGGCGCCCGCATCGTCGCCCTGCGCATGGAGGATATTGGCGTAGAGGCTGTAAAGCTCGGTGTGGTAGCCGAATTTATCGGTGTCGGGAAGCGTCCGGAGGATGTATTCCAAAGCCCGGTCCTGATCGCCGAGCATGTAGTGCATGTAGGCGCTGATGACCGCGCCGCCGAAAGCGAGGTAGTCGTAACCCCACTCGGTGCCCAGCCGGCAGACCTCCTCGGCGTATTTCAGGCCCGCAGGGTCGTTGCGCATGTAATACGTATTGGCCAGATTGCACTGCGCCACCAGATAGAAGCGGTTCAGCGAGGCGCTGCGGGCGTACTCCATCGCTTCGAGGAAATATTCGATGCCTCCGAAATAGTTCGTTTCGATGCTGACGGCATAGATTCCCAGCGCATTGTAAATCCGGCACAGCGCCACCGGGTCTTCGCACTGCCGCCCGCGGATCAAAGCCCGGTCGAGGTATATGCGGGTCGAGTCGCTGCCCTCGGCGAGCAGGTAGGACTGCCCGGAGAAGAGGTCGGCGTACATCAGCGCCCGCTCGTCGTCGTGCGCGGCGCCGGCCCTGCGGAGACGCGAGACGTAGGGATGAATGGCGGCGAATTCGCTCCGCATGGTGTATTGGGAGCAGATTTCGACCAGCAGGTCTATATCCTCAGGGTCCCGTTCCAGCCGCTCCAGCAGCGCAGGAAGCGTATCGGCCTGAATCACCGCGGCATGCGAAGCCGCGCCCTCCTGCGCGCGGACGGCAGGAAGTCCGAGAGACACGACGGCGGCCAATATGAACAAACGTCTGAACATCGCTGGAGATCGGAAAACGGGCCGGGCCGGAGAGTCGGCGCACTCCGTTTTCGCTCTGCTAAATTAATAAAAAAACTCGAAAACGACGAAAAGGCGCCTTTTTAATCCAAAAAGGCATGGTCCGAAGAGCGGGCGAAAACGGGCCGCGCTGCCGTTCCCGCGCCCGCGGACGCGACGGCCCGGAGGTTCACGGCAGGCCGGAGGTTTGCCCGGAGATTTGCACGGCCCGGAGGTTTGCACGGCCCGGAGGTTTGCACGGCCCGGAGGTTTGCGGCGGAATGTCCTCCGGCCCGTGAAACGGAAATGTAACGGGGCCGTCATTTCAAAGTAACGACGGCCCCGTATATTTGCAGTGTGAA
>OJQV01001521.1_pt1 | contig 10449 bp, 10 predicted proteins | sample 1598821 | NCBI WGS metagenome assembly OJQV01 (sample SAMN03922509, study PRJEB24848) | human gut metagenome | isolation source: stool sample | host: Homo sapiens | place: Germany | collected 2011-11 | reverse complement strand
TACGAGATTCCTCTACGTCTCGTGGGCTCGGAGATGTGTATAAGAGACAGCTCCCGGCCCGTGGCGTAGGCATCCGCATCCGTGACCGTGAGGACTTCATCCAGGACGCTGCGGTCCAGATTCTCCGGCACAAAGTTGGCGCCGATGCCCTGAAGGCCGTGTGGGCCCGCATGGCCCTCCGTCAGCAGGGGCGAGGAAGCGGGCTCAAAGGCCACCACGCGCACAGCGGGGTTCTGTGCCTTCAGATACCGGCCCACGCCGCTGACAGTGCCGCCGGTGCCGACCCCGGCCACAAAGATGTCCACCTTCCCCTCCGTGTCCGCCCAGATCTCAGGGCCGGTGGTCTTCTCGTGTGCCGCTGGATTGGCGGGGTTTTCAAACTGTCCTGCGATGATGCTGCCGGGAATGGACTGATGCAGTTCTTCCGCCTTGGCCACAGCACCCGCCATGCCCGCCGCTCCCGGCGTCAGGATAATCTCCGCGCCGTAGGCGGCGATCAGAGCCCGGCGCTCCACGCTCATGGTGTCCGGCATGGTGAGAATCACACGGTAGCCCTTTGCCGCAGCTGCGGCAGCCAGACCGATACCGGTGTTGCCGGAGGTAGGTTCGATGATGGTGCCGCCGGGAGCCAGACGGCCCTCCGTCTCCGCCCGGGCGATCATGTTGGCAGCCACCCGGTCCTTGGCGCTGCCCGCGGGATTCATGCACTCCAGCTTGGCCAACAGCACGGCCTTCAGGTCGTGGTTCCGCTCGTAATTGCACAGCTCCAGCAAGGGCGTGCGGCCGATCAGCTCAGTGACGCTGTGATAAATAGGCATCGGAAATCCCTCCGTTCTGAATGAATAGCCTCATGATAAACCTGCCGCACCGGGTTTGCAACGGACCATTTGCCGAAAATACGCCTTTAATTCATAGCATTTTTATAGGATATGGAAGAAAAAAGCGGACCGCCGACAGGCGGGCCGCTTTGAGATGGTATACTCAGGCCACCACGGGGATTTCCACAATCCCGGCGGCACCGGCGGCGATGCTGTACTCGGGGAACACCAGCGTCACAGAGCCGTCCTCATTCAGATAGAAGGAGGTGGCGTCATCCACAGTGGTGAAGCCGCCCTGCTCCGGGGTGAAGAAGAGGCCGCTCTCATCCGCCGCGATCTTCGCATTTACGGCGTCATTGCAGATGCCGACCCAGTCCTCGCCCAGCACGTCGGCCAGGGTGATGTCCTTGTCGTTGGCCAGGTCCAGGTTGTAGCAGTACCGCTGCTGCATGGCAGCGACCCAGCCCTCAGCGAAATCCACCACAAAGGAGACCGTAGTGTCGGTCTGGCTCTTGATCTCGTAGTCGATAAGCACGTTCATCTCCCGGTCGGCCCACTCTTCCTCGGTGCCGCCGGTAGCCAGGAATGCATCCTTGTAATCATCCCAGTCCGCCTGAGCCTGGGCCAGATGGGCGTCCACCCGCTCCTGGATCTCCGCGTTGACCTTCTCGGCCAGGTCGCCCTCAGACTCCACACCGGGGACGGACACCTTGTAGTCGATGCCGTTCTCCACGGTCTCATAGTCCCGGATCGTCAGGACCTGGAACAGCCCGCCCAGCACCGGTACATCCGCAGCCGCAGCCGCGAAGGTCGGGGAGACATTCAGGCCCGCCATCAGCACAGCCAGACAGGCGGCCACGCTGCCCGCAGTCCGCCGGACCACCTTATAACCGCGGCTACGGCTGCTGGTCCTGCCCTGCCGGATGCCTGCGCGGACCCGGGCGTCCAGCTCCTCCGGAATGGGGGTGGACTCATATTCTTCTCGTGCACGCTTGAATTCGTTCATAATTGATCTCCTTCCATTGATATCCGTAATTTCTTCAAGCCGGTGTACAGTCTGGTTTTCACGGTGTTCAGATTCCAGCCGGTGACGGTGCTGATCTCCTTGAGAGACAGGTCCTCATAGAACCGCAGCTTGATGATGGTCCCCACCTCTGGCGGCAGAGCGTCCACCCGTTGGGCCAGCGTGCCGTCCGAAGGCAGAGGGTCCTCATAGCTGCCGGCGTCCAGTGCCTCCGGCGGGATCAGCGTCACCCGCTTTCGGCTGCGAAGCACGTCCATGCACACGTGAACCAGAATGTGATAAAACCACGCACGGAGGGCCTCCGGCTCCTTCAGCTCCCCCTGTTTCTCCAGTGCCCTGCAGACGGCGGTCTGCACCGCGTCCAGAGCCTCTTCCCTGTTTTTCAGGTAGCTGTACGCCAGTCGGTAAAACCGCGCCTGATCCGTTACGAGATAGTCGGTCAGTTGCTTTTCCAGGATATGTGACACGTTTCTCATGGTCCTTTCCGTTCGTTCTGCTGTATAGACGCGCCGGGAGCGGAAAAAGTTTGGAGGGAGAACAATTTTCTGAAAAATTTTCTGCGCAAAAAAGAGACCGGTCTCCCGGTCTCTTTTCATCGGCTGGAATCAATCGTAACGCAGGGCGTCGATGGGGTTCAGCTTGGCCGCCTTGTTGGCGGGGAGATAGCCGAACAGGATGCCCACCGCCACGGAGACGCCGAAGGCCACACCGATGCCGCCAGCCGTGGGCATAGCCACGAAGCCATCGTTGCCGGTGCCCAGCACCAGAGCGATGACATTGGTCAGCACGTTGGCCATGAGGATGCCCAGTAAGATGCCGATGGCACCGCCGATGGCGGAGGTAGTGCCGGCCTCAATGATGAACTGGCTGCGGATGTCCCGGCATTTGGCACCCAGGGATTTTCGGATGCCGATCTCCCGGGTCCGCTCCGTGACGGACACCAGCATGATATTCATGATGCCGATGCCGCCCACCAGCAGGCTGATGGCCGCGATGAGGATCAGGATCATCATCAGGGTGTTCAGCATGGAGTCCATGGCGTCCATCATCTCTGCGGAGGTCATGACCATGTAGTAGTCCGAGGACTGGTAGGTCTTGAACAGCCGGTTTTCAATGATGCCCTTGGCAGCAGACGCCGTATCCCGGTCCGTACTGGTCATCAGATACATGTCCCCATATCCGCCCCCCAGCCGCTGGGCATTGGCATAGGGGATGTAGATCACATCATCGACGCTGCCCTCGGTGCTGTCGCCGCTCTCCGCCAGTACGCCCACTACCATGTAGGGCACGCCGCTGACGGAAATCGTCTGACCCAGCGGATCCGTCCGGAAAGCGTTTTCCGCCAGATAGGAACCGATGACACACACATCCTGGTGGCGCTCCACGTCGATGTACTGGAGGAAGCGGCCCTCCTCCAGGCTGGAGCCCTGCATGGTCTTTTGGGTGTCGTTGCGGTAGAAGGCCTCGCTGACGCCGTAGACCGAGGTCCGGTCAAAATCCTCCGTCCCCCGGCGGACCTGGGCGGTGGCAGTCACGTAGGGAGAGACGCCGGAGAGATACTGGGGGTACTTCTCCACAAGCGCATACATATCTTCCGTGCTCACGTCCCGGGTGCCGCCCTCGCCGCGGCCGTAGACCATCACCTGGATCAGGTTGGAGCCCAGCTGCTCGAACTGGGCGTTCATGTAATTCTGCATGCCGTTGCCCAGGCTGGTGATGATGATGACCGCCGCCACGCCGATGATGATGCCCAGCATGGTCAGCAGCGCCCGCATCTTGCTGAGCAGCAGGGATTTGATGGCCAGCTTGAAGGATTGGGTGAAATTCATGCCGGCTCCCCCTCTCCCGCGTCCTCCTGGGGCTGGACCACGGCCTGGGGATCACTGGCGTCCCCGTCGTAGATGATCCGGCCGTCCTGCAGACGGACGATGCGCTTGGCCTTGACAGCGATGGAGTTGTCGTGAGTGATGAGGACCACGGTGTCCCCCTCCTGGTTCAGCTTCTGCAGGAACCGCAGCACCTCCCGGCCCGTGCGGGAGTCCAGGGCGCCCGTAGGCTCGTCGGCCAGGATCACCGACGGATTCCCCGCCAGGGCCCGGGCGATGGAGACCCGCTGCTGCTGGCCGCCGGAGAGCTGGCTGGGCAGGTTCTTCCGCTTGTCAGCCAGACCTACCCGCTCCAGAGACTGGATGGCCCGTTCGCGGCGCTCCTCTGCGGAGACGCCGGCATACAGCAGCGGCAGCTCCACATTCTCCTGCACCGTCAGCTTGGGGATCAGGTTATACTGCTGGAAGATAAAGCCCAGCATTTTGTTGCGGATCTCCGCCTGCTGGTCGTCCTCCATGGTGGACACATCAATGCCCCCCAAGTGATAGGTTCCCGACGTGGGAACGTCCAGGCAGCCGATAATGTTCATGGCCGTGGACTTGCCGGAACCGGAGGAGCCTACGATGGCCACGAACTCCCCCTGATCCACCGTCAGGTTGATGCCGTCCAGGGCGTGGACGGTCTCCTCTCCCATGTGGTAGATCTTGTAGATGTCTTTCAGTTCAATGAGATGGCTCACGGGATCAGCCTCCCATCATCATGTCCATCAAACTGGAAGCCTGGTTGCTGATGAGGACCACATCGCCCTCCTCCAGGCCGTCGGTAACCTCGATATACTCGTCATCGTTCCGACCCAGGGTGACCTCCTTGGTCTCCAGCTTGGTGACGTCCACCACGCTCAAACCGTCCTCACTGAGGGCGCCGGGGCCGGGAACAGTCACCGTGTTGCCCCGTTCCACCGCATCCACGGGGATGCACAGGGCGTTGGGGACCACTTCGCCGATGATCTGAGCGGAGACATTCATGCCCGGCCGCAGATCGCCGTAGTCCTCAATGATGATGGTGACGGGATAGCTGGTGGCACCGTTGGCGGTAGTGCCGTTGATGCTGACCTTATCCACCACGCCGGAGAACGTCTGGCCCTCCAGAGCGTCGGCGGTGATCCGCACCTCCTGCCCCACTTCTACCTTGCCGATGTCCAGTTCATCCACTGCCATCTCCAGCTCCAGATAGCTCAGGTCGTAAATCACCGCCAGCGTGCCGGAGGAAGCGCCGTCCACCTTGTCGCCGGCCTTGAAGTTCTTCTCAATCACGGTGCCGGCAATGGGAGATTTGATGTTGTAGTCATCCACCGCGCCGGAGGCAGTGCTGGCAGAGAGCTGGGCGGACTGGAGGTTCAGCCGGGCGCTCTCGATCTGGTCCCGGATGGTCTCGGACTCCACAGTGCACAGCACCTCGCCCTTGGTCACCGTGCTGCCGGCCAGCTTGGAGAAATCGTTCACCGTGCCGGAACCGGAGGCATACACCACAGAAGAGGCGGGCATGGACACCGGAGCCTGGCCGTAGCTGGAATAGCTGCCGATGATGGCGGAGGCAGTGACGGCGTCGGACACTGTACCGGGATTGTTCAGCCGCACCCGGACGGAGACGGCCTCCTTGCCGTTGTTGGTGATGGTGGTGGAGTTGGAGACATAGGTCACCGTGCCCATCTGAGAACCGGCGTAGCCGTCCACAAACACGGTGGCGGCCTGCCCCACATAGAAGTCACTGGGGGAGGCAAAGGGGAACAGGAAGTCGATGGACAGCTCCGTGCTGGCCACGATCTTCGCCAGCTGCGTCCCAGCGGTGACGCTCTCGCCGTTGTGGACGTAGATCTCACTCACCGTGCCGGAGATGGGCGCCGTGGGGTGCAGGGCCTCCTGGGCCTGCTGATAGGACATCTGGGCCTGCTGCACGGAGATCTGGGCCCGGTCCATGGAATCCTGGGCGTCGCTGCTGTCCATGGTGTAGAGCAGGGTGTCCTTGGTCACAAGGTCGCCCTCTTCAAAGGGAGCGCTGACGATATCGCCGGAGAGCAGGGTGGTGACGTTGTAAGAGTCCGCCGGCTGCAACGTGGCGGTGCCGGAGACGCTGACCGTCAGATCCTGCCGGGTGACGGTGGACACCAGATAGCTGCTGCTGAGTTGGGTGTTGACGTTTTTGGTCAGTCTGGACACGCAGCCCGCCACAATGGCGATCACCACTACCAAAATAATCAGAATTTTCAGCCAGCGCTTCTTTTTCTTGCCGCCAAAGCCCTTCAGGGAGAATTTCTTTTTCTCCGTCTTTTCCGGCGCGGGCACGCTGGGCGCCTCGGCGGAGGTCTCGTTCATCCATTCAGTTTCCATGTTATGTAATCTCCTTGTTCTCGATTTCCGCGGTGGGGCGCTTCCCCATACCGCGCTTGAAGATGTTCAGAATGTTTTCCAGGCGATCCCGGGTCCCGGGATCGCCACCGGCCTGCAGGCCGGTGTAAATCATGGGAGCCGCCACAACCAGCAGTGTGCCCAGGATGTCGCCCAAGTCCCGGTCCTGCCGCAGGTCCAGCAGGTCCGGATTCACCGCGCCGCCCAGGCGCTGGAGAAGCGTTTCCGCATCCAGCATTTCCAGCAGCCCATTCTTCTGCATCCCGCTGTTGCAGCGGATGATTCCGGTCATGGCGCCGATCTCTCCCAGGTGCTGATTGTCGATTTTTGCCTGCACGTAATCGTACAGATCCAACAGCGCCTGAAAAATGTCGCCGCCGTTTCGGAGCAGAAACTCCTCCAGCAGCATGAACAACTGATCCACATATCCCTTCAGCAGATAGCGGAACAGGTCCTCCTTATCCTGAAAGTACATGTAAAAGCTGCCCCGGGGGATGCCTGCCTCCTTGATGATCTGGTTGATGGACGCCTCGTTGAAAGGCCGGTGGGAAAACTCCCGGGTGGCCGCCTCCAACAACTTCTCCTGCTTTTCCGCCGGCAGATTCAAAAAAGTGCTGCTCGGCACGCTGTTTCATCCTCTCTTATGCGAAATAGAAGGTCCGTTTTCTTCAGCGCCGCCCCTGATTTTATACCTTCCTCCCGGGGGAAGGTCAAGGGGTTTCCGGCGAATGGAAAAAAGAAACATGACAACCTGTCGCTTATCATAGCTGACAAGTTGTCATATTGCAAGAGGGAATTGCGAAAATTCACAAATATTTCACAGTGTTTCCGTCACTTCATACAGAGGTCGGACCCGCTGATAGGGCTGAGGCCGGTACTCCACCGAAGCGATCCGCCGTCCGGAGACACCGTACTTGGGGGAGTAGCCGAATAGATCCACATACCGGTCCAAATCGTCCCGCTCCGCCGCCATGGCCTCCAGCAGCACTGCTGCGGCCCGGGCGTCATCCACCGCCCGGTGGCTGTTCACCGCCTGATCCTCCAATCCGTAGGCTGTGATGGCATCGTTGAGCTTGTGAGGGTAATCCCGCCGGTCCCGGTACACCGTGAGGACATCCAGAAACCGGGGTGCCCGCAGGACATCCGCCCGCCCGAAGGGCCGCAGGAAATGATAGAGGAAGTTCAGATCGAACTGGGCGTTGTAGGCCGCCAGCAGCGTCCGCTCTCCCCCGCCCAACAGGTTGCAGAACGCCTCACAGGCGTCGGCTTTCTCCACGCCCTCCTGTTCCAGCTGCTCTTCCGTGATGCCGGTGAGCTGGGTGATAAAGGGCGGCAGCGTCCGCCCCGGGGAGAGGCGGAGCAGCAGGTCCATGCAGTCCGTCTCTCCCTCCGCGGAAAAGGCGGCGGCCCCCAGCTCGATGATCTCGTCCCGCCCGAATTCGATGCCGGTGGTCTCCGTGTCGAATACCACGATCCGGTCAAATTGCTTCCAAAGGCCTGTCTCCATGGCAGTCCCTCCTGTCGAATGTTGTCTTTTCAGAATAGGGCGGCCAGCCGGAATTGTCAAGGGGGTGCCGCCGTTGACTTTCTCCCCCGGGCCGGATAAAATGAAGGCAGAATCTCGGAGAGGAGGGTACTCTGTGAAGCGCGGACTTGACACCGCCTCCTAAAATCAACCAATTATTTTAGGAGGCTTATATGAACGACAATTTCTGCCCGTCCCACACTGTGGTGGAACTGGATACCTGGGAACGAGGCCCTGTATTCCGTCATTTTATCGACGACCTGCGCTGTGTCATGAGCCTGACGGTGGATCTGGAGATCTCCCGATTCCTGAAGCAGCTTTCGGCCAGTGGCTTCCGCTTCTACCCCGCCATGATCTGGGCGGTGTCCAACGTGCTCAACGCCCACGCGGAGTTCCGGTACGGCTGGGACGATCAGGGGCGACTGGTCCTCTGGGACCGGATCGAGCCCTACTACGCCCACTTCCACCCGGACAGGGAGACCTTTGCGAAGCTGGTGACGCCCTTCTCTTCGGACCTGGAGACCTTCCACCGCCGCTTTCTGGAGGATCGGACACGGTACGCCGCCCTGGACCACTTCGACCTGACGGACGTGCCGCCCAACACCTTTGATGTGTCGTGCCTGCCCTGGGTCCGGTACCGCAGCTTCGACATGCACATCTTCGACAGCGGCACCTATCTGGCCCCGGTGGTCACCTGGGGAAAATATGAACGGGAGGGAGACCGGACGATCCTGCCCGTCTCCCTGAATATCCACCACGCCGTGGCGGACGGATTTCATCTGTCCCGGTTTTTCCTGGAGCTACAGGAGCTGCTGGACGCACCGGCGGAGCATTCATAAATTATAAAAAGAAGCGGGAGTCTGGATGCCTCCCGCTTCTCTTCGCTCAATGATCGAACTTGTCGATTTGGACGCTGTCGCAGTACTGGGCTTTCAGCTCCTGAAGACGGCCGAATATCTCCGTCTGGCAGTGGGCCTGCTGGAGCTCCGGCGTGGTCCAGCTCTCCACCAGCAGCAGGTCGTCCGGTGCCTCCGCCGCCAGGAAGTAGTCGTACTTCAGGTTCCCCTCCTCTTTCAGGGAGTTGGCCCGGATGCCCAAATCACAGAGGGCCTGATAAAAGGCCTCCCGTTGGCCGGACTTGCAGTGATAGGTGACGTTCCAAGTTAACATAAGATATCCCCTTCCATTTTATGGTCAAATTTCTTCACTTGCGCACTCTGTTTCCGTCAAAAGCTCCGGCGCCAGCCGGGCCATGTCCGCCGGGATGGGCGCCGTCAGGGACAGATGCTCTCCCGTCACCGGATGGTCCAGATCCAGAGCGTAGGCGTGGAGGGCCGGCCGGGGGATCAGATCCGGGTCCTCCTTCCCGTACAGCCAGTCCCCCGCCAAGGGGCAGCCGACGGAGGCCATGTGAAGGCGCAGCTGGTGGGTCCGCCCTGTCTCCGGCCGCAGCCGCAGGAGGGACAGGCCGTTCGACCTCCCCAGCACCTCATAATGGGTGACGGCCCGGGCACCGTCAGGCCGGACGCACCGGCCCACCACAGAATTCGGGTCCCGGCCGATGGGGGCGTCGATGGTGCCGGATTTCGGATCCGGACAGCCGATGCACACCGCCCGGTACTCCCGGCAAAACCTCTCCGTGTGGAGCGCGTACCGGAGCCGGTCGTGGATGTAGCCGCTCTTGGCTACCACCATCAGTCCGGTGGTGCCCTTGTCCAGCCGGTTCACCGGGTGGAACACGAAGTCCGCGCCCCGCTGCCAGGCCAGGGCTCCGGCCACGGTGGGCGTGTCCGGCAGGAAATTGGAGGCGTGGGCCGTCATACCGGCAGGCTTGTTCACCACCAGCAGATGGCCATCCTCCCAGACGATGGGCAGGGGCCAGGGCCCCGGCGTGGGGCGCACCCGGGGCGGACGGTGGTCGCTGGTCTCCACCTCCAGCACGTCGCCGGTGTGAAGGATATCCACTGTACGGGCATGGATGCCGTTGACCCGGATGCCGTTCTCCGTCCGGGTCAGCCGGGATATGGCGTGGGAGGAGACATGGAGCGCAGCCTTCAGGATATGCCGGACCGTGGCGCCGTCCTGTTCCGGCGGCAGGGTATATGAAATCGTCTCCATCGGACACCTCTCCTTCGGCGCAGCAGAAAAATCCCAAGCGGCAGACAGGCGGCGTCCAAGGCGGCGAACACACCCCACAGACCGCTCCAGTACCAGGCCGCCGTGTCGAACATGGCTACCAGCAGCCGATGCCAGAAAAGCAGCTCCGCCGCGATGGCGAGGAGGTCGAACAGCACATATCCACCGCCCAGCAGGTAGGCCCCCCGCCCCCGGTGCAGGCAGAACAGAAGGAACGACAGGGCTCAAAAGGCCGGAACTCCTGCATGGCAAAACCTCATTTCTCTGTTATTGTACTCTGACGCCACTCTGTTTGCAAGGGTTTTGGCTCTGGTAAAACGCCATCCTTCATGGTACAATAGGAGCAGTTTTTTTCAGGAGGAACTCCCATGCTCTTATCCGCAGAACATCTCTCCATCAACTTCGGCAGCCGCCAGCTGCTGGATGATGTGAATTTCTATCTCAACGAGGGGGACAAGGTGGGCGTTATCGGCATCAACGGCACCGGCAAGTCCACCTTTTTGAAGGTTCTCTCCGGCGTCACGGAGCCGGACGGCGGCACCATCTCCCGGAACCCCAACGTCCAGGTCAGTCTGCTGCCTCAGAACCCGGCAATGGAGGAATCCGCCACGGTGCTGGAGCAGGTCTTCCTCCACTTCCCCGCCGAGTTCCGGGAGCTGAATGAGTATGAGGCCAAGGCCATGCTGAACCGGCTTGGCATCACCGACTTCACCC
>OJQV01001515.1_pt1 | contig 10478 bp, 9 predicted proteins | sample 1598821 | NCBI WGS metagenome assembly OJQV01 (sample SAMN03922509, study PRJEB24848) | human gut metagenome | isolation source: stool sample | host: Homo sapiens | place: Germany | collected 2011-11 | reverse complement strand
CCTCTATGTCTCGTGGGCTCGGAGATGTGTATAAGAGACAGCCCAAGTTACCTCCCCATGGTCTGCTGGAACTTCTGTCCGGAATCCCAGGTCTTATCCTGTGTCTCAACTTTTGCGGCCTGATAGGCGCCGGATGCCTCTCCGGCAGACTCCATGTAGTCGATAGCCCTGGTGATGGCATCTGGGTCCAGATGCTCCAGAAAAATGCCGCTCCTTGCCAACGCTGGGAGATCCTCCGGCTGCCCGCCAAGAGCCAGGTAATCGGCAGCGTTCTGAATCTCCGTCGGAAGGATGACAGAGTGGACGTCATATAAATGTTGGGCGATTGCTGTCCCATGGCGGCGCTCCACCTCCCGAAATGCCTGACAGATGTCATCCACTACTTTTGAATAGGGCTCTTCAAAATCTTCATTCAACTCGTATGTGGCTTGCAGCCACGCTCCAAAGCCTCCCGCCTGGCCACCAAGGGTTTGTTCCAGGGCGAAAAACTGAAGGGCCCCCTCCGCCAGTTCCCCTGAAAACCGCCTCCTATTTTCCAGGCGTGCCCGCTCTCCCTGGTTCGTATCCATCTTCTGTGTCTGGGCCCTCTCCGAAAATTCCTCTCTCTGCATTACCATTCTCCTTATCCTCCGATGATGCCCCAGATGTAGTTGGGGGCCAGCAGGACGAAGATCAGGCAGACGAACAGGATGGCCGGGCCCGTCCACTCAAATTGTCCGTGCTTCCGATACTCAAAATACGTCAGCGCCAGCTTCACAAAAAACGCAATGGCCAGCACCATGCTCAACGCCGGAAACACTACGCTGTCCACTACAGCCTTGATCTGCTCTGAGGCGTCGCCCCAAGTCTGTTCCACCGCATCCGCCACACTGCCGACCGCCAGGGCTGGGGTGCAGAACAGAGCCGCCAGCAGGTAGAATGCTGTCAGCATAGGCAGGAATCTCTTACGGTTCATCGTTGTTCCTCCTATCGAAAATGGGAGAGCCGACCCAAATCGGGGCGGCTCTCCAGTTTCTGATGCTTCTCAATATCCGGTTCTGGGCAGGGGTTCAGCAGGCTTATAGACCTTGGTCGCCCACCGGGAGGTGGCCATGATCCACTGCCCATCGTGGATGCCGCCCACATCTGTCTGGTTGACGATCTGGCTGCCGCCGGTGAGCCACTGGCTGGCGGTGCAGTACACCACGGGCGCCTCCACCTGCCGGAAGTTGGCCGGCACGATCCCGAACACCACCATGAACTCCGTTGCCTTCTCCCCGGAGGCGAGGCCCAGGGCCGCTGGCGAGGCATCCAGCACATAGTTCTGCTGGGTGCTGAGATTGTCCGCCAGGACCCGGTAGGTATCTCCGCTGAGCGTGGTCTTATAGACGATCTTGTAGCTGCCGGGGACGTTCCAGGTGCCGGTGACGATTTTCTGCAAGTGCGCGAAAGCAGGCAGGCGCTCCCTCCAGTAGAAAGACTCGAGGGATGTGGTGGTGTTGTTGGCGATGTCGGTGAAGTCGTAGCGTAGGGTCTGGCCGGGCATGACCTCCACATAGCCGGTCTTCTTGATGGAGACGTTGGTGTAGAGGCTCTTGTTGGTCATGGCGGCTTTCACGATCTGCCCGGCGTACTCGATCTCCACCTCGTTGGGAGTCTTGTCCAGGCCATAGAAATCCGCGGCTTTGGATTCGATCACTTCGTAGCGCGCCAAAGGCAAGGGCTTGGAGACGGCGACACCATTTTTGTCCGTGCGGATGGTATCTACCAGCTTGCCGGTCCGGGCGTTATAAATCTCGAACTCCGTGTTGGGGATGGGCGTCCCGGCGGGCCAGCCATTCATACTGTTATAGTCTGCCGAGGTTTTCGTGATCTGAATCTGACCGGTGATGGGGGTATTCTTCCAGGTGATCTCCGTGGTCTCCCCAGACTTTACATAGACGGTCTTTTTCTCCGTGTCTACGATATAACCTTCGTTTTCCAATTCACGCAAATAAAAGCGGCCACTCTCCAACCCCTCAATGTAAACATAGCCTCGGTCATCCGAGGTGTACTGGCCAATGGGGGTGTTGGTATCATCGTAGAGCAGGAAGGTGACGCCATAAATTCCATCCCCAGTGGCGCTGTCCACCTTATGGAGCAGAATGCCGGAGACGGCCTCATTTTCAATGACCTCCTGGGTGACCTCGCCATCCTTGACGGTGAAATAGTGCCGGGTAGAGTCCAGCTTGAATCCGGAGGGGCTTTCCAGTTCCAGAGCATAATAATCGCCCTCGGCAAGCGGAGCAAACACAGAGCCGGTGTCTCCCGTGGTAACGGTGTCCACTAGGGCGTCATCCGATGCCTTGCGGATCTCAAAAACAGCGTCAGAAAGCCGCTCCGTCTTGTCCGCGGCGTTGACCTTGACCAGCTCCACGCCACCCTCTCTGGCATTCCAGAAGGTCAACGTCTGGACCTCGCCCTCTTTGATGAGGATGCTCTGGGGGCTGCCATCCAGCACAAAGCCCTCCGCTGTTTGGGTCTCCCTGGCGGTGATGGTAGTTCCGGGGGTGAGGCCGGTGATGACCGCACGGCCATCCTCCCCGGTGGTGTAGACGCCGTTGTTGGGACCAATGACCGTCCCGGCGCCGTCTGTGACCAGGAACTCCACGCCGGCCAACGGCTCCCGGTCTGTGCCTTTGATGAACTTTTCCAGGACGAGGGTCGTCTCTGGCTTGTTGTAAAAATAGAGCGTCTGGGTGTCGTTGGGGTGGACCACCACCGTCTGGGTCCGGGTGGCCTCGTCGATGGTGTACCCTGGAATCGAGGCCGTTTCCGTTGCTACGATAGTCCCAACTACCCCTGAAAGGGTGATTTTTCCCTCCCGGTCCGTATAGTAGAGGCCGTTGGAGGAGAGCTGGCCGTTTTCATCCGGGACATAGGACCCATCCGCATAGGTAATGCAGAACTCCACGCCCTCCAGCGGCTCATGGGTGCCAGAGCTGCTCCGCTTGACGATGACCAAATTCCCCGCCGGGGCGTTGCGGAACTCCAGGCCCACCGTCTCGCCGCTGCGGATCAGGGCGTACTTGGGGCTGTCATCCAGCAGGTAGCCGGGCTTGGCCCGTACCTCCCGCGCAACCACTGTGGTTCCAGGGATGAGGCCCTCCACCAGAATCTCGCCCGCGCTGTTGGTCACATACCGGCCATTGTTGGTGCCGATAAAGTTGCCGGAGCTGTCCGTCAGCAGGAACTCTACATCAGAGAGCGGTGTGTGCTTCTCATCATCCGAGACCTTCGTAATAAGCAAAGACCCCAACGGCGCGTTGCCGAACCGCAGGGTGACCACATCCTGCTCTTTGCCAGAGATATAGACAGTCTGGGGTTCCGAGTCGATGAGGTGGCCGTCCGGGCTTTCCAGTTCCTGACAGATATAGGTGCCCTCTTTTAGCCCCGTGACCGTGAAGGACCCATTTTTCGAGGTCACATATTCGCCAATGACCGTCCCCTCTGTGCCGGAGGTCTCGCCGCTGAGGTAACGCAGCTCGAATCGTGCGCCCTCCAGCGGCAGCTTCGTGGCACTATCGTATTTGTAAACGACAAGCGCACTGAGAGGTGTGTTATCCACGACCAGCTCACGGCTGGCTCCGCCCTCCAAGTAGAACTCATAGACGCCATCATCCTGGATGGAGAATCCTGTCGGACTCTCCTCCTCGACGACCTTGTACCAGCCCCTGTTGACATTGGTGAGCACGATGCGCCCCGAGGAGTCCGTGTAGTACGTCCCCAGGTCATTGATCTCGCCGGTTTCCGTGTTGTCGCTGGCATAATAGATATGGAACTTGGCGTTCTCAAGTGGATCTTTTGTGATGGAATTGCGTTTGATAACTGTGAGCGATGGTTTGACTGCGTTAAAGAAGCGCACCGTCCGGGTGACGCCCGGCTCCAGGAAAATGGTCTGGGGAATCTCGCTGATAATGACGTTGGACGGTACGTTGACCTCCGAAATTTCGTAGCTGCCGGGGTCCACTTCGAGAAATGCTTTGCCGCTGGAATCGGTCTCTACGGTGTCCAGGAAATCCCCGTCGATCTGCCGGACCTGGTAGGTGACTCCCTCAATGGGAGATCTGTCGGCAATATTCCGCTTGACGATCTCCAATCCGGGCCGGGTGTAATCCTCAAACCGTGCCTCGCTGATTTTGCCGGGCCGGAGGGCGATGGTCTGCTCGCTGGCAGTCCGCACGAACGGCTCCGGAACGGACTCCTCACGGACGATATAAACGCCGGCGGGGAGGTCCTCCACCAGGGCGCTCCCATCCGGTCCGGTGGAGACGGAGGTGCTGAAGGCGCAAGTGACGCCCTCGATAGAATAGACGGCGTTTTCCACGGGAGAGCCATCGACAGCCGAGGTCTTGATGACCTTGATGCCGGGCAACTCCTCGTCTCCAACGGTGACGGTGTACTGCTTATCGCCGTCGGTAACGCTGACGTAGACGCTGTGGGGCGTCGGGTCCAAGGCATAGCCCGCCGGGGCCTCCTGCTCTACAAAGGACCACAGGCCCTCGGTGACATCGTGGACCTCGATGTATCCCCCTCCGGAGGTCACATCGCTGCCAACGATTTGGCCGTCCAGGTAGATGTTATAGACGGCCCCGTCCAGGCCCTTGTCGGTACCGGCGATGACCTTCTGGAAGGTGATGTCGCCATCGCCAGCGGGAGGAGGATCATCGTCATCCTGCGGTTCATCATCTGCGATAACCTTACGGCCGCTGTGGTAGGCGAAGAAGGACTGCCGCCCGGAGACACTGGAGGTGGCCAGCACCGCCCACTTGGAACTCTCGTCCTCCACGATGGAGGCGTGGATGCCCTGGGCGGCGTATTCCTCCACCTGGGCTTGCAGTTCCGCGTCCTCGTTAGCTTTCTGGCCCAGCAGCCAGTTGTAATACTCAACATACTGGTCGTAGGTGTCCGCGTTGGCGAAGCCTCCGGCGTCGATGTCGCCGCTGGGATCGCCGCCTGCGCTCTTATCGCTCTGGTTGTCCCAGATGTAAGTCTGCAGCGCCATAAACAGGCTGCCGGGGATCTCGCCGGTGTAGTCAGCGATATAGCTCATCATCCACTTGACATTCTCCTGGGTGATGGCGTCCATCTCGCCCAGGCCGGTCTCGGCCACCGCATCATTCCACAGGGCGTCCGCGTCGGCTCCGGTGGCGGAGCGGTAGGTGTAGGACTGCAAAAAGCTCTCCGTGCCATAGCGGTAGGAGTAACCCAGGTCCATGCACCAGAGCTGCCGTCCCGCTGCCGTGGGAGGGCGGTAGGAGTAGGACTGCCCCTGGGAGTTGAGCCGGGTGGTCCAGAGGTTGGGGTCCGTCACCGGCGTAATCCCCACGCCAGTGGATTCTGCCGCCATCGCCACCGTTGGCAGGAGCGAGAGCACTGTCAGCAGAGTCAGAAGCAATGTGACGATTCTCTTTTTCATAAAACCCTTTCTGACCGTGAAAGGTGGGATAGCCCACTCGAAAGGCCGCTTCGGTGTCCTCCTTTCACGGCCTTTTATTTGGATTTCGAGTGTAAAAGGGCACAAAAAAGCAGGCCGTCCATATAGGACGGCCTGCCATTGCCTATGCAAGCAGCACAGACTGGTCGTTGTATTTTGAGCTGTGATATGCTAGAATAATGTCGATTTTTGCGATGAGAGAGGAAAGAAAGGAACTGCCATGTTTTCGCTCAACCCCATGAAGGAACTGTATGAAAGCCCGCTGCCACCTATGGCCCTGACGGACTATGAGGCATTTTCCAAATTCTTAAATCAGGCTTTGCACTGCTGCCACGAGACCGGGCGGGATTTCAATGTCTATCTGGACTGGGCCATCCGTGCTCTGGCCTCCAGCATGGCCGCGGACAGCGCCGCCAGGATCTTCCTGCCAAAGACCAGAACAGCTCCGTTTTCCTTGGACGATTTGATCCCACTGTCTGAGATCCCCTCCAAGGGGACCGTGCGGGTAGATTTGACGAAGAGCTATGTGGTGGCTCCAATCTGGAACAACACGGATCTTGTGGATGCCGTAAAGGCTTTCTCCGACAGCGGCTTTGAGAATGCGCAGATCGACCAGGTCTTTGGCGGGGCGTACATCCAGGAGCTGAAGCTGGCCATCATCGACTCACCTTCTGATGTGGATGTTCCGTACATTCTCTCCCAGTGGGATCGAGGCAGTATCCAAATGAATGCCTATTCGCTCAAGGACCTCACCAAGGTCCTCTCCACGGACGGAGAGAAGTGGTATCTGCAGGAAGAGAACGGCGAAACAGAATTGCCGGTCCTGGAGCCCCGTATGGCGATCCTCTACAACTGCGGTGCCAGGAGGTTCTGCAAAGATTGATCGAACAAAAAGCAGGCGGCTGCCTGCTTTCTGTTTTATTCTACAGGGTTGTCCACCCAAGTGACGTGATACCCTTCATAAGCGAATATCTGAACGCAGTACCAGCAATCTTCTCCAGCGGCATTCATACCTCGGGCAAGGCCCACGCCAATCTCGGACAGCCCATCATTGAGAATGTTCTTCAGATGTCCGCTGGATGCCGCCCAGTCATCCACAACCACTTCCGCCAGTCCTTTGCCCAACTCCGCCAGCCGGCGGTCCGCGATCCTGTGAATGTTCTCTGCGGTATAGGGACAGTTGCTGACGGTTGACCGGTCAGAGCCATCAGGCCGGATGTGGGAGTAGGTGCCGGTGGCAGCCATTTCATCAGCTCGGACCTGGGCCGCCTGTGTCAGCATGACGTCGGTTTCCAAGTCCGCTAGGCCAGCCTCCTGACGGAGCTGGTTGGTTCTATCAACGATTTCCTGCCGCATGGATGAGATATCCGAGGCAGGTACCGATTGCTCATCGCGTGTCGGCGCCACGCCGGTGTAGGGGGCGCCCGTGTCCACCTGGACGCCGTTGTCCCAATAGACGTTGAATCCCACCTGCCTGCCGGCGTCCCGCAGCTTCACATAGTTGGACCCATTGATGTTGTATGCCTCCATCTTCACCTGCTGTCCATCCACATAGATGGGCTGCCTGGTGGGCACCGCAACGATACCCGCTGCCGCAGCGCCGCCGCAGAACGTCGCACCCAATGCCATGCCGGTGAGCAGCAGTCCCATCTTCTTTCCTCTGTTGTTCATAGCGATATCCCCCTCTTCAGCTTTGGCCAATAGCGTACCGGTTTTTGCAACTTCGGATCATGGGCCGCGGATACCCGCCACAGACTGCAGGTCTGATGGGTCAGATAGACCACCTGGTTCAGCAGATCCTCCGCCTGCATATATTGGGCGTCCTGTACGCCGGTCTTGCAGACGATCACCGGTCGGCCTCCCAGCAGGCGCTGGACCTGTCCGTGATCCAGCAGGACACGGCCCTCCGGCACCTGCAGGTCCACATCCTCATCCGGATGGATTTCGAGGAACTCTTCCACGGTCATGGGGAGTCCCTCTTGCCTGTGGCACCATGATACGCCAAGAAAATGTGGAAAGCTATTGACCAAAACGCAGAAGGAATCGCTCGATCATACAGCAGTTTGTCCATCACGCCTCCACCGCCTGGACGCACCAGCGGTAGGTACGCTGATCCCGGACGCAGGTGTACAGGGTCAGGCGGTTCTCCGCGGAGGGGGATAGCTCGCTCCGATCCGTCTCGCTGATCTTCTCCACGGAGACCACCTTGTAGGTCCGGGTCCCCAGTTTGGTGGCCAGTGTAATTCGGTCTCCGATATCCAGGGTATGGATCTCACCGAAGTAGTCGTTGGTACCCCTATTGTGGGCCGCCAGGGCTATGTTGCCGTTCCAGATGCTGGTTTCCTCAAAGTGCCCCACCCCGCGGGCCAGAGTTTTGCTGCCCGTGCCCTGGTACACCTTGACGTTCAGGTCGACAGCTGGGATCTTGAGGGTCGCCAGATATCCGCCGCTGTAGTAGAGATCACTTGTCACTTCCGTGAAGCCGGTGGACGAAGATACCGTGGACCCGCTGCTGGAGGCGGAGGTCCCCGGTGTCACCACCGCGGCAGAACCGCCGTTGATGACCGCCCCGGTGACTGCCTGTCCTCCCGGTGCCAGGTTGGGGGTGAGGTATGTGCCAGTGTTCAGCGCGTATGCGCTGGGACTGCCAAAGGCCGGTGGGATCCGGGCGGCGTTCTTGCTGCGGTCCTCATTTTTTGCCGCGCCGCCGTCTGCCATGATGACAGGTTCGATGGAAGTGGGATCTCCGTACTCCGGATCGCCCGGCGCGGCGATGGTATAGTCCAGGGCTCCTGCGGGGAATGCCAGACAGGCGGCCAGACAAAGGCTCACAAGGCTTGTAATGACTCGTTTCATGAAAACTCCTCCTCGCATATTTCCCATGCTTTCTTCTCACACTTCATTCTCCTCCACCGGCTCGTGTTCCCGGCGGTGCCGGATGAACAGCGCCGCCCCGGCCACGGCACCCACCAGGGCCACCATGCCGATGGGCACCAGCAGCACAGCCCAGCTGAAGGCCGCCGCTGCGGGCACTTCCTCCACCGGCTGGAGGGGTGTGCCCTCGAAGATGGCCACATAGCGGACACGGTCCAGATTGATTTTGCCAACAGTGCCGGTATAGTCGGCGGTGACGGTGTAACCCTTCACATAGCTGCTGGTAGCACTGCCGGTGTAGGTGGCCACGGCAGTAAAGCGGTCACCCAGGGCGTAGCCGTCCAGGGTTGCTGTGTTGTCCGTCTGCCAGTTGATGGTCTGGAGGGTCAGGGTCCGTCCATTGTCCTGGATGGTCTTGGGGATGTTGGAAGTGTCCTGATTGGCCAGGTTGGGATAGGACCTGGTGGCGGAGATCTCCCGGGTGCTGCTGCCGTAGCCGGAGACTTCCACCTGGACTGTGTCCAGCTGGAGAGACAGGGTGCCCATGTAGCCGTCCTCCGTGATGAACTCCTTCTCCTGAGGCAGCAGTGCCAGGATGGAGGCCATGTCCTTATTGGCGCTCTGGAGGCTGACCGTTTCCGTGTGCTGTCGCTCGTCGTGTTCCGGCAGTTCCTGCCGCAGCAGATCTGTCAGAGTATAGTGGAAACCATCCTGCTCAAAGTCAGACCGGGGGATGCCCGTGGGATCGTCCTCCGGTCCCAGGTCATAGAGCTTTCGCAGCTCGGTGCCATCCTCACTCTGGGTGATAGCAGTAGGGTAGCAGATCTCCACCTCGTTCGTTCCTGCGGCCAGGGCTGTGGGGGCCAGTGTCATCGTCAGGCACAACACAGCGGCGCATAGCATCATTGCTCGTCTCATCTTCATTCTCCTCTCCATTATTTCATTTCTCCCAGCCCGCCTATTTTGGGGCCGGATTGTACTTGCTGCTCCGCTTTGGGCAGGTAGGTCCTGGTATTGAGCTGCATAGAACTCTGTTCATGACTGTATTCTATACGTTCTGCCTCTCTTTCTCGCTGTTCCAATGTGCGGCGCATCAATACGTCGTATTCCCAGGGCAGTGTCTCCAGTAGGATATAAGCGCCCTGTTCCGTGAGTCCATCTGCCTGACAGCGAAGCACCAGGGGATGTCCAGTCCTCTTCCACTGGCGTAAAAAGGCCGGCTGTTTCCAGCCGGCGCCAACGATATACACCCAGCGGAGCGCGGTTTCCTGTCCGCTCTCGCCGCTCAACCACAGATACTTGTCCCGCAGGTCCCGCCGCAGTCTATCTCTGGATGGGACGGGTGTCACCACGCTCCCGGAGAGCTGATAGCGAAGGTTCAAAGCGGAGATACAGTCTTCTGCCGCAGCCGTCGCCTCTGGTATCTCCGCCCATAGCGGCAGCAGTTCCGGTCTGGCCGCCTGAACGTCCTCCCATGCTGTCTCCGCGGGGTATATCAGGACGTGCCGTGCCAGCTCCAGAACATGGATACCATCTGTCATCCCTAGGCTCTTTGCCTGGCGGGAGGGGAGCGCACGGTACCTGGCCAGCGCCTCCTGCAGCGATGGAAACCGCTCCATGGTCCACCCTTTGTGAAAAGTACGCTTGGGCGGGAGGCGCAGGTCATCAATGATGTAATACTGCATCGCAATCTCCTGTCACTTCATGGACATTCCGCCTTGGCCAGGCGTCTTGATTTTCTGACTCTCCTGCAGCTCTTTTTGAAGGCATCGGATCGCATCGTTCACCTGTTCCATTTGATCCGCCTCCTGCTCCTGGGCCAGATGGTCCCGCATCTGGTCCAGCGGGTCAAACAGGGAGAGTAGAAATATCAACTGTTCATCTGAATACAGCTCCATATCCTTGAGCAGAGCATCCCGACACATCCACACTGCGGACACATCCGCTATCTGGTCGATGACTTCAGAGACGGAAAGCGTTTGGAGCGACATCTCATATCTGTCCCATGCAAGGTTGATCCGCATGGCAAGGGCTTGCTCCTTTTCGGAGCGACTCATCTGCTGTAATTTGTTCAGTTTCAGTTCCTGAAGTTTTTCCCTTGCCCAGTCTGGCAGAAACTCTTCCTTCAGCACACCAGTGAAGTCGGTCC
>OJQV01001510.1_pt1 | contig 10512 bp, 5 predicted proteins | sample 1598821 | NCBI WGS metagenome assembly OJQV01 (sample SAMN03922509, study PRJEB24848) | human gut metagenome | isolation source: stool sample | host: Homo sapiens | place: Germany | collected 2011-11 | reverse complement strand
ACAGTGCTTACACTGCGCTTACACCTCGAAAAAAGGAAAACTAAATGACTACGATTAAACCAGTTGTGAGAAAGCCCCGAGCCGATGGCTTTTATCCGGTGTACATTCGCATCGTCCACAACAGAAAACCAGGCTACATCAAGACCGACAAGATTGTAGATGCAGAACACATCTCGAAGTCGGGCGACATCACCGATCCTGTGGTGAATGAGTATTGCTCTCGCCTCGTGTTGGAATACTCAGACAGGCTCAATCGTACCGACGTCTCCACATGGGAGGTAAAGGAGGTAATCGAGCATCTGACCACGGTCGATGAAGAAGTGTGCTTTAGCACCTACGCAAAGTTTCATATCGACCGAATGGAGAAGCGAGGTCAGTGCCGGAACGCCAAGAACTACAAACTTGCCGTTCAGCACCTCGAACGATACCTTGGAACAAACAAGGTGATGTTCGCCCACCTCACTTCGTCCGTGCTTAAAAGATGGATTGAACAACTCTCTGCATCGACAAGCCGCGCCAAGGAAATGTACCCAGTCTGTATTCGCCAGATTTTCAAGGCGGCGATTATAGACATGAACGACGAGGAAAAAGGCATCTGCCGGATCAAGTTCAATCCTTGGCTCAAAGTGCAGATACCTAAGTCTGACAAGACTGTTCAGAGGGCAATCAGCGCGGAGGCTTGTAGAGAGTTTTTCAACCGTCCCCTCCCTCAGACAAAGATGCTTTCCTCTTTGCCTGAACTTGGCCGCGACGTTGCGATGCTCGTATTGTGCCTTGGAGGTATCAATACCGTGGATTTATTCAACATGAAGAAGGCCAACTATCGCAATGGCGTTCTTGGATATAAAAGAGCCAAAACACGCCATAGTCGCGCTGATGAAGCCTACATCGAGATGCGTGTGGAGCCTTTTATACAGCCCATCTTCGACAAGTACCTTGCAGATGATGATGACGAGTATTTGTTCACGTTTCACAATCGCTATTGCGATTCAGACAGCTTCTGTGCCAACGTGAACAATGGTATCAAGAAAATCTGCAAGGATATGGGAATGGAGAAAGAGAACTACTACTGCGCTTACACGTTCCGCCATACTTGGGGAACGATTGCGCAGAATGATTGCGATGCTAACCTCTTTGAGGTAGCATTCGGCATGAACCATAGCCACGGACTCCGTGTTACTCGTGGCTATGTCAAGATAGACTTCACACCTGCTTGGCGCCTCAATGCGAAAGTAATTGATTTCATTTTCTTTAGCAACGAACCGAGCAAGCAAGGTAAGGCTAAGGACATAGACGAGCCGGAAGATAAGCTCTTCCGACTCTCAGCAAAGATGATGGTCTATGGCCGTGCTTACTTCAAGGGTGAAGTCTTGGCCGAGGTTACTGATACCGGGTTTAACACGGTACAAGATGTAATCACGGCATTAGCAAAAAAACTCCCTTCGGATATTCCCAACGGCTGCACCGTCCACTTCCGGATTCTGAACTGCGACAGCCAAAAGGAGATTGTCTATGAGAGGACAAAAGGCAAAGGGTTTTAGTCCTCGACAATCGGATAGAAAACACCTTTAAGTAACTGCGACATACCGTTCTCGGTAAAGGTCGCAGTTATTTTTTCGCAGATATAGCGTTTGCCTCGAATGAGGAAAACAGAGCGAACATCAGGGATGTTGTCTGCGAGAAACTTAAAGGTCGTTTTCATCTTCGGCTCGATGTTGTGGATGATTTGGCCTCGTCTGAGTTTGCGGTCATTGATGCGCATGGAGAAATGAACGTAAGCGAAATTACTCCAATCGTCGGCTATCGCGATGTCTTCGACATTGGGATAAGGCAGATGGTTGCCAATAAAATGATTGGCACCATCATACCAGCCGACATAAATGCGGTCGTAGTATTCAGCCTTTTTCTCCTTCTCCCCTGCTTCGAGTGAGGAAAGAGAGTGCGTTTTCTGAAACGGATACTTGCTTTCGTCCTCACCCGAAACAGAACTGTCCTCGTCATAGGCCGAGAAGGAAAGGAAAAGCACACGACCGTACTTATCCTCCGTATCGTCTATCCATGCCGGAACGAACTCAATCTCTACCTGCTCGGCTTCTTCATCGTCATTGACGATGCGACCGCCAAAGAGATTGATAGGTTGTAGACGGCACTTGTAGTTGAAATAAATTCTTGCTCTACTTCCTATTAGCCTAATATCGACAACCTGCCGACTCAGCGGCACGATTATGAAATAAGCGTCACAGTCGGCGGCATAGAGTATCTTGTCGATGCGGTTGTCGCGGTGGTGCTGACCGTCCCAGTTACGATAAGTCTTGTTGGCGTTAAGCAATTCAGTCATTGAATTGTAGCGCACGACACGATTCTGCCATCCCTTGATGAACCAGTCGCAAGAGTAGAACTTCCACATTTCGTGGTCGCAGTCCTTATAGACAAGATTCTTGGATTCCAGATACTCGCAGCGGTCTTCATCAACCTTTACCTCGGTTGAGTGTTCCTCGACCACATTTTCAAGGCACACAGCACTCTTTGAGGCGAGTGTGGCTTGCGTGAAGGCAAACGTAATGCGCTTGCCACGATGGTCGAAGTCGAACTCTCCGCCGAGGAACAATTCAAGTTTCTCGAAGTATTCCTCGACCGTCCAATGCGGCAGGGCGTTGGCGAAGCCCGGCATGTACCACGCATGAGGGAGAGTGTTGCAGATGAGAAGATACTTGTATTCCTCCACTTCCTCCCATTTGGAGAAGTCGGCGGTATAGCCGACGGCCTCACAAATCTTTCGAGTGATGTGGAGAAGATATGGCTGCCACGACAGGCCGGTGCAAGAGTCCTTGTTCCATTCAAAGTGCCCCCGGTTCTGCACAGCGTCATCGACAACATATTCGGCAAGATTCTGAATATTGCCCGAATAGTCGTTGACCCACGGCAGAGCAACATACTTGCATCCGTAGGTCTCCGGGTACCAGGCAGTGCGAGGCTTTATACCGGAAGTTGATGTTGTGGGCGGTGCCCCAAGGTCAAGTTCATTGATATAGACCTTGTCAAAGGTCTTGTCGAAGTTCTGCTCCGAACGTCCTTCGAGGAACTGGGTCTTGACCTCAGTCTCGGAGATTTCAGTAATCGTGATGGAGCCGAACTTGTAGAAGCCCCGGTCGCGTATCTCGCAGTCGAAGATAACCTTTTGAGCCACGACATCCGCACGGTTGATGTGGCCGAAGATAGCGATGTTTTCCGGGCAACCTTTCAGCGGAAAGGTAATTGTGAGGGTGTAGCCGTCACTGCCCGAAAACATACGGTTCTCGCTGACATACTCAAACGATGTGCCTTTCTTCAAGGCCGCGAGTTTATTGTTGACGTAGATGTGCATTATTTCTTGGATTTAGGAGATTTATTCTTCATCAGTCGGTCGTACTCGTCCTGTGCCTGTTGTATGCCGTGATCGCCGGACACGGTGTTCACGGTAACAAACGGCTCATTCAATCTTGAATCGAGGCGGTCGAGTACGGCGACCATTCTTTCATCGGAGGCAGGTGTAGACTGATATGTAGTGTTGTTCACCACGGTTTGGGCCTGTGGCTGTGCCGCCAGGACTGCGGGAGCAGTAATCGTGCGCGACACATCGGCGGCAGTGATAGAGCCGATAGTGTTGGTTCGCTGCGCATAGTCCAGAGCCTCCAACAATGGGCGGGTTCGGGGGTTGTTGACAAGTCGCTGTGAGGCGACCCATTCCCCTTTGTGAACAACACCCGCAACTTCATCAGGCTTACCCTCCGGGGTGAAGCCGCCAGTCATATAGCCCTGCGCCTCCGATGCCTGTTGCTGCTTCTTGATAGTCGCGATTTGGATAGCACCTGCGGCGACCGCCATAGCGGCGGCGATGGGAGCCAAAATATAGCCGATGACAGGAACCTGAGCGGCGGAGCCGTAAGCGTTCAGGGCGTTGGTCGCGGTCTGCGCCACGGCCTGTATTACCTGCATCGCGAACTGTTTACGGGAGGCATCCGACTTGATTTTGGCAATCTCTTTCTCCTTCTGCTTCTCGGCTTTCTTGACGCGGTAAGAATTACCCTCGGCAAGCTCGATTTCCCGGTCGTACTTCTTCTCGGTCTTGGCAAGTTCAATGTCGGCACAGGCTTGCATATATGCCGACGCCTGCTGCATACCGGCACTCATGACGGCAAAGACCGACGATGCGAGAGCGGCAAGACGTGTGGCCCAGTTGCCGCCGTCTTCCTCCGTAGCGTTGAAGAAGTTCTGCCACGCCTCGTAGATGTCGAGAAGCTGATTGGTTTCGGTAGAACCGAACTGCCGGATGCCGTCGAGCGACTTCTTCCGATAGTTGCGCTCGATGCGGGCCTTGGCTTCCTCATACTGCTTCTTGTCGATGATGCCCTGGTCATAGAGCGACTTGACAACCTCCATATCGCGCTTCATCGCAAGAGACTGCTGTTCCGCCGATCCGGACTGCGGTTTGGCGGACTCAGGCATATATTCAGTGGCGTACTTCTTTTTGAGGTCGGCCTTGGCACGTTGATACTCGTCCTCGGATATCAACTGTTTCTGATGGGCTTCTTCCAAAAGGTCGAGTTCGAGGTTGAGCCTTTGCGAAGCCTCCTGATACTCGTACCGCTTCTTCCACTCGGCGATGCGCTGAGCAAGAAGTTTCTGGCGGCGAAGCTGCTCCGCGCCCTCTGCCTGTTCAATCTGCACCTGATAGTTGTGCCATTCCTCGGAAGCCTGATTGTAGGCCGCTTGCATCTTTTTGAGATACTTGACCTTTATTTCGAAAAGTTTCTGCTGCAAGGCTTCCTCCTTGCCGTAGAGCGCATTGCCGGGCGTGTAGAAGTCCATCTGCGCCTGTGTTTCCTCTGCGGACTGCATACGCTTGGCTTCCTCGACTTTGAGGGCGGCGTTCTTTTTGAGCCATTCGGCTTCATACTCGGCTTTCTTCTTCAAGAGCTCCTGATAGTCCTCGTCCTCGGTGAGATTGAACCGTTTATACACGTCCTCGCGGTCGGTATAATATTTCAGTTCAAGCTCATGCTTGCGAAGAAGGAAGTCAGACCAGGACTTCAAACCCGCGGAATAGTCGCTGACATTCTGCGCCGTATCGCTCTCCCAAGTGCCTTTGGCACCTTGCATAGCCTCCTTGAAGTCCTTGCGAGCCTTAATCTGCGCACGTTTCTCGGCGGCTTCACGCGCCTTGCGGTCTTTGTCGGATTCATACGGAGTATAATCGTCAAGAGTGAAGTCGGGATTACCTGCGACCGGGTCAACATTCGGGGTTTCAAGCACCGAAAGTCGGGCGCGGGCTTCGTCGAGAAATTCCTTGACCTCGGCGGCGGTCATCGTGCGTGTAGTCGGATTGGGTTTATCCAGTCCGAGCACGATAGTACCGCCCTGATTGGCATTAGCCTTTTCTTCGAGATAAGGGATAATGCGCTTCAATTCCGTGGTCGAGTAAGTTGCAAGCGGATTCTGCTCGCGCTCTATCTGGTCGATGGCGGCCATAGTTTCGTCATACTCCGTCTGATGGCTGATCATCTCGTTAACAAGGTTAACCGGATGGTCAGTCATTCCGTTGGCATCCCACAAATTACCCTTGATGGCCTGTAACTCCGTTACAAGGTCAGCCGAGAGTGTGCCGGTGGTTTCCAACTGGTACACGACGGAATTTGTGATGCGGACGGCATCTTTGAGCGACTTGCCCTCGTCGAGAAGCGACTGTTGCAGCTTCTTTGCGAGGTCTTTGAACGACTCGCGGTGCGTTTCGTCGGCGGTCTCGCGGGCGGTCTGAATTGACCGCTCCTTTGCGGCGATACGCGCGGCGGCGGCAAGGCGGTTGTAGGCGGCGGCAAGGTTTGTTATCTCTCCGCGCTCGTTGATAAGCCCTTTGAGATACTTGCCGTACTGCTTGATAATCTCGTCCTTGACGTTCTTATACTCCTTCGTGCCTTTCTTGGCGGCTTCGAGTTTACCCATCAGGGTATCAATGGTGCGCATCTCCTTTTGGAGTTCTTCGGTATAAGTAGCGGCTGTGTTCCGGGCTTCGCGCATCTTCTTCGTATATTCCGAAGTCCTGTCAACGAGCGACTTGATGGCGATAACGACGGCGGCAATGACCGAAAGGATAAGCCCGAAGGGGTTAGCCTTGACAACGGTATTGAGAAGGCGCATGGCATGAGTCGCCGCGCCTACGCCCTGCGTGAAAGCGATTACGGCAATCTTGCCGAGAATGAGCGCGGTGCGGTAAGCCGTCATAAGAGCCTTGCCAACGCCCAGGACGGTATGCCACGCCACAGTGGCCGTCTTGACGAGAAGAAGCCACGAATAGTAGGCACCGATGACCACGGTAAGATTGCCGATAGCCTTGTGGTGAGCGATAAGGAAATCGACAATCACGTTGAGCACACGCATGAAAGCCGATGACGAGGTGTAGATGTGCCGCATGAGCGGGTACAGCTTCTCGCCGAGTTCGATCGCAAGCTCGCCCACACGCTTGCGGGCCTTGTCAATCTCGGCTTGTACCGTGTTATTGAAGATGGCATACTCGTTGGAGGCGGAAGTTCCCTCGCGGAACGCCTCGGAAGCCTCGCCCAGCTGCCACTTCAGGAAGTCGAGGTGAGAAGAAAGGTTGGAGAGCACCGAGGACACACGGGCACCGTCAAGTCCGAGGTCTTGAAACAACGGCGACAGAACGGCGAGAGCCTTGTCCTCGCCCAGTTTGTTGAGTGCTTCGAGGAACATCATCACGCCCTGCGTGGTGCTCTTGTTCAATGTTTCGATGAAGGTGTTTGTTTCAAGTCCGACCTTTCGGGCCATCTCGCCGGGCTTCTTGAACAATTCCATTATGGTACGCTGTAAAGCGGTAGCCGACATCTCCACCTTTTGACCGTGAGCGTCAAGAGTGGCGGCAAAAGCCATAATTTCAGGAATTGTCATCTTCGCAGTGGAGCCGATGCCGGCCATTCGTTGAGCAAACTCGACGATAAAAGGCTTGGCGGCGGTACAGTTCTGCGATAGGTGGTTTACCGTGGAGCCGATTTTGAGCATCGCATCGCGAACGCCATACATCTGCTCCATGCCGAAGATATTACTCAACTTGGCGATGGTCTGCGTTGCACCCTCGCCGAGGTCAACGAGAGCCACGTTGATGATCGAGGCGGCTTCGACATACTCCTTGACCGAAGCCACGGTATTGTAGCCGAGGCGACCGCCCTCCTGGGCGAGAAGGTTCAGCTGCTCGCGGGCAAGACGAGTGTCCATGCCCTTGAAGATCTCGTTGAGTTCTTCAACCTCCGTGGCGGTCATTCGGGTGTACTTGACGGTGTTCGCCATCTGTTCCTCCATGTCGGCGTAGGACTGCACAGCCTTACGTCCGGCCATGACAAGCCCGGTCACGGCGGCGGCAAAAGCCATAATCGCTGTCTGCGCATTATTGAGCCACGTGTTCATCCTCGACCACAAGGATTTTTGTGTGGCGAGAGTGGCGTTGACCTTTTGCAGTTCCGCCTTGACACGTTGAATTTTGGCAACTTGCGCGTCCCACGCGGCGGTGCCGCGCTGAATGCCGTTGAGTTGCTGTTGGAGAAGTTTAAGGGCTTTGTTCAGTTCCTTGGGCGAAGCCTTGTCGAGTCGACGGAGAGTATTATCGACGGAAGCCGATGAGCCTTTAAGCTGCTCCATCATCCGCTGTGTGGATTTAAGCTCACGCTGGAGTTTCTTCATCGTGGCTTTATCTCCGGCAGTGGCGGCTCTCGCTATCTGCTTCTCCAGACGGCGGGCATCCTTTTCGAGTTGAGTAAGCATCTTCTGTGCTTGCTTGCCGTTGACGGAAAGGATGACATTGGCGGTAGATGTATAATTAGCCATAATTCCTTGGTGTTGAATACGATATTTGTAGGTGTTCCCTGCAAATATCGCCACGGCATTTCGTACTGGAAAAGACGTACAGAGTTGGTGACGGGCAGGATACAGGGCCGACATTGGGCGTACTGTCGTAGGAGGAACTGCCTCGACGGGAGGGTGCCGGGAAGGAACGAACCGGCCTTGATTTTGATGGGCGGCTGCCAGCCGATGGGCCCCGTTGAAATCAAGCCTTAAAAATTTGACTTTCAGGCAAATTTGGCATCTCGCGCGGGTCCCGTTCTACAAATATCTTCGATTTGTAGCGGGTTGCGAGATGCAACGACCGAAGAATGAGGGAGTTGGGGGTTACGGGGGCTTGCCCCCGTAGGGGCTTTGCACACCCCCCACCGCGCTGAACGTCATTTTTTCGCTCCCCCCTCGCTCCCCCTCGGAATATGCAGAGCCACCCCCACCGATGCGCGGTAAAATCGCTGCCGTGCGCGTGGAAATTCCGCTCGCGGATTTCAACGCACACGACAGCACCGCTCTCCCTTGACGCAGATACACCTATCAAGTCGAGGGGCTGAACGTGGCGATGGGCGGTGATGACGATGTTGCGCGAAACAGAGGTGAGACAGCCAAATGAGCGTTGGCGGCTTGGAGTGAACAGCGCAGAGGGGTGTCGGTTGACGCAGTCCACCGACAGGCTATCTCTAAATCCGCTTGCGGTTTGAGAGTTAGCCGACCCCTCCGCGCCGTGAGCCGGAGGCCACTCGAAGTTGACATAAGCGGTTGGCCGTCTGCCGTAGTGGAGTTAGTGCATCGGCGTATCGCCCATCGGGGCCTGGGGAGCCGACGAAGGAGGCGTGGGGCTATGCGTCGCAGACGATGAATGAAGCCGACGGACTGAATGGCAAGGGCAACATCCTCTATGGGTGGGAGGAACGTGGAGACTGACGGCTCGCTCCGACCGGAGGACGGATAGCAGCGGCACGGCATTGACGAGCCGGAAAAGCAAGCGGAGGTTTCGGGTTGACAGCGGAGAGAAGCGGGCCAACACCACGACGAAGGAGTGGTGGCGGCGGAAAGCGGGAACGTAGCCGTCAAAGATAGTGTGATTGCCTTGGGAGCCACGAATGGAGAGCCGGGAGTTTACGGAGGCTCGGAATGACCCTGACGGAACTGCCCTGCGGGGCTTGTGGAGGAAGGGACGTGAGCGGAAAGGTATGTCACTCTATCGCCCCGAAAACCGAAGCGGTCGTTAGTCGTAAGTGGAGCAAGGCGTAACCTACGACCAACGATGCTCGGACTTGGAAGGATGTAGGCAGCAAACGGAGAACGTATTGAGGTCAGTATGGCCGACATTCGCCACTGCCGGGCGGGTCTGAAAAGATGAACGCTACAAACAAAACGAGCTACCCTCACGGGCAACTCGCCTTGCAACTTATGAAAAAAACTTCTACTCTGTGCGTGTTGAATGTCAGCGTTTTCGATAGAAAACGTAGATTAGGCAGCCTATCACAAGTATTGTGATGATGGCTACTGCCGTGCCGTTAGGCGGATTATAGAGGCGCGTTGTGGCGGTGTGTTCCGTCGAAGCCTCGGCGGCGGATTTCTTATACGCTACCGTATCGAGCTGATTGTAGGCTTCGACTTGATTTCTCTGAACACGCCGCTGATCTATGACGCGCCCCTTAGTGGCTTTCATCCGAATAACCTCCGGCTTCTCGGCGTATGCCGTCGGACGCTCTACTTGGACTTCGAGGGTGTCGAAGTCGAAAGATGTAGAGCGCATCAGCGAGTCAATCGTGGCGATTGTGCGGTGATGCTCCGACCGGGCGACTGAATCGACTGCGAGGGATTTATCCTGTTGCAGTTCCTTGTGGGAGCGGCACGAGGTTATGAGTGCCAGCGCAAGGAGAAGAATCAGCGACCGCATAGCTCCGGCTCTTTTTGGACGTTGAACGAAGGGCAAGCCTTGGCAGCGAACTCGTTGTGTCCGTGGACGGATGCCGACGGATAGCTCGCCTTTAACTCGGCAACGAGTTTGATAAGCGCGGTCCTCTGCGCTTCGGTGCGAGTGTCCTTCGGCGTTTTACCGTCTTCGGCACATCCACCTATCAGGCAGATACCGATTGAGTGAGCGTTCTGCCCCGTGGTGTGAGCACCGACCTGCTCGATGGGTCTGCCCTTGTGGATAGAGCCGTCGCGATAGATGACGATGTGATAACCTATGTCGGAGAAGCCGCGGGCAAGATGCCACTGGCGGATTTGCTCGACAGTAAAATCCTTCCCCTCGGGCGTAGCCGAGCAATGGAGGATTATCTTGTCGATGCGGCGAGTGTTCGGTAACGACCCGATGCCCAGAGCCGCCCAGGTCTTCGGACCGACTATGCCATCGACAGCGAGACCGTGGGATTTTTGGAAGTCGCGCACCGCCTCGTCGGTGATCGCGCCAAAAATGCCGTCTGCGATAAGGTTGAGCTTCCGTTGCAGGGTTGCGACCGCGTCGCCCCTGCTTCCTTTCTTAATGGTTGTCATGTTCTTGTGGATTATGGGATTGATTTTGGCTATCGGACGGGCGGTGCCCGTACTGATAGTGATACTTCATGCCGAACACTGCCCCCGCGAAAGTCAGAATCTCGCCGAAGGCGACAAGGACAGAAT
>OJQV01001508.1_pt1 | contig 10512 bp, 8 predicted proteins | sample 1598821 | NCBI WGS metagenome assembly OJQV01 (sample SAMN03922509, study PRJEB24848) | human gut metagenome | isolation source: stool sample | host: Homo sapiens | place: Germany | collected 2011-11 | reverse complement strand
AGCGCCATTAGGCGATGCCTTCCTGATTAAAATAAAAGATTTCAATCAGGAAATAGTATTAGTGTTGCAAATCGCTCATAATTCTGCTATACTTGTTAACAACGCTGTCAGGTGTTGGAATACACTCTGGCAGTATAGCTGCGATGGATCAAATGCCCCTGCCGGATGGCGGGGCATTTTTTACATGTCGATATGGGGGATTCCTATGAATGCGCAGAAGCATCTGATTATCATAAAGGGGAAGGACAAAACGGACTCGGTCGCCAGTTTCCGGTTTCATGATGGAAAGTGCGACGTTGTTTATACCAGTTCACCCGGCAGAATATATAGCTTTCAGAACAGAAATGTGGAGATTCTCCCCCTGAAAAAACAAATCGACCCGGCGCAGGTGATCGTTACCGCGAATGGACAAATGTTCGGCGAGATTGACGAGATTCTTGACTTTGGCGCGTATTACCGCATCATTCGCGCAGGGAGAAAGGATCTCTTGTTTCATAGGAGTGAGGTGCAGTTTCAGCGGAATTGTCTGGCGGATGGCAAAAACAAGGAAGCGTTCCAGTATTTTAAGGAGACCGCTGCGGCAATCAGTCTGGTGACGGATAACGGCATCAATATTCTGAAAATGCAGTATGACAAAATTCAGCAGCTCAGTGAGAACACTGTTTTGGCAAGCTATCTTGCGCCGCAGAAAGAAACCGAAGCACCTTGCAGGCCGGCAGCTGTGATCTATCCGTTTGGCCTGAATCAAAGTCAGAAGCTGGCGGTGGAGCGGGCGCTTTCCTCAAAAATCAGCATTATCCAGGGGCCGCCGGGTACGGGGAAAACCCAGACGATTTTGAATATTATTGCCAATGTTGTCAGAAGCGGGAAAACCGTGGCAGTCGTCTCCAACAACAATTCCGCGACGCATAACGTTGCAGAAAAACTGGAAAAGAAGGATGCCGTCTTTCTGACTGCGTTTCTCGGCAGTCTGGCCAATAAACAGAAATTCCTGGATACACAGACCGGCGTCTATCCGGACATGCACGACTGGGAGATGCCGCTGGAGAAACGACGTCAACTGGAGCTGGAGACGACTGCACTTTCCACGGAATTGAACGAAATGCTCAACACTAAGAACCGCATAGCGGAAATTGAGCAGGAATTATTGCGGCTTAACCCTGAGCAGCACTATTTTGAGGAATATTATGCGGCGTATGGCAATGTGCTGACGGAGCGTCTGGACAGGCTGCCCTCGCAGAAGATACTCGCACTTTGGATGGAATTTGAACAGCACGCGGAGCGTGAGACCCGTCTGGGACTTCTGCAAAAGCTTTCCATCGTACTTCGGTTCAACCGCGATGCGCTCAGGCTGTTTCTTTCTTCTCCGGAACAGGTCATTCCCTATTTACAGAGCCGGTTTTATGTTGTAAAAAGACGGGAGTTGGAGAGTGAAAAGCGGAAACTGACCCGGAAGCTGGAGCATTACGCGTTCGACGCGAAAATGGATGAACTTACGAAAAAATCCTTGCGGCTGTTCCGTGCAGAGCTGGCGGCGCGGTATCCCTGGAAAGGCACTCGGAAACGTTTTGAAGAGGGGGATTTCCGGCGAAACTCCGCAGAATTTACCCGCGAATATCCGGTGGTGCTCAGCACGACCTACTCCATCAAGGGGACGCTGAGCATAGAGCATGTCTATGATTACCTTATCGTGGACGAAGCATCGCAGGTCGATTTGACTACCGGAGTCTTGGCCTTTTCCTGTGCGCGGAATATCGTGATTGTCGGGGATATGAAGCAGCTGCCCAACGTGTTAACGGAGGATGACATCCGCACCAGCGATGATATTTGGGCAAAGTATTCTCTGGATGAGCGGTATCGCTTCTCAACCCACAGTCTGCTTTCCTCTGCGTTGGAAACATGGCAGAATGCACCCGTCACGCTGCTGCGGGAGCATTACCGCTGTCACCCGAAGATCATCAACTTCTGCAACCAGAAGTTCTATCATGGACAGCTGATCATCATGACGAAGGATCATGACGAATCGGATGTGCTGACCATGTATCGGACGGCTGCCGGTAATCATGCCCGTGGGCATCTCAACCAGCGCCAGATAGACGTCATCCAGCAGGAAGTGCTTCCACGGCTGAATCAGCAGAATTTCCAAAGCATCGGCATTATCACGCCGTATCGGGATCAGGTGGCGGCCATCCGGAAACAGCTGGGCGGCGCTTATGAGGTGGATACAGTTCACAAATTTCAGGGACGGGAACAGGACGCTATCATTTTGACCTCGGTTGACAATGTGATTACGGATTTTGTGGACGATCCCCATATGCTGAATGTGGCGGTTTCCAGAGCGGTTCATTCTCTGACGGTGGTCACATCTCAGGACCCCCGCAACGACCAGACCAACTACGGCGACCTGACACGATACATCGAATATAACAATTTTGAAGTCATTCAGAGTCAGGTCTACTCTGTGTTCGATATGCTTTATCAAGGCTATGCAGAACAGCGCAGGACGTATCTGAGAAAGCACAGGCGAGTGTCCGAGTACGATTCTGAGAACCTCATGTACTCTGTGATTCAGGAAGTACTGTCAGAGGAAGCGTTTTCTTCGATCGGGTGTGCAGTGCATGTTTCTCTTGCAGCGTTGGTGAAAGACTATGAACCGCTAACAGAGGAGGAACGCAGGTACGCCCGCAACCCATTGACACATATCGATTTTCTGCTGTTCCGTCAGATGGACAAGCAGCCCGTGCTGGCGATTGAAGTGGATGGGACGAGCTTCCATGAAGCCGGGAGCACGCAGGCAGGACGGGATGAGAAAAAGAACCGTATTATGGAAAAGTGTGGCGTCCCGCTGCTTCGTCTGCGGACAGACGGCAGTGGGGAGCGGGAGAAAATCAGAGACGCACTGCAAGAATAGCATACATTTGTTTAGGGTCTATCTGAATTTACAGGTTGGTGATAAAAATGCCTCTGGAAATCGTTCGCAATGATATTACACAAATGCGCGTGGACGCCATCGTCAACGCGGCAAATGAAACCCTTTTGGGCGGGGGCGGCGTGGACGGCTGCATTCACCGCGCGGCGGGGCCGGAGCTGCTGGCCGAGTGCCGGACGCTGGGCGGCTGCAGGACCGGCAGCGCCAAAATCACGGGGGCGTATCGTCTGCCCTGCAAATATGTGATCCACACCGTCGGTCCCGTGTGGCACGGTGGCACGCACGGCGAGCGGGAACAGCTCGTCTCCTGCTACCGGACGAGCCTCGCGCTGGCGCAGGCGCACGACTGCGAGACGGTGGCTTTTCCGCTGATTTCCTCCGGCGTCTACGGCTATCCAAAAGATCAGGCGCTTCGGGTGGCGGTGGACACCATTGGGGAATTTCTGCTGAACAACGATATGACGGTCTATCTGGTCATTTTCGACCGTAAGTCCTACCAGATCAGCGGCAAGCTGTTTGCCGATATCACCGAATACATCGATGACCACTATGTAGACATACACGCCGACGTCATAAGTGAACGCCGACGCAGTATGAGCATTTTCGGAAGCCGTGGAAAGGCCGTCTGCGAGGAAGCAAAGTCCATGCCTATGATGGCGCCCTCGTTCGTCGGCGGGCTGGACGATCTTCTGGCGCATCTGGACGCCGGTTTCTCGGAGACCCTGCTGAAGCTCATTGACAAAAGCGGAAAAAAGGACTCCGAGATCTATAAAAAGGCCAACGTTGACCGCAAGCTGTTCTCCAAAATCCGAAATAATCCGTACTACAAACCCTCCAAAACCACGGCCATTGCCTTCGCCATCGCTTTGGAGCTGGATTTGGACGAGACCCGCGACCTCATCGCCCGCGCAGGCTACGCTCTCAGCGCCAGCAGCAAGTTCGATGTGATTATTGAGTATTTTATTCGGCAGAAAAAGTATGACGTTTTTGAGATCAACGAAGCGCTGTTTGCGTTTGACCAGAGCTTGCTGGGGGCGTGAGGAATGAGAAGGATAGGAGTCCACGTTGCGAACGGCCGAATTGTTCGTCATTTTTGAAGGAGAAAAAGGGTGCGAGAAGTGGAGTATTATATTTCCAAAGATTCCTGTGGAAAAGAATACAAAACCAAGACAACGACCATCTGCGGGTTCGATGAAATCAAAAAAGAGATCGAAGAAAACGAATGTCTGCACGATTGGAGTTTGGAATATGTGGCCTACGATGGGACAACGGGACAAATAACCGCAAAATCCTATAGCAGGCCAACGCTATTTCACTTTTCTTTTGCCGGTATACAGGAGATTTCCATTGATCTTGATGTTCTGGTTCGGTGGATCATGGAGGTTGAAATGGTGAAGGGCGACAATGTTACGCTTACCTTTGACGGCGTCGGAATCATAATCACGGCAAAAAAAGTTGCGCTGAAAATCCAAACGCAGGAATCATGAATTTGTCGCCTGACAGGCGACCAAACCCTCCTTCCAATCCGCTACAATTAGCGCGTAATCAAACGAAGGAGGGGTTTCATTATGACAGAATTGGTTTTTATCCTGGATCGCAGCGGCTCTATGGCGGGGCTGGAGGCGGACACCATCGGCGGCTTCAACTCCATGATCGCCAAGCAGAAAAAGGAAGCGGGCGAGGCGCTGGTTTCCACCGTGCTGTTCGACAACGAGAGTGTGGTCATCCACGACCGCCTGCCGCTGGAAAAGGTGCCGCCCATGACGGAGAAGGAGTATTTCACCCGTGGCTGCACGGCGCTGCTGGATGCCGTGGGCGGCGCGATCCATCACATCGGCAACATTCACAAGTACGCCCGCCGCGAGGACGTGCCGGAAAAGACAATGTTCATCATCACCACCGACGGCTACGAAAACGCCAGCCGCCGCTACAGCTACGAGACGGTGCGCAGGATGATCGAACGGCAGAAGGAAAAATACGGCTGGGAATTCCTGTTTCTGGGCGCGAACATCGACGCGGCGAAGGAAGCGGCTCGTTTCGGCATCGGCGCCGACCGGGCGGTGAACTACAAGTGCGACGAGGCAGGCACGGCGCTGAACTATGAAGTCATCAGCGAGGCCGTGTGCTGTGTCCGTGCGGCAAGCCCGCTCAGTGCCGATTGGAAACGCCGCATCGACGAAGACGTAGAAAAGAGGGGGAGGTAAGCATGTACGGGGCAATTCTCGGCGATATCGTAGGCAGCCCCTATGAATTCGACTGCAACAATTACAAAGCAAAAGACTTTCCGCTGTTCAGCCAGCAATCCGAATTCACCGACGACACGGTTATGACTTTGGCGGTGGCGAAAGCACTTATGGACACCCGCGGGCAGGATGACGCGGCCATCAAAGCGGCGCTGGTGCGGGAAATGCAGCGTTTGGGGTGCACTTATCCTGACCGGGGCTACGGTGTACGGTTCGGCGGTTGGCTTTACGAGGACGCGCCGAAGCCCTATAACAGCTACGGCAACGGCAGCGCCATGCGGGTATCTCCGGCGGCGTGGCTGGGAGGGGACATGGAGGAGGTGCTGCATCTGGCGCGGCTTACCGCCGAGGTCACCCACAACCATCCGGAGGGCATCAAGGGCGCGCAGGCCACCGCCGCGGCGATTTACCTTGCCCGCACCGGACATAGCAAGGCGGACATCAAAGCGTATGTGGAGCGGGAATTCGGCTATGATCTCAGCCGCACCTGCGACGAAATTCGCCCAACCTATCATCATGTAGAAAGCTGTCAGGAGACGGTGCCGCAGGCCATTACTGCGTTTCTGGAAAGCACGGATTTCGAGGATGCTCTCCGCACGGCGGTATCCCTCGGCGGCGACAGCGACACTCTGGCCGCCATCACAGGCAGCATCGCCGAAGGGCTCTACGGCGTGCCGGAGGATTTGAAGCAGGAATGCCGTCAACGCCTGACACCGGAGCTGACGGAAATTCTGCTTGCGTTTCAAAACAACGATTGAGTGGAAAAACGGTACGAACAGGAAGCGCTTCTCCAAAGTTTTCTTGCAAATAATGGGAGCAGGGAAGATTGAATGCGGTGGGTACTATGGCTACTTTACTGCTTCAAAGCTGCACATGAAGGGCTACCCTGTGGCTGAACCTGATACTATTTCCTGATTAAAATCTTTGATTTTAATCAGGAAGGCATCGCCTAATGGCGCTGCCAGTTTTGTGATTTATAAGGAAAGAAATCACAAAACAAGTCTCATATGAACTCCTTGCCCTTCGGGCAATTAAAATCTTTTCTAAAGATTTTAATTGGAGTTCAGTATGATAGCCGGGGAAAAGACCGTCCGGGAGTTCCTGAGGGGTTGAGACCATGAAGAAACTGATTCTCCTCCTTCTGGTCGTGATGACACTCACGGGCTGTGGGAAGACTGCCCAAAATGACCGGGAGACGGCGATCCTCTATACCGGGAAGGATCATTTGACCGCACGGGAAACTGTGGACGCATGGTTGAGGAAAGAAATATAAGGAGTGAGCTATTATGGCCTTTGATTTCAAAAAGAGTACAGTGAATTCTATATGCCCAAGAACAAGCCACAGATTGTGACCGTCCAGCCCGCGAACTATATCGCCGTCCGGGGCATGGGCGATCCTAACGAGGAGGGCGGCGCTTACAAAGCGGCTATCGGTGTGCTGTATGCGGTGGCCTATACCATCAAAATGAGCAAAATGGGTGATCACCGCATGGCGGGATATTTCGATTTCGTGGTGCCGCCGCTGGAGGGCTTCTGGTGGCAGGAGGGCGAAGAGGGCGTTGACTACTCCGATAAATCTGCGTTCCATTGGATCAGCGTTATTCGTCTGCCGGAGTTTGTGACCAAAACGGAGTTTGACTGGGCCGTGGCGGAAGCTGCCCGGAAGAAAAGGCTGGATTGCAGTGCCGCAGAATTTCTGACCATTGACGAAGGTCAGTGCGTGCAGATCATGCACGTTGGCCCCTTTGATGATGAGCCTGCCTCCGTTGCGCTCATGGATGAATACCTGAGAGCGAACGGCTATGAAGACGACTTCTCCGATACCCGGCTTCACCATGAGATCTACCTCTCGGATGCCCGAAAGGTCGCCCCGGAGAAATGGAAAACCGTGATTCGGCACCCGGTGCGGAAAGCGGAGCAAAAACTGCTTCCCGCTGCCCAACGAGATTTTCAGCTCGGACTGACATCGGGAGAACTGGCGGTGTATTACAATGTTTAGAAGAAAAGTGAAAAAGTGCTCCTATGACCGGGAGAATCTGAAGCCGGTGATCCGATCGAGTATCTGCACAGGGGAGCAGGTTGCTGGGTTCAAGAACATCCGCACGGGGAAATTCAGTGAGGTCATGCTCATTCGCAGTGGCAGCGATCTGCGGGAATTTCTGGAGACTTACGATATTTCCGAGGCGGACGTCACGACGGAATATTAGGGCAACACCGCATAAATACCAAAATCCGCATTATACAATAGGTGCCAAATAAAAAGTGTGGATAACCTCTGAATTTTTGCCCGCAAAGGCGCACTTACTCAAGCTGCCAGACAGGGTCTGTCAGCCAGAGAGGCCATCCCATACTTTGTGTAAACCTCCAATGTGGTGTATAATAGAAGCACCGCACAGGAGGTTTTACTATCGCCGTGGAGCATTTAGCACGGTGCGTTCGGTAAGCGCACAATGTCAAGAGCCGCCAGTTTTCAGGAAGAAAACTGGCGGTTTTGGTCGGAGTGTAATTATAGGATTTCAGAAAACGCAGATATATCAACGGTTTGCTGGCAGTCAGCAAGAGACCGCATAGTGCCCATGACGTGACGGGCGATGAGGCCATCCTTCTGTATGCGTTCATCGGTTGGACGTTCCCATAATAATATTATAGTCATAATGCAAAAGGATTTTTTTCATACTCTGCGCACAGTGTATGGATATATTTTTCTAAATCTCCGATAGACACATAAGAGTTGAGCGCCTTTTTCTCTTCTGGCGTCAACAACGAGTAAAGCGGTTTCCTCAGATTCAGATAATCTTTTACCACATGCGCTGTATAGATATATCCGACTTGTAAAGCAACGACCAAAAGTCGTTCTTTGTGGAAAAAGCCACTGAAAAGGGAGGAGTGATTTATAGAGTTGTTACCTAAGCCAAGGGGCAGACTATGGACACTATTTGATAAGAGATTATAAATTGCAGATTCCATTTGCTCTGGCAATATATGCGGAGATATCATTTGAAAAGTTGATTTCCGACCAGATAATACGTGGGCCTGCTCATTTGTTGAGAGTTGCGTGAATTGGGGAAACTTCTGAAATCGATCCGGTGCGCTATTGTAATAAAAATGATTGATTTGCGCATGAACACAATCCTGTGAGAAGCCAAGTTTTTTTGTAATATCAATTTCGTTATAAATCTCGTTGAGAGCCATTGTCTCTACCCGAAACTTGATGGTATCTGTGTCAATTCCTCTTTGTGATATGTGAAAATAAATATTAGCGGACTCCATGATATTGCGGGCTGCACTGGCGATCAATGATACATCAAACTCCTGAATTTGCTCGGGAACAACACTGAGCAAGACTAGTATCGAGTGATCGTGCAGCAAAATCTTTTCTAACATCTTCTCCAGTTCTATTGTACGCTGTGTGCTGGCACGTTTCGCAGAATCAATAATTGAAATTTTTCTGCTGAACGAATAGAGCGTTTGCAGCCTTGAGAGACTAACCTGAAATATATTCATATAGTTTCACCTTAAAATGTTATTGCATAAGTTTACCATGGACAGCGAGTCCAACAGCATCCAAAATCAAAAGAAACTGCTCACCAAAGTTGCAAAGGAAAAAGGCTATACCAATCTGGTTCACTTTCTGGATGATGGCATTTCCGGCGTGACCATGAACCGTCCCGGTTTCGTTGAAATGATGCAGCAGCTTGAACAAGGAAAAGCCTCCGCTGTGTTCGTCAAAGACCTTTCCCGTCTGGGCCGAAACTATATCGAGGTCGGGCGGCTGACAGAAGAATTTTTCCCAGACCATGACATCCGACTTGTTGCCGTTTCGGACAACATCGACACGGCCGAGGGAGAAAACGAACTGGCACCCATCCGAAACCTGTTCAATGAGTGGTATGCCCGCGACATCAGCAAGAAACGCCGTATCAGTAATAAAATCAAAGGCAACTCCGGCGAACCGATGGGACTTCCTCCCTATGGGTATATCAAGGACCCGAACAATCCCAAGCATTGGGTCATTGATGAAGAAGCTGCACAAGTTGTCCGGCGCATTTTTGATATGACGTTGGAGGGCTTTGGCACGGAACAGATTGCCACCCAGTTTGAAAAGGAAGGCATCCTGACGCCGCAGGCCTACTGGATTCAGAAAGGCATCGGCCGTCCCGGAAAGACCAAGACGCGCCCCGCCACCAAGTGGAATGGCTCCACGATTACCCATCTTCTGTACCAGCAGGAGTATTGTGGTGATGTTCTGAACTTCAAAACCTACTCCAAGTCCTACAAGAACAAGAAGCGGATTCATAACGACCCGGAAAATTGGGTAGTGTTCCAAGATGTTCACGAACCCATTATTGAACGTGCCGTGTTTGAACAGGTACAGCAGAAGCGTGGAAAAATGCGCAAACGCCGTACCAGCAACGGAGAACACAATATGTTCTCTGGCTTACTTGTCTGCGCAGACTGCGGCTGCAATCTGCACTTCCACTTCAATCAGGGCAACCCGGAAATCAAGTATTTCAACTGCTCCAACTACAAGGGCAACCGTGGCACCTGCCAATCCACCCACTACATCCGGGTAGACTTTCTGGAAGAAGTGGTGTTGGGGGAGATTCGGCGGCTGACCAAGTTTGCCAGCCTCTACGAGGACGACTTTCTGAAAGCTGTTATCGGGCACTCCCAGCAGGCGGACGAAGCCGACCGCAAGCTGAAAGAGAAAGAGTTGAAAGCACTCCTTGCCCGTGACGAAGAACTGGATGGCCTCTTTGAGCGCATCTATGAGGACAATGTTTCCGGCAAGATCTCTGATGAACGCTTTTCCAGAATGTCCCGGAGATATGAGGACGAGCAAAAGGAGCTGACCGAGAAAATCAAACAGCTCCGCTCCGAAATCGAAAAGCAGAGCAGCCGCACCATGACAACGGATATGTTCATCAGTCTGGTTCGCAAGTACACCAGAGCAAAAAAGCTGACACCCCGGATGCTGAATGAACTGGTGGAAAAAATCGAAGTGTTCAATGCAGAAAAGGTCAACGGTGTATGGGAGCAGCGGCTCCGCATTCACTACAACTGCGTGGGCACCATCGAGATTCCAAGCGCACTTCCTTTGCCGACACCCGATGTGTCGGTGAATACAAGAAAAGGCGTAGTTGTGAACTACGCCCCCTGTGATGTCGCTATTTAGCAAATAAAAAAATGACGAATGTTCTTTGACAGCTAAATGCTGTAAGAACATTCGTCATGGTGCAGTAAAGCAATCCAAATCCGAACCATTTTCTTTTGATGCGGCTTGAGCCGCTTCCTCAAACGTGATGGTCTGTGTACCTTCTTTATAGTTAAAGGTTATCA
>OJQV01001506.1_pt1 | contig 10521 bp, 9 predicted proteins | sample 1598821 | NCBI WGS metagenome assembly OJQV01 (sample SAMN03922509, study PRJEB24848) | human gut metagenome | isolation source: stool sample | host: Homo sapiens | place: Germany | collected 2011-11 | reverse complement strand
GAGATTCCTCTACGTCTCGTGGGCTCGGAGATGTGTATAAGAGACAGGGCTCAATATGCCTTCGGAGAGGACACGAGAATCTCGCGGTCTGCCTTCGTGCCTGAGCACATATTTACAGTCGTTTTAACCGACCAATACGCATAATCCTGAATCCAGTCATCAAAAAACTCTACCCAGGTGTCGGCGACCTCCTGGATCTGAGCCGTAGTGGCTTCATCCAGAATAATATGCCCGGAGTTTCCGTTGGAATCTCCGAAAATATCAACAATAAGCTGATAGTTTTTTGCATCGTAATGTATCTCGAAAAATGGCTGGTTCTCCGTCTCGAAGCTCTTGATGTCCGCATATAGGCTGCTTTCGGTGAACTCCTTTGCATGCTTGGCGGCATCTATCAAAGATTGGCTGTCAAGAAAATCTCCCATTTTTTCCAGAATATCAATGGCACCGTCATATTCGCCATTTTCCATTTTGCCGCAGGCTTCGTCGTATTTGGCTGTGATTTTCTCAAGCTGAGCGCCGCTGTCCTTATAGTCTCCCAGTTCCTGGAAAAGAGCAGAAGCCTGCCCATATTCCTCTTGCTCCATAAGCGAAACAGCGCTGTTATACGCGTTATTCTTCTTAACTGCGCTGCTTGCAAAATAAATGGCGACGCAGAGAACAGCAATGGCCACGAGAACAATAGGCGCTGTTTTTGCAATGCGGAGATTGCGCTGCTTTTCTTCCGAACGTCTCTTTTCGGCAGCGGCCGCTTCCAGTGCCAGCCTTTCGTCTTTCCGCTTACGCAGATTCTCAATGTTGAAAGCCCGAAGACTATCCAGGGTTTGGCGGCACCGGTGACAGCAGGTTTCCCCGCTGCGGTTGATTGACCCGCAAACGCAAATCCAGAGGTCATCGTCCTCCAAAAGCATGTTATTGCTGTGTTCACCATAATCACAATGGAATTGCTTTACCAGTTCAGGGTCGCCCCAGCCGATTGATGCCGGCTTTTTTAGGGGACGCCATTCTTTTCCGTCTGCAATCCATTTTGTGTTGTCCAAGAAAATGACTTCGGTAACGACCACAGAGAAAGAACGGGTAACGGCATTGGGCAGGGGAATTGCCGCTTTTTGCCCAAAGAATGTGTCACGTCCTGCGTTCAGGTCGAGATACTGATAGGTTATACTTTCATCGATTGCGTCACCTGCGGTATCCATGGGGAAAATCTGAACCGTGGCTGCTTTTATTGTCTGACTGTTAATATTTTGCAGCTTCAATTGCGCAAGTACGTTTCCAGACTGATTGTCTTTCAGCAATGCACCCGCCGCAATGACAACGGGTGCTCCGGTAGTATAAAGATTTTCGGGCAGAGAAAAGAGTTTGCTATATCGTTCACTCATGTCGAAATCTCCTTAAAGTTCAGGAAGTTCGTCGGGGCGCACCTGCGGAGTGTTTCCGCGGTCAGGCAATGCGCACACCAGAATCCAGCCCATCCAGCCAAGCCAGAAGCAAATCCAGAAATACTTTTTGTTGTGATAGCCTTTTTCTTCGGCGGCTTCAAAGAACCATTTGGCAATGAAATAGTCGAGGACGATGAAAGCCGCTGCAATTAGAAGATACAGAAAAACCAGAAATGCCATGTGTTTTACCCCTTTCTTTATGTAGAAAAATAAAAAGTGCGCCTACCGAAGCAGACGCACAAAAAACGCAAACTCCGATAGTCGCCAAACTAATCAATATAAAGCATCACAGCATTCATACCGAGGGAATTTGCATTTTTATCAAATTCATGGTACGAACACAAAAGGGTATAGTACCCCCTTGTGATGCTTTTCATAATTTGATTAGTTTGGCAACTTCATAGTACCATATCTGCATGGAAGATTCAAGGCGTTTTGTAAAATATTATTCTTTCTACAGGGATAAAAAGCACATCCAGCCCGATTTCTCGGGCTGGATGTGCTTCTTTGCTTGTTATTCGCGGAAGAAAAGCGTTCCCTTATTTCGTCTCGTCGGTGCCGTAGTAGGCGTTGAGGTACATCTGCTTGATCTCGCTCATGAGGGGATACCGGGGGTTCGCGCCGGTGCACTGGTCGTCGAAGGCCTGCTCCACCATGCTGTCCAGCCGGGTCAGGAAGTCGGTTTCGTCAATGCCGTAGTCCCGGATGGTCTTTTTGATGCCGATCTTGACCTTCAGCTCGTCAATGGCCGCGATCAGGTTCTCCAGCTTTTCCTCATCCGTGGTACCGCCCAGCTTCAGGTAGTCGGCAACCTCGGCATACCGCGCCAGGGTGTGGGGATGGTCGTACTGGGAGAAGGTACCCATCTTCGCGGGAACCTCGGCGGCGTTGAAGCGCAGGACTTCGTCAATCATCAGAGCGTTGGCAACGCCGTGGGGCAGATGGTGGAACGCGCCCAGCTTGTGCGCCATGGAGTGGCACACGCCCAAAAATGCGTTGGCAAAAGCCATACCGGCCATGCAGGCGGCGTTTGCCATGTTCTCTCGAGCCTTAGGGTCCTTCCCGCCGTTTTCGTAGGCGGAGGGCAGGTTCTCGAAAATCAGCTTCAGGCTACGCAGCGCCAGACCGTCGGTGTAGTCCGTGGCCATCATGGAGGCGTAGGCTTCCAGAGCGTGGGTCACGGCGTCGATGCCGGAGGCCGCGGTCAGTCCCTTGGGGGCATTCATCATCATGTCGGCATCCACGATGGACATTTTCGGCAGCAGCTCGTAGTCCGCCAGCGGATACTTGACGCCGGTGGTTTCATCGGTGATAACGGCGAACGGGGTCACCTCAGAGCCGGTACCGGCGGTGGTGGGGATGGCGACGAAATACGCCTTTTCGCCCATCTTGGGGAAGGTGTAGACACGCTTGCGGATGTCCACAAAGCGCATGGCCATGTCCTGAAAATCCGCCTCGGGATGCTCGTACAGAACCCACATGATCTTGCCCGCGTCCATGGCGGAGCCGCCGCCGATGGCGAGGATCAGGTCGGGCTTGAAGGCTGCCATCTGCGCTGCGCCCTCTCTGGCACAGGCGAGGGTGGGATCGGGAGCTACGTTGTAGAAGGTGGTGTGGGTGATCCCCATAGCGTCCAGCTTCTCCTCCACCGGCTTCGTGTAGCCGTTCTGGTACAGGAAGGCGTCGGTGACGATGAATGCCTTCTTGTAATTTTTCAGCTCGGCCAAAGCCACCGGCAGGCAGCCCTTCTTGAAATAAACCTTTTCAGGCGCACGGAACCAGAGCATGTTCTCCCTCCTAATTGCCACAGTCTTGATGTTCAGCAGGTGCTTGATGCCCACGTTCTCGGAAACGGAGTTGCCGCCCCAGGAGCCGCAGCCCAGCGTCAGGGAGGGAGCCAGCTTGAAGTTGTACAGGTCGCCGATGCCGCCGTGGGAGGACGGAGTATTCACCAGAATGCGGCAGGCTTTCATTTTCTCCGCAAAGGCGTCCAGCTTCTCCTTCCCGCTCACCGTGTCCAGATAGACGGAAGCGGTGTGGCCGTAGCCGCCGTCCTTGACGAGGGTGTCCGCCTTGTTCATGGCGTCGGTGAAGTCGGACGCCCGGTACATGGCAAGCACGGGGGACAGCTTCTCATGGGCAAAGGCTTCGGAGAGATCGGTGGAGGTCACTTCACCGATGAGGATTTTGGTGCTTTCGGGGACATCAACGCCCGCCAGCGCCGCGATGGTATGGGCGGACTGACCCACGATCTTGGCGTTCAATGCGCCGTTAATCAGGATGGCTGCGCGAACCTTGTCGATTTCTTCCGCGTTCAGGACGTAGCAGCCGCGCTTGATGAATTCCGCCTTGACCCGGTCGTAGACGCTGTCCAGCACCACCACGCTCTGCTCGGAAGCGCAGATCATGCCGTTGTCAAAGGTCTTGGAATGGATGACGGAGGAAACCGCCAGCAGAATGTCGGCGCTGTCGTCAATGACGGCGGGGGTGTTGCCGGGGCCGACGCCCAGAGCGGGCTTGCCGGAGGAGTAGGCAGCCTTCACCATGCCGGGGCCGCCGGTGGCGAGGATCAGGTCGGCCTCCCGCATCACCTGATTGGTCAGCTCCAGAGAGGGCTTGTCTATCCACGCGATGATGCCTTCCGGCGCACCGGCGGCGACCGCCGCTTCCAGCACCACCCGTGCGGCGGCGATGGTGCAGCCCTTCGCCCGGGGGTGGGGGCTGATGATGATGCCGTTGCGGGTCTTCAGGGAAATCAGGGTCTTGAAAATGGCGGTAGAAGTGGGGTTCGTGGTGGGAATAACCGCCGCGATGACGCCGATAGGCTCGGCAATGCGCTGAATGCCGTAGGCCGTGTCTTCCTCAATGACACCGCAGGTCTTGGAATCCTTGTAGGCGTTGTAAATATATTCAGCGGCATAGTGGTTCTTGATGACCTTATCCTCCACTACGCCCATACCGGTTTCGGCTACGGCCTGCTTGGCCAGAGGAATGCGCATCTGATTGGCTGCGGTAGCGGCAGCCAGAAAAATTTTATCCACCTGCTCCTGCGTATAAGTGGCAAATTTCTCCTGTGCCGCGCGGCACTTTGCCAATGCTTCGGTCAGTTCCTGAGCGGTGGTTACGGGTGTATATGTTTTATCCATGAAAATCGACCTTTCCGAACATTAATTATCAGTATTTTGTTACCGATATATTACTATCGATATAATAGCACATATCTCTGAAAAGTCAATCCCAATTATGAAATTTATTCGTAGGCAGAAATAGCCGGGCTTTCGGAGCGTATCGCTCTGAAAGCCCGGCTGCATTCTTCACTTATCACGTGCCAAGATAGGCCGCCTTCACCGCCTCGTTGGCAAGCAGCTCTTCGCCGCTGCCGTGGAGGGTGATCCGGCCGGTCTCCATGACGTAGCCGAGATTGGCGGTTTTCAGCGCCATATTGGCGTTCTGCTCGATGAGCAGCACCGTCACGCCCTGCTTGTTGATCTCTTTGATGATCTCGAAAATGCCCTTGACGATGATGGGCGCCAGTCCCAGAGACGGCTCGTCCATCATGATGACCTTGGGGCGGCTCATCAGCGCACGGCCGACCGCCAGCATCTGCTGCTCGCCGCCGGACAGCGTGCCGCCCGCCTGCCATGAACGCTCTTTCAGCCGGGGAAACAGGTCAAACACCCAGTTCAAGTCCTCCGTCAGATCGTCCTTGCGCAGGTACGCGCCGATTTTCAGGTTTTCCAGCACCGTCATGTCCGGGAAGATACGCCGTCCCTCGGGTACCAGCGTGATGCCCTTGGACACGATCATGCTGGAATCCATGCCGGTGATGTCCTCGTCCAGAAAGGAGATTTTTCCCGCGGAGGGCTTCACCAGCCCCGCGATGGCGCGGAGGGTGGAGCTTTTGCCAGCGCCGTTGGCGCCGATCAGGGTCACGATCTCCCCTTCCGGCACGTCCAGACTGATGCCCCTCACCGCTTCGATTCCGCCGTAATGCACCTGCAAGTCCCGAATTTCCAGAATGTTACGCATCCTCCGTCACCCCCAAATACGCCTCGATCACGCGCTTGTTCTGCTGCACTTCCTTCGGCACGCCCCGGGCGATCTCACTGCCGAAGTCAATGACATAAATGTAGTCCGAAATCTTCATGACCAGATCCATGTGATGCTCAATAAGGAAGACCGTCAGATGGTGGCTGTCCCGGATTTCCTTGATGTACTCCGCCAGCTCCTGCGTCTCCTGCGGGTTCATGCCCGCCGCCGGTTCGTCCAGCAGCAGCAGCTTGGGGTCCGTCGCCAGAGCGCGGGCGATTTCCAGACGGCGCTGCAGGCCGTAGGGCAGGCTGGTAGCGACCTCGTCCTTGTACTGCTCCAGTCCCTGCTCTTTCAGCAGCTCCATGGTTTCTTCCCGCATTCTCGCTTCTTCCTTGGCGTTCGCCCGGAAAATGGCGGAAAATACGTTCTGCTTGGCACGCATATGCTTGGCCACCAGCACGTTTTCAAACACAGTCATGCTCTTCCACAGGCGGATGTTCTGGAAGGTACGGGCGATGCCCAAGGACACCACATGATCCGGGGTGGGGTCAATGTTGCGCTCGTTCGCATACTTATCCCCGTTGGTTCCCAGATAGTTCTTTTTCATTTTGCCGGTGGGGTGGTTGCGGATCATGGTCTTGCCCATGAATTCCACCCGGCCGTTGGTCGGCTGATACACACCGGTGATGCAGTTAAAGGCCGTGGTCTTGCCCGCGCCGTTGGGGCCGATGAGGGCGACGATCTGACCCTCCGGCACGTCCAGAGACAGGTCATTCACAGCAACTACGCCGCCAAACTGCATGGTGACGTTTTCCATACGAAGAACGTTTGTTTCGCTCATGCCGCTTCAGTCCTCCTTTTCCGCCGCCGGGGCAGCCTTTTTCCGCTTTTTCAGCAGTCCGCCGATGCCCTTCCAGCTCAGCTCCTTCTCTCCCATGATGCCCTTGGAGAAGAACAGAACAATAATCATGATGACCACGGAGAATACGACCATCCGGAAACCGCTGCGCAGCAGGGGCACCTTGAACGAGCCGATATAGGTCTCCCGATCCAGAAACCGCAGCCACCACTCAGAGCAGGCCACGTACAGGAACGTGCCGATGACGGAGCCGGAAACGGAGCCGATGCCGCCGATGACCACGATCAGCAGAATCTCATAGGTCATGGTGGAGGTGAACACCTTCGCCTGGGCGTTGGCAACATACATGGCGAACAGCGCGCCGCCCACGCCGGAGAAGAAGCTGGAAATGACGAAGGAGAGCATCTTGTGCTTGAACAGGCTGATGCCCATGGCCTCCGCCGCCACCTCGTCGTCCCGGATGGCCTTAAAGGCGCGGCCGTAGGAGGAGTTGATCAGCAGAACGATCAGGGCAATGCAGATGATCGCCACAAGGAAGGGAACGAATGTGCTCAGCCGCAGCACCACCTGCCCCGCGCCGTTTTTGATATTGAAATCGGAGAAGGTGGGGAAACCTTTGATCATATTCGCGCCGTTGGTAACGGGTCCAAGGGTCTGCCACTGGAAAATGGCCCGCAGGATTTCGGCGAAGCCCAGTGTGGCAATGGCGAGATAGTCGCTTTTCAGCCGCAGAACCGGCAGGCCGATGAGCGCCGCGAACAGTGCGGCAACCAGTCCCGCGAGAATCAGTCCCACGAGAACGGCCAGAACCAGCGCCAGCCCGCCGCCGAAACCGGCGCTGCCCAGAAAGCTCTGGAACATATCCACCAGAGAAAACTTCACGGCCGAGCCGCCGTAGAGGTAGTAGACCTGATCCTTGGCAGCCATGGGAACGGTCAGGATGGCGTAGGTATACGCGCCCAACAGCATGAAGCCCGCCTGTCCCAGAGAGAACAGGCCGGTGAAGCCGTTGAGCAGGTTCATGGAAACGGCCACCAGAGAATACACCGCGCCCTTTTTCAGCACGGTAAACAGCTGGCTGGTGGGAAGGAAGACCGCAGGCAGTCCGGGAATGCGGTCGCTGATGTTTTCCAGCAGGATAATCAGCAAAAGCAGCACCGAAATGGAGATCAGCGCGGCAAAGCTGCCGTTTTTGTTTGTTTTCTGTTTCAGCATATCCGGCACCTCCTTAAACCTTATCCGTGGCCTTTTCGCCAAAGAGTCCGGTGGGCTTGCAGGTCAGGATGATGATGAGCAGCGCGAAGGTGAAGGCATCGGAGAACACGGAAACATTCCATGCCGAGGGCAGGCCCTTGATGATGGTCTCGCAGATGCCGATCAGGAACGCGCCAATCACCGCGCCGGGAATGGAGCCGATGCCGCCGAACACCGCCGCCACGAAGGCTTTCAGTCCCGGCATGGCGCCCGCCGTGGGGGTAATGGCTGGATAAGTGGTGAAGTACAGAATGGAGCCCACCACTGCCAGAGCAGAACCGATGACAAAGGTCATGGAAATGACATTGTTGATCTTGATGCCCATCAGCCGCGCCGTCTCAAAGTCCTTGGAAACGGCACGCATGGCCATGCCAATCTTGGTGTGGTTGATCAGCTGGGTCAGCAGCACGATCAGCACCAGCACCAGAACAGGGGTGATGATGACCACCAGCTTCGTGGAGGTGCCGACAATGTCGATGGTTTTGTTCAGAATTCCGATGGTGGGATAAGTCATGGGCTGGCCGCCGGTGACGTAGGTCGCAGTGTTTTCCAGCAGATAGCTGACGCCGATGGCGGAGATCATGACAGACATTCTCGGGGCATTGCGCAGGGGCTTATAGGCCGCCCGCTCGATGAAAAAGCCCAGCGCCACCGTCAGGATGATGACAACAGGAATTGCCACGTAGATCGGCAGCACGGCGGAAATATAGATACCCAGCAGACCGGCGACCATAAACACGTCGCCGTGGGCAAAGTTGATCAGGCGCAGAATGCCGTAGACCATGGTGTAGCCAATGGCGATCAGCGCCAGCTGCCCGCCCAGAGAAATGCCGCTGAGCAGAATGGATACCATGTATTCCAGAGAAAACAGTTGTTCCACAGGGGTTCCTCCCTTTCTTTACGGAATCCCCGAAGAAGCCGTCAGCAGCCCCGCTCCGGACGGTTTTTTCAGAGATTCCCTGTCATAATAATACGACTGTTTGGCGGGGGGATTCGCCCCCCGCCAAACAATTCAATTGGAGATAATATCAGCTGCCGGAGCCGGTCTGGACGGTTTCCAGAACCCACGCGCCGCTGGCAGTGTCCGCCGCCTTGATGTAAGCGGTGTCGCGGATGGCGTCGCCCTGAGCGTCGAAGGCAATGGCGCCGGAAACGCCGGTGTAGGTGACGGAGGGCAGAGCAGCCATGATGGCAGCCTTGTCGCCGCTGTCGGCCTTCTTCATGGCCTCCAGAGCCACAAAGTAAGCGTCGTAGCCCATGGCGGTGACGGCGGAGATGGTGTCGTTGCCGCCGTTGGCAGCCAGCGCCTCGGAGCTGGCGTTGATGTACTCCTTGACGCCCGTATCAAACTCGGGAGCGCCGCCTTCCTGATAGAAGGTGGAGACGTACAGCTGCAGGTCGGTGCCCTTGATGGCTTCCAGAACCATGTTGTCGTCCAGCGTGTCGGAGCCGAGGAACGGAGCCTCAATGCCCAGAGACGCGGCCTGGGTGATGATCTGCACGGCGTAGGCGATGGAGACAGGGGTGAAGATAACGTCCGCGCCCTCGCTCTTGGCCTTGTTCAGGTAGGAGCCGAAATCGGAGTTGCCGGTGGGGAAGGAGTCGGTGATGACCTTGCCGCCCGCAGCCTCAAAGACCTTGGTGAAGAAGGCGATCAGGCCCTGGTCATACTCGTTGCCGCTCTCGCCCAGGCAGTAGGCGGTCTTGGCGCTGAACTTGCTCACGGCGAAGTTGGCCAGAACGTCGGCCTGGAAGTTATCCAGGAAGCAGATACGGAAGTAGTAGCTATTGCCCGCGGTGACGTTGGGGTTGGTGCAGGTGATGCCGATGGCGGGGATGCCGGCCTCTTCAAACTTGGGGCCGCCGGCCATGGAAACGCCGGAACCGTAGGAGCCCAGAACCACGGACACGCCCGCGCTGACCAGAGAGGAAGCAGCGGAGGGAGCCTTGTCGGTGGAGGAGCCGTTGTCGCCGTAGACCAGCTCAACCTTGTAGGTCTCGCCGCCCAGAGTGACCGTGGGCTCCTGGCTGTTGGCATACTGCATACCCAGGATTTCCTTCTTGCCGCCGGACGCAGAGTCGCCGGAAGAAGGCTCAAACACGCCGATCTTGATGACCTTCTCGCCGGAAGCGGAGCCGCTGCCGGAAGAGGAGCAGGCGCACAGGGACAGGGCCATGCACAGTACTAAGATAACAGCAATTACTCTTTTCATTTTCTTTAACCTCCATTCAAAAGCAGCATCCATAGTCAGTGGACATCTGTTTTTGTGATATGGAAAATTATATATGAATTATGCCCAAATTGCAATTGTAAATTACGATAGAATTTAATGGTCGGTCATTCATTTTTTGTTCAAATTTTACAAGCTCTTTTTCGGTTTATTGACAAGATCACCCGCGCCTGTTATAATTACTAACAACGTTAGCGAACTTCATTTTTTGCGCAGTCCCGAATGGTTTCCCCGTTTTGTAAATCCGGCGTTTTCCTCTCCGGCGTCTGCTCCGTTCCCCGGAGAAAGCTTTGCCGGATCGGGAATGTTTGCCAAAAGGGTCGACCCCATGATGCAATGTCGCTTTCAAAAACTTGCAATCTCCGGTGAATTTCCACCGGTAACACACCTGAGAAAAGGACGATGCCTATGAAAAATCAACATGAAGTGGAAAAACTGGCCTATGCAATGACCCGTCAACGGTATCTGCTGAACCGGGACATCGTGCACGACCTGTTCACGGAACTGTCCCTTTCCGACTACATTGCCCTCCACAGCATTGCGGAAGCTGCCGGTCAGGGTGGGTCAGCGGAGCAAACCTACCTGCGGGATTTGGCCGAGCGACTGGAAATGCCCATACCCAAGACTTCCAAAATGATCCGCAAGCTTCACGAGCGGGGGCTGGTATTCTGGTCCCACAGCGGCGACGGGCGCGACGGCACCTACGTCG
>OJQV01001479.1_pt1 | contig 10685 bp, 5 predicted proteins | sample 1598821 | NCBI WGS metagenome assembly OJQV01 (sample SAMN03922509, study PRJEB24848) | human gut metagenome | isolation source: stool sample | host: Homo sapiens | place: Germany | collected 2011-11 | reverse complement strand
AGACTTTTTACTGCCGATAGTAATTGCGGTAATAATCGCTCTGCTGCTGAAATATTTTGTGTTTGCGAACGCGGTTGTGCCTACTGGTTCAATGAAAAACACGATAAACGAGCACGATAGGATAATAGCAAGCAGAATTGCCTATATAAACGAAACACCGCAGAGATATGATATTATACTTTTCTATTACCCCGATGACGAATCTCAGATATTTGTTAAAAGGGTTATCGGTCTTCCCGGAGAAACTGTTACTGTTGTTGACGGTTCTGCATTTATAACGGACAAGGACGGCAACACATACGAAACAGACCAAAGCTTTGTCACTAACGGAGAACCTATAGGTGACTACGGACCGTACTACATTCCGGAAAAAGGCGAAGTTATTACAACAGACGGAATTTACTGCTACGCAGAAAACGGAATGAAAGTAGGATATACGCAGTTCATTGACAAATACTGCAAAGTAAGTGACAGCGGTGAATACACCGTTGCAGAAAATCTGTACTTCTGCATGGGAGACAACAGAAACGAATCCCATGACTCACGTTTCTGGGAAAACACCTATGTTGCGGAAAACAAGATTTTGGGTGAAGCTAAATTCAAATATTATCCTGAATTCAAAGTTCTTGACTGAATTAATAACTGAACATAAAACTATATTCATTTAACGCAGTCACAACGAATAACAGAAAACGGCGCTGATATTTTATCAGCGCCGTCTTTTTATATCTTTTTATTCAATTAATCTTCGCTTTTATTTTCCTCGAATTTTGCTCTCATTTCGATAACTTTTTCGTGAATCTCCTGCTTGCGTTTACCCGTAAGCTTATAGAAGAAGAACGGAGCTCCTGCAAGGAACATCATTATGCCGTGGAATACTGTATAGAAGAACAGCATCATTATCTTTGTCTTTATGCTCTGTTCCGGATCGGGTATAGCATCAGTTGGCTGTATATAGCCTATGATTGAATTTTCGCCATAAAGTATCATCGGAGCAAGCGCAGTTGCAATAGTGCCGCTGACCATTGTAAAGATATTGATTACAAAAGGCAGAGTGGCATCAAGCCTTTTACCTGTTTTTACTTCAATATCCTCAATAACATCCGCCTGGAACATACTGGGCAAAAGATTTGAAGCGCCGAACTGAAGTCCGATAAGGAACAGAAAGATTATAAACACTATCTGAAGTGCGGGGCTGGGATTATTGAAATAAACATAACCGACAGCGAAAGCAGCTGAATTTATAATAATTGAGTAAATTCCGCTTGCTATGTAAAGGACCTTTGAATTAAACTTCTTGAGCAGGAAGTTTATTACAAGCATTCCTACCGCTGTACCGATACCGGTAGGCAATCCGAACCACAGATATTTGCTTGTGCTGCCGAGAAGTGCTGCCGCAAGAAATACACCCATATATGTGGCTATCTGCCTGAAATTCTTGAGAAATTCTTAAATCAGGATTACCCACGCGTATTTATTTACAAGTACATCTTTTATTCCGATAAGCGGGTTTTTCTTTTCCTGATTATAGGCTACACGCTCCCTTATAGACTTGGTGCCTACAAGCATAAGTATAGTTCCTATAACACCGCACAAAGCCGCGCCTATAATATACTGCGTGCCTTCGTCTTTCCAGATAAGTCCGATAACAAGAACTATTACGAGAGGAGCAGAGTTGCAAACAGCAGAACAGATACTTCTAAACGAAAGCACAGTATCTCTTTCGTTGAGGTTAGGCGTCATAACATTTGCTACTTTGTTTATAGAATCGCCGAAATTTGTAACCACTGCCCATAAAACAGCGATAGTAGTTACATAAATTAGCAACAGTGTGCCAGAAAGCTGAGGTGGCGCCCAAAAGCTGAGTACAAGAAGCACACCGCACGGTATTGCAACCGCCATTGCAAGAGGGCGGAATTTGCCTCTCTTTCCTGCCCTTCTGCCGTCTATATACATTGTTATAAAGAAATTCAGAATAAACGGTATCACGCTTACAAGAGTATTGAACAGTGATACCTGACTGTCACTAAGTCTTAATACATTTACAAGGTAAGCACTTCTGTAAGAGCCTATCATACCCGTCATATTTGTGTAGAAGAAAACGGCAAAAAGATACAGCACGAATTCTTTTACATTTACATATTTTTTATCCTGCGTTGACGGAGGCGCTATAACATTTTCCATAAATTTTTACCCCTTAAATTATTTATAAAGCACAGCTTCGTAATCCATCTGCCTTTCGTCCCCTATCATTGAAAGAACAAAACCTTTGATATCCGAAAGCATCGGCTCTTTTTCTCCCAGCTTTTTCTGAACTATTTTCAGTACGGGAGAAAGCCTGTCAAACAGCTTGGAAACCGCTTCGTACATAGGTGTGCCTTTTACATACGGTTCATTGCCCACAAAAATATTGCGCACAAGTTCCACTGCTGTATCCCTGAGAAGTCTGTTTTTGATGGACTTATCCACCTTAAAGCAAAACAGACTGCCAACCCCTCCCAGAGTAAGTTTCTGAAGTATCTTACCCGCAACAGTCACGGGAATTTTAAGCTTTTTGTTCTTTTCTGGCCCTCCGAAAAGCCTTGTAAAGAATGGGAAATCATCCGCCATGGCATTGACTATGTCAAGTATCATTCTGTCAAAACGCCATTGGAAATATTCTGCCGCAGTTCTGCCTCCTTTATCCCAGTCGAAATCATTTATAGTATACGATTTAACGGTTATCTTTTCATCGTCTATAACTACTCGTCTGTATGCACACGGGCAGCCTACAAAACACCCTGTCTGAATATCAGTAATGGTATTGCCGTTTGAAGTTGTATAATCCGTCAGTGCCTGTGCGTGCATATGACCCGTAAAAATAAGGTTCAGTCCCGCATCGGCAAATTCATTGGCTCGCTTTTCCCAATCGGTAAGCTTTGCATCGCCTATAAAATTCATAACAGGTGAAAACGGCAGCAGCGGATAGTGTGTCATTGCAAATATGTAATCACCCGCATCGTGCGCTTTCTTTATTTCATCAAGCGCCCACTGCATCTGATCGTCCCACAAACCTTTAAAATCCTTGCAGTCCCCGTCGCAATTAAGTGCAAGCAGACGGTAACCCGGCTGAAGCTGTACGACATAAGACATGGATTTTTTGTGTTCTGATATGGCTTCGTCAAATCCGAAATCCCTGTAAAAATCACGCAGATCTTCACGTTTCATCTCTTTTACCGGAATCTCTTCTTCCCCGTCAAATTCAACAGGATCGCCGCCGTAATCATGGCGGGCAGTAATAAGATATATACGTTTGCCCTGTTCTTTCAGTCTGTAAAGCCTTTCTCTGAAGCCGACATGGCTCTGATACTCGCCCCTGTAAACAAGGTCTCCCGGTATAAGGATAATATCAGTATCTTTATCAGCCGCTATTTGAGCAAATCCTGCATCAATAACAGCCGGAGTTTCGGCAACGCATTTTTGGTCTGTGCGGCTTCTTCTTTCATAAGCGGGGCCGCTTGCCTTAAATGAGGTATCGAAATAATGCGTATCGGTAACAAGATAGAATGAAAGCTCTTTCAACCATTCACCTTCTTTCAAATATGAAATTGCTTATTTTCAATCAAAACTTTTGAAAATAAAGTGTATTATATTTAATTATAACAAAAACGGGACTTCTTGTGAAGTCCCGTTTCGTTAACTTTTACAATATTTTTCGACAATGTGATTTATATTCTTGTGAATATTAACAACTGTCTCAAATCAGTCTTTCTTAGGAGCGTAATACTCAACAGTGCGAAGAAGATCGTTATACTTAGCAACTGCGTTTTCAGCAGCAATGTTGAAGAGCTTATCTGCCTTTTCAGGGAAGCTTCTTCTGAGTGAAGAATAACGAGTTTCGCCGTTGATGAACTCAATGTAATCAGCTGAAGGAGCCTTTGAATCAAGGCTGAACGGATTCTTGCCTTCCTCTGCAAGAGCAGGATTGAATCTGAACAGATTCCAGTAGCCTGCTGCAACAGCCTTCTTCTGCTCTGCCTGGTTGAACGGCATCTTGATACCGTGGTTGATACAGGGAGCATAAGCAATGATGATTGAAGGACCGTTATAAGCCTCAGCCTCTTTGAATGCCTTTAAGCACTGGTTATAATCAGCACCCATTGCTACCTGAGCAACATAGATGTAGCCGTAAGACATAGCGATCTTTGCAAGATCCTTTTTCTTTGTAATCTTACCGGAAGCAGCAAACTGAGCAACTGCGCCTGTAGGAGTAGACTTAGAAGCCTGACCGCCTGTGTTGGAGTAAACTTCTGTATCGAATACAAGCACGTTAACATCCTGATTCTGAGCAAGAACGTGATCAAGTCCGCCGAAGCCGATATCGTAAGCCCAGCCGTCACCACCGAAGATCCACTGGCTCTTCTTTGCAGCGTAGCTCTTATCCTTCAGGAAGTCTTCTGCAGCTTCTTTCTCAGCGCCTTCGAATTTAGTGTTCTCAAGAGCTTCGATAAGAGCTTTAGCAGGAGCATCGTTTCCGCGTGTTGAAGTAAATGTATCAAGGTAAGCCTGAACCTTATCGCCTACGCTTGTATCTTTAAGAGCAAGAGCGTCCTTAGCAAGTCTTTCACGGATCTGAGTCTGTGCAAGGAACATACCGAGACCGAACTCAGCATTGTCCTCAAACAGTGAGTTTGACCATGCAGGGCCGTTGCCGTTCTTATCTACGGTGTAAGGAGTTGAAGGTGCTGAACCGCCCCAGATTGAAGAACAGCCTGTTGCGTTTGCGATATACATCTTATCACCGTAAAGCTGAGTAGCAAGTTTAGCATAAGGTGTTTCACCACAGCCTGCGCAAGCGCCGGAGAACTCAAGATAAGGCTTGAGATACTGGGTAGAAACGATTGTTTTGTCTGAAGCAACCTCAGCCTTGGGTTCAACGTCGCAAAGAGCGTCAAATACGGGCTGGCTGTCCATCTGAGAAGCGATGGGCTTCATTGTAAGTGATTTAGTCGGGCAAACATTTGCGCATGAAGCACAGCCTGTGCAGTCAAGCGTTGAAATGATGATTGCATATTTAAGGCCTGAATCCTTAGGAACTTTAAGGTCTACAGCCTTTGTGTTTGCAGGTGCTGCAGCAAGCTCGTCCGCTGTAAGAGCAACAGGACGGATAACAGCGTGCGGGCAAACCATTGCACATCTGTTACACTGAGCGCATGAAGTGGGCTCCCATTCGGGAACGTCTACTGCGATACCGCGCTTTTCAAATGCAGCTGAACCCTGAGGATAAACACCGTCTGCCATGTCAACAAACTTAGAAACAGGGATCTTGTCACCCTTCTGATGATCAACAGGGCCGAGAATATCCTTAACGAACTTCTTCATTTCAGGACGGTCTGTCTTGATCTCAAGTTCTTTTTCTTCGTCAACAGCAGTCTTCCAGCTTTCAGGAACATCAACCTTAATAAGCTCTTTTGAACCTCTGTCAATACCCTGATGGTTAGCGGCTACAACAGCATCGCCCTTCTTTGAGAACTTAGCGGTTGCCTTAGCTTTCATAAGCTCGATAGCCTGATCAACAGGAAGAATACCTGAGATGGTGAAGAAAGCAGACTGAAGAATTGTTGAAGCTCTGCCCTTGAGGCCTACTTCCTCAGCAATCTTGATACCGTTGATAATGTAGAAGTTGATATCATTGTTTGCAATGTATCTCTTCATAGCTGCGGGAAGCTCCTTATCAAGCTCTTCAGGAGTCCAGATGCAGTTAAGAAGGAATGTGCCGCCGGGAACAAGATCCTGAACCATATCATACTTGGTAACGTATGACGGGCAGTGGCAAGCAACAAAGTTAGCCTTGTTGATAAGGTATGTTGAAGTGATCGGATTATCACCGAAACGAAGGTGAGAAACTGTGATACCGCCGGACTTCTTGGAATCATAGAAGAAGTAACCCTGAGCGTACTTATCTGTGTTATCGCCGATGATCTTGATTGAGTCCTTATTTGCACCAACTGTACCGTCTGAGCCGAGGCCCCAGAACTTACAGCTTGTTGTGCCTGCAGGAGTTGTATCAACATTTTCACCGATTTCAAGTGAAAGGTAAGTAACGTCATCGGTAATACCGATAGTGAATACTTCCTTAGGCTCAGCAGCGTTCATGTTGTTATATACAGCAATGATATGAGCAGGTACTGTATCTTTTGAACCGAGACCGTAACGGCCGTGGTAGATAGGAGTGGTTTCAAACTGTGAGCCCTTGAAAGCTGCAATAACATCAAGGTAAAGAGGCTCACCGATTGAACCGGGCTCTTTAGTTCTGTCAATAACAGAGATCTTTTTAACTGTTGACGGAATAACGTCAAGCAGATATTTTGATGAGAACGGTCTGTAAAGGTGAACTTTAACAAGACCTGTTTTAGCACCCTGAGCGTTGAGGTAATCAACTGTTTCAGCGATTGTGTCACATACAGAGCCCATTGCGATGATGATGTTTTCTGCATCGGGAGCACCGTAGTAATTGAAAGGCTTATAATCTGTGCCGATCTTTTCGTTGACTTTGTTCATATACATAACAGTTGTCTCAACGGCATCGTTATAATACTTGTTGCAAGCCTCTCTGTGCTGGAAGAAGATGTCTGAGTTTTCAGCTGAACCGCGGAGAGTAGGATGCTCAGGATTAAGAGCATGCTCTCTGAAGCGCTTAACGTCATCCATATCAACCATTTCTTTAAGATCTTTGTAATCCCAAACCTCGATCTTCTGGATCTCGTGAGAGGTACGGAAACCGTCAAAGAAATGAAGGAAAGGAACTGAGCTCTTGAGAGTTGAAAGATGAGCTACAGCGCCGAGGTCCATAACTTCCTGCGGATTGTTTGAGCAAAGCATTGCATAACCTGTCTGGCGGCAGGCATAGATATCTGAATGATCGCCGAAAATATTAAGGGCATGAGATGATACGCAGCGCGCGGAAACATGAATAACCGATGAAAGAAGCTCACCAGCAATCTTATACATGTTGGGGATCATAAGAAGAAGACCCTGAGAAGCTGTATAAGTTGTTGTGAGAGCACCGGCTGAAAGAGAACCGTGAACAGCACCTGCTGCGCCGCCCTCTGATTCCATTTCCTGCACTCTTACACTCTGGCCGAAAATGTTTTTGGCATCCTGAGATGAAAGCACATCCGTTACTTCCGCCATAACTGATGACGGAGTGATGGGGTAAATGGCTGCTACTTCTGTAAACGCATAAGAAACGTGAGCAGCGGCGTTATTACCGTCCATCGTTTTCTTTTTTCTTTTAAGCATAGTAATAAATTACCTCCTGACAGAACTTCAAGTTCATGTATTACATAATTCAGACAATCGGGAGATGCCGCCCTGCGGCTATAACCCTTAACATACTCTCCCATAAAGCAAAAGGGCGCACTACACCCTTTCACAGTCCGCACTTATTTTAACACAACGATATTAATAATTCAATAATCAATTTTAATATTTAAAAATAGTTTATTTATAGCCGACTTGTATAAAACGCATAAAATTTTCATCTTAAATCATTTGCCAAGCGTTCGCTGAGATAAAGAAAAAAAGCCCCTTGCGGGGCTTTTTTTTAATTTGCCGATCAAATAGCGGGAGCCATATTTTCCTCAGAGCTGTCAAGAGGAAGTGCAACTACTATCTGTGTTGATGTATTGTTTGATTTCTGTTTTGCGCTTGTTCCGTAATTCTCAAGTCTTGCCTCAACAGTTACACTGCCGGTATAGCTTTCATCGGTCTTGAAATGGAATACCTGACCATTTAATGTTGCAGAAATTCCTTCTTCTTTAACGAGTTCTCCGTTAACATATACATAAAGTGTGTCTGAAACATTGCCGTCATTAGGGAGAACGACATAAACGTCCATCTGCCTTGGAGTGTTTTCGTTTGAATCATTATCCGAAGAACCCGAATTATCGGAGGAGCCGGAATCTTCCGAAGAGCCCGAATTATCGGAAGAACCTGAATTTCCTGAAGATCCGGAATTACCGGAGTAACCTGAATTACCTGAAGAACCCGAGCTGCCGCTCTGCCCGTCTGAAGACGAGTTTGAACCGTCAGAGCCCTGTGATGTTGTAACATTATTTGTAACATCATTCGGCACACTGTCCACAAACACACCGTTTTCAACGCCCGGCTCAAGCTGAGTAGTAGCCTCATCAGACACGGGAGTATCTGTATATTTTTCCTCGCCGTTACCCAAAGCCAGCGCGCAAACGACAGCTATTACAACAACTATAACAACCGCAGCAATAACGCCGATTATTATCTTTTTCTTTTTTGAATTGCCGTTATCGTTATTCTCGGCAATTTCTCTGTATTCATCAGCCATATTATATACCCCTTTTAATTTGAAATTATTTAATAAACGCCGCAAAAGACGCATCGCTCGGCATACGCCAGTCACCGCGCGGAGAAAGCGATACAGAACCCACTTTCGGAGAATCGGGAACGCAGCTCCGTTTAAACTGACTTATAAAAAAGCGTTTTATAAATACATCCGCCCACTTTTCAACCGTATCCTCAGAATATTTTTCATCAAATGCTTTAAGCGCAAGGCGGATAAGTTTTTCTTTTGAAGAGCCAAATCTGATAAAATTGTAAAGAAAGAAATCATGAAGCTCGTAAGGACCGATATTTTCTTCCGTTTTCTGAGCGATATTTCCGTTTTCATCAGGAGGAAGAAGTTCGGGTGAAACGGGAGTATCAAGTATATCATAAAGCACGTCCGCAGTATCTTTTTCGCTTACGGAAGCAACATAATCCACAAGATACCTCACAAGAGTTTTCGGTACGGAAGCATTTACACCGTACATACTCATGTGATCCCCGTTATAAGTGCACCAGCCCATTGCAAGCTCGCTGAGATCGCCTGTTCCTACAAGCAGTTTGCCGTGCTTGTTTGCAAGGTCAAAAAGCACTTGAGTACGCTCTCTTGCCTGAGTGTTTTCGTATGTTATATCGTGTATATCAGCATCATGCTCAATATCGCGCATATGAAGCATACAAGCCTCTTTGATATCTACTTCCCTGACCGTAACACCAAGGCAACTCATAAGTTTAAGAGCATTATTGTACGTTCTGCCCGTTGTACCGAATCCCGGCATTGTTACGCCCAGAATATCCGAGTTTTCTTTACCCAGCAAGCTCATCGCTTTTGTGCAAACAAGCAGAGCAAGAGTTGAATCAAGTCCGCCTGAAATTCCCACTACTGCACCGGTTGAGCCGACATGCTCAAGTCTTTTTGCAAGAGCGCCTGCCTGAATTGAGAATATCTCACGGCAGCGTTCACGGCGTTTATCATCATTATCGGGAACAAAAGGATGCGCGTCAACATATCTGAATTTGAGGTCGTTAGAATTATTTTCGACCTTTGCGTCTAAGATTTCAACCTGCTGAGAATTGTTTTCAAAGCTCATATTCTTCACACGCAGAGTGTTAATCTTCTCCACATCAATATCGGCATAAATGATATTTGTTTTTCTTTGGAAGCGTTCCCCCTCAGCAAGCACTGTTCCGTTTTCAGCCGCAAAAAGCGCTCCGCCGAAAAGCAGATCGGTAGTGCTTTCGAACACGGAAGCTCCGGCATAAACATAGCCGCAGATACAGCGGGCAGACTGATTTGAAACGAGTTCACGCCTGTACTGAGCTTTTGACGCGTATTCATCACTTGCCGATAGATTGGCAATAATATTAGCGCCGCTTAACGAGAGTTCTCCGCTCGGCGGGCACGGCACCCATAAATCCTCACACAGCTCAACGCCGAGAATTGCTCCGTCCCCAAGATCAAACAGCTGCGGGCCGATTTTTGTATTGAAACCGCAAAATTCAATATCCTGAGCTGTTTTAAAATCAGCGCCGGATGCAAACCATCTTTTTTCATAAAATTCATTATAATTTGCGATATGGATTTTTGGTACAAGACCCGCAACAACGCCGTTTACAAGCACTGCGGCACAGTTATAAAGGCTGTTCTTATATTCAACGGGCACACCCACAAGAACCGCAATATTTTTGCCGTTTGTGTATTCAGCTATCTCAACAAGGGCACTCATTGCACTGTTGTACAAAGCCTTGCTGAAAAACAAATCTGCACAGGTATACCCTGTAACGGAAAGCTCAGGCGTTACAAGCAGGCGGGTTTCATTTTTTACCGCCTCATCTATTGCCCTGATTATTTCATTTTTATTAAATTCGGGATCCGCAGGTTTCAGCTTGAGCGACGCTGCCGCCGCTCTTAAAAATCCGTAATTCATAACTCACCTATATCAAAGTTATTTTGAAAGCAAAAGAAGCTTCGCAGTCAGGTTCAAGAACGGTCATTCCGCGTTTATTTTCAAAAACGCTGTCCTCATCCGAACAGGTAGAAATGCCTGTCCACGGCTCCAATGCTACAAAATTTCCGCCGTTTGAGGAAGACCACACAAGCAGATTGTCAAAATCCTGATAATCTATTTTAACGCCTCTACCCCCTGCGCTCAGCACAGCGGATTTAGGCTTGATATTATCGAAAACCATGGCATCAAGATCAAAAAGAGAGTGGTCAAGATTTATCTTGTTAGGAGCGTCAAGAACATCATATCTCTTTGAAATATCCACAAGACCTGTTTCAACATCCGGACGCCTGTCTCTTATACACATCTCCGAGCCCACGAGACGTAGAGGAATCTCGT
>OJQV01001467.1_pt1 | contig 10794 bp, 9 predicted proteins | sample 1598821 | NCBI WGS metagenome assembly OJQV01 (sample SAMN03922509, study PRJEB24848) | human gut metagenome | isolation source: stool sample | host: Homo sapiens | place: Germany | collected 2011-11 | reverse complement strand
ACACGTAAGGAGTCGTCGGCAGCGTCAGATGTGTATAAGAGACAGTCTCTTTAGTCTTCGGTGAACGCCCTGTATCATAGTAATATAGAAAAGAATATAAGTCAATATGCGACGACAAACTGTAATTTTTATAAATGTACTTTTAAATTAAAGTGTAGGCATTACAATGATGTGTGACAAGAGATAAAAAGGATTGCGAACAGGACACCATTCTCATTTTCTTTGTCATGGAGATAACAGCCTGTGGGATGAGAAATCATTTTACAGGCTGTTTCGGTTATAGGGGTATTGCCTCTCGCAGTTCCCTTTTATACTTGTAATATGTATTCCGTGCAATGCCAATGAGCCTGATACAATCTGCATCGCACAGCGTTCCGTCAAAATCCCTACTATATTTTCTAATGGACTCCTTGCAAGCGGCAGCTTTCTTGACTATCAGTTTGCGGCCACGCTCCTGCCCAATCTGCTTGCCGTTCAGTTTGGCGGTCAGCATTCCCTCTCTGGTGCGTTGGTGCAGGTCGTCAACTTCCTTTTGAGCTTGCGCAAAGGCAAGGCGTATCTGCTCTTTGGCGAGGTCAACGGTGTACTGATTCAGTGCAGCAATGACCGAGGATACAAAACTGTCGGTAGCGGCATTGCCGGTTTTCAGCTGGGGGCTGATTTGCCGCTGGATGGTCTGGCGGTAAGTCTCGGTGTTGATGTGCGGTTCTTTGAGAAAGCAAAGAGTTACATTTTGGGCGTACAGGTTTTCGTACAGTTGGCAACCCTCATCCGCATTGCGGCTCATGCGGGATACGCTGTCAAATACGATAGTGTCTTCTGCTTGCACGGTGTGAAGCAATTTGTCTAATTCTCTGCGGCCTTGATAGGTCGTGCCAGTATATACTTCTCGGATGATATGTGCGGTTGGGTACGTTGCCAAAATGTTGCGTACTTGCCGTTCGATATTTTGCTGTGGTGTGGAAATGCGGCAGTAACCATATATCTGCATGGCGGTATCACCTCTAAGGCTCGTTAATTTTGATACTGATAGTATACTTACTTTGTCATACGATAGCAAGCAGTTTTGATACTACTTGCACATAGCTTAAATTTGGTACTGAAAATGATGGCGGTGGTCGCTTGTGTGACCGCCGCCATCGTTCTACTTTTCGCTGTCTGCAAGGTAGCACCAAGAACAGGTTTGGCACTCTGGCATTTCTCCGCACGGTGGTATGCCGGTATCAGGCTCATACGGACAGGAATAATAATCGTATTGCATTGTGTAGCTCCTTTAAAAGTGTACATATAAAAATAGCGGTCTACTCTCACTCGACCATTATCACTGTTGTTATAATTTATTCGGCAACAACCATTTTTTCCATACAGTCGCCGCATATTAGGTTGATGACCTTGGTTGCTCGGCAGCTGTTGCTGCATTTGGGACAAATATATTTGCGGGTACTGCTGGGCTTTTTCGTTCTGGTTTCTGCGCCTGCACCGCTGTTGCCGCCCTTGGGGAGCGTTCCGAGTACATCCAGTAGGTTAAGGCTCTCGACCATCTGGAAATCTTGCCAGCCCTGTTCCTCAACAAAATCCAGAAGTTCAAGGCCGGGGCTGGTAATTGTCCAACCATATTTGGGATGGTGTTCGACTTCCAGACCGTGGGTTTCTGCAATGTGCTTGAAATTCTTGTTGTGGTACACGCCGTTATTGCTAGTATCTTTTATACCGTGCTCAGCGCAATACTCGTGTACCATCTCATGGACTAAAACGCCTGCGAGAAAGGCGCACTCCTGATTTAAGCTGGCAGAGCTTATATTGATTTCGTAGCGCCGTTCTTCGCCTGTCTTCCAAACCTTTCCAGTGGTGAAGTGCCCATACGCGCCAGCAGTCTTTTTTAAACTAATAACGACTTCCGGCAGTTCGCCGTCAAAAAAGCGGTTGTTAAGTGCTCGGAACATTTTCTCTAACTGACCTGCCACGCGGCTCGTTTTAATCGTCTGTTTCATTTTCGTTGTCCTTTCGTCTTAAAAGTATACTTTTAAATCCCCGCCGAAGCGGTTTGCAGGTTTGGCCCCTGCCGGCGAAAAGAAAAAGTAAAGCCCCCATCCCGGTGTCAACAGAACATGGAATATCGCAGCACTCCCCGCAAAAGTGCGAGAATATGCCGTGAAAGTCTGTTGACTTAGGGCTGGGGGCTTATATACTTTTTTGAGCGGCAGAGCCACGCTTCTCAATCTCCGCCGCAGCGGTTTATCAGTCTTTTTAAAGTAAAAATAACGCGTTAAAACAAAAATATAATTTTTGCAAAAAAACATTTTTTGGCTTGCCAATCCTTGCGAATTGCAGAAAATGAAATTTGTAGGGAAATCCCTTTTACCGTTATAGCACACGCATAACGATTTCGAATATACAAAATGTATATATTTTCCGTGTGCATGCTTTAAACGATATATACATGATGTATTGAATTATGAACGTTTTAAAGGAGGAAAAACATTATGAAACGTTTCTTTGCGTCGGATGCTGAGAGTGATATGCTTATCGCTGAGGCAACCAAAACCTTTGGATTGAAAATTGGAGACATCATCAATATGGCAATTAAAAATCAGTTTCTGCCGATTACGGAACCGTTCCGCACGGAGGCAAGATTTATCTTGCAACGCCATACAGAAGGAGCGTTGGAAGCTCAGGAAATCAAGCAGTCGATGACGCGCGGTATTAGAGCGTTAGGAACGCGCCCGGTGCGTGATGCAGACCGCTTGCAAGGATTTTTTGCCCGGTACCATTTGCATGAGGATGTAGAGAACTGCACCATTACAGAGAATGATGCCTTGTGGGAATCTGCTGTTGAGGTCTACAATATTCTCGGCAAACAGATTTCAGCTGGAGGCATCAGCAAAATTAACGGTGCGCGTTTGGTGGATGACATTTTTGCAGAGTGGGATACTTTGTGGAGCGAAAAGGCTGTGTACGATGTGCTGGCGGCGCTTGCGTTTCGTTGCGAGCCGAACCAGGCGTTCCACTGGTTTGAGGGCATGCAGTTCCTTACAGGGATTGAGCATGATGCAATGGGCCAGTGGTGCTGTACATCGGGTAGAAAAAAATAAGACCTGACACGCCTTTGCGATAGTAAGGCGTACAGGTCGCAGCAAGGGCGGTGCTGATGCTCTGCGTGGAAGTGCAGAACTTGGCACCGCCAATCTTATAGGGGCAGGGACGATGAAAAATCGTCCCGATGGGGGCCGCAGCCCCTCACTGACGGCAAGCGGGTCTTGTCGGCAGCGGGGAGTCCAGAGGGGTCACGCCCCTTTGGCAAGGTAAGCCCGCAAGGGCGGTGGGAGTTTCCGGGGAAACTGCCATACCTTGTATGACACAGCAGATGGAGACTAAATGTACTGCTTGCTTTTGCAGTACATTTTAAGCCGCAATCGGATGGGGCATGGCCCCCAACGAGAAGGGAATGATTATGATGGCGTGTGCCGAGAAGTTTGGTGCGGGCGCAGTCCGCAATATACTTCGCCACAACCGGCGAGAAATCGAACATTCGAGTAACCATGACATTGACCCGAAAAGGCTGGAGCGGGACTATATACTATCCCCAGACCGGGGCATGACTGAGTATGACTATTTTTTGCAGCGCAAATCGGAACTGTACTGCTATAACCGCGATGATGTAAAGGTTATGGCTGGCTGGATTGTGACAGCTCCGCAGGATTTAAACCCGGAGCGCTACGATAACTTTTTCTGCGCAACATACGATTTCTTAGAAAATCGTTATGGCAAGGAAAATGTCGTGCAAGCCATCGTCCATGATGACGAGGGCGGCCAGCCGCATTTACATTTTTGTTTCGTGCCCGTTGTCGAAGACCCGAAGCACGAGCAGGGCTATAAAATCTGTGCGAACGATGTGCTGGACCGCCGGGAACTGCGCAATTTTCACCCTGACCTGCAACGCTACCTGAATGAGCACGGTCTGGAAGACGCCCGCGTTATGACCGGCGTAACCAAACGGCAGGGCGGCAACCGCACTGTTGCACAGTTGAAAGCCGAACGCGAGTACCAGCAGGAAGTGGAACGCCCTGCGCTATATTTTGGAAAATCCAAAATTGAGCAGGGGCTTCACTTTTAATAAGGTGCGACCATGAAACAAGTTATATGGATTATCAGCTGTTATCTTTATGGCGCGGCGGTAATTCTACTGGTTATACTGCTGCTGTTGGTGTATCTGCGCGGGCAGGTTAATCATCTGCCAAATCCATTTGCCAAAAAGAATCTTGCGTATCGGCAGCCAGCGCAAGCAAGAGGAATACTATTCGGCAAGAAACTGAGCCTATTGGCCTACTCTCCTGAACAGGACGAGGGGCATATTCTCGTAATGGGGCCGTCTGGCACAGGCAAGACCAGTGCGCTGCTGATTCCAACGCTACGCAGCTGGCAGGGAACAGCGCTGGTGGTAGACATTTCCGGCGATATTTCAGCTAATGTCAAAACACCGAACAAAATCATATTTGACCCGACAGCGGAAAACTGCATCCCGTATGACGTGTTTGCCTCAATCAACGCGGTGGTGGATGAGACCGAACGGCAGGAACGCTTGGAACAACTTGCCTACCTGCTGTTGCCGGACAAAGCCAACGACAGCGAGGCAGGCATCTTTTTCACGAAAAATGGCCGCAAAATGATAACGGCAGCGCTTATCTGCTACTATGGCATGGGCTGGGGCTTTGTGCAAATCTGCGAGTTTTTCCTCGGCCACGATTGGCGCGGTTTGCTGAACGATATTGCAAAGCAACAAAATCCGATTGCCAATATGTTCATTAGTTCTTTTGTGGGTGCGTCAGAACAGAATACAGCAGGCTGCAAGCAGGCGGCAGACGATGCCTTAAAACTGTTTGCCGCAAACGAAAAAATTAAAAATGCACTTCGAAAATCAGCCAGCTATGAGCAGTCAATCAGCCCGGCTACGCTGGAAACAAACAGTGTTTATATCTATATCCCTGATGAAAAGCTCAAAATTTATGGCGACCTGCTGCGCATTATCACGGCCCAGTCGATGGAATATTTTTCATCCAGACCGCCAGAGCATAAGAAAATGATTCTGTTTTGTTTGGATGAATTTGCTTCGTTTGGCAAGCTGCAAATCACCGAGGCCCTGCGCAAGCTGCGAAAGCGGCACATCCGCATTATGGTGCTGACGCAATCGCTGGCTGACCTTGACATGATTTACGGAAAAGATGAACGGAAAGCTATGCTGGGCAACTTTAAGTTTACTGTTCTGCTCGGCTGTAAGGATACCGAAACACAGGAGTATTTCTCCAAAATGATTGGTGAGAAGCGTTCCCTACTGGCAACAGACCCAAACCAGAAATCACAGCCCATCATCAAGCCAGCTGACCTTGCACACTTGGAACAAGACCTCTTTGTAATCTGTGATGATGGGGCAATCCGGCTGCGGAAAAATTTCTACTTCAAATAAAAATCACTTTACACATAATTGGTGCGGGCATATACTTTATGCAAGAGGTGCTGTATATGTCACAAAAGCTTAATGAAAATTTTGATTCTAAAATTGCTGTAGACCCGTTTTATTCTGCAAGCAATATGGCTCACCTGCGCCGTGGTATTGATGCGCTTGACGCAGGTAATGGCGTTGAGCATGAAATTATTGAAGATGAAAGCAAAGCAGAAAATGATGATTGATTGGGAGGACGGGCAACCGTCCTCTTTTTCTTTTGTCACAGTTCATTCTTTCCATCAATCAAAAAATAGCAGCAAAAAGCGGGTGACATACACCCGCTTTTTCGTTATAATAGATAAAAATATGTATCTTTGGCTGCAAGTCCGATTTATAGGATGGCGTATTTGCTACAATATACATAGGGTTAAAAAGTGTACTTAAAATTTGGAGGAATCACGATGCCGGATAACAAAAAAGAGCAGGAACGCGAAGAACTTCACCGCGCAATATGGGCGATTGCGGACGACCTGCGCGGGAGCGTGGATGGCTGGGATTTCAAATCCTACGTTCTGGGCATTATGTTCTACCGCTATATTTCCGAGAACCTGACGAACTACATCAACGCGGACGAAATCGCGGCAGGCAACGCGGATTTTGACTATGCCAAGCTGTCTGACGAGGAGGCCGAGCAGGCACGGGATGACTTGGTGCAGACCAAAGGCTTCTTTATCCTGCCGTCAGAATTGTTCGTAAATGTCCGTGCCCGTGCGCCGCAGGACGATAACCTCAACATGACGATGGAGGCCGTTTTCCGTCATATCGAGGATTCGGCCAAGGGCACCGAGAGCGAGGACGACTTTGCCGGTCTGTTCGATGATATTGATGTCAACAGCAACAAGCTGGGCGCAACGGTGCCAAAGCGCAATGCAATGCTTGTCAAGCTGCTGGACGGCATCGGTGCAATGAAGCTCGGTGAATACAAGGAAAACACGATTGATGCGTTTGGCGATGCGTATGAGTACCTGATGAGTATGTACGCCTCCAACGCGGGCAAGAGCGGCGGCGAGTTCTTCACTCCGCAGGAGGTTTCGGAACTGCTGACCCGCCTTGCTGTTGTGGGCAAGACCGAGGTCAATAAGGTCTATGACCCGGCCTGTGGCTCCGGCTCCCTGCTGCTGAAGGCGGCGAAGATTCTGGGCAAAGAGAATGTCCGGCAGGGCTTCTTCGGTCAGGAAATCAACCTGACGACCTACAACCTGTGCCGTATCAATATGTTCCTGCACGATATTGATTTTGATAAATTCAATATCGCCCATGAGGATACGCTGATTTCGCCCCAGCATTGGGACGAGGAACCCTTTGAGGTCATCGTCAGCAACCCGCCTTATTCTATCAAATGGGAAGGCGATGATAACCCGGTCTTGATTAACGACCCGCGTTTCTCCCCTGCCGGTGTGCTGGCCCCGAAATCCAAAGCGGATTTGGCCTTTATCATGCACTCGCTGGCATGGCTGGCAACCAACGGCACGGCGGCTATCGTCTGCTTCCCCGGTATCATGTATCGCGGCGGCGCGGAAAAGAAGATTCGCCAGTATTTGATTGATAACAACTTTATCGACTGCATTATTCAGCTGCCCGGAAACCTGTTCTTTGGCACCAGCATTGCAACCTGCATTATGGTGCTGAAAAAGAGCAAGGCAGAGAACAAGACGCTGTTTATTGATGCCTCGAAAGAATTTGTCAAGGTCACGAACAATAACAAACTGACCGAGGACAACATTGCAAAAATTGTGGCATCGTTCATTGACCGCAAGGATAAGGACTATTTCTGCCGTCTTGTGTATAACGACAAGATTGCGGAACAGGATTATAACCTGTCTGTATCCACCTATGTGGAGCAGGAGGACACCCGCGAGGTCATCAACATTACCGAGTTGAACGCAGAAATCAAGCGCATCGTGGCGCGGGAACAGGTGCTGCGTGACGAGATTGATAAGATTATTGCGGAGATTGAGGCCGAGTGATGGATAGAACAGCCACTTGAAAGGTAAGTGGAAAGTGGTTAGCATAAAAAATGCAACAACCACTCGGCATAGAGTAATTGAAAGAAAAGCCTACTGATGATAAACCGATAATGCGTTGTAAGTTATCCGAAACTTTAATGTAGTGACGAACAAGAAGGAGATAAACCATGTCAAGCATGGCATTTTCTGTGATATCCTTAATTATATCAGTTTTTACGCTTGTACAAACGCAACGTCAGATAAAGTTGAGCAATAAGCACCAGCTTTTTGAAAGAAGACTAAATAACTTTTTTACATTTTATGGTTTATATGAGCTTTATAACGAAAATAGGGTTATTTTCGGAGAAACGCGGAAAGATAACCCACTATTTGACGTTGATGTCAATTTTCTCTGGTTGACTAATAATTCTTATTTAGAAGTATGTATGGAAGCGATGCAGAGGCCAAATTCAAGTCTGGCCCGCAAAGAATTTTTGACGAAGAGGGAAGAATTGAAGAAACTTGCAATGGAAAGTCGGTTGATATTTCCAAGAGAACTGGGCGAGAAGATGGCGTCATTTATTTGCGAATATGAAAAATTATTACAAAAAATGTATGGCTATAAATTGTTACTGAATGAAATGGATAAGCAAATAGATAGGATGGATTTAGCACAATCGATAAAATGCTTTGGAGAAGAAGACAGAAGAAATGATTTGTTAATGGCATATGCGGCGTTGAAAGACGCATTTGAAGGTCTGGAAAAAGACAGAATTGTAGAAAGAGTAGAGAACTTGATAAAATTGGAACCGTAAAAGGCATGAGATACACTAACGTTTGATAAAAGCAAAAAGGCGGTGGAAACGATGGGAAACAGGGCGGCGGAAGAAGCTTGTTTAAACAAAGCGATTGAATTGGCTTTAAAACAACGCGGATGGACAAAAAAGCTTGCTAAAAGTCTTCAAGCTGGATTGCGGGAGGGTTTTAAGAAAGTGGATAGAGACCGCCCTGATTTTGTTGTATTATGTCCACCGATAACAAACGGGAAGAAAGTGCTGATTGGTATTGAGCACTTTCGTGTCGATGCTCATGTAATACAAAAGAAGACGAATGCAGTGGCATCAACGGCAGTAGTCGAGCAAAAGTACGTTAATGAATTTTACCACGAACATCGGGACAAAGTTTTGAATGCACAACCTGTGCCGCAAGAGACATTGAATGACTTGGCTGAATTACTAAGAAATCAAATTGATGTAGAACAAAAAGCAACATATGGAAACTTTGTTGCATCGTTTGAATACGGATTAAAAAAGCACATAGAGCATACTGACGCATATTGGGAAAATCTAAGTGATATATGTGGCAATAATGATGTGAAGTTAGGACTCTTGGTGGAAATTCACGGAGACTTTGACCACTTATATTTATGGCGTGATGGAAAAACAAGGAAAGGAAGACGAGGGTACACGCCAATTCTTGATAACATTGTCGCGCTAATAGAGGAAAAGGTTGATACAAGTCGATTCTCGTTTGCTATACTTTATTTCGCAGAAACTTTGGATACGGAAAGGGATAGAGTTGTTGTTGTACAAACGAAAGCAATTCGAGAACAATTAAAAAAGCAAAATGAGCCGGTGTATAAGTATGCAGGAGAAGATTTTAGATTAAAGGCATTTGAATTGCCTTATGTGAAATCAGAGTCAAGTGTTACATGTGAAGTGGACAAAACTGATAGCAATAAATTTGAGATTTCTATGGCGTTGACAGAAACCCCGATACAAGATAAAGCGGCATACCTTTTTGCAGCTACATATAAAGCACTCGAATGTGAGAAAAAAGGAATACCATATGCAACAACAAAGGGAGTGCTTTTTATAATCGAACTTTTAAGGAACAATGTATGTTGTTGGGAAAGGTCCAAAACTCCCGGTAAGGAATGGATGGTATATCCGATTCTAAAAGATAACAGCAAAGAAATGTTTGACGAACGAAGCGAAGCGTTTAAGAAGCGTTGGGGTGATGGTGGACAAAATGACTAAATTAGATACGCTGATACAAGAACTTTGCCCAGATGGCGTTGAGTATAAGGAATTAAAAAGTGTATTTGAAATGAGGAACGGATACACGCCCTCAAAAGCGAAAGCGGAATTTTGGGAGGGTGGGACAATACCGTGGTTCCGCATGGAGGACATTCGGGAAAACGGAAACATTCTCTCAGATTCGGCACAACATATTACGCCTGCTGCGGTTAAGGGAAAGCTTTTCCCCGCCAACTCTATTATTGTGGCAACGTCCGCGACTATCGGTGAACATGCGCTGATAACGGTTGAATCACTGGCAAATCAAAGATTTACTTACTTAGTTCGCCGCCCGGAATATGAGGAAAAGCTCGACCCTAAATTTGTTTATTATTACTGCTATAAGTTAGATGAATGGTGCCTGAATAACACAAACATATCGAGTTTTCCCTCTGTTGATATGGCAAAGTTTGCAAAGTTCAAGATACCAATTCCGCCGCTGCCTGTCCAACGTGAAATTGTTCAGATACTTGACAATTTCACGGAGCTTACAGCGGAGATTACGGAGAAACTTACAGAGGAGCTTACAGCACGCAAAAAGCAGTATGAATACTACCGCGATACACTTTTGACCTTCGGTGTCCACAGGGGGGGGACATTTGAGACAAAGTGGAGAACGCTGGCGGAACTGGGAAAATGGTCTGGCGGCAAGACTCCATCTATGGCTGAACCGCGCTATTGGAATGATGGAACGATTCCTTGGATTTCTTCTAAGGATATGAAATCCTCTACATTAAGCGATACGCAAGACCATATCACCGAATGGGCGGTAAAGGATGCCTCTATGACGGTTTATCCGGAAAACAGCATTGCAATTGTGACCCGTTCCGGCATATTAAAACATACATTCCCGGTGGCATATATCCCGTTTGAAACAACAGTAAATCAGGATATTAAAATTCTGTCGGTGGCAAACGATGTACACCCTCGCTATGCTTTTCATGTAATTCAAGGCAATGGCAAAGACATCCTTGTAAAGACTAAAAAGCAGGGCGGAACTGTAGATTCACTGGATTTTCAAAAGGTGCTTGCCTATAAAATTCCCGTACCCCCGTATGAAGTACAGGAACGCTTAGCAAAAGTGCTGGATAACTTCGATGCCATCTGTTCTGACCTTAACATTGGTCTGCCTGCGGAAATTGAAGCCCGTAAAAAACAGTATGAATATTATCGGGATATGCTCTTGACGTTTGCTGCGGCTGACGACATAATCTTGACAGACAGACAGACAGACAGACAGACAGACAGACAGACAGACAGACAGACAGAC
>OJQV01001465.1_pt1 | contig 10803 bp, 8 predicted proteins | sample 1598821 | NCBI WGS metagenome assembly OJQV01 (sample SAMN03922509, study PRJEB24848) | human gut metagenome | isolation source: stool sample | host: Homo sapiens | place: Germany | collected 2011-11 | reverse complement strand
ATCTACACGTAAGGAGTCGTCGGCAGCGTCAGATGTGTATAAGAGACAGGCTCTACCCTGCTGACCATCCCGGACGCACAGGTAAAGTTCCTTGTCCGGCCGGAGGGCGCTGCCACCCTGCACACCGTACCCGAGGGAGTGACTGTATTGCAGCAGCCGGTGCAGAACATCTATCTGGTGTCCACCTCTGCCATGGACTTGTTCCTCCATCTGGACGCGCTGGACAGCATTGCCCTTTCCGGTACCCGCGCCGAGGGCTGGTATCTGGACGAGGCAAAGCAGGCCATGCAGACCGGGCGCATTGCCTACGCGGGCAAGTACAGCGCCCCGGACTACGAGCGCATCCTGACCGCAGAATGCGGCCTTGCGGTGGAAAACACCATGATCTACCACACCCCGGAAGTGAAGGAGCAGCTGGAACGGTTCGGCATTCCAGTGCTGGTGGAGCGCTCCAGCTACGAGAGCAGCCCGCTGGCACGGATGGAATGGATCAAACTGTATGGCATCCTACTGGGGAAAGAACCCCTTGCCGAGGAGGTGTTCGCCCGGCAGGCGCAACGCATTGCGCCACTGCTGGAACAGCCCTCCACCGGCAAACGCTGCGCGTTTTTCTCCATTACTTCCAGCGGCCTTGCCACTGTGCGCAAAAGCGGAGACTATGTGGCGCAGATGATCGGCATGGCCGGGGGCGAATATGTTTTTGCAGACCTTACCGACAGCGGCAACAGCCTTTCCACCATGAATATCCCGCTGGAGGACCTTTACGCCGGCGTCAAAGACGCCGATGTGCTCATTTATAACGGCACCATCGAGGGCACCATCTCCACAAAAGAAGAGTTGCTTGCCCGCTGCGCGTTGCTGGCAGAGTGCAAGGCGGTGCAAAGCGGTGATATCTGGTGCACGACGCCCAGCTTTTTCCAGCAGAGCATGGCACTGGCAGATTTTATGCTGGATCTCCATGCCGTTTTTACCGGGGAAGCAACCAGCCCCGACACCCTGCATTTTTTGACCAAGATCACCTGAGGAGCCGCTTATGACCAGCCGCAAACGCCTTGTTTTTTCCTATTGCTGCCTTGCCCTGCTGCTGGCGGTGCTGTTTGCCGTGAGCCTGTTCTGGGGCAGCGTTGCGCTTACCCCGCAGGCCGTGCTTGCTGCCCTGACAGGACGCGGGCAGGACGCGCTGAGCGTGGGCATTATCACCCAGCTGCGCCTGCCCCGCGCGGTGATGGCCGCGTTACTGGGCGCTGCGCTCTCTGCGGCAGGCTACCTGCTGCAGACCTTTTTCGCAAACCCCATTGCCGGCCCCTTTGTCATGGGCATTTCCAGCGGAGCAAAGCTGGCGGTGGCGCTGGTAATGGTGCTGTTTTTGAACTACGGCCAGCTGACCAGTTCTGCCGTGCTCATCCTTGCGGCCTTTGCGGGCGCTATGGCAGCCATGGCCTTTGTGCTGGCCGCTGCCCGCCGGGTGCAGCGCATGAGCATCCTTGTAATCTGCGGCGTAATGATCGGTTACATCTGCTCTGCCATCACCGAGTTTGTGGTGGCCTTTGCGCAGGATAGCAGCATCGTCAACCTGCACAACTGGTCGCAGGGCAGCTTTTCCGGCATGACGTGGGGCAACGTGCGCACGGCAGCGCTGGTGGTGCTGCCCGCGCTGGCGGCGGCCTTCTGCCTTGCAAAGCCCATGGCAGCTTACCAGATGGGCGAAGCCTACGCCCGCAGCGTGGGCGTGGATGTGCGGCGGTTTTCCCGGCTGCTGGTGCTGCTTTCCAGCCTGCTGGCCGCCTGCGTTACCGCCTTTGCCGGGCCTATCTCCTTTGTGGGCATCGCGGTGCCGCACCTTGTCAAGCAGCTGCTGGGCAGTGCCCGCCCGCTGTATGTGCTGCCCGGGTGCTGCTTGGGCGGGGCGGCGTTCTGCCTGCTGTGTGATCTGATCGCCCGTAGCTTGTTTGCGCCCATGGAACTTTCCATCAGCGCGGTCACCGCCGTATTCGGCGCGCCGGTGGTCATTGGGCTGCTGCTGCGCCGCAACCGGGAGGATGTGCGATGAAGTACTCTGTTGAAACCAACGCCCTTGCCATCGGCTACGGCAAAGCTGCCCTTGCGCGGGATATCGCGCTGGGCGCTGCCAAGGGGCAGGTGCTGGCGCTCATTGGCCCGAACGGCGCAGGCAAATCCACCCTGCTCAAAACGTTGGCGGGGCAGCTGGCCCCTTTGGGCGGCGCGGTGCTGCTGGACGGGCAGGAGCTTGCCCGCATCCCCGGCAACGCCCGGGCGCAAAAGCTGGCGCTGATGCTGCCCCACACCCGCCGCACCGAGTTGACCACCTGCTTTGAGTTTGCGGCGGCAGGACGCATCCCCTACACCGGGCGGTTGGGCATCCTTTCCGCCGAGGACAAAAAGCAGATACAGAATGCGCTGGAGCTGGTGGGCGCGGCGCATCTGGCCAACCGGGACTTCAACTGCGTCAGTGACGGACAGCGGCAGCGCATTTTACTGGCGCGGGCAGTCTGTCAGCAGCCGCAGGTGCTTCTGCTGGACGAGCCCACGTCATTTTTAGATGTAAAAGGCAAGATAGAGCTGCTGACCATTTTGCAAAAACTGGCGCATGAGCAGCAGCTTGCGGTCATCGTGACCCTGCACGAACTGGACATGGCGCAGAAGATCGCGGACGCGGTGGTCTGCGTTTCGCCGCACGGCGTTTCTGCGCCCATGTCCCGGGCACAGGCCTTTGCCCGGGAAAATATCAAAGCGCTCTACGGCCTGACCGAGGAACAGTACAGCGCTGTTTTTGGTCCACCAAAGCCGGAAAAGCCCCAATTTGAGCACTATGTGCGCAGCGGGCAGAAGCTGCTGCGTTGCGGGTACACTACCGGCACCTGTGCGGCGCTGGCCGCTGCCGGGGCCGCCCGGCTGCTGCTGACCGGCACAGCACCGGAAACCGTCGCCCTGCGCACGCCGAAAGGCATTGTGGTAGAGGTTGCCCCCCTGTTCTGCCGCACCGTTGCCGAGGGTGCGGAATGCGCCATTGAAAAGGACGGCGGCGACGATGTGGACGTGACCACCGGTCTGCCGGTGACCGCCACGGTGACGCTGCTGCCCGGCACGCCCGAGATACGCATTACCGGCGGCGCGGGGGTGGGCAAGGTGACGAAGCCCGGGCTGGACCAGCCGGTTGGGCAGGCCGCCATCAACCATGTGCCCCGGCAGATGATCACCGAGGCGCTGCGCCGGGAGGCGGAAGCCGCCTGTTACCCCGGCGGCTTTGCCGTGACTATCTCCATCCCCGGCGGCGAGGAGGTAGCCCGGCGCACCTTTAACCCCCATATCGGGGTGGAGGGCGGGCTGTCGGTGCTGGGCACCAGCGGCATTGTAGAACCCATGAGCCAGCAGGCCATTCTGGACACCATCCAGCTGGAGATGAATCAGGCGGCGCTGCGGGCAAAGGACCACCGGCGGCTCATCCTTGCCCCGGGCAATTACGGGTTGGACTATCTGCACGAAACATACCCGCAGTTTGCTGATATCCCGGTGGTCAAAACTTCAAACTTTATCGGAGATACGCTGGATATTGCAGCGGCGGCGCACTTCAAACAGGTGCTGCTGGTGGGGCATATCGGCAAGCTGTGCAAGCTGGCGGGCGGCATTATGAACACCCATTCCCACACGGCAGACTGCCGCACGGAGCTGTTCTGCACCCATGCTGCCCTGTGCGGTGCTGACCGAGAGGTGTGCACCGCACTGTACAATGCAGCCACCACGGATGCCTGTCTGGAGATTCTGGATACAGCCGGACTGCGGGAGCCGGTGCTGCAAAGCCTGCTTGCCGCCATCCAGCTGTATCTTGACCGCCGCGCGGGCGGGGCGTTCCGGGTGGGCGCCGTGCTGTTTTCAAACCAGCATGGCCCGCTGGGACAGACCGAAACTGCCGCCCGCCTGTTAGACGAATGGAAGGAGTAATGCACATGGTACATTTTGTGGGCGCCGGGCCCGGCGCACCGGATCTGATCACCCAGCGCGGTGCAGCATTTTTACAGGCCGCAGACTGCATTATTTACGCAGGCAGTCTGGTCAATCCGGCGCTACTGGGGCTGGCAAAGCCGGGATGTGCTATCTATAACAGCGCCGAGATGACGCTGGAGCAGGTACTGGACGTGATGCGCCGGATGGAAGCTGCCGGTAAAAGCACTGTGCGGTTACACACTGGCGACCCCTGCCTGTACGGTGCCATCCGGGAGCAGATGGATGCACTGGATGCAGACGGCATTTGTTACGATGATACCCCCGGTGTTTCCAGCTTTTGCGGCGCTGCCGCCGCGCTGAACGCCGAGTATACTTTACCCACGGTCAGCCAGACGGTCATCATCACCCGCATGGAGGGGCGCACCCCGGTACCGGAGCGGGAAAAGCTGGCAAGCCTTGCCGCCCACGGCGCGACCATGGTGATCTTCCTGTCCATCGGGCTGATTGACAAGGTGCAGACGGCGCTTTTGCAGGGCGCGTATACACCGGACACCCCCGCCGCCGTGGTGTACAAGGCCAGCTGGCCGGAAGAAAAAATCGTGCGGTGCACAGTTGGTTCTTTGGCTGAGAGCACCCGTGCAGCGGGCATTACCAAGACGGCACTTATCGTAGTGGGAGATTTTCTCGGCACGCAGTACGAGCGCAGCAAGCTGTACGACCCCGCCTTTACCACCGAATTCCGCAAAGGAGAACCGGTATGACCCGCGCTTACCTTGCCTTTACGGATACCGGCCTTGCGCTAGCAAAGCGTCTGGCCGTCGCCTTGCCCGGCAGTGTTGCCCGGTGCGGGCGGGATGGTGTTTCTCTTGCAGAATGGTCAAGCGCACAGTTTGTGCATTCTGATGCGCTGATATTTGTAGGAGCTGCGGGTATTGCAGTGCGGGCCATCGCGCCCCACTGCAAGAGCAAGACTACCGACCCGGCTGTGGTAGTGGTGGACGAATGCGGGCGGTTTGCCGTGCCCATTCTGTCCGGACATCTGGGCGGCGCAAACGATCTTGCGCGGGCCATTGCCGCTGTATGCGGAGCCGTGCCGGTGATCACCACCGCCACCGATGCCCACGGCATTTTTGCGGTGGACGAGTGGGCAAAGCACCAAAACTGCATGGTGCTGGAGCCGGAGCGCATCAAGCTGGTCAGCGGCAAATTACTGGCCGAGCAGCCGGTATATTACCGGGCTGATTTCCCGGTAACAGGCACCGTGCCCGCAGGGTTATTCCCCGCTGATACCCCGGAAAAAGCCGACTTTGCACTCACCCTTTGCCCCACCGGGCAGGCACTGCATCTTGTGCCGCGCATCGGAGTGCTGGGCATCGGCTGCAAGCGGGGCACAAGCGCTGAAACGCTGGAAGCTGCCTTTGCCGCCTTCTGCACCCGGTACGGCTTTGCTGCGCGGGCAGTCACCGCCGCCGCAAGCATCGACCTAAAGCAAAACGAGCCGGGCTTGCTGGCCTTTTGTCAGGCGCACGGCTGGCCGGTGCGGTTTTACTCTGCCGCACAGCTGCGCAGCGTGCCCGGACAGTTCACCCCCTCCCCTTTTGTACAGAGCGTGACCGGGGTAGACAATGTCTGCGAGCGAGCGGCTGTGCTGGACGCAGACGGCAGCCTGTTTTACCCGAAATTTGCCTGCAGCGGCGTGACCCTTGCGCTGGCGTGCAGGCCCTTTGCCCCGGACTGGAGGTGGCAGAATGCTTGACGTGATGGAAATCGATATTGACCGTCCCGAGAAGATAGTCTATGTCGTGGGGCTTGGCCCCGGCGAGCCTTTTTATATGACCCAGCAGGCCGCGAATACGCTGGAAAGCGTTGACGCGATTTGTGGATATAAGGTCTATCTTGACCTCATCCGCGATGAATTCCCCTGCGAGGAATACTATGCCACCGGCATGACGCAGGAGCTTGACCGCTGCCGCTGGGCGCTGGAAAAAGCACGCACCGGCAAGCGGGTGGCTCTGGTCTGCTCCGGCGATGCTGGGGTGTATGGCATGGCAAGCCCCCTGCTGGAACTTGCCCCGGATTATCCGGACGTTGCCGTGGAGATCGTGCCCGGACTGACCGCTGCCCTCAGCGGCGGGGCAGTGCTGGGCGCACCGCTGGCGCACGATTTTTGCGTCATTTCCCTTTCCGACCGGCTGACCCCGTGGGAGGTCATCGAGAAGCGGCTGGCTTGCGCCGCTATGGGAGATTTCTGCGTTGCGTTGTACAATCCCTCCTCCAAGGGCAGGCCGGACTATCTGGCAAAGGCGGTGTGCATCCTGCTGGAAAACGGCAAAAGTGCCGATACCGTCTGCGGCATCGTGCGCAACATCGGCCGGGAGGGTCAGACTGCCCGCATCCTGACCCTTGCCCAGCTGGAAAGCACCACGGTGGATATGTTTACCACCGTGTACATCGGCAACGCTGCCACAAAGCAGCTTGGCAGTAAAATGGTCACCCCGCGGGGGTACCGCAGATGAAGGCAGTGGTTTTCAGCGGCACTACCGAGGGGCGGGTGTTCTCCCGGCAGCTGGCGGCGCTGGGAGCGGAGGTTCTGGTCAGTGTTGCCACCCCGCTGGGTGCAGAGGAACAGGGCAAAGCAGACGGCATCACCGTGCACTGCGGGCGGCTGACCCCCGAGGAAATGACCGCTCTTTTACAGGGCGCTGCCCTGTGCATAGACGCCACCCACCCCTACGCGGTGGACGCCACAAAAAACATCCGGGCTGCGTGTGCCGTGGCCGGGGTGGAGTACCACCGGCTGCTGCGGGAAGGAAGCCCCTTGCCTGCCGGGAGCATGGTATTTGCCACCGCCGCCCACGCGGCTGCATTTCTGGCCGGGTGCAGCGGCAATGTGCTGCTGGCCACAGGCGCGAAAGAACTTGCCGCCTTTGCACCGCTCAGCCCGGAGCGGCTGTTCCCCCGGGTGCTGCCCACGCGGGAGGGCATTGCCGCCTGCGAGGCCGCCGGTATCCCGCACAGGAACATCATTGCCATGCAGGGGCCTTTCAGCTATGCGCTGAACTGTGCTCTGATGGAACAATTCTCCATCCGGTATCTGGTCACCAAGGACGGCGGTGCTGTGGGCGGCTTTGCCGAAAAAGCACAGGCCGCACAGGATACCGGTGCACAGCTGATCGTGGTGCGTCGCCCGGCTGAAAATGGACAAACTGCTGCACAAATTCTGGCACGCTGCAAGGAGGTTCTGGTATGATTTCTCTGATCGGAATGGGTTCCGGCTGCCCGGAAAGCCTGACCGCGCAAGGGTTGGCTGCACTGCAAAGCGCAGGGCTCATCCTTGGGGCCAAGCGCCTGTTGGAGCATTTACCGGCGGGGTGCACTGACAACTGCAAAGCCGTGTATAAGCCGGAGGAAATCCTTGCGTGTCTTGCCGCACAGTCGGATACGGACACCGCTGTTTTGTACAGCGGCGACACCGGGTTTTACTCCGGTGCGGCAAAGCTGCTGCCCCTGCTGCGGGTCATGGGATACTCCGTCCGGGTGCTGCCCGGGCTTTCCAGCGTTCAGCTTTTAGCTGCTGCTGTAGGACGCCCCTGGCAGGACTGGAAACTGGTGTCGGCCCATGGCCGCGCCTGCGACCCGGTAGCCGAGGTTTTGGCGCATCCACAGGTGTTTTTCCTCACCGGTGGCGGGGACACCCCTGCCACCCTTTGCGCCAAGCTGACCGCTGCCGGGCTGGGCGCTGCTCACGCCCTTGTGGGCGAAAACCTTGGCACCCCTGCAGAAGCCATCCGCTTTGGCCTTGCCCGGGAACTGGCAGAGCAAACCTTTGCACCGCTGAGCGTATTGCTCATCGAACGGGAGGCTTTGCCGTCCCGCCGCACCCCCGGCCTGCCGGACGATGCCTTTATCCGGGGCGCTGTGCCCATGACAAAGCAGGAGGTGCGCGCCGCCGCGCTGGCAAAGCTGGCGGTCACCCCCACGGACACCCTATGGGACGTGGGCGCGGGCACCGGCAGCGTGAGCGTGGAGCTGGCGCTTGCCGCCCCTGCCGGGCAGGTATACGCCGTGGAGTGTGACCCGGAGGCCTGTGCACTGATCCAGCAAAACCGGGAGAAATTTTCCGCTTACAATCTAACCCTGATCGAAGGCAAAGCGCCTGAAGCTTTGGACATGCTGCCCGCCCCGGATGCTGTATTTATCGGCGGCACAAAGGGCAATATGGACGCTGTTATAGACGCTGTGCTGCACAAAAATTCAGTTGCCCGGCTGTGTGTTGCCGCCATTGCGCTGGAAACGCTCAGTGCCGCCGTAGCTGCCCTGACCGCCCACGGCCTTTCTGCGGAGGTGACACAGATCGCCGTCAGCCGCACAAAAACGGCGGGCAGTCTGCATTTGCTGATGGCTAACAACCCGGTGTTCCTCATTACGGGGGCACGGACATGATACAGTTTCTCATCGCCGCACCGCGCTCCGGTAGCGGCAAGACCACCGTTACCTGTGCCGTGCTGACCGCCTTGCAGCGGCGCGGGACTGACCCTTGCGCCTTCAAGTGCGGGCCGGATTATATCGACCCCATGTTCCACCGCAGCGCACTTGGGGTAGAAAGCCACAATTTAGACCTCTACCTCTCTGCCCCGGATACGGTGCGCACGCTTTACGCCCGCTATGCCGCCGGGCACGGCGCTGCCGTATGCGAGGGTGCCATGGGCTTTTACGACGGGCAGGGGCTGACAACCCGTGCAAGCGCTTGGGAGCTGGCCGATACGCTGGCGCTGCCGGTGCTGCTGGTAGTGCAGCCAAAAGGGGTAAGCATCACCCTTGCTGCCGAGCTGCAGGGGCTTTTGCAGTTCCGCACGCCCAGCCATATCGTGGGCATTCTGCTCAATGATTGCTCTGAGTCCTTGTACAAAACGCTGCGCCCGATGCTGGAAACCGAGACCGGTCTGCCGGTGGTGGGGTATCTGCCCCATCTGCCGGGGTGCGTCATCGAAAGCCGCCACCTCGGGTTGAAAACTGCCGGGGAGATCGTTGACTTGCAGCAAAAGTTGTTGCAATTAGCCGATGCCCTTGTGCTGGACTGGGCACAGCTGGCAGTGTTGACTGACCGCCCTGCCCCGGCTGCACCGCCGCTTGCCGCGCCGTGCACGCCCTCCGTTCGCATTGCCGTAGCGCGGGATGAAGCCTTCTGCTTTGCCTACGCTGAAACGTTGGACGCCTTGCGGGATGCGGGTGCAGAGCTTGCATTTTTCAGCCCGCTGCGGGACGCCGCCCTGCCGGAAAATATCGGTGGGCTGTACCTGCCCGGGGGCTACCCAGAGCTGTACGCCCGGCAGCTGAGTGAGAACATCGCCCTGCGTGCTGCTATCCGGGACGCAGGGCAAGAGGGGCTGCCCACCGCTGCCGAGTGCGGCGGCTTTCTGTACTTAGGGCAGACGCTGGAGGGCACAGACAGCAAGGTTTACCCCATGGCGGGTGTGCTGCCGGGCAGCGGGCACAACACCGGGCGGCTGGTGCGCTTTGGCTATGCCGTCATGACGGCAAAGGCTGTCAGTATGCTTTTCCACGCCGGAGAAACGCTGCCCATCCACGAATTCCACCACTGGGATTCCACCGCAAACGGCACTGCATTTACTGCCTGCAAAAACGAAAAAATGCAGTGGGAATGCGGCTTTGCAAACGAGAATTTCTATGCGGGCTTCCCGCATTTATACTGGGCGGGCACGCCCCTGCCGGGCCGCTTTGTGCGCGCGGCAGAACGATACAGCAAAACAAAAGGATGACCAAAATGACCGAAACGGAACTGAATGCACTTTTGGCGGGTATCACCCCGGCCAACGAAGCCGCCCGTGCGGCGGCACACGCCCACTGGGCCAGCCTTGCAAAGCCTCTGGGCGGGTTGGGCCGGCTGGAGACCATGCTGGAGGATGCCGCCGCCCTTACCGGCAGTGCGGAGCTTGATCTTTCCCGCCGGGTGGTGGTGGTGCTCTGCGCGGATAACGGCGTGGTGGCGCAGGGCGTGAGCCAGACCGGGCAGGAAGTGACCCGTGCCGTGGCCGAAAACCTTGCCATGCGGCGCACCAGTGTGTGCCAGATGGCCCGCACGGTCCACTGCGATGTTCTGCCCGTGGATATGGGCATGGCAGGCGAACCGGTGCCCGGCGTGCGCAGCTGCCGCATTGCCGCAGGCACGGCGGATTTTACCCAAGGCCCTGCCATGAGCCGGGCTGAGGCGGTGCAGGCCGTTGGGGAGGGCATTGCCCTTGCCCGGGAACTGGCAGAGGATGGCTACAGGCTCATCGCCACCGGTGAAATGGGCATTGGCAATACCACCACCTCCAGCGCGGTGGCGGCAGTGCTGCTGGGCCAGCCCGTGGAGCTTATGACCGGGCGCGGTGCGGGCCTCTCGGACGAAGGGCTTGCCCGCAAGGTGGATGCCATCTGCCGCGGCATCCTTTGCAATGAGCCGGACCCGGAAGACACATTGGATGTTCTTGCAAAGCTTGGCGGCTTTGATATCGCGGGCCTGTGCGGTGTGTTTTTGGGCGGTGCACTGGCCGGTGTGCCGGTGCTGGCAGATGGCTTTATCAGCGGAGTGGCCGCGCTGTGCGCCGTGCGGCTGTGCCCGGCGGCGGCAAAGGCTGTGTTTGCAAGCCACTGCTCGGCAGAGCCTGCCGCCCGCATCGTGCTGGAAGCACTGGGCAAGGCACCCATCATTACGGCGGGGCTGCATCTGGGCGAGGGCACCGGCGCGGTGGCAAGCATCCCGCTGTGGGATATGGCGCTGGCCGTATACGGCGGGTGCTACTCCTTTGCGGAGGGCGGCATTGCGCCGTATACGCC
>OJQV01001463.1_pt1 | contig 10823 bp, 6 predicted proteins | sample 1598821 | NCBI WGS metagenome assembly OJQV01 (sample SAMN03922509, study PRJEB24848) | human gut metagenome | isolation source: stool sample | host: Homo sapiens | place: Germany | collected 2011-11 | reverse complement strand
GTCTTAGAATTAGAGATCGACTGCTCAAAAGAGATGACATCGAGCTGCTTGAAATTCCGCAGGATAAACGGAAAGACAGCGCAGAAATAAGCAAATACATAAATGACAGCGACATAACTTTTCTTTGTCTGCCTGATGACGCGGCAAGAGAAGCCGTAAAACTGCTTGACAGCAGCAATTCGCACACAAAGATAATCGACGCCTCTACAGCTCACCGCACAGAGCCCGGCTGGGCTTACGGTTTTGCAGAGCTTTCACCTGAATTCAGAAAAAATATTGCAGAAAACAGACTTATAGCGAACCCCGGCTGCTACGCAAGCGGTTTTATTTCTATTGTTTATCCGCTTATTGCCCACGGAGCTATTGCGAAAGACTATCCCCTTACCTGCTTTGCGGTTTCAGGATACAGCGGCGGCGGAAAAAGCGCAATAGCTCAGTATGAGGACGCAGAAAGAGATACAGAACTTGACTCACCGAGGCAGTACGGACTTACCCAGCAGCACAAGCATCTCAAAGAGATGAAAGCCATAACGGGCATTGAAAGATACCCTGTTTTTTCACCGATGATATGCGATTACAAGTGCGGAATGGTTGTCAGCATACCGTTTCACACAGACATGCTTTGCTCAGGATATAAAACAAAAGACGTAAGAGAAATTCTTGAAGAGCACTATAAAAACGAAAAGCTTGTTAAAGTACGGCCTGAAGGCTACACAAAAAACATGATTGGCGGCAACAATTTTGACGGTCGTGATGATATGGAAATCGAGGTCAACGGCAACGATGAAAGATTTGTCATAACCTCAAGGTTTGACAATTTGGGTAAAGGCGCTTCAGGCGCCGCAGTGCAGTGTATGAACATTGCATGCAATATCAAAGAAGATAAATCTCTTGTTTTAGGGGACTGATTTATATGGATTTTAAAATTATTGACGGCGGCGTTTGCGCACCAAAGGGATTCAAGGCAAACGGCGTTTACTGCGGAATTAAGAAATCGGCAAACGCCGAACTGAATCCCAACGCACCGCACAAAAACGATCTTGGAATGATAGTTTCAGACGAAATGTGCACCTGCGCGGCAGTATACACAACAAATAAAGTTAAGGGCGCTCCTATATTAGTAACAAAGAGCAATCTTGAAAAAACAAACAATCACGCAAAAGCGGTTATTGTCAATTCCAAAAACGCAAACACCTGCAACGCTGACGGCGTTGAAAAGGCAAGCAGAATGTGCGAACTTGCCGCAGAGGCACTCGGAATTAACGATAGCGAAGTAGTTGTTGCTTCAACAGGCGTTATCGGACAAATTCTTCCGATAGAGCCGATAGAAAAAGGGATTAAGCCGCTTGTTGATGGGCTTTCATACACAGGAAACGAAGAAGCGGCAACCGCTATCATGACGACGGATACAATCAAAAAGGAATATGCTGTTGAATTCAGCGTAAACGGAAAAACCTGCAGAGTTGGCGGAATGGCAAAGGGCTCAGGCATGATACACCCTAACATGGCTACAACGCTCAACTTCATAACAAGTGATGTAAACATAAGCGCAAAGATGCTTCAGGTGGCACTTGATGATATCGTAAAAGTTACATACAACTGCCTTTCAATTGACGGAGATACATCAACAAATGATATGGTAAGCGTTATGGCAAACGGACTGGCAGGCAATGACGAGATTATCTCAGAAGGCGAAGAGTTCAGCTCATTTAAGACGGCTCTATATGAAGTTATGATGAACCTGACTAAAATGCTTGCAAAAGACGGTGAGGGCGCATCAAAGATGATTGAATGCGAGTGCAAGGGCTGCGCTGACAAAGACACGGCGATAACAGTAGCAAAAAGCGTTGTTGGCTCTACTCTCTTCAAATGCGCTGTATTCGGCGAGGACGCAAACTGGGGACGTATTCTCTGCGCGGTAGGCTACGCTCCCGCTGAATTTGACATAAACAAAGTAGACGTTGATATAAAGAGTGAATTCGGCGAAATTGCTGTTTGCAGGAACGGTGCGGGCGTTGACTTTTCCGAGGAAAAGGCCGCAGAAGTGCTCAAGAGCGACGAGATATATGTAATCATAGACCTCAACGCGGGCGAAAGCAGCGCAAAGGCTTGGGGCTGTGATTTAACATACGATTATGTAAAAATAAACGGCGATTACAGAACCTGATAACGGAGGAAGCAAAATGGATATTACAAATGCAATGAAAGCCGAAGTGCTTGCAAGGGCGCTTCCTAACATTCAGCTTTACAGAAAAAAGACTGTTGTAATCAAATACGGCGGAAACGCCATGATAAACAAAGAACTCAAGGAATCCGTTATGCATGACCTTGTTCTGCTAACCACCATAGGAATAAGAGTTGTACTTGTTCACGGCGGCGGGCCAGAAATAAGTAAAACGCTTGAGAAAATGAACATCAAGAGCGAATTTGTAAGCGGACTCAGAGTTACAGACAAGGAAACGGCAAACGTTGTGCAGATGGTGCTTGCCGGCAAGGTAAACAAAGACCTTGTTTGCCAGATAGGCAATCTCGGAGGTCACGCAATAGGACTTTCGGGAATGGACGGCAATATGATAAAATGCCGCCCGCTTGATAAAACTCACGGCTATGTAGGCGATATTACAGAAATGAACATGGATGTTGTTCAGGAAGCGCTTGAGCACGGATTTATACCGGTTATATCCACCGTTGGATACGATGAGGAGGGCAACTGCTACAACATCAACGCAGACACGGTTGCGGCCGCAGTTGCAGGAAAGCTCAAAGCGGAAGCTCTTATTTCAATGACCGATGTTGCGGGACTTCTCCGCGACAAAGACGACGAAAGTTCGCTTATTCACAGAGTATATATATCTGATGTGCCTGCACTTATTGCAGACGGAATTATAAGCGGAGGAATGATTCCCAAGATTGATTCCATGACGCAGGCAATTCGTGAGGGTGTAAAAAGAGCATTCATCATTGACGGACGTGTTCCCCACTCCATACTTATGGAAATGCTTACCGATGAAGGTATGGGAACGATGTTCAGAAGCAGATAAATATTATAACTGACACAAAAACAATCGGCACCGCAAAAGGCTGAGAGCGGTATCGTAAATAAATCTTAAAGCGGAAAGGCTATATTTCAATGGACATTAAAGAAACAGACCAACAATATGTTTCGCACGCATACGGCAGATTTGGAGTTGTTCTCACGCACGGAAAAGGCTCCACCGTATATGATGAAAACGAAAAAGAGTATATTGATTTCGGCTCAGGCATCGGTGTAACGGCTTTCGGCATTGCAGACGACGAATGGAAAAAAGCCGTTATTGACCAGTTAGACAAGCTACAGCACACCTCAAACCTTTACTACACTGAGCCTTGCGCAGAGCTTGCAAAACTGCTGTGTGAAAAGACGGGCATGAAAAAAGTATTCTTCGGCAACAGCGGCGCTGAAGCAAACGAGGGAATGATAAAATTCGCACGCAAGTACAGCTATGATAAATACGGCGAAGGGCGCAAAACAATAATCACGCTTGTAAATTCATTCCACGGAAGAACGATAACAACGCTTTCAGCTACAGGTCAGGACGGATTTCATCAGATTTTCGGGCCTTTTACCCCGGGCTTCAAATACTGCCCTGCAAATGACATTGAAACTCTCAACAATATGATAACAGACGATGTATGCGCCATTATGTTTGAATGTGTTCAGGGTGAAGGCGGAGTTCTTAATCTTGACAAAGAATTTGTTGAGGAGATAGACAAAATCTGCAAGGAAAAAGACATTCTTATGTGTGTTGACGAGGTGCAGACGGGTAACGGCAGAACGGGAAAATATTTCGCTTATATGCACTACGGTGTAAAGCCTGATATTGTATCCACTGCGAAAGGACTTGCCGGCGGTCTGCCGATGGGAGCAGTATTATTCGGCGATAAGCTTGAAAACACTGTTACACCCGGTTCACACGGCTCAACATTCGGCGGAAACCCTATAGCCGCGGCAGGTGCAATCAGCATAGTAAAGAGAATTGACGATAAATTCCTTGACGAAGTTACTAAAAAGAGTGAATACATAATCAGCAAACTTAAAGAAATAAAAGGCGTTAAATCAGTTTCCGGAATGGGACTGATGCTGGGTATTGAAACGGATAAAAAAGCGGCTGACATTGCAAATAAGTGCCTTGAAAAAGGACTTCTTGTGCTGACAGCAAAAACAAAGGTAAGACTTCTTCCCGCTCTTAGCATTACTAAGGAAGAAACCGACAAGGGACTGGCTATTATTAAGGAGGTAATTGAAGATGAAACATTTGCTTAAACTGCAGGACCTGAACCACCACGACATACTTGATATTTTAAACCTAGCCGACCAGCTGAAGTACGAAACTAAGCACGGCATTGAACACCACCTTTTGAAGGGCAAGACGCTCGGTATGATTTTCCAGAAAAGCTCTACAAGAACAAGAGTTTCTTTTGAAACAGGAATGTATCAGCTTGGCGGTCAGGCGCTGTTTCTTTCAAACAGAGATCTTCAGATAGGCAGAGGCGAGCCCGTGCAGGATACGGCACGTGTGCTTTCACGCTATCTTGACGGTATCATGATAAGAACTTTTGAGCAGAAAGAGGTTGAAGACCTTGCAAAATACGGCTCAATTCCGATAATTAACGGTCTTACAGATTACTGCCACCCATGCCAGGTGCTTGCCGACCTTATGACGATAAGAGAATACAAAAAAACTTTTGACGGGCTTAAATTCTGCTTTATCGGCGACGGAAACAACATGGCAAACAGCCTTATAGTAGGCGCAATCACAATGGGCATGGAATGTGCTGTTGCCTGCCCCGACGGCTATAAGCCTGATGCTGAAATCATGAAGTGGGCATCAGAAAACGGCAAATTTACATGTTCTTCAGACATTAAGGAATGTGCAAAAGACGCTGATGTGCTTTATACTGACGTATGGGCTTCTATGGGTCAGGAAGACGAAAAAGCAGAGCGTGAAAAGATATTCAAAGATTATCAGATAAATGACGAAGTTATGGCTGTTGCAAAAGACGGAGCAATGGTACTTCACTGTCTGCCTGCTCACAGAGGCGAAGAAATTACCGCAGAGGTATTTGAGGCTCACGCAGAGGAAATATTTGACGAAGCTGAAAACAGACTTCACGCACAGAAAGCGGTACTTGTTAAACTGCTTGGAAGCAACAACTGATCAGGAAGTTTATTTATGGATAACGAAAAAGTTTATATTTGCCTTGAAAACGGCAAAACATTTGAAGGCAGGCGTTTCGGCGCAGGCGGAGATGTTACAGGCGAGCTTGTATTCACCACGGGTATGTGCGGTTACATTGAAACGCTTACAGACCCGAGTTACTACGGACAAATAGTTTTACAGACTTTTCCGCTTATAGGGAACTACGGCTTTATTGACAATGACGCTGAGAGCGACAAATCAAGCGTAACGGCGTACATTGTACGTGAAAAATGCGACGATCCTTCTAACTTCAGATGCAACAGAACACTTGACGAATATCTTAAAGCAAACAACATACCGGGTGTGTATGGCGTTGACACAAGGGAGATAACAAAGATAATTCGTGAAAGCGGCGTAATGAACGCCATGATATGCTCTGACCCAAGAGATTTTGACGAGGAAAAAGTAAAGGCTTACAAAGTAGAAAAAGCTGTTGAATCAGTTTCCTGCAAAAAGCCCGTTCCCCTTGCGGCGGAAAGTCCTAAATACAACGTGGTCTTGCTGGACTACGGTAAAAAGGATAACATTGCGCGCGAACTTGTAAAGCGCGGATGCAATGTAGCTGTAATGCCTTACAACACAAAAGCTGAGGACGTACTCAAGCTTAATCCTGACGGAATTATGCTTTCAAACGGCCCCGGAGACCCGCAGGAAAACACTGAATGTATTGAAGAGCTTAAAAAGCTTATCGGCAAAAAGCCGATATTCGGTATATGCCTCGGTCATCAGCTGCTTGCTCTTGCAATGGGCGCTGAAACACAGAAACTTAAATACGGCCACAGAGGAGTAAATCAGCCCGTCAAAGACTTAAAGACGGGCAGAACTTACATTTCTTCACAGAACCACGGTTATGCCGTTGTGAACGAAGCAGTTGAAAAATGCGGCGGCGTTATAAGCTATATCAACGCCAATGACGGCACTAACGAGGGAATTGATTACCCGGGAAATAATGCTTTTTCCGTGCAGTTCCACCCTGAGGCTTGCAGCGGCCCGCACGACACAAGATTTTTATTTGACAGATTTATAAAAATGATGGGAGGTAATGAGTAATGCCTCTTAACAAAGATATAAAAAAGGTGCTTGTAATCGGCTCAGGTCCTATTGTAATAGGACAGGCAGCAGAATTTGACTATGCAGGAGCGCAGGCGTGCCGTGTACTTAAAGACGAGGGTATTGAAGTAGTTCTTGTAAACTCAAACCCCGCTACAATAATGACAGACAGCGCGCTTGCCGACCACATTTATCTTGAGCCGCTTACAGAGGAAACCGTAAAGCGAATTATTGAAAAAGAAAGACCGGACAGCATTTTGGGCGGTCTCGGAGGACAGACGGGTCTTACCATATCCATGCAGCTCGCAAAGGACGGATACCTTGATAAAATGGGTGTTCGCCTGCTTGGAACAGACGCAGAAGCTATTGACAAGGCTGAGGACAGACAGCTTTTCAGGGATACAATGGTAAAGATCAACCAGCCTGTTGTGCCGTCTGACATTGCAAACGATGTTGATACAGCAAAGAGGATTGCCGCAGAAATAGGCTATCCCGTTATTATCAGACCTGCGTTTACACTTGGCGGCGCAGGCGGCGGTGTTGCTTACAACGAAAAAGAACTTGAGGAAGTTGCAAAGCACGGTCTTATGCTGAGCCCCATTACCCAGGTGCTTGTTGAAAGATACATTGCAGGCTGGAAAGAGATAGAATTTGAAGTTATGAGGGACAGCGTAGGCAACGTTATTGCCGTTTGTTCTATGGAAAACTTTGACCCCGTCGGCGTGCACACGGGCGACAGTATTGTTATTGCCCCCGCCGTAACGCTTGGGGACAAAGAATACCAGATGCTTCGCACGGCGTCCCTTGACATTATAACCGAACTCGGAATAGAGGGCGGATGCAACTGCCAGTTTGCACTCAATCCCGAAAGCTTTGAATACAGCGTTATTGAGGTAAACCCACGTGTTTCACGCTCATCTGCGCTTGCTTCAAAGGCTACAGGTTACCCGATAGCCAAAGTTACCACCAAGATTGCGCTCGGCTACACTCTTGATGAAATACGAAACGATATTACCGGAAAGACCTGCGCCTGCTTTGAGCCTACGCTTGACTATGTAGTTGTAAAAGTGCCGAAATGGCCTTTTGACAAGTTCATTAACGCATCACGCAAACTCGGCACACAGATGAAAGCCACAGGAGAGGTAATGAGCATTGCTCCCTCCTTTGAAATGGCGATAATGAAAGCCGTAAGAGGCGCGGAAATAGGACTTGACACACTCAACAACAAACAGCTTGACGGAACTGATATTGTTAAAGCTCTTTATAATCAGGACGATTTAAGGCTCTTTTCTGTTTTCAGGGCTATCAAAAACGGTGTATCCATTGATGAGATACACAAAATCACTATGATAGACGAGTGGTTTTTATATAAGCTGAAAAATCTTGCCGACTATGAAAAAGAGATTGAAAACACGCCGGTAAGCTTTGAGCAGTACATTAAAGGCAAAAAGTTCGGTTATACAGACACGGCAATAGAAAAAATAAGCGGCTCTCCCCTTGCCTATCACAAACACGCCGTTTACAAAATGGTTGACACCTGCGGCGCGGAGTTCGCTGCTGAAACACCTTATTTCTATTCAACTTATGACGAACACTGCGAAAGCAGAGAGATAGAGCGCGGCGAAAAAGAGAGGATAATCGTTCTCGGCTCAGGCCCCATACGTATCGGGCAGGGTATTGAATTTGACTACTCCTCCGTTCACTGTGTGTGGACTCTGAAAGAGCTCGGCTATGAAGTTATACTTATAAACAACAACCCCGAGACTGTTTCAACCGACTTTGACACGGGCGACAGACTTTATTTTGAGCCGCTTACGCCGGAAGACGTTATGAACGTCATTAAAGTTGAAAAGCCCGTTGGAGTTGTTGTGGCTTTCGGCGGTCAGACAGCAATTAAGCTTACAAAATTCCTTGATGACAACGGCATAAAAATCCTCGGTACTTCAGCCCAGGGTATTGACATTGCCGAAGACAGGGATAAATTTGACAAACTGCTTGAAAAGTTCGGCATATTCAGACCGAAAGGAACTTCGGTAACAACACTTGACGGCGCACTTGAGGCAGGAAACAGACTTGGCTACCCTGTGCTTCTTAGACCGAGTTATGTTATCGGCGGTCAGAATATGACTATTGCTTACACCGATGAAGACGTTGAGAGATATATGGGCATCATTCTTGCTCAGGGCATAGAAAATCCCGTGCTTGTAGACAAGTACATGATGGGCACCGAGCTTGAAGTGGACTGTATTTCAGACGGAGAAAAAGTTTTAATTCCCGGAATTATGGAACACATTGAGCGCGCAGGCGTACACAGCGGTGATTCAATTGCCGTTTATCCCCCGTACAACATCAATGACAAGATGCTTCGCAAAATATGTAATGTTTCAGAAAAGCTTGCTCTTTCTCTCGGTACAAAAGGTCTTGTAAACATACAGTATCTAATATATCAAAACGAGCTTTATGTTATTGAGGTAAATCCGAGAGCATCAAGAACAATACCGTATATCAGCAAAGTAACAGGCGTGCCCATGGTAGAACTTGCCACAAAAATTATGGTGGGCTCAACGCTTGAAAGCCTTGGCTACGGCACGGGACTTTATAAAACTCCTCCGTACTTTGCGGTAAAAGTTCCCGTATTTAGCTTTGAAAAGCTCAACAACGTAAACAGCCAGCTCGGCCCTGAAATGAAATCAACCGGCGAAGTGCTCGGGGTTGGCAAAAACCTGAACGAAGCATTGTTTAAAGGGATTATATCAGCCGGGTTCAAGATCGAGTCTCGCAAGGAATCACGCCACGGCGTGCTCATAACTGTTACCAAAAAAGACAGGTATGAAATAGTAAATCTTGCGAAAAAACTTGACGATCTCGGAATAAAGATATGGGCTACACCCGAAACGGCAAAAGCCATTGCCAGCCTTGGAATTGAAGTTGACACCGTAAATAAACTCAGCGAGGACAATTCCATTATGGATCTTGTTGAGAGCGGAAAACTTGATTATATCGTTTACACAGGCAAAAGCGACAAGAAGAGCATTGCTGACTACATCAAGCTTTTCAACAGAGCTAATCAGCTTGGAATTGCTACGCTGACATCACTTGACACGGCAAACGCGCTTGCGGACATCATTGCCAGCAGATACAACCAAATGAACACAGAGCTTGTTGATATAAACTGCATGCGAAAAGAAAAGAGCATACTGAAATTCAGCAAGATGCAGGGCACAAGCGACGACTACATTTTCTTTAACAATACGGAGAATGTTATCACCTGCCCTGAAAGTTTTGCGATAGAATTTACAGACAGGCACAGAGGTATCGGCGGCGACGGTATCGTTCTTATAGAAAAATCTGATGTAGCTGATGCGAAAATGAGAATTTTCAACCGCGACGGCTCAGAGGGCGAAATGGCGGGCAACTCTATTCGCTGTGTTGGCAAGTATCTGTATGACAACGGCATTGTAAACAAGGAAAACATTACCGTTGAAACAGCAAGCGGAATAAGAAGCCTTGAACTGTTTACACGAAACGGCAAAGTTTCCTCAGTTACGGTAGATATGGGAAAAGCTTATCTCAAGCCTGCGGAAATACCCGCAGAATTTGACGGCGACAGTATTATCGCAAGGAAAGCGCAGATAGGCTCAAAAGAATACAGCGTTACCTGTGTATCGGTAGGTAATCCTCACTGTGTGATATTTGTTGATAATGTTGACAGGGTTGATATAGAAAAAGTAGGCCCGCAGATAGAAAACGCTGATATTTTCCCCGAAAGAATAAACACAGAATTTGTGCGTGTTGTAAACAGCAGGACGCTTAAAATGCGTGTATGGGAAAGAGGAAACGGAGAAACACTTGCGTGCGGCACAGGAGCGTGCGCTGCCGCTGTTGCGGCTGTGCTTGAGGGCAAATGCGCAAAGGGAGAAGACATTACCGTTAAGCTAAGAGGCGGCGACCTTATAGTTAACTATACAGACGAAAAGATAACCCTTACAGGCGACTGCAACCTTGTTTTCAACGGCGAAATTGAATACTGACAAAAAAGAAAAGGTCTGCCTTATGGCAGACCTTTTTTAATATTATAGTTTTTATTTAGCAGAATCGGCAACAAACCAATCAAGATTTGTAACAGAGTCATAAATTATCTTTACGCAGTTATCAGTTCCGAGTGAGGTACTGTTGAGGCAGATATCAAAGTTCTGTGCCCTGCCCCACTGTCTGTCGGTATAATAATTATAATTTATACGGCGGCGCTTATCTATATCTTTCATAAGTTTTCTCGCCTGCTTCACATCCGTATTCTTATATTTCATTATACGCTGGATCTTACTTTCTTCATCACCGTGGATAAATACGTTAAGGCAGTCTTTGCGATCCTGCAGAATATAATCTGCGCACCTGCCGACGATAATGCAAGGACCTTTGTCCGCAAGTTCAAGTATTATTTTCCTCTGGGCGGAATAAACATAGTCCTCAAGAGAAGAACCGCCGCTGTCTCTGCTGACAAAGCCATAGGAGAATATGCTCTTGAACGGTGAA
>OJQV01001454.1_pt1 | contig 10872 bp, 7 predicted proteins | sample 1598821 | NCBI WGS metagenome assembly OJQV01 (sample SAMN03922509, study PRJEB24848) | human gut metagenome | isolation source: stool sample | host: Homo sapiens | place: Germany | collected 2011-11 | reverse complement strand
CGCTTAGTGGTATTGTGTGTTGGTGAAAGGAGAGTGATACTATGCAAAAAGAACTGCTTACGAACGGAAACGCGTTTAAACGAACGGACGGTCGCTGGGGCGGTGTTGTGTGGTACAGAAATGAAAAGGGAGAACGGACAAGGAAAAGTTTTTCCGGAACAACAAAACTTGAAGTCAGGAAAAAGATGAAAAACTACATAAAACAGTTTGAGGATGAATTGGCTGAATCGTCTGAATGCAATAAAACTCTTGCCGAGGGAATGAAAAACTATCTGCAGGTATTCAAGTACCCTTCCGTTGAAAAGACTACCTATGACCGCTGTGAGCAGATATTAAATAATGAAATTATGCCATACATTGGCGACAAGATCATTTCAAATATATCTGCGGCTGATATAAAAAAACTGATAAATCAACTCACGGAAACAGGTTATGCGTTCTCAACAGTTAAGCAGACATACAATCTGCTCAGTGAGTATTTCCGCTACCTTGAACAGGAAGATATCATAACAAAAAATCCCATGCTGAATGTAGGGCAAATCAAAAAAGCAAACTTTTATGCCAAGCAAGGGAAAGAACTAAAGCCGACAAGTGAAACGATTACCGTATTCACTGATGAAGAAGTCGAAAAATTCAAGGAAGAATGTTTCAGAAAATTCTCAAACGGCAAACCTGTTTATCAGCAGGCGGCAGCGTACATACTAATGCTCAACACAGGGATAAGAACAGCCGAGGCGCTTGGTTTGCTCAACAGCGACATCGAACTTGAAAACAGAGTTATACATCTGCAGCGAGGCGTTAAAGAAGTCAGCAAGAGAAACGGAATGGAAAAAACATCGGGCAGAGAGATCGAAGTCGGTAAATTAAAAACCGCGTCGAGCAAACGGTCTGTACCGCTGAACAACACGGCTGTTGAGATGATCAAGATACTTCAAAATGAGTTCTACTTTGGCGAGGACTCCCCTCTTATCTGCGATGAGAACGGAAACTTCACGAAGCCGTCAAACTTCAGAAAAAGATACTACCGCATACTGAAAGCGGCAGGAATCAAGCGCAAGGGCTTACACAGCCTGCGCCACACATTCGCCACAAATCTTGTGAACGGAATCAGGCAAACCGATGGGACTATTAAATGCTTAACGCCGAAACAGGTTGCCGATCTGCTCGGGCATACGACTTCGGAAATCACCGAGATGTATTATGTAAAGCGAAATGACGAGATGCTGAAAGGAATAACAGATGGGTTTGAGATATAAGTAAATTCTTACTACTTATAAAATTATAAACTAAAATAATAACCGCTTGTCTAATTTTAGATTACCTACAATTTTATTATGAGTTTCTGCTATCAAATCTTTATTAGCATTGTAATCAGTTAATCTCATTTTATAATAATATGAAGGCTTATTACAGTTCCCAGTGACATCTAAACATACTTGTGCACTTAAAAGATTAGCATAACAAACAGGGATCATTTTATTTGTTGAAGTATTACTTTCAAGATAGTTGTATTGTTGCCAAGATGAAGTGATTTTACAAGCCTCTTCACTCCCATATAAATATACTAAATCCATTACTTTTTGAAAAACTAATGCTTGCTTATCAAAGACTTCTTGCTGCCTATCTTTAGGCAATTTAGAACTACTCATAATGGCTCTATACGATTCTTGATATTCTTCAAGACATTGTAATAATCTTTCTAATCTAATTGAGCCCTTTCTTTTTTCAAGTTCATTTTTTATATTACTTTTTGTAGCATAATAGTTTGTTATTAAGCCTATTATTGTTACACTAGCAGGTATAATTATGGATAACCAATCTTTTAATTCCATTTTATTACCTCAATTCATATAAAATAGTTTAATATGTGCATGTATGAAAATTTCTGTCAACATAGAAACAAATTCTTAAATATTATACTATTTTAGTAAAATAAAAACAAGTAATTTGATGCTTTTTTGATGCTGTACAGAACGGAAAGGTTGGATTTAATGGAAAAGTTGGACTGTTTGAAGTCTGATTTGGGCATCAAAAAAAGGCGTGCAGACCGCGCGCCGTAAGAAGATTGAGAGTTTTATTGAATAAAAAAGAGCCTTGAAACCGCACGGTTGAGCGAAATTTCAAGGCTTTTGTTTTTGGCAGGGGCAGAAGGACTTGAACCCTCGGCACGCGGTTTTGGAGACCGCTGCTCTACCAACTGAGCTATACCCCTAAAGATTTGGTGGGCCATCAGGGACTCGAACCCCGGACCTACCGGTTATGAGCCGGGAGCTCTAACCAACTGAGCTAATGGCCCAAATCTTTGACTTAGATATAATATCACTGATTGAGCATTAAGTCAAGAATAAATTCAAATATATTTAAAATTTTTAAGGTTGTAAAAAGGAATCTGCTTTATTATAATTAGTTTGGGTGATATTATGAAAAACGAATTCACACTTAACAACGGAATAACTCTGCCCGCAGCAGCATTCGGCACTTACAAAACGATAGACCAAATCGCCGAGACTATAACCGAAGCAATAAAAGCAGGTTACAGGTATTTTGACACGGCATCTTTTTACGGCAATGAAGAATATGTTGGCAAAGCCATAAAAGAAAGCGGCATACCCAGAAATGAATTTCAGATAGCTACAAAGCTTTGGAAAACAGAGATGGGATATGACAAGACTTTGTACGCTTTTGAAAGCTCTTTAAAACGGCTTGACACAGACTATATAGACCTCTATCTTATTCACTGGCCTCTGCCTGAACCCGGTTACAAAGACTGGAAGCTGCTTGATTTTGACACTTGGCAGACGCTCGAAAAATTATATAATGAGGGTGTTATAAAAGCCATAGGCGTCAGCAACTTTTTGCCTCACCACCTAAAAAATCTGCTTGACGGATGTGAAGTAAAGCCGGCGGTAAATCAAATTGAATTTCATCCCGGTTATTCTCAGGAAGCTACTCTTAACTACTGCAAGGAAAACGAAATACTTGTTCAGGCGTGGAGCCCGCTTGGCAGGACACGAGTTTTAAATGACGAACTGATTTGTGAACTTGCCGAAAAATACGGTAAATCCCCCGCCCAGATATGCATAAAATACGCTTTACAGCGTGGAGTTATGCCGATTGTAAAGACTTGTAACAAAGAAAGAATGGCAGAAAACCTTGACATTCATTCTTTTGAAATTGAAGAAGAGGACATGATGCGGCTTATGACAATGCCGCCGACGGGTTGGAGCGGCGAACATCCGGACAGAAAAAGAGTTCAGATACAGGCATAACGCTTAATATATACAAATTAAAGAGAAGGGCTTCACTCTGCTGAGTGCTGAAAATTAACATGAACCGAATTGATCTTTATACAAGTATCGTACCGAACAGGCGGCAACTTATTATTCAGGATATGAAATTCTACGCTTTTGTTCACTATGGAATAAACACATTTACAAACCGTGAATGGGGCACCGGAAAAGAGAGCGAAAAAATCTTTGACCCAAAAAAGCAGAACACAGACCAGTGGTGTGAGGCAATCGCTTCTGCAGGTATGAAAGGTGTAATTCTAACCTGTAAGCACCATGACGGCTTTTGCTTATGGCCGACAGAAACTACCGAACACTCCATAAAAAACAGCCCATACAAAAACGGACACGGCGATATAGTGCGGGAAGTGAGCGAAAGCTGCAAAAAGTACGGACTTAAATTCGGTGTTTATCTCTCCCCATGGGACAGAAATGCAAAATGCTACGGAACACCCGAATATAATGATTTTTACATAAAGCAGCTTACTGAACTACTTACGAACTACGGCGATATTTTTATGCTGTGGCTTGACGGCGCCTGCGGAGCAAAAGCAGACGGGCAGCCAGTGCAGGACTACGATTTCGAACGCATTTGGAAAACCGCAGTGGAACTTCAGCCTGATATTGTCATGTCAGGCTGTGCGCCCGATGTGCGGTGGATCGGCAATGAGAGCGGCAAAACTCGTGAAAGCGAATGGAACGTTGTACCTAAGTTTGAATATGACCAGCAGAATTTTGCTGCGAACTGCCAAACTGATGACAATATGAAAAAATTTCAAAAGCGCTGTCAGGATGTTATGCTGCCGGACATGGGATCAAGAGAGTTTTTAAGCAAATTTGATGAATTCATGTGGTATCCCGCTGAAGTGGATGTTTCTATCAGGCTAGGATGGTTTTATCATCCGATGCAGCGAATGACTCTTAAATCACTAAACAAACTAATGAAAATATATTACAACTCAGCAGGAAACAATTCGCTGTTTCTTCTTAACATACCGCCAAACAAGAACGGTCTGTTTGCTGAAAGTGATGTAAAACGGCTCAAACAAATCGGAAAATGGCTGAGAAAAGAAGATGAACTTGTAATCATAGAATACCAACGCACTGATAAGAACGGAGGATTTGAAACAGAACTTAAATTCCCCAAGCAGAGCGTTGACAGAATAAGAATGAGCGAAGATACAACAAAATCTCAGCGAATTGAAAAATACAGCATTTACGCAGGAAGCAAAAAAGTGTTTGAAGGGACTATAATAGGATTTTCCAAGATAGCTGTTTTTGAGCCTGTGGTTACCGACACGCTGACTATAAAAATAGAAGAATGCAGAAAAGAGCCGTATCTCAAAACGGCTGAACCTGTTGCAACGGGAGCATACAGGGTAAAATAAGATCAAATAATTAAGGCGCAGTAAGAGCGATAACTCTGACTGCGCTTTTTTTATTTTGCGTTTATAAAGCACCCAAACTCTGGCAATAATAATTGCGTACATAAAAATTGAATGGTGGTTTTATGTATGCAGTTCAACAAGGTGGAAATATGCGGTATCAACACAAACGATATTAAAGTACTTAAAGAAAGCGAAAAAATAGAATTACTGAAAAAAGCAAGAAAAGGAGATATGAAAGCAAGAGATGAACTCATAAAAGGCAATCTGAGGCTTGTGCTTTCGGTTATACAACGTTTTCAGAACCGAGGCGAATCGATGGACGATTTATTTCAAGTGGGCGTTATAGGCCTTATAAAAGCCATAGACAACTTCAATCTTGATTTACAGGTAAAATTTTCTACCTATGCAGTACCGATGTGCATCGGCGAGATACGCCGCTATTTAAGAGACGACTCCCCTATTCGCGTAAGCAGAAGCATGAAGGACACGGCATACAAAGCGATGCAGGTAAAAGAGGAACTGATAAACAAAAACAAGCAGGAGCCGTCAATAGAAGAAATTGCAAAAGCGCTTAACATGGAAAAGAGTGAAGTAGTGCTTGCGCTGGAAGCAATTGTTGACCCGATTTCACTGTATGAACCTGTTTACAATGACGGCGGAGATACGATATATGTGATGGATCAGGTGGGAGACAGCAACACAGACGGCGACTGGATAGACGAAATAATGATAAAGGACGAAATAAAGAACCTTGACCCGAGAGAAAAAAACATACTTTATCTTAGATTTATGCAGGGCAAAACACAGATGGAAGTTGCAAAAGAAGTCGGTATAAGCCAGGCGCAGGTTAGCAGGCTTGAAAAAAATGCTTTAAGACGAATAAAAGATCACAAGTAACAAAGTTAATACTTTTAAATCAATACGAAACAGCCGATAAGAAAAAGCCGCGTTCAGATGAACGCGGCTTTAATTTATGATTTTGCTTTTTTGAGAATCGGGGCAAGATACTGACCTGTATAGGATTTTTTGCACTTGGCAACTTCTTCGGGAGTACCTGTTGCCACTATCTTTCCTCCGCCTTTTCCGCCCTCGGGACCGAGGTCAATAAGATAATCGGCAGTTTTAATAACATCAAGATTATGCTCAATTACAAGGACTGTATTGCCGCTGTCTACAAGAGCATTAAGCACTTCGATAAGCTTATGAACATCTGCGGTATGAAGACCCGTTGTAGGCTCATCCAGAATATATATCGTTTTACCGGTTGAGCGTTTCATAAGTTCGGTTGCAAGTTTTACTCTCTGCGCTTCACCGCCCGAAAGAGTTGTTGCGGGCTGACCTATCTTGATATATCCGAGACCTACATCTGAAAGGGTTTTCAGTTTTCTGTAAATCTTGGGCTGCTGTTTGAAAAATTCAAGTCCCTCGTCAACAGTCATTTCAAGAACCTCAAAAATGTTTTTGCCCTTGAATTTGACCTCGAGCGTTTCGTGGTTATACTTATGACCTGAGCAGACTTCGCAGGGTACGTAGACATCTGCAAGGAAGTGCATTTCTATTTTAACGATACCGTCGCCCTGACACGCTTCACATCTGCCGCCTTTAACATTGAATGAAAATCTGTTTGCCTTATATCCCCGCATTTTTGCATCGGGAGTTGAAGCAAAAAGTTCTCTTATATCATTGAAAACACCTGTATATGTTGCAGGGTTTGAACGCGGAGTACGCCCTATAGGTGACTGGTCGATATCTATAACCTTATCCAGATATTCAGCGCCCTTTATTTTTTCAAACTTACCTGGGCGTTTTTTTGCGTTATTCAGCTCATTGGCAAGATATTTATAAAGTATCTCATTTACAAGGCTGGATTTGCCCGATCCTGAAACACCTGTTACCGCAACAAATTTGCCGAGAGGAATTTCGACATCTATCTTTTTAAGATTGTTTTCAGCCGCACCGAAAACCGTGAGTTTATGCCCGTTCCCGTTTCTTCTTTTGTCCGGAACAGGTATGGATTTTTTACCTGAGAGATACTGACCTGTTATTGATTTTTCACAAGCAATAATATCATCAACGGTGCCTGCTGCTATTAGTTCACCGCCGTGTATTCCTGCTCCCGGACCGATATCCACGATATAATCTGCGGCGCGCATTGTATCCTCGTCATGCTCAACCACGATCAGCGTATTGCCGAGATCACGCAGATGACGAAGTGTATTAAGGAGTTTATCATTATCACGCTGATGCAGACCTATTGACGGCTCATCAAGAATATAAAGAACACCCATAAGCGATGAGCCTATCTGAGTTGCAAGGCGTATTCTCTGTGCCTCGCCGCCTGAAAGCGTAGCCGCCTCACGTGCCAGTGAAAGATAATCAAGACCTACAGAATTGAGGAATGTAAGTCTTTCCCTGATTTCTCTTATTATCAGATTGCCTATCAGCTGTTCTTTTTCGGTTAGTTCAAGGCTGTTTATGAAATCAAGTTCTTCAGATATTGACATACAGCAGAACTCATAAATATTTTTTCCGCCGACTGTTACGGAAAGGCTTATAGGTGATAGACGCGCGCCCTTACAATCAGGACAGCGTGATGATACCATAACCGTTTCTATCTCTGCTCTTGCCCACTCTGAAGACGATTCTTCATAACGCCTTTTAAGGTTATTGATAACGCCCTCAAAATCATTGGTATAAGTTCCCGAGCCGTAGGCGGTTACACGCTTCATTTTTATCTTTTTGCCGTTTGTGCCGTATAGTATTGCTCTAACGCCGTCTTTAGGCAGCATTTCAACAGGCATATCAAGAGAAAAGCCGTACTCTTTGGCAATAGCCTCAAAATACATTTTGGCAATCGAAGAGCCGTCTGCAACATTCCAGCCGCTTGCTTTTATAGCGCCCTGGTTTATTGAAAGCTTTTTATTGGGAACAACAAGATTCTCGTCTATTTCCATAAAAGTGCCGAGACCCGAACAGCGTTTGCAGGCTCCGTAAGGATTGTTAAACGAGAACATACGCGGGCTCATTTCCTCAATTGAAACGCCGTGCTCCGGGCAGGCATAATCAAGTGAAAATAGTTCATCGCCCTTATCAAGAATATTGCAGATAACGATACCTTTTGAAAGGCGTGTTGCAGTCTCAATACTGTCCGCAAGCCTGCTCCTTATGGACTCATTTACAACAAGACGGTCAACGACGACCTCAATATTATGCTTTTTGTTTTTATCAAGCTTTATTTCTTCAAAAAGGTCATAGATACTGCCGTCAATGCGCACTCTTGAATAACCTGACTTGCGGGCGTCCTCGAGTTCCTTGGTATACTCACCTTTTCTGCCGCGGACTATCGGCGCCATTATCTGAATACGTGTACCCTCATCGTAAGACAATATCTTATCAACTATCTGGTCAACCGTCTGCTGTGTAATCTCTCTGCCGCAGACGGGGCAGTGCGGTATGCCTATTCGGGCATAAAGCAGTCGGAGGTAATCATAGATTTCAGTTACAGTACCAACCGTTGAACGCGGGTTTTTGGAAGTGGTTTTCTGATCAATGGAAATTGCGGGACTTAGGCCCTCAATATAATCCACATCAGGTTTTTCCATCTGGCCGAGAAACTGACGGGCGTATGATGAAAGGCTCTCCACATATCTGCGCTGACCCTCTGCATAAATAGTATCAAAGGCAAGACTTGATTTTCCCGAGCCTGAAAGTCCTGTGAAAACAACAAGACTGTCACGCGGAATCTCTACATCTATATTTTTTAAATTATGCTCTCTTGCACCTTTTACAATAATGTTTTTATTCATAAAAATCACCTTTTATGTTTAATAATCACTGATTTTTAAGTTCGTTTATTTTATCTCTCAGGTAAGCGGCGTGCTCAAATTCAAGAAGCTTTGCCGCCTCTTTCATCTCCGCAGTAAGCTGCTGAATAAGAACATCACGCTCACGTTTTGACATACGCTTTTTGCTTTTGCCCTCAACTTTTTCTTTTGAAGTGATCTCAAGCACGTCACGAACGCTTTTTTTGATTGTTTTAGGCGTTATACCGTGTTCCTCATTATACTTCTGCTGTATAGCACGGCGGCGTGCGGTTTCGGAAATAGCACGCTCCATTGACGGGGTAACGCTGTCTGCGTACATGATTACTTCGCCGTTTGCGTTTCTTGCCGCACGGCCGATAGTCTGAACGAGTGAAGTTTCCGAACGCAGGAAGCCCTCTTTATCCGCATCGAGTATAGCAACGAGAGATACCTCAGGTATATCAAGGCCCTCACGCAGAAGGTTGATGCCGACAAGAACATCAAATTCTCCCAATCTAAGATCCCTGATTATCTCCATACGCTCGATAGTGTCAACATCGTGGTGCATATAGCGTACTTTTATACCGAAGCCCTCAAGGTAAGAAGTAAGATCCTCAGCCATTGCTTTTGTAAGCGTTGTAACCAAAACACGTTCTTTTCTTTCGGTTCTTATATTAATCTCAGAAACCAAATCATCCATCTGATCATCCGTAGGCTTGACTGTAATAACAGGATCAAGCAGACCGGTGGGACGGATAATCTGCTCAACTATCTGAGTAGAATGCTCTTTTTCAAAATCGCCCGGTGTTGCCGATGTGAAGATAACCTGATTTACTTTGCCGTAGAACTCATCAAATTGCAAAGGGCGGTTGTCAAAAGCAGACGGCAGACGAAAGCCGTATTCAATAAGGCTTGCTTTTCTGCTGTGGTCACCGCCGTACATTCCTCTGACCTGCGGAAGCATTACATGGCTCTCGTCACAGAACAAAAGAAAATCATCGGGAAAATAATCAAGGAGTGTGAACGGGGCTTCTCCTGGTTTTCTGCCGCTCATTACGGCAGAATAGTTTTCAATGCCCTTGCAAAAGCCAGTTTCCTCAAGCATTTCAATATCGTTCATAGTGCGTTCTTTTATTCTCTGAGCCTCTATGAGTTTGCCCTTTTCCTCAAAGTATTTTACGCGCTCGGTCATTTCATCATAAATTTTGCTGAGCGCGACTTTCATTTTTTCAGCACCAACAACATAATGTGACGCGGGATATATACATGCGTGGGAAAGTATGCCTTCAACTTTGCCTGTAAGCGGGTTTATTTCGGCAATTCTGTCTATCTCGTCACCGAAAAATTCAACTCGTATGGCGTTTCCTGAAGAGCCTGCAGGGAAAATTTCAACAGTATCCCCTCTTACCCTAAATTTATTACGCACAAAATTTATATCATTTCTTTCATACTGAATAGAAACGAGCTTTGAAATAAGTGCGTCTCTTGAATACTGCGCTCCGTTTCTGAGAGATATTACCATATTACGGTAATCAATCGGGTCGCCGATAGAATAGATACAAGAAACGGACGCAACTATAATGACATCCCGCCTTTCGGAAAGAGCGGCTGTTGCGCTGTGGCGCAACTTGTCTATCTCCTCATTTACGGCGCTGTCTTTCTCTATATAAGTATCTGTTGTGGGTACGTAAGCCTCCGGCTGATAGTAATCGTAATAGGAAACAAAATACTCCACGGCATTTTCGGGAAAGAATTCCTTGAACTCAGAGCAAAGCTGTGCGGCAAGAGTTTTATTATGGGCAAGCACAAGTGTTGGGCGATTGACTTTTTCAATTATATTAGCCATTGTAAAAGTCTTGCCGGAGCCTGTTACACCCATAAGGGTCTGCTCTTTATCCCCTCTGAAGACGCCTTTTACAAGCGCATCTATAGCCTGAGGCTGATCTCCGGTGGGCTTATATTCACTTACAAGTTTAAATCTATCCATAAAAATTTTTCCTTTTCTGCGCACATTCGGAGTTATTATATCATAAAAGATAGAATTACTCCACACTTTTATGCAAAGTAATTACATAAAAATAAAGGAATAAAAAACGGCAAATCTATGCAGATTTTATAAGAAACAAATGAAATAATTTTAAAAGCACATTTCAGTTTAACTTTTTATATTATTTACTTTTCGATAAAGATAATATATAATTAATTACGTTATGAAATCTTTTACCGTAAACAGAAATGACAGCGGGCAGAGACTAGACAGAGTACTGCTTAAAATGTTTCCGTCTCTCCCCCGCTCGCTAATGTACAAGGAAATACGCAAAAAGAACATCAAGATAAACAAAAAAAGACTGTCTCTTATACACATCTGACGCTGCCGACGACTCCTTACGTGTA
>OJQV01001449.1_pt1 | contig 10914 bp, 9 predicted proteins | sample 1598821 | NCBI WGS metagenome assembly OJQV01 (sample SAMN03922509, study PRJEB24848) | human gut metagenome | isolation source: stool sample | host: Homo sapiens | place: Germany | collected 2011-11 | reverse complement strand
GGGGCGAGCCGCTGTGCCATCCTGAGCTTGCGGAATTTCTTCGTCTTGCGGGGAAAGCGGGCTTCAGGGTCATTCTCACCACCAACGGGACTCTGCTGGAAGAAAAGCGAGAAATTCTGCTGAATGCCCCTGCGCTTCACAAGGTAAATATTTCTCTCCACGCCTTCGAAGCAAACGACCTTTCCGTTCCCTTTGAAACGTACCTTTCCCGGTGCTTTTCCTTCGGACAGGCGGCGGAGGGGGAATTTCTGGTCGTTTACCGCCTGTGGAACGGCGGCGGTGCGGAACAGCGAAACCCGGAAATTCTCAGCGCCATGGAACGGGCGTTCCCCACTCCATGGGACGTGCAGCCCCGGGGCACGCAGATCGCCCAACGTGTCTATCTGGAATACGGCGACAAATTCGACTGGCCTGACCTCTCCGCCCCCGACGGCGGAGAACGCGCCTTTTGCCACGGGCTGCGGGATCAGGTTGGCGTACTGTGCGACGGCACCGTTGTCCCCTGCTGTCTTGACCATGAGGGCGACATTGCTCTGGGAAATCTGTTTGAGACGACGCTGGAAGAAATCTGGGAAACGCCCCGCGCAAAGGCGATTTATCAGGGCTTTGCCCGGAAAAAAGCGGCAGAGGAACTCTGCCGCAAGTGCGGGTACGCCCGCCGCTTTTTGTAATGGTCTATTTCAAATCGAACAGGACTTTTTCGTAGTCCTTCACATAGCAGCGTATGTTTTTGCGTCCCTTTTGAATAACGGTGTGTCCCTCCGCTTCCAGCTTTTGCCTCTGCGCTTCGATACCGCCGGGATATTTTTCATTGAGTTCCCCATTGGCTTTCAGCGTTCTCCAATAGGGCGTTTCATCCGCTGAGCGCTGATAGCTCGCCCACGCGGCAATGGACACAAAAATCCCCGCCGTGATGGGTTCCGTAAAGTCCGCGCCGCTCAATTTTGCGAAATAGTCCCGTATCTCCCCGACCGTGGTCACTTTGCCATACGGGACTTCTCGCATTACCCGGTCGTAATCGATGGGCGGTGCAAAGTACATTCTGTTTCCGCCGTATTTTTCAATGCTTTTCTCGTCCGTGATGGTCTGGAATTTGGGCATGTCCTTGCTGTCGTGCAGCATGGCGTTGAAATCTTTCTTTTCTTCATTTGCCATATATACCGCCTCCTGCGTTCAGTATAATCCATTACGGCGTCCGATGCAATGAGACAGTTTGAAAATACTCTTGAGAAGCGGAAAAAAGTGTGCTATAATCCGGAAAACACAGAAAGGGTCTCAACATGGAACAAAAAGTCATTCTTTTCGACCTGGACGGTACTTTGACGGATTCCGGTGAGGGTATTATCAACTGCGTTGTCTTTGCCCTGGAGCATTTCGGCCTGCCCATTCCTCCGAAAGCGGAGCTGCGCAGTGTCGTAGGGCCTCCCCTTCACGATTCTCTGGCGCGGTACGGCGTCCCGAAGCAGAAGCTTGATGAAGGCGTAACCGTTTTCCGCAGCCGCTACAATCCCATCGGCATTTATGAAAACGTCCCCTACCCCGGCATTCGGGAGGCGCTGGAAGAACTGAAGCAGAGCGGCTACAAGCTCTGCGTCGCCACCTCCAAGCCAGAGGAAATGGCAAACCGGGTACTGCGGCATTTTAACCTTGCCGGCTACTTTGACACGGTCTGCGGCGGTACTTTGGACGAGTCCCGCTCTTCCAAAAGCGAGGTCATCGCCTACCTTCTGGCGCAGAACGGCCGGGCAGACAATATGGTCATGGTGGGCGACACCAAGTTTGATGTAATCGGCGCCGCCGCCCACGGCATTCCCACCGTCGGCGTTGCCTGGGGCTACGGCGAAACGGCGGACATGGAAGCCGCCGGTGCAAAGGCCATTGCCCAGACCCCTGAACATCTTGTGGAGCTGCTCAGGGAAATGTGATTGGAGGAATTTCTATGGAATTGCGTGCTTGCGTTGATGCGTTAAAGCCTCAGCTTCTTTCCACGCTGCGGCAGAATATTCAAATCCCCAGTGTTCAGGGCGAAGCGGAGGACGGCGCGCCCTACGGTGCTTCCGTCCGGGAAAGCCTTGTCCATGTGCTGAACACCGCCCGGGAGTTGGGCTTCCGCACGGAAAATATGGACGGTCATCTGGGCTGGTGCGAATACGGCGAGGGCGACGAAATGGTCGCCGTTCTGGGGCATCTGGATGTTGTTCCCGCCGGGGACGGCTGGAGCTGTGACCCCTTCGGCGGCGAACTGCGGGGCGGGAAAATCTGGGGCAGAGGCGCCACGGATGACAAAGGCCCCGCCATTGCCTCCCTGTTCGCTCTGACCGCTCTGCGGGATTCCGGACTCCCCATCCGCCGCCGTATCCGGATCCTGTTCGGCTGCAACGAGGAAGCCGGTTCCGACGATATCAAATACTACCTTGGAAACGGCGGCGAGATACCCGTCATGGGCTTCACCCCGGACGGCGAATATCCGGTCATCAACGGCGAAAAGGGCATTATCAATGTGACCTTTTCCCACGCCAATGTTCAGACCGGCGACGTCCGTCTCCTGTCCATTCACGGCGGAACTGCCCCCAACGTCGTTCCGGCGCACGCCTGTGCCAAGCTGGCCTGTCCCCGGGAGCTGGCGCAGCGTCTTGCGAATCTCAGTGCCCCGCAGGTGCGGTTCACTGCCACGGATTATGGTCTTTTTGTGGAGGCCGAAGGCGAAAGTGCCCACGGCAGCACCCCGGAGCTGGGGAAAAACGCCATTGGCCGTCTGCTGCTGGCGCTGGACACCCTGCCACTGAGCGGGGAGGTCGCCAGCGCGGTACATTTTCTGGCGGCGACCCTCGGCATGGAAACCGACGGCGCTTCCGCCGGGATTGCCCTCCATGACGCGGTTTCTGGTGGTCTGACGCTGAATCTCGGTGTGATCAACGGCAACGAGCACCGCCTGTCCCTGAAAATCAACTACCGCTATCCGGTCACAAAAGGCTACGCCGGCTGTGCCCCCATTCTGAACGGAAAATTTGCAAGCGCCGGTTTTACTCTGGACTCCGAAGTCCACAAGGCCAAGCTATATGTCCCTGCGGACAGTCCCCTTGTCTCCACCCTGCTGCGGGTCTACCAGGAGCAGACTGGGCTGGAAGATCAGCCAAAATCCATCGGCGGCGGCACCTATGCCAAGGCGCTGCCCAACATCGTGGCCTTCGGCCCCATTTTTCCCGGAGAGGAAGTCCGGGAGCATAAGCCGGACGAGTACATCTCGGTGGACAGCCTGATGCGCAATGCGCAGATCATTGCCGCCGCCATGTACGAAATGGCAAAATGACGAATTTCTCAATCAAAAACTATAGAAGGTGACCAATATGAAAATCACAAGTGTCCGTTTGGGGCGCATCAGCGTTCCTCTGCGCACCCCCTTCAAAACCGCTCTGCGCAGTGTCAGCAGCGTGGAAGATGTCATCGTAGAAATCCACACCGACTGCGGCGCGGCGGGCTACGGCGAAGCCCCTCCCACGGGTGCCATTACCGGCGACACCACCGGCGCGATCATCGGCGCCATTCAGGATCACATCGCCAAGACCATTATCGGCCGGGACGTGGACGAGCTGGAGCCGCTGCTCCAGTCGGTGCAAAAGTGTATCGTGGGCAATTCCAGCACCAAGGCTGCCGTTGACATGGCGCTGTGGGATCTGTACGGACAGCTGTACAATATCCCCGTTTACAAGCTCCTGGGCGGCGGGCGGAAGCAGATCGTCACCGACATCACCATCTCCGTCAACGACCCGGACACCATGGTCAGCGATTCCCTGAAAGCCGTTGCCCGTGGCTATGACTGCCTGAAAATGAAGGTCGGCGTAAACCCGGAGCTGGACGTCGCCCGGCTCAGCGCCGTGCGCAATGCCGTTGGCAAGGACATCGTTATCCGCATCGACGCCAATCAGGCATGGACGCCCAAGCAGGCCGTAAAAATTCTGAACAAGATGCAGGAGCTTGGTCTGGACATTGAGCTTGTGGAACAGCCCGTAAGTGCCCACGACTTTGCCGGACTGAAATACGTCACCGACCGGAGCTATGTGCCGGTGCTGGCGGACGAGGCCGTATTCTCCCCGGAAAACGCCATGACCATCTTGCAGATGGGCGCGGCTGACCTCATTAACATCAAGCTGATGAAGTGCGGCGGCATTTACAACGCCCTGAAAATTGCCTCCGCGGCGGAAGTGTTCGGCGTGGAGTGCATGATCGGCTGTATGCTGGAAGCAAAGATTTCCGTCAATGCCGCCGTGCATCTGGCCTGCGCCAAAAACATCATCACCAAGGTTGACTTGGACGGCCCTGTGCTGTGCAGCGAAGACCCGATTCTCGGCGGGGCTGCTTTCGACGAGAAGATCATCACCGTCGCCGATGCGCCGGGACTGGGCATTCAGGGAATCGATCAGAAATACCTGACCTACATAGACTGATTTTTCTGTGAGATACGAAAAGAGGACGCTCAGGCGTCCTCTTTCAGATTTTTGTGGATGTATGCTCTTGCCTGCTCCGGCTCCAGGTGCAGAACGATGGAAATTTCGCCGATCAGAAGCTTCTCCGCGTCGTGGAGAAAATTTTCGTCGCACATGTGAATCTTTCTCCCAGAGGCGCTCTGGTCGGCCTTGTGGCGGTAAAGCGTATGTACCATGCGCATGATTTTTTTGCGGTCGCCGCTGCCGATCAGCTCCCGGTAAGTTTGCTTCCGCTGGTTTTCCTCCCGAATCCACTCGCCGGTTTTCACATTCTCTGACGTGATCATCGCTTCCAGTTCCTCTTTGGAAAGAATGGGCTGAAGCTTCGCCATAGCGGCGGCATTCTGCGTCGGCACCAGAAACCGGGAATTCCCGTTGGACAGCGGTTCCAACGCCAGATAATTCAGCCGCTTTTTATCGACCAGCCGTTCCTCTTCACTCACCACGCGGCAAACACCGTGCATACCGTAAACGACCAATTCCCCTACCTGATACATTTTCCCCATCCTTCCAAAACCGCCGCATTTTTTCACCCATAATAACATTATAGCACAAAAATGCCCCAATTTCACATAGGGAAAAATCCCAAAATTTTCACCGTTTTTTTCGGTCAACATGCGAAAAAATGCCGCCGCAGCGTGAACTGCGGCGGCATTTCTACGGTCAGATCGTCTCGATTTTGATGGTGTTGGTGTTGCCGTGCTGGCCGTTGATGGGGCCGCCGGTGAGAAGGATATTGTCGCCGGGTTTCAGATGCAGGACATCCACGGCGGCCTTCTGGGCGTAGTAGAACATCACGTCCATAGTGGGGAATTCATCTGCCATTACCGGGGTCACGCCCCAGCTCATGGACAGCCTGCGCCAGATCTTCCGGTCGGTGGTCATGCCGATAATGTCCACCGGGGTGCGGAACCGGCTGACCAGCATAGCGGTCTTACCGGACACAGAGCAGACCACAATGGCCTTGGCGTTGACGTCGATGGCCATGGAGCACACCGCGTGGGACAGACAGTCCAGATTGTTCTGGCCGTTGTACTCTGTCTTGAGAAACAGGGACTTATAGCCGGTGTGCTGCTCGGTGTATTCGGCGATCTCCGCCATGGCCTTGACCGCCTCCACGGGGTATTTGCCGGCGGCGGATTCTCCGGAAAGCATGACGCAGGAGGTGCCGTCGTAAACGGCGTTGGCCACGTCCGTGATTTCCGCACGGGTGGGACGGGGATTCTGGATCATGGATTCCAGCATTTCCGTAGCAGTGATGACCCGCTTGCCCAGCATCCGGCACATCCGGGTCAGCTTCTTCTGCACGGAGGGTACTTCCACGTAGGGAATCTCCACACCCAAATCACCCCGTGCGATCATAATGCCGCCGCAGACGGAGCAGATTTCCTCCACATTGTCCACGCCGGAACGGTTCTCGATTTTTGCCACGATCTCAATGTCCTCGCCGCCGTTTTCGTCCAGCAGCTTGCGGATATCCAGAACATCCTGCTTCGTGGAGACAAAGGACGCCGCCACATAGTCCACGCCGTGGGCGATGCCGAACAGAATATCCGATCTGTCCTGCTGGGAAACGTAGGGGCCGGACATCACCTTGTTGGGGAAGGACATGCTCTTGCGGTCGCTGAGCGTGCCGCCTGCCAGACATTTGCAATGGATTTCGGTGCCCTCAATGCTCTCCACTTCAAACCGGACGATGCCGTTGTTCACCGTTACGGTGTTGCCGGGCTTCAGGTCCTTGTGGAGATTCTTATAATTGACGCTGACCTTCGTCTCGTCCCCTGCCACGTCCTGCGTGGTAAAGGTGAAGCTGTCCCCCGTTTTCACTTCCACCTTACCGGAAGCAAATGTTCCGATGCGGTACTCCGGGCCTTTGGTGTCCAGCATGATGGCGATGGGCAGCCCCAGCTTCTGACGTACCCGCTTGACCAGCTCGATTTTCCGCTCGTGTTCGGCATGGGTGCCGTGGGAAAAGTTCAGCCGCGCGACGTTCATGCCGGCAAGGCACATTTGGGTCAGCGTTTCCTCGTTTTCACTGGCGGGGCCGATGGTACAGATGATTTTTGTTTTGCGCATAAACAGTCCTCCTGTTGTGCGGGCGTAACGACTTCTTTGGGTACGCCCTGATATCTACTTCTGCTTCGGCCATATTCTACCACACCCCTTCTCTGCCGTCAACGTAAAATCCGGCAAAGGAGATCAGAACACCAGCTCCACGGAATAGTGCCGCAGCCAGAAGTCGATCTGGCACAGATAGGCAATGGTCTGGGGGCGGCGCATCAGCTGACCGTACCACGGCCACTGCGTCTCCCGGTGCAGCAGCTTCTTCACTTCCTCCGCCGAGACCAGCTGCCAGAGTGGCGCGGCGGGGTCGTCCAGAATGGCTTGCAGGCGGGTTTCCATAAGCTGCTCGTACCGGGGGTCAAAGGTCTTTGGATAGGGGCTTTTCTTTCTGTGCAGCACCGGCTCCGGCAGAAGTCCCTCCACTGCGCGGCGCAGGAGCCCCTTTTCCTGCCCCTGATAGTCCTTAAATTCCCATGGGACGCCGTACAGGTATTCCGCAATCCGATAGTCACAGAAGGGCACGCGGACTTCCAGCGAGTGGTACATGCTCATCCGGTCTTTCCTGTCCAGCAGGGTCTGCATGAACCAGCGGAAATTCAGGTTCACCATCTGCTTCATCCGCCGCTCCTGATCGGAGGTGCCGGGGAGAATATCGCTTTCCCGGCAGGTCTGGTTGTAGATGTCCATCACAAATTCCGCCGGGTCGAGGGTGATCGCGGGCGTCAGGATCGCCGCCCGATCCATCGTATTCTGCGCCCATGGGAATCCCTCTCTGGCACGAACCTCCGGGTCGCGATACCATGGATAGCCGCCGAAAATCTCGTCGGCGCATTCCCCGGACAGGGCGACCTTCACCTTCTGCCGGATCTCCCGGCAAAAAGCCAGCAGGGAAAAATCCACGTCCGCCATTCCCGGCAAATCCCGGGCAATGGTGGCTTCCTCCATCGTCTGCGCCAGCTCGTCGGCGCCGAGGATCGTCCAGTGGTGGTCGGTCTGCAAGGCGTCCGTCATCAGACGGATGTAGCTGCTGTCGGAATTGGGCTGGAACTTGTTCGCCTGAAAATATTTGTCGTTGTTCTGGTAATCCACGGAGAAGGTTTTCAGCCGCTCCCCTCTTTTTTCCATTTCCCCGGCGCAGACGGCAGTGATGATGCTGGAATCCAGTCCACCGGAGAGAAACGTTCCGATGGGAACGTCGGACACCATCTGCCGCCGGATGGCATCCGTCACCAGAAAGCGCACCTTCTCCACCGTTTCGTCGAAGGAATCCCGGTGTTCCCTGTCCATCAGCTTCCAGTACCGGCAAAGGCGCAGCTCCCCGTCGGCGAAAAAGCCGCAGCAGCCCGGTTCCAGCTCGGAAATTCCCCGGAACACCCCGCTTCCCGGCAGTCGCCCCGGCCCCAGAAGAATCAGCTGGGCAGCGCCGTTTTCGTCCAGCTCCGCCCGGACGGTTGGGTATGCCAGAATCGTCTTGATCTCCGAAGCAAATAGCAGACCGCCGTCGTGCTTCTTATAAAACAGGGGCTTCACCCCGATCCGGTCGCGGGCAAGAAACAGCCGCCCCCGTCGCTTTTCCCACACGGCGAAAGCAAAAATCCCGTTCAGCTTTTCCACACACTCCGCCCCAAACTGGGCATAGGCATGGAGCAGCACCTCCGTGTCGGAATGCCCCAGAAAGCTGTGTCCAAGGACGGACAGTTCCCCGCGCAGCTGCTCCGTATTATACAGCTCCCCGTTGTATACCAGCGTGTACTCCTCCCCTGCCCAGGCGAGGGTCATGGGCTGACGGCCGCCCTCCGGGTCAATAATGGCAAGCCGCCCATGGAGCAGCGTACACCCCTTTTCCCGATACACGCCCCGGTCGTCCGGCCCCCGGCGGTGCATCGTTTCCAGCATTTGGCGAACGGTTTTCTCCGATGCCGGAAGGTTTATCATTCCGCTGATGGCGCACATATTCACCACATCCTTTTCCTAAGATATCTGCTCTATCCAGGGAAGCTCTGAATAAACCGGCGAGAGCTGACAGCGAGAGATTTTTCACCAGATGAAGGTATTAAAAGTGGAGGAATACTTTGTGTATTTCCCACTTTTAATACCGCACAGCTGGGGAAAAAGATCCGCTGTTCAGCCGAAGACGGCTTATTCAGAGCTTCCCTAAGTATTTTATGCATGACAAAGGCAAGAATGTGCATACTAAGCGCGGTGATGTTTATGAAAAACAGCAGAGAAATTCTGACCTCCGTCCTGAAAACCACCCAGATGGGGCAGATTGGCATCCGCAGTGTGCTGGACACCAGTATGCGCCCGGGTCTGCGGAAGGCACTGGAATCCCAGCTTCGGGAATATGATTCCATCGAAACCGAAGCCCATTCCATCGCCACTCAGCGGGGCTGGGACATGGACGAGCTTGACCCCTCCGTGCGGCTCTGGTCGAATCTCATGACCCGAATGAAGCTTAACGGCCGGAACACGGACTCCAAAATCGCCGACATGATGATTCAGGGCAACACCAAGGGCATGATCAAGGGTCTGAAAACCCTCCATCAGTTCGGTCAGCAGGACGAGCAGATCAACACGCTGACCCAGAAGCTTTTGGACTGCGAAAATGCCAACATCCGCCAGATGCAGGGATATCTGTGAAAAACGGGGCGACGGATAAGAAAATCCAATGCACCATATTGAATGGGTGGCCGTAAAACAGCGAATGGAGCGTATCGGTACAGGTACGCTCCATTTCTCGTGCCAACCGGGGCACCCCCTTGGCTCTCCCTCTGGGAGAGCTGTCACCGAAGGTGACTGAGAGGGCTTTGCAGCCTAGTGTGCCCTCTCCGTCTTCGCTTCGCTCAGCCACCTCTCCCACAGGGAGAGGCAAGGGGTGCAGTTCATTATCCCACTAACGTCTAATGCGCCCCGTATTTTCTTTTCGTTGTCACCTCCCGGCCTCCCGGCGCATATCTTGGTAGGAGAAAGGAGGGGTCCTGTTGTCAGCTACAGGATACATACAGGTACGCGCTTACACCAGCACCGCCCGGTTTCCTCTGGAAAACGTGGCCATTGCGGTCACCGCCACCGACGGCACTGCCCTGGCCATGCGCCTGACCGACCGGAACGGGCTGATTGCCCCCATCGAGCTTCCCGTGCCGGATAAATCCGAAAGTCAGGAGCCGGAGGCCGGGGAAAAGCCCTACACCGCCGTGAATCTCTATGCCCGTCTGAAGGGTTATGAGCAGATCGAAGCGGAAAATCTTCAGGTTTTCGCCGATACCATCACCAATCAGAATCTGGAGATGATTCCCCTGTCGGAGTTTCCGAATCAGTGGGATCAGACGGAAATTTTCAACACGCCTCCCCAAAATCTGTAGGAGGTGACCTATGCCCCAAATCATTCCTTATATCCCGCAGCGAATCACGGTACATCTCGGCGCGCCGTCATCCAACGCAGCCAACGTCACCGTAAATTTTGTAGACTATGTGAAAAACGTAGCGTCCAGCGAAATTTACCCCACCTGGGAGGAGGCCGCTCTGCGCGCCAACATTCTCGCCATCGTATCCTTCGCTCTGAACCGTGTGTACACGGAATTTTACCGCAGCCGGGGGTACAATTTTGATATCACCAACTCCACCGCCTACGACCAGTTTTTCGTCAACGGGCGCAGCTACTTTACCAATGTCGCCCGGCTGGTGGATGAGCTGTTCGACGACTATCTCCGCCGCCCCGGCTTTGTAGAGCCTCTGGCCGCCAAATTCTGCAACGGCACCACCGTCACCTGCGAGGGCCTGAGCCAGTGGGGCAGCCAGAATCTGGCGCGGCAAGGGTACGACACCGTCCGGATTCTGCGCAGCTACTACGGCAATGTGGAGATCGTAAACAACGCCCCCATCCAGGGCATCACCTCCTCCTACCCCGGCACCCCTCTGCGCCGGGGAACTACCGGCCCCAGCGTGGTGGTCGTGCAGGTCGAGCTGAACCGGATATCCCAGAACTACCCTGCCATTCCCAAAATCCCTCTTGTGGACGGCATTTTCGGCGCGCAGACCGAAGCCGCCGTGCGGAAATTTCAGGAGATCGCCAATCTTGCCGTGGACGGCATCGTCGGTCGGGAGACCTGGTACGCCCTTGTGCGCTACTACGTCGCCGTGACCAGTCTTGCGGAGCTGCGCGGTCAGGGGCAGCGGTTCTACACCATCTCCTGGGCGATAAGCAACCCCATTGAGCAGGGCGACCGGGGCGTGAAGGTGGAGCATCTGCAATATATGCTCAGCGTCCTTTCCGCCTACATCCCGGAAATTCCCCCCGTCACCATAGACGGGATTTTCGGCTCCGCTACCCGCAGCGCCGTCATCGCCGCCCAGCGCCGGTTTGGCC